>Ga0209184_1000106_pt1 | contig 108892 bp, 95 predicted proteins | sample EN8Hudsemesocosm_2_FD_184627 | JGI IMG/M metagenome (GOLD analysis project Ga0209184, IMG submission 184627) | Methane-oxidizing microbial communities from mesocosms in the Hudson Canyon - EN8C Hudson Canyon (SPAdes) (version 2) | ecosystem: Environmental > Aquatic > Marine > Cold seeps... | reverse complement strand
CGAGGAGAAGGCCTTATCCCTCCTGAGGGCGAAAACTGCTTATATACAGACGAAAATGGACGATCAATAAATCTAGCAATGGATGTAAGAGAGTCTCCATTTTTATATCTATCCCAGAGCTCGGATACTAACTCTGGCGAATAATTTAAATGCTTTCCCATAAAGTAACACTCCTATTCTTATTACATAAAAATAGCGTGTTGCAGCGACCATGTGAAATCACACTCCATAGCACTCACTCTATGAGAAAGCGAAATCATGATAATTAGGCAATGTTAATTCTAATTTTCAGAGGTCGCTTTTGCAGGACAAGTCACTTAGTCAATTGTTCCATCAGTCTCGAAATTAAGATTGATGAAACATTTACTGTTGTTTGACCTTGTTGCGCGTAGCGCTTTAAAAAGTCAGGTGGCATTCGGGCTTTTACATATAAAGATCAGTATTTTTAAATACTAATCACGTACATCCAATTCAATTTGCCATCTTTCGGCTTCTTCACAATTGCCTATGCTATTGGCAGCGATTGCTTCGAGTTTAAGTGTGCCAATTTCGGTCACTTTGGCAATAAGATTTACGGGAACGATTTCTCCAGCTCGACGGCCTTCTGTCGGAAGTGTGACTTGTAATTCAGGAAGTTCTTCCAATTCACCATCTTGCCAATGGTCTAGTTGTACACCGGCCTCATCATGTCTTCGAGTATTTGAACCGAAGAAACGAAAATGTACTGGCTCTCCGACGACAAGCCCAAACTCAGCTTCACTGGCTTTTGCTTCAGCTCCTTCTTCCATGCCAAAAGGTGCGATACAGAGTGCTTCGATGGGTGGTTCCATACCAGGGATTGCAGGCATAGCACTCTCGATTCCGACATAGTATGTACTCGCAAGACCACCTCGAATACGAACGCCTTTGCCCTGTTTCACATGGCCAAAATAACTAGCGCCAATCGCGACACCTAAATCAAGGTCGGAATCACTTAGTAAACGGGCTTTGTTGGTATGGGAGTCTTCTAACCATTGATTAATAATAGAGAGCATACGTTCTGCTAGAACGGGAGACTTTAAAACACCGCCATTGAATAAAATTGCAGAGGGTTTGATGAAAGATCCCGCTTCATTTTGTTCTGTGGCGTTATTAAGAGCAGTGCTGCCTAGAACATCGTTTGCTGCACTTACTTGCTTACTTAAAAAGGCTGCTAAATGGCGAGAAACTGCAGGGTCTTGTGCGTAAGGTAGACCTTTTTGACTTAATGCCGAACGGCGCGCAGCGATGGGATGCTCATCAATATTTACATGTGGAAAAAACCCTTCAACTAAAGTTTCATTCACTTCATCGCGGGTTAGAGAGGTGCGTAATGTGCCGCCTAATAACTTTGATCCTCGGCTAGGGATGGCAATGGCGACCTCGTTTACATCGTTCTCAAGCAAAAGTTGTTCTTTAGCATCTCTGCAGGCCTGAACAATTGCTTGGATTTGCCAAGGTTGCAGTTCTTTGCCTTCAGCTGCTAATTTAGCTTTAACACGGTAAGCAAGTGCAAGGTCCATATTGTCGCCGCCCAATAGTATATGATCACCTACTGCAACACGATTCAAAGTGAGATTACCTTCATCTTCACTGACTGCGATTAGTGATAAATCACATGTTCCACCTCCGATGTCTATGACGAGTATAATATCACCAAGTGAAACTTGTTCTCGCCAATTATCGCCACTGGATTTGATCCAGTTATAAACGGCTGCTTGAGGCTCTTCAAGTAAGGTTAAATGTTTTAAATTGAGCTGGTTGGCGGCTTCTGCGGTTAATTCACGTGCAGCCGGGTCAAAAGAGGCTGGAATTGTAATGGTCACATTTTGTTCAGATAACACGTTTTCTGGAAACTTGTGGTCCCATGCATGGCGTAAGTGGCTTAAATATTCAATCGTCGCGTTTAAGGGAGAAATCTTCGTGACTTCTTCAGGGCTGCCCATGGGCAGAAATGCTTCGTGACGATCAATTCCACCATGACACAACCAGCTTTTTGCACTTGAGACCAGGCGAATGGGTGTTTTACTGCCTAAGTGTCTGGCAACAGTTCCAGTTAATACTCCAGACTCAGCATGCCAAGGCAAAGTAAGTTCACTAGGGTTTAGCTCTGATTCGTGCGCGCGGTAGATGAAGGAGGGCAACTGCTTTTTATCCTCGACCACGCCAGGCTGAGTAAGTTGTGGGATTGGTAAAACAGAAACCTTTATTTCGTTGTTTGTATCTTCTGTCGCTTGAATTTGGTCAAGATAAGATAAAACACAATGCGTAGTGCCAAGGTCGATACCGACTGAGTAGCGAGCTGTTATGTCGTGACTCATAGTTCAACCTCTGCAGGTGCAACGATAGTAGTGTCATGTCCTTCGGCGATCTTTGGTAACTTGGTTTCACTTACTTTCCAGCCTTTATGGACTAAAGTACCATTAAAAGGCGCTTCTCCGACTACATTGCCTGTTAACCTTACTTCTGACGCATTGAACCCTTCAGGTAAACTAATGCGTGTTTCTTCCTCTTCACTACGAACAGACTCAAGCGTGAAATAAGTATCGAGTGTTTTTTTACTGCCTTCATGTACAACACGTGCGGCAGCACCAATATCTGCATCAGAATAAGCGCTTAGGTCTTCTTTAACAAAATCAATAAAACGGGCATCTTGCTGAAGTAAAGTGAGTAATTGTAATGCGGCATCCGGGCTGGTGTCTTTTAATTGGAGCGCTTGTTCAGTAGCCGGTTTTTCGACTGTAGGTGCCTTTTCAATTACAGGTGCCTTTTCAATATTAAGAGCTTCGGTCGCGGGTTTTACCGGAGTATTAACTACTTTTTTTGATTTCTTCATAAGCAGAATTAATAAAATTAATGTAAGTGATGCGAGTATCAGGTGAATCATATCAATTGATGTTGGCATACTGCTTAAGTCAATGTTCATGTAGTGCGTCCTTGTTGGAATTTAATAGCTGAATAAGCGAGGAATATTTTAACATGGCTTAAGCTATTGATTGCAAAAATATTATTAGACGATTAAAGCTCAATAATAGCGGGAGTGAAATTGTTGGTGGTGTTCTAAATGTTAGGTTTCAGGGTGTTATACCTTTTTTGCTATGATTGAGTGATAGAAATTTTGGCCAAGAAAAGGAAAAAATATTTCGTCTTTAATCTCTAATCCTTTGCTGTTGAGTATTTTTCGGTAGTCATAAATTGTATGGATTGCGTTGCCAGCAATCGCAAAAAAAGCAGTAGCGGCCGAGAACCAATATACTTGTTGTACTGTCTTTTTAAGTAAACCTCCTTGAGGGGGGCAAAAATCACCAATGACGATATGGCCATTTTGACGACAGAGTTTTAACAAATGGGAGAGAAGGGTGTGCATCTTGTCTTCATCAAAAACATTTAAAAAGAAATTTGATACCACCATATCATATCTTCCAAAGTCTTCTTGTTTCAGAATATCACCTAAAACCGTCTGAATCTTTAGTTGTTCATTTTCTGGGTGGGCTGCGCGCAGTTGATTGAATTTGTTCATCATGGTGGGTGAAATGTCGACCATGGTCACGTCTGCACCGAGTTCTGCGGCTCTAAGTACATCACGGCCTTGCCCGGCACCTGCAAAAAGCACCTTTGAGTTGCGCCCAATCGTGCGTTCATTAAGCATTGAAAGTTTACAGTTGATAATGGCATTGCCACTATATAGTTTACTCATAAAGTCATATGAACGGCCTACTAATTTGTATTTATCAAGCATATAAAGAAATCTTAAAAGGTGATTTGAAGGTGGAATCAGATTGATGTTACGAGTGAAGGTAAGAGAATGTCTTGAATTGGAAGGTTTGTCAATGAGACCTAAACCCCTCCTTGGGTTAGCTTAAATGGCTTACTTAAAGGTCAACATGCTAGTAAATGGCTGGTGCCTTGGTTTATGAGCTCTAATGCTTTATGTCCTGGTTCAGCTCTACCAAAGTAGAAACCTTGTATTTCATGACAGCCAAGAAGTTTTAAGTAGTCTAATTGCGCTTTGGTTTCAACACCCTCAGCGATGATATTCAGTTTCAAGCCATGTGCCATGGATACAATGGCGTTTACAATACATGCTTCGTTTTCTGAATCTTTGATATCGTGAATAAATGACTGATCTACTTTTAAGGTATGAATCGGCAATTTATGAAGATAATTTAAAGATGAATAGCCTGTACCAAAATCATCAATCGCTATCTTTAAACCGTATTCTGCCAATAGATTTAACTTCTGAACCATGTGTTCAAGATCATTCATGATGACGTTTTCAGTCAACTCAATTTCAAGATTTTGAGGTGGGAAATTAGCTTGGCGTAAACGTGCCAATAAGCGATGTACAAATTTAGGGTGTTCAACCTGTAAAGGTGAAAAATTCACAGATAAGCGGATATCTTCATGGCCGTTATCAATCCAGCCTTTAATTTCTTCACATGCCGTCATCAAAACCCAGTCGTTAATATCTGACATAAGTCTCGTTTCTTCAGCAAGTGGAATAAATTCACCTGGGTAAATTAGGCCTCGCTCAGGGTGTTGCCAGCGAACAAGCGCCTCCACTCCGACGACTTTCCCTGAGTTTGCGTTAATCTGAGGTTGATAAAAAACTCTGAACTCATTTTTGTCTAAAGCATTTCGTAAATCTCTTTCCAGACTTAGCCGGTTAGAGGTATTAACGGCCATAGTATCGCTAAAAAACTGGTAACCATCTTTACCACGGCTTTTCACATGATACATCGCGACATCAGCGTTTTGTATAAGCTCGTCAACCGTACAACCTGCGTCGGGGTAGAGCGAGATACCGATACTTACGCCTACAAATACTTCATGTTCGCCCAGCATGAAAGGTTCTTTTAAGGTTGAGATTACTTTCTTGGCAATAGTTCGTACATCTTCAGCTGAAGAAATGGATGGCAATAATAAGGTAAATTCGTCACCTCCGAATCTTGATAAGGTGTCGCATTTACGTACACAGTTTTCTAAGCGAAGTGCGACCGATTGTAAAAGTCTATCACCCATAGCATGACCAAGTGTGTCGTTCACAATTTTAAAACGATCAAGATCTAGAAACATAACTGCTACACCGCTTTTATTACGTTTAGCTTGTGCTAAAGAAATATTGAGGCGGTCTTTAAAGAGGGCGCGATTTGGTAACCGTGTTAATAGGTCGTGGTAAGCTTGAAAGTTAATAAATTCTTCCGCTTCTTTACGGTCGGTGATGTCTCTTGCTGTGCCATAGGTGCCAATTACTCTGGATTTACTTTGCTCTGAGTGTATAGCATGTATTTGTTTGGTGTTTTTTGCATTATTTTCAATTGGAAAAAATGTAATCTCAAAATGACGAGCTGTATGGTCTGATTTTTTTGCTTTCAGTCTTATCTCAGAGCTCCAAGCGCCAGATTTCTTAGTAGACTGCTCATCAAAAATATAATTTGCTCGTTGAATATCTGCTGTGTCTACGATGGTTTGATAAGGCTTTCCGATTAATTCTGCTTTTTTATAACCTAAAATAGATTCAATTTTGCTATTTAAAAAAGTGAAGCAGCCTTTTTGATCGAGCATAAATACGATATCAGGGGAACTGTTAACAATATATCGATGCAGTTCTTCGGATTTCTTGAGGCGTGACTGCATGGCTGTATGAGCTTTTTCCAGCATTACTTTTTGCAGTGCATTATCAATAGTACTTAGCATTTCTTCAGGATCGTATGGCTTTTTTAAGTAATCATAAGCACCACGACGTAGCGCTTTACTCACCGCTGAAAAGGAAGATTCACCGCTAACGACAATCGTCGCTGTATCAATGTCCTTTTGTATCATGAAGTCCATGACTTGATGACCATTCATATCGGCCATATTAAGGTCAAGAAGCACGAGATCATATGCTTGTTCGGAAAGTCGCTTGCAAGCTTGAAGACCGCCTTGGGCACTTTGTACGTCATAGCCTTGATTGAGTAACATATTTTCAAGGCTTTTGAGTAAACGATATTCGTCATCTACGACTAAAATGCAGGCTTTATCATTCATTATTGTACCTGCTTTTTCTACTTTTCTGATTTTCATGCCAATCTTTAACCGATTTCTCATTATGGACAGTTATCAGGTATTACTTTCAATGCTAACGAAGGTTAGGTTTGAGGAAGTAATATTTGAAATTCTGTGCCTTTTGCACTGCTTCTGCAGCTAATGGTTCCTTTAGCATCCGTGACTAGGTTTTTAGTAATACTCAAGCCTAAGCCCGAGTGCCCATTACCTTTGCTTGAAGTAACGGGTGTGAATAAATTATTTTTTATTTCTGCTGGAATACCTGTACCGGTATCCCGTATTCGTATCTCAACAAAATCTTTTCCATTCACGTTCACGCTGGCTGTGGTACGTATAGTGAGTGTTCCACCTTCAGGCATTGCTTCGGCAGCATTTTTTAATAGATTAGTTAGGATTTGTTTAAAGCTGTTTCTGTTAGCCAAGTTTTCCGTCAACTCAGAATCAAGTTCAAGTTGGCAGGTAATGTGATTGATTAAAAATAATGAGCTGTTATAGAGTGTTGCTAACTTATTAATTTCATTGTTTATATTTACACCTTCTTGCGTGCCTATGGTGTCGTGTTCAAGGTCGCGTAGGCGCAGTATTATTTGGCTTGTGCGTACTACTTCCTCTTTTAGAATGACTAACTCTTCCTGAATTGAGGGGTTGTCATGGAGCTTGTCGGTTAATGAAGCGAGGTAGTTGCTAATAATGTTAAGCGGATTGTTGGCTTCATGTGCTATTTCACTTGCACGTTGGGATAGTTCGTCACGACTGTTTTGGTTTTCGCTTGCTTGAATATGTCGTAAGGTATCTTCGCAAGCTATCGCAATTTCATGCGTAAAATATTGTAATAAATGGGCTTGATTTGGATTGTCTGAAATTGCTTGGTTGCAGCCTGCGACGAGTACGCAAAATAAGGTTTCTGAAGTTTGAATAGGCAGGCAAATTAATCCTTTAGCTTTCACTAAACGAATAATTTGCTGATCAACAACGGGTAAATCAGTTGTTGTCTTGGTTGCTTGCTCAGCATTTTGTATCGTGCATAGTATCTTTTTTTGGATGGCTGACGCTGCAATGATACTTCTGTCTTTATCAAGCTTGAACTTGATCGGTATGCTTTCGGGGTGTTCAGGCATAATAAAGTTCAAATCATCTGTTTTTGAGTGATACCAGAAAACAGCGCTGTGGTTATAACCAAACAGAAGTTCAAGAGTGCTTTGAAATGCTCTGCTAAGTTTAAGCTTGGAGTCTGCTCTATTAAGTTCGCTTGTGGCAGTCTGTAAGAGGCTAATGTTACGAACAGACTTGGCCAATGAAACTTGCTTGTCATGATCGGAATTTGTTTGTTGTTGAGCCGTTATATCAATACCAAGTGAAGAGGCGATATCAATGACTTCGGATTTGATCTTTATGACTATTTCACTAACAAGCGATGGGTTTAACTCAAACAAGGTTTGAGCGATATCCGTATTGGGCGGGTTGTTATTTACGTTATTAAAAAAACCCTGTTCATCATTGCTAAGGTGGCTGGCTAGGTAATTTAGCTTTACCAAGTGATGTGCATCTTTAATCGAATCGGTCGGGGCGTGATGAAATTCAATCGCATCAACAGTGAAGTCGCTTAAGCCCCACTCTTTAGCAAGCCATGCACCAACGCTCGCATGGTCCACAGAAAATTTTTCTTTTTCTTTTTTTGTTCGCTCGAATTCATTGTTCTGTTCGTGAATCAGTTGAATAAATTGGTCTGAATAATTTGTTTCGAGCACTAATTCACCAATGTTATGAAGAAGCCCTGTTAAATACGCTTCTTCAGGGTTTGGGTAGCTGGTTAGTATGGCGAGAGATTTTGCGATTAATGCACAGGAGAGTGATCGTTTCCAGAATTGCTTTAAAAAGTTTGTGTGCTCAGTATTAAAACCTGAAAAAAATTGTTGGACAGAAGCCGTTATAACGATGGTTTTTATGGTGTCAGTGCCAAGTACCAGCAACGCCCTTTCTAATGTGTTTATTTGAATGCCGCGGTTATAAAAAGATGAGTTGGCTAGCGAAATAACACGGGCAGCAATGGCTGCATCGCGACTGATAATCGTCGAGATGTGTTGAAAAGATGCGTGATTCCCCTGACAGGCGCTAAGCATGTCAACTAATACGTGTGGGAGTGACGGTAGGCGATTAACCTTAAGTCTCGACATTACTTTTTGTTCAGTTTGTGCCATATAAAATATATTATTTTTTTTAACAATGATTTTAGAGTAGACAATAAACCTTAAAAATTAAAGATTTATTGTACTTTTTTTAAGTAATTGTTTAGAAGTGGTTGTAAGTTGATGAAAGGGTAATAGTAGTTCTTGCGGTTTAATGGGTTTTTTACGAACAAAAAAGGGGTTAGTATTCTTTAATCTAGTGCTAAATAGAAACTTAAAAAAATAAAAGAAGCTAATGATGCGAACATTGATGTATTGGTCTTTTGAATGAACAAGTTTAACAATATTCCTCGTGTTATTGCCATAACTGGTGGTAAAGGTGGTGTCGGTAAAACAAGTATTTCTGTTAACTTGTCGATTGCCTTGTCTCGTATGGGCTCTAATGTATGTTTACTGGATGGTGATACCGGGTTGGCAAATATCAATGTTATGTTGGGTTTGTATCCCGCTTATACATTAGAGCATTTGTTTACAGGTGAGCGTTCAATTCAGGATGTTGTTTTGGATGGGCCTGAAGGTGTGCAGATTATTCCCGGTGCATCAGGTTTTGCGCAATGTGTTGAACTTGATGTAGGGCAACAACAGCGCTTAGTGACGTCTATTCAGGCGATTGAACCGCATTATGATTATATGTTGGTTGATACTGCTGCAGGTATTTCGCCAACCGTTTTGCATTTTATTGCTGCTTCGCAGGTGGCTATTCTCGTTATAACTCCTGAACCTACTTCGCTGACAGATGCATTTTCGCTTTTGAAAGTGCTTCGACGTCGAGGGTATCGACGAAAAGTGCAGGTGATTGTGAATATGGCTTCTAGCTCTACACAGGCTGAAAAGGTGTTTAGGCGTTTTAGTGGTGCGGTACTTAAATATTTAGAATTAGCTACGGAATATTTAGGGCCTGTTTGGATGGATGAAAGTATGCGAACAGCAGTGACGTTGCAGCGCCCCGTTGCACTTTATCCAAAGAATGACCCATCAGCTCGAAGTTTTTATCGTTTAGCCGAACGTATTGATGATGTTTTTAATCAGAAAGGGGTGCCTAAGCTCGCTTTTAGTGCGTATTGGCAGAAGCTAGTAGAGCGTTATACTTCTTCAAAAACATCGATAGTAGAAAGCGTCAGCGAAAAATTACAGAAAGCTTCAGAGTCAGCATTAACCCAAATTCAAAAACAACAAGCGCAAATCTTGCAAGTTAACCATTTGGAGGTACAGGTTAACCAAGAGCAGGATGTTGAACTAGAGGTGCTTGAAGGCCAGAGAAAAAGCGAAGAGGTGGCAAAATCTGGTAGAAACAAGATTCAAAAATTTTTTACTTCACCGCAGATTGCTGTAAAGACCAGTGTGGATGAGCCGCTGAGTGATCAATCTGAAGATGAGTGGGTTGGGTTACGTATTCGTCTTAACAAATTTTTCTCAGATGAAAATACAACCCCAGAGCAGGTGACTACATTGTTGTCGAGTTGTATTTATAGTTTTGGTGATCGTTTAGGTGATGCTTCTGTTGATTTATTGCACGGATTAATTCATTCATTAAGGCCCGAGAAGTTAAGTAACGAACAAAAGCAACTTTTGCTTTCCGATTATGAGTATTTGGGTTTGGATGAATTTAAACAGAGTCTGGCTGATGGCCGGATTCCTGTCACTGGTTTAAATGAGGAAGACTCAAGCCTAAAAGACGATGAAATAATAAAAGTAAAAGAAAGTTATGATGCTTCAGGCTTTGGTTGTCAGCAAGAACTTGCTAAAACGATTAGGGATGCATCTGAAAATTTGCCGCTTGAAAGTTTATTAGAATCAATTAAGTATGCTTCTTTAGTCGAATCTTCTGGCAGTTAGTAGTCTATATCGTTTAGTGTAGGGTCTTCATACGTCTCACTATAAAAAACGCACGATAAAAAGGAGGGCTCATGAGCGAAGTCCACATACATCCCATCTCTGAACAAGCGAAAAAAAGAACAAAAATTGATGCAGAAAAATATCAGTCTCTCTATGAAGACTCGGTTCAAAACCCAGAAGCTTTCTGGGCAGAACAAGGAAAGCGTTTAAACTGGATTAAACCTTATACGAAAATAAAAAATGTATCGTTTGCTTCTGCAGACTTACACATCAAATGGTATGAGGATGGTGTGTTAAATGCTTCAGCTAATTGCTTAGATCGGCATTTAGCGGAACGTGCCGACCAGACTGCAATTATTTATGAAGGTGATGACCCCTCTGTTTCTCGACATATTACTTATCGTGAGCTTTACGATGAAACGTGTAAATTTGCTAATGTGCTTAAGTCGCAAGGGGTATCTAAAGGGGATATCGTTACGATTTATATGCCGATGGTGCCTGAAACAGCGGTAGCGATGCTTGCATGTGCACGAATTGGCGCGGTGCATTCAGTGGTGTTTGGCGGTTTTTCACCTGATGCTTTAGCTGCGCGCATTGCGGATGGTAAAGCGAAATGGGTGGTGACGGCTGATCAAGGCGTACGAGGCGGCAAAGCCGTGCCTTTGAAAGAAAATGTTGATCTAGCGCTGTCAAATGACATGGTGACGACGGTTGAACGTGTTTTTGTGTTGCAACGCACTGGGGCGGATGTCGCTTGGCAAGCAGGGCGTGATATTTGGTATCACGAGCAGATGGCGCTGGCCTCGAATGTTTGTGAGCCTGAGCCAATGAATGCTGAGGATCCTCTGTTTATGTTGTATACCTCAGGTTCAACAGGCACACCCAAAGGCGTGTTGCATACAACAGGGGGATATTTGGTTTACGCCTCTATGACACATGAGCATGTATTTGATTATCAAGATCAGGAGGTGTTTTGGTGTACCGCAGACTTTGGCTGGATTACGGGCCATAGTTATATCTTATATGGCCCGTTAGCGAATGGGGCAATCACTTTATTATTTGAAGGTGTACCAAATTACCCTGACTTTTCACGAATGGGCAGGGTGGTTGATAAGCATAGTGTTAATGTGTTGTATACAGCGCCAACGGCTATAAGAGCTATGATGGCTGAGGGTGATGACTTTGTTAAACAAAGTAAGCGTGACAGCTTAAGGTTGTTAGGGAGTGTGGGTGAGCCGATCAACCCTGAAGCTTGGGAGTGGTATCATCGCGTTATTGGTGATGAGCGTTGTCCGATCGTTGATACATGGTGGCAGACTGAAACTGGGGGGATTCTTATTTCGCCTCTACCAGGCGCAACAGACTTAAAGCCAGGCTCAGCAACACGGCCATTTTTTGGTGTGCAGCCTGCTTTAGTCGATAACGATGGCAATATTCTTGAAGGGCCAGCACAGGGTAATTTGGTGATGCTGGATAGTTGGCCAGGGCAGATGCGAACGGTGTATGGTGATCATGATCGGTTCATAAAAACCTATTTTAGTGATTATGAGGGAATGTATACTACGGGGGATGGTGCTAGGCGTGATGAGGATGGTTATTATTGGATTACAGGAAGAGTTGATGACGTCTTAAATATTTCTGGACATCGGATGGGAACTGCTGAAATAGAAAGTGCTTTAGTAGCGCATCCTGCTGTTGCTGAAGCCGCTGTTGTGGGTTATCCGCATGGTATTAAAGGTCAGGGGATTTATGTTTATGTCACGGTTATGCATGATCATGATATTCCTCAAACTGATGAATTAAAATTAGAACTGAAGCAATGGGTTAGAAAAGAAATTGGCCCCATTGCGACGCCTGATATTATTCAGTGGGCGCCAGGTTTGCCTAAAACACGTTCCGGAAAAATTATGAGGCGTATTCTTCGTAAAATTGCGGCGAACGAACATGACAGTTTGGGTGATACTTCTACCTTGGCAGACCCAAGTGTTGTGGATCACTTAGTTGCCAACAGAGAAAACAAGTAGGTCTTTCGAATGGGGTGCAAATGAGTTAAATAATGTTTGCGCTCTTCTTTTCTTCTTAGTAATTCATTTGCACTGATGTTTCTACTTCAATATTTTTTCTTTTAGCTAGCTGAGTAAGGCTAGTCATTTAAAAGGCTGTTCTGGCCTAATCTTTGCTTTTATCACTTTATAATTAATATTGGTCTTGTAAATCAATTAGTTACAAGTTTTGTGCGCTTTGTTGGTGCGTGGTCGTTGTTGTTTTAGTGGCTGCTGCTCTGCATTGGTGCTCATACTAAAGTGAGATTCTAGCGATATGTTATTTGGTCGAAGAGATAAAAACCCCATCAAAATTGTTGATAAAGGGGTGAAAGAATGGAAATACACTACATGTGGTTACTGCTCAACTGGCTGTTCAATTGAAGTTGGTTTAGATGAAAGTGGCAAAGCAGTTGCGACACGTGGTGATGCTGGCGCAGATGTGAACCGTGGAAAGCTTTGCATTAAAGGCATATTTGAACATGAACTCTTTGACTCTGCTGGACGAGGCGATAAACCGCTGGTTCGCGATAAAGCCTATAATGAATGGCAAGAAACAACTTGGGATGGGGCGTTTGATAAAATGGCGTCTGAGATCAAGCGTATTCAAGATAAGCATGGTAAGGATTCTTTTGCGATTATCTCAACCGGACAATTACTGACTGAAGAATTCTATACTTTAGGTAAGTTGGTGCGTGGTTGCATTGGTGCAAACCACTATGATGGCAACACGACGTTGTGTATGGCTTCTGCGGTATCAGGTTATAAACGCTCTTTTGGTTCGGATGGCCCGCCTGGTTGTTATGACGATTTTGAGCATACGGATTGTTTTATTGCATGGGGTTCAAACTTACCCGAGCAGCACCCGATTATTTACTGGCGCTTAAAAGAAGCGTTAGAGAAGCGTAAATTTCCACTCATTGTTGTTGATCCTCGTGTCACGATGTTGGCGCAGTTTGCTGATATTCACCTTCCTATTACGCCAGGCACAGATGTTGTACTGCTAAATAGTTTGATGCATGTCATCCTGAAAGAAGGTCTTGAAGACCGAGACTACATTAATCAACATACACAAGGTATTGAAGAAGTTGAAGCCTTAGTCAAAGGTTATGATCCTGTGACAGCCTCTAAAATTTGTGGCATTGATGAAGATACGATTCGTAATGTGGCTCGACTTTATGCGAATGCGGGCGCAGCAATGAGTATCTGGACGATGGGGATTAATCAAAGTACCCACGGATCTGATGGTGTTGTTGGGATTAATAACCTGAACTTAGTTACGGGTAATATTGGAAAGCCTGGTGGTACAAGTTTATCGATAACTGGTCAGTGTAATGCAATGGGGACACGTGAATGGTCCTCTTGTTCAGGCTTGCCGGGGTATCGTGCTTTAGAGAAAGAAAAAGATCGTCAGGAGGTTGCCGATTTTTGGGGGATAGACGCATCTATTTTTCCAGCCAAGCGGGGGATGCAGCAAACTGATATTTTTCCAGCAATCGAATCAGGGCAGATTAAGGGTTTGTGGTTAATCGCAACCAACCCAATGACCTCAATGCCACAAACATCACGAATACGAAAAATATTCGAGCAGCTTGATTTTCTTGTGGTGCAAGACAGTTATAAAGATGTTGAAACTAACGAATATTCTCATATGTACCTGCCGGCTGCTGTATGGGGTGAAAAAGAAGGTGTTTTCACCAATACAGAGCGTCGGGTAAATTTAGTTCGTAAAGTAATGGAGCCGCATGGCGACTCAAAGGCAGATTTTTGGATTTTCAATCAAGTTGCCAAGCGTTTTGAAAATGGTGAAAAAATTAAATTCCCAGAAAGCACTGACGAAATCTTTTCGGAGATGGCAGAGCTTTCCAAAGGGGAAGGCCGTACGCTAGATATTTCAGGGATGACACATGAAAATATTGAAAAGGCGCGTGGTATCCAATGGCCTTTTAGTGAAAATTCTGACAATGAACAAGGTGATCAGCGTTTATATACCGATGGTAAGTTTCAGACAGCTAGCCAAAAAGCCAACCTGATCCCACTGCCTTATATTGAAAATAATGAAGTGCCTTGCGATAAATACCCTTTCTGGATGAATAGCGGGCGGGTTGTGGAGCACTTCCACACACGAACCAAGACCGGAAAGTTAGGTAACCTAAATAAATTTAGCCCAACGCCGTATATGGAAATGAATCCTGATGCAGCAAGGGACTTAGGCGTGGCACACCAGTCATATGTACGTATAGTGTCTCGACGTGGTGATGCAGTTGTTATGGTGCAGCTAACACAGCGTGTGCCTCGAAATATGGTGTTTATTCCTTTCCACTTCCATGATTGTGTGAATCGGGTTTCGTTAGGGTTGTTGGATCCACATTCGCGGCAACCTGCGTTCAAACAATGTTCGATTAGGATCGAACCCGTCGATCAAGACCTGGCTGGCCAACTAAATGTTGAACGGAGAGATTACTAATTATGAAGAATCCATTAATAGAATTACGTGATCGGCTAGATCAAATGGGTGTGGATCAAACACCAAAAAACACGACAGACCGTGAAATCTTTACTGTGCGTGAAAACGAACCGGGCTATGCAAAGCTGTATGATCCTAGGGTTAATCAGAGTACTGAAGTTGAAAATCGTTATGGGCAAAAAATAGATCTTTTGGAATTGACTGAAAATGCTTTTGATGCTGGTCGCTCCATGCAGATCAATGCAAACCCACATGTGGGAACTAATCCGAACCGTAATAAACAACATGGTTTTCACTTTACGGCTGATAATTGTATTGGTTGTCATGCTTGCGAAGCGGCGTGTAGTGAGAAAAATGAAAACCCTGCGCATTTGGCATTCCGTTCGGTAGGTTATGTTGAAGGCGGTTCCTACCCTGATTATAAGCGAATGAATATCTCCATGGCGTGTAACCATTGTGATGATCCGGTTTGTTTAAAAGGCTGTCCTACTAAAGCGTATACAAAACATCCTGAATACGGGGCGGTTCTGCAAGATCCTGATACTTGTTTTGGTTGTGGTTATTGTACTTGGGTGTGCCCTTATAATGCGCCACAGCTTGACCCAGTTAAGGGTCAGGTTTCTAAGTGTAATATGTGTGTAGATCGATTAGAGGTAGGTTTAAAGCCTGCTTGTGTCTCTGCATGCTTGGGTAATGCTCTTAATTTTGGTGTGATTGAAGATATGCCCGAAAACCGAGAGCAGATCAATACGACAATACCTGGTTTTCCTGATCCATCCATTACACATCCGAATATTCGTTTTCAGCAAACTAAAACTCTGCCTGAAGAAATGACCCGAACCGATGTTCAGCCGCTCAAATATCATAAGCAAGCGGATGGTACTTACCGGTCCGTCGTAGATGAAAAGGCGGGTAAAGCGCGTCATTGGAATCTTGGGCGCTTAAGTTCACGTGAAAATCCTTTGGTTATCTTTACCTTATCAACGCAGGCGGTTATTGGTGCCTTTATGTTGTTGTTCTTGGGGCCAATGATTAGTCCTGAGTATTTTGGATTTTTAGGTCAGAGTGGTATTTTTTATCCATTGCTTGTTACGCTAATCTTGATTCAAGGTGGTGGTTTATTTTTATCGACGCTTCATCTTGGTAAGCCTATGCGGTTTTATCGTGGGTTTAACAATTTACGCTGGTCACCTTTGAGTCGAGAGGCTTTAGGGATTGCAATGTTTTTTGCAGGTCTTACTGGTTTTACAGTGGTTTCTGCGATAAATGAGTGGTTGCAGTTTGAATGGTTGGATGTCGTTGTTTCTATAGCCGGTTATTTTGCGGTGGTGTCTTCAATAATTGGCTTGTATTTTATGCATTGTATTTACCGGGTTAAAGCGCGACCATTTTGGAATCATTGGCAGGTTTTAACTAGCTTCTTTGGTTCAACGATGAGTGCTGGTGGCGTGTTATTTGGTTTATTTGCGGCAAGTGCGTATGCGTTATCAGATTTGAGTTTTTCACCTTTGCTATCTGTTGTTGCCGCTATTGTGTTTATTGGTCTGTTTGTTGAGTGCATTGGTTTATACGCACATGCTAGCTACCTGAATAAAGAAGAAGGAGAGGGGGCAGCGGCGCATTACATTCAATGGACAACTTTTGGTTATACCTATATAGCGCGTAATGTGACGATGGCGCTAGCAATGCTCGTCGCAGCAGTTTTTTGTTTGTGGGCGCCTAGTGGTTGGATTGCAGCAATTGTTGGGGCAACGTTTTGCTTGGCTCTTGTGTTGGCTTTGCTAGCAGGGCGCGCACTGTTTTATGTATTGGTCATACCAACAACCATGCCTGGTGCTTTTTTCTGGAAGAATAAAGGCTTTGAGGAGCATGCTAGAGATATCGGTTTGGCTAATATGCCGCAGGTAGGTGTCGTACCTGATTTACATTAATATATAGCTTAATTAAAAAGGCGTTTGAATCTGATTCAAGCGCCTTTTTTTGTGGCTGGGTAGGGTTGGATAGCTTAACTGGGTAGGGGGAGGCGGTTAGTCGTGCTGCTTTCTTTAAGGTTTGTTGTTGCTAGTGAAGTTAGTCATTGATTCGCTGAATCTTGAGAGTCGAGTTTCATCTAGCTATAGCTTAATAAAATGAAGAAGAATGGGGTGGAAAGAATTTAGTGTAATGGTGTTAAGTTGAGTGTTGGTAATATAAATTTGTGATGTTAAGTAAAAAAGGGGCTTGAATTATTCAAGCCCCTTTTTTTGTTACTCGTTGAAAATTTCTTCGTACATGAGCTCCATTTCGATCGTTGGATCATCGGGATTGAAGTAATATGTTTTATAGGTGTTGGGTGGTGTGAGTGTTTCTTGGATAGTGATCTGGGCGAATAGTTCGTTGTGTATAATGGCATTATATGCAAAGGTGACCATCGTCGGAACGGTACCGAGAAACTCTCCTTTATCATTTGGGTTAAGCTGATTAAAAAGGTAAACATCAGGTTCTGATAGGGCTGTTGTTGATAGGGTAGGGTCACCCTCTATCGTATTAGCATGTAATAATATTGGTGCAAAAGAATAAGGGTTAGACGATAAGGTTCGCTGATCTTGGAGAGCTCCCCAAGTGGCGTTTTCAAGATCAAGTGAGAATCTCCTTATAATACTGCTGCTGAAATAATTGGCATTCCAGCGTGAGTCATCATGATCTTGCGTGCTTATAGCGAAGGAGTTATCTGAGTAAGCTACGGCTCTTATCGACGCGCTGATAGGATTTAAGGTTTGTTCTAGCCGGCTAGAAAGGTTGGTGTTAGTTAATGAGGCTCCTAAGTAGCCAGAATCGTCTGCAAAATTCTTTAAAGTGATAATATCATTAGGGAGTAAAATAAAGTTAAAGTAATCTAAGTTTACATCTCTGAAGTTACGTACAAGCGTTTGGGTGCCCTCATTTGATACCGTATAAAGCGTTTCAATTTCTTGAGTGCTCTCTTCTTGAGTGACTTCATCTTGAGTGATTTCTTGAATAATATCGTATATGGCAATGGTATCGCTTGTTTGGTTGATAGAATACCATGCTCTGTTGTATATCGCTTCAGGAGTGTGTGTGCGATTAAACATCGGGTTGTCTATGCTGGATTGTCTTTCAGTGGTCTTGTCATCATCGAATAGGCCTTCTAAATCCCATTTAACCATTTTCCAGTTAAATTCAATCATCACGGCATCTGAAAATTTAGTCTCTATATATCCCCAGTAATCCTCTGGTTGAACTGAAAACTCGCTGTTGGTCATTGACCATAATTCAATTTTTTCATCTCCATCTTCAACAGCTTCAGCTTCAAAGAATTTATAAGATGCCTCGTCAGATTCGGGGTCAGAGTTATTAAAGCCAAGATAGCCAAAGCGCTTATTTCGTAGATCAACAATAGGGTTGCCTGCATACATTAATGCTGAATCAACGACGTGTTTTTTTCCAACTAATACTGGGAGGGTTTCAGCTTGTGTTAGTTGATTGATCGGGTTGCTATGTACTTTATCGGGCGATGTCTCTGGATCATCATTGAACTTGTGTTCATCCATAATGATATATTTAAAATCGTGCTCGTGTTCATGTTTATGTTCATGAAATTTACGGTTTCCACTGTTTAAAACGCTTTCTGAGTGTTTGTGCGTGTGTAATTTATCGATTTTGGTGTCGTTATGGCTATGGTCGTGAGGGACTTCATTGGGGTACTTTGGGAGAATAGAGCCATCAGCATCTTCAGGGTAGTCAGGATCGCCGGGGGAGATATGCTCTACTTGATGCCCGTCAATACTATGTAAGTCACCGTTTGTAGGGTCGGAAAGGTGAGCGTCAGCATCGTGATCGTGATCGCCTTCGTGGTCGTTATCGTGGTCATAATCGTGTTCGTGCTGATGAGTATGAAAGTGCTCATGTTTCAGTAAGGTCGTGCGACGTATTTCGAAGGTTTCAGTAAAGCTGTCTTCAATTTTAATTTGAAAATACTGAAAGCTTGAGGGGGTGCCTGTGCAGCTCTCAATAGCACTGGTTTTAATATAGACGCTTGCTTCATTCTTGAATAATATTTCGTTTTTATTTAAGTGTTCTTGATCTACGGTGATGGTAGGTCTTAAATCACAAATAAACTCATCAGTATTTTGTTCGTTAGTCGCCGCAAAGTTAGTGAGCAAATGGTCGTGTCGCGTATGTAGATCGTAGAGTCGAAGCGTTTGATTTTTAACATATACCACGTATTCGGGTAAGGCTGTCTGGTTTAAAGTGACAACGGAGCCAGAATCACCATCATCTTCTGCTACTTGTGTGCTTTGGTCAATGTCTAGGCCAATCATCAAAGATTTATTGGATTCAGCAAGCTTCTCTTTTATACCGGTTTCCGGGTTAAAGTTGTATAAGGTATGATCTTGGATGAAAGGGAATAATGCTTCTTCTATAATAGGTACTGCTGGTGTCTCAGTTGTGCTTGAGTCGGTACATGCGGCCAACACGGAAAAGGTCGCGAGTAAAATTAAGTATTGAATAAAGCTAGTTCTAGCGTGCATTAAAGTGCATTCCTGCTTTGCAATGCAGGCTGAAGTAAGGCCTGCATAGTTAGTAAATAAAGACTTATATAGTGTCTTCTTCAAATTCAATTAGCTGTAGCGTTTTATTTATTTTACCTTCTTCGTGCGAATCGGTTTCACTTGGATTGAAAAAATAGGTGTCTGTACCATTTGAGTCTATTTCAGAATTATCTCGAATAACATTTAGTTCCAATTTTCCATAGACATCATTGAAAATCTCACTGTTGGAGGTTTCCAGTTTTCCGTAGATATCATTGCTTATCTTGCTGCTTGAAACCGCCTTAATATCAACAGAGAATTCGCCAAAAATGAAATCAGTGATTGGGCTATTTTTATCTTTTCTATATTGTTTTCGTCCATTCTTGGTATTTCCTGGATCAAATGCATATAGCTTAGCTTGAGTTAAATTGCCATCCGTTGTGATTTCTTCATCTGACGCAATTAAAAAGATTTCTGTTTCGGCATTTGCAGAGCGAGAGTTTTTAGAAAATACAAACATGCTTTTATCATAGGATACGCTTGAAGATTGTGGGTTTATCCACTCTGCTTGTCGGCCTGTTTGCGAGGATGTGTTGATATAAATATTGTTATCTTGGGTCTGAAAGCTGATTTTATGGTCTGGGCCAGCATTTACAATTGATGCGATAGTTGCAATTGGTTCGACAGTACCAGAACTTGTGTTTATGTGTAGGAGAGATTCGGTAGCAGCAAAAGTGCGGTGAAGGAGTATGCTGCCGTCGTCTGTCATTTTAATTTTTACTGCTTCGACTAGAGGGCTTTTTACTTCAAGCGAGCGGAATTCTTTAAACGTCGCATCATAGAAAAATACTTCGCCGTCATCTTCTAATGCAAATGTACTACCATTACTTGCAATTTGTAGTTCGCTAATGTCGGTTCTTAATAAAGGGTCTATTGTGAGGTCGAATAAGGCTGCAATTTTGCTATCAGGAGTGATCGGGCCAGAGTCAACAGCAACCTCAAATAATTCTTCGATGCTTTGTAGGTATAGTTTCCCTGCTGTTTGAATCAATACTTCAGTCGGGGTGACTTGATTTATCGTTGGAAGAGCGTTTGTAACCGGAAATGATGTTTCCCAAAGTGTGTTGTTTTCATGGTCATAAAAGCTTAATTCTAAGCTACTTTTCAGGTTGTTGAAGTTTGAGCCAAGGAAACCATAACGACCCGGTGTGCTGGTAACCTCACCGTCGTCGTTTGTATTAGATCTGGAGCCAGAATTGTCCAGTATCGTATCTCCCCATAGGTGTGCAGCATTGATTTCAGAAACAGTGATCTTGTCTTTGTCAGTAAAGTCGACTTTTGTAATTTTAGCTGCTTCTGTGTCGCACCCTGTGTTTGTTTTAGAAGTGATGAAAATGCTGGTATGGTCGACTAAAATTCGATCGCCTTTGGTGCTGCCTTCAAATGCTGATTGGTCGGGAATCGCGTTCGGGAAAATACACACGCCTGTATCGTCAAAGACAGAAGCAAGTGATGATTTTTTTAGAGTCTCAATATCCATTGAGTAAACGGTGTTCTCATACATGTAGATAATTTGCTCATAGCCTTCATTATCATTATCGGTGTTGAGGGGGAGTGGTGCTTGTCCACCATTAACATAGTTAGCAATTTTTTTATCTTCGCCGGTATTAGGATTAAAAGACTTGATTTCGTTATCAAGATCTTCGTTATCCAAAAAGTATATGTTTGTAGTCTTCAGGTCGGTTTTAGCGCTAGATGAAGATGAACCATCATCACTACATGCTGAAATAAGCAATAATGTAAGCATACCAAACAATAATCTGAGGGTAGGTAGTGATACTTTCATGTGGCCGTTCATCCTGAAAATTAGATAGATATAATTCGTGTAGTGATTATTACCAGTATATCTATCTTGGATATTGAACAAAAATCGAAAAAAAATGAATGGGATGAGGGTCACACATTTACCGTGCAAATAGTCAGTTTATCTTTAATATGGGCTTTAAAGGGGCGTGTGGATTAGTGTCTTTTTTTATATTCTAGGTATTGTTTAATATATGTGCCAAAAAAATGATCAACGTAATGTAAAGCTCCGGCATAGTTACCTTTAAATTTTGCATGATGAAAGTCGTGGTAAATTGCGCCATCATAAAGTGGTAAATATTTTAAAGGGTTCCATGGTAGGTCGTATCCTGAATGTCCGTCTGCCGCTTCAATGTTTCGAATAATAATCCAGGCATATAACACATAAATATGGCAGCCGACTAATATAGGGCCGACCATCGCGAGCGAGCCAATGATGACAAATTCAAGCCAGTGGAAATAGTTACCATCCAATGCGCAAGTGTTTCGAATTCGATGATGCACAGAGTGGACGTGCCTTAATAGCCACTTGTTTTCATGCAGGCCTCGGTGAACCCAATAAAATAAGAAATCATCTAATAAAATGAAAAAAACCAGCTGTATAGCCCAAACATACCACTTAGGGGCTTCGCCTGTATATATGCCGCTCAGTCTGAGAAAAGGCCAGGCAAGTATTAAAAAAACAATCATAATGCTGCTATTTATAATAATCCTGGCAATATTTGGCCAAAAGTAACGTCTTACTTGAAATGGTTTGTTCTGTATTTTAAAGGCATGAGCCCAAGCTGGATCTAACCAAGCTAGCAGGGTCCAGGGTGTCGCTATAATCAGGAAGGTGCCAATACTGAGGGCAAGTGTCGCAATGGGGAACTGTAAAAACAGCGGATCATTATAAATTGATGCTTGGTAAAGTGTTTGCAGTGCTGTTAAAAAATCCTGCATGTTTGCCTCTTGGTTTTGGTTAGTAAAGGGATTTATGGTTGTTTAGGCCTATACTCAAATACTAATGAACCTTTACTGGAATAACTTGTGGAACTATGACATCAACTTGTTTGAACACGACAGTGGAGCCTTTTGCAGGCAAAGTCGCGTGGCCATATTGGAAGACTCTCGTTGAAGCCGCAAAAAAGCATAAGGTGGTTGGGGACTTTTATCTTGGTGATTTTGCTCTATCTGACTCCTCTGGAACGGTTACTGTTGAGCAGTATCTGGCGCTGTTTTCACAAGGAGTTGAGGGTTGTGATACATTTGGTATGCATTTGGGGCGAGCTGTCACGTTAGGGACTTTTCCTGTTCTTGGTATGACGTTGTTGAGTTGTCAGAATCTCAAACAAGTTTTAGCTCAAATATTAAGATATGAAGGGCTTAATCATGACCTGGGTGTATCAAAGCTGGTATTTGGATCTTTGAATAGTCGGTATATTTGGGCACCAAATTATTTATACCTGCCTGACCTTCAAAGTGAGGTTTCCTTTCAGCTTGCTTTGAGTATTTTTTCGGGTATTCAAACGTTTTCACCTTTGCTTATTCAGCAGACCATTCCTATCGAATGTGTTGGGTTTACGATCGAAAAACCTAAACGTGGGGATGTGTATCGTGAATTCTTTCAAGCAGAGGTGTTGTTTGGACAAGAATATAATTTTATAGATTTTAAAAGTAGCATGTTAAACCAGGTCGTTGTAGGTGGTGATGTGGCTTCTTTTTCAGCGTTAACGTCCTATGCAGATGGTTTGTTGGGAAGAACGAGTGGAAATACAATTGTATTGCAGCTCCAGCGCATTTTGCCATCGGCACTTAGGCGGCATCAATTTCGAGTAGCTGACCTAGCGAATGAGCTGAATATTAGCGTTCGTACCTTACAGCGGCAATTGAAAGAATCGGGTACTAAATTTCAGGATGTATTAGATCAGGTAAGAAGAGATGTAGCGGAATATTACTTACTGGAAAAAAAGTTATCCATGAGTGAAGTAGCCTTCTTAGTAGGCTACCAAGAGCAAAGTTCATTCAATCATGCTTTTAAAAGTTGGACGGGAGTATCACCTAAAAGATTTGCAGTTTAGTGTGAAAATTAATGTAGCGATTCCTCACGCTACAAAGTGTTGTTGGCATAGTGTTAACCAGCTATTAATTGCGTGGCTGCGGTACTTGTCTTTGTGGATTATAAAATAAAACTGTCTGTGGAAGTTTCTGTGCGGTATATGGATAGGGACTAAATTTCCTCGTGAGAATGCATCATTTAAGGTTATCTTTGATAGACAGCCAATCCCCATACCAGCTTCAACGGCTCTCTTTATGGCTTCAGTATGCTGAAGTTCTAATGTGACGTTTAAATCAGGGATTAACCCATGCATTGCGTAGTCAAAAGCTTGGCGAGTGCCAGAGCCTGTTTCTCTTAATATCCATTGCGCGGTAGTTAATTCCTGATCGTTAAGTGTTCGTTTAGTAGCGTAAGGGTGGTTGGGAGAGCAAAAAACGACAAGCTCATCTTCCCTCCAAGGAGTGACGTCTAAATCTTCGTGTGATACTTCGCCTTCTATTAGGCCTATATCAAGTTCAAAGTTGGCAACTTTGTGTGCAATTGCAGTTGTATTGGCGACCTCTAAGGTGGCATTGGCGCCTGTGTGCAAATCACGAAACGAAGAGAGGATGTTAATGGCTAGATAGTTTCCGATAGAAAGAGTTGCGCCAACTTTTATTGATCCAAATTCTGTATGTTGCTGTAAGGAGTCTTCTAAAACACTAGCGCGTTCCATGAAGGGTTTTGCTTGTTTTTTGATGATTTTCCCTAAGTCGTTGAGTTGCAAACGCTTTCCTATTCGATCAAAAAGTTGGATGCCAAATTGATTTTCCAATGTCTTTAATGATTCGCTGGCGGCTGATTGTGACATTGATAGTTGCTCGGCTGCTTGAGTGATGTTTTGACAGCTGGCGGTGGCAAGAAATACTTCGATTTGCTTTAGGGTAAATTTCATATCGATAAAACCGATTAATTATATTAATAATACTTGTTTTACAGATATGATAGTTGTGATCAATAATTGCTTCAAGTTATTAATTGAATGAGGAGTAAAAAGATGGCCGGTTTTATGAAAGAGACAGTGACAAGTGTAAAGCATTGGAATGATACATTGTTTAGTTTTACATGTAGTCGAGATGCTTCGTTCAGATTTAAAAACGGTCATTTTATTATGATGGGGCTTGAACATGAAGGTCGTCCATTGATGCGTGCATATAGTATTGCGAGTGCTAATTATGAAGAAGAGTTAGAGTTTTTTAGTATTAAAGTGGCTGATGGACCTTTAACTTCTAAGCTTCAAAAAATCCAAGTAGGTGATGAAATATTACTTAGTCGGAAGCCGACTGGTACGCTTGTGTTGGATAATTTGATTCCGGGTCGAAATTTATATTTGATCAGTACAGGGACGGGGTTAGCCCCTTTTATGAGTATTATTAAAGACCCAGAAACGTATGAGAATTTTGATAAGGTGATTCTAACGCATGGCACTCGGTATACTTCAGAGTTGGCTTATCGGGACTTAATAAATGATGAGCTGCCTGATAACGAGTTTTTTGGAGACTTGGTTCGAGAGCAGTTGATTTATTACCCCACGGTGACACGAGATGATTTTGAAACACAAGGCCGAATTACCGATGCGCTAGAAAGTGGGAAGTTAGCTGCCGATATTGGTTTGCCTGAGTTGGACTTGGAGCATGATCGGTTCATGATTTGCGGTAGTCCGAGTATGTTGAAAGATACGTGCCAAATTTTAGATAATAAAGGTTTTAAGGAAGCCAGGCATGGTGATGCTGGGCATTATGTGATCGAGCGAGCTTTCGTTGAAAGTTAGACCTTGAATTTTAAGTTTTAAGTGACTTTATTGGTCTTTTCAGTGACTGCGATTGCGGGTTGGCTTTACTTTGTTGTGGGGCTTTCTGCGCAAGTTAGTGCTTGAAGGGCTGGCTTTAGGTAAGTGAATATCCGCTGTTTTGTGTTCCCCAGGGGCAATGTTGTCTAATGTCCATTGTCCAATGCTATATCTTATTAGTCTTAGTGTAGGGAAGCCTACCTCTGCTGTCATTCGCCTCACTTGTCTGTTTCGTCCTTCGGTAATGCTAAGCTCTAGCCATGAAGTTTTTGCGTTGGCGCGTTCGCGTATAGGGGGGGTTCGTGGCCAAATGTTAGGCTCATTTATTTTTTTTGCTTTGGCTGGTTTTGTGTTGCCATCTTTCAATTGTACGCCTTGTTGAAGTTGTTTCACGGCTAGGTCGGTAATTTCACCTTCCACTTGAACCCAATATGTTTTGGGGAGCTTATGTTTCGGGTCCGCAATGCGTGCTTGAATCGCGCCGTCGCCAGTTAGAATAAGTAACCCTTCCGAGTCATAATCAAGTCGGCCAGCAGGGTAAATTTTAGGTGTTTTTATATAATCAGCGAGTGTGTTTCGACCTTCAGAATCAGTGAATTGGGAGAGAACCTGAAAAGGTTTGTTGAGTAAATAGAGGATAGACATATTAAAATGGCTCGGAAGTGATTGGGTAGTTAAGAGCTTGTATTATGAACTTTGGGTTTTATGTAGTGAAGCATTAATTATTCTGTGAGGCACAAAAGAACCTGCTGAAAGTTCAGCAAGTTATTCAGTCTGTTATCAATATCTGTATTTTTGTTTTAAAACAAGGGTGTTTTAAACAAAGTTTTAAACAGATATCGTGCTGTCAGATTGTTTGCTAGTTTCTTTCGGCAATTCTTCATTGCGATAGCTGACGGTTTCTTCCTCTACAGAAATAAATTCATCGTCATCTATGTTTGATGATGGCTGGCTTAACTCTACAGCGGTAATGTTAACTGCATGAGTTCCTTTGTCGCCAGGTTGTTTCTCAAAACAAACCGGTTGACCAGCTTTCAGCGTTTTATAGCCTTCCATCTGTATTGTTGAAAAATGAGCAAAAAGGTCTTCTGTTTTACCATCTTCAATGATGAAACCATAACCTTTAGCGTTATTGAACCACTTAACTGTACCTTGAGGCATATTCGACTCCCGTGTCGCGCATTTGAAGTTCCTAAATTTAAGAGTAAAGTAGGGTTACTCAAATGCCTGAAGTATTATTTTTATTGGCCATATGTTGCTGTACTGCATCAACAGGTTACTCTCGAATATTTTTATTATGCTGTCAAGTGTTTGAAGGAAATGAGCAGGAAAAGAATGAATGTTTGAGCGTTAAATTTGTTTTGTTTAACTTGCAGCATAAAAAGTTTAGAAAAAAACGGCTAAAAGTTTAAATTTTTTTGGAATGGTTTTTCTTTATAAATGATAATGTTGCAGAATACAGAGTCCTATTCAGTTATTAATTATGTAAAATTTCGTATCCTACTATGAGTAAAATTGAAGATTGTCGACTATCCTTAACTAAAGAAGCGGTTGAAAATATGCAAGAAGTACAAGGCGTGGGCGCTAACCCTAGTCATGATGAAGATTATGATGGCGGTTTATTAGTCGCTCCGGCTAAACCCACATTAAAACGTCCCGCGATGTATCAGGTTATTTTGTTGAATGATGACTATACACCGATGGATTTTGTGGTCGAAGTACTGCTTACGTTTTTTTCAATAAATGAAGAAAAAGCGACGCAAATTATGATGGCTGTCCACACACAAGGAAAGGCGGTTTGTGGTGTCTTCACGAGAGATATTGCAGAAACAAAAGTCGCGTTGGTAAACCAATATTCAGCTGACTGTGAGCACCCTCTTATGTGTGAAATGCGGGAAGTAGATTAATTATGTACCTTGGGGTAAGAAATGCTAAGTAAAGACCTGGAGTTGACGTTAAATGATGCGTTTAAAAATGCACGTGAGAAACGTCACGAATTTATGACTGTTGAGCACCTATTGCTGGCTTTGTTAGATAATGACGCGGCAGTAAAAGTGCTTGATGCATGCGGGGCTGATATGCCTGATTTAAGGCAGGAACTGACTGAATTTGTGGATTCTACGACACCACTGATTCCTAATACCGATGATGAACGCGAAACACAGCCAACGCTAGGGTTCCAGCGAGTATTACAGCGCGCTGTATTTCATGTGCAGTCTTCTGGTAAAAAAGAAGTAACGGGTGCAAATGTGCTCGTGGCTATCTTTAGTGAACAAGAGAGCCAGGCTGTTTATGTGTTAAAGAAACAGAATGTTGCTCGGATAGATATTGTTAATTATATTTCTCATGGTATTTCGAAAGTACCAGGCCAGATTGAATCAGATCAGCAGCATGAGGAAGAAGGTGCTGAAGAAGGGGGGGAGGAGTCTTCACAGAATAACCCGCTTGAAAACTATGCAACTAATTTAAATGAGCAAGCTGCTTTAGGGCGTATTGATCCCTTAATTGGGCGTGAGAAAGAAGTAGATAGGGTTGTACAAATCTTAGCTCGACGTAGAAAAAATAATCCATTGTTAGTTGGTGAAGCTGGGGTAGGTAAAACTGCGATTGCCGAAGGTCTTGCGAAGCAAATTGTTGATGAAAATGTTCCTGATATTATTGCTGAATCGGTCGTTTACTCGCTTGATTTGGGGGCCTTACTTGCGGGCACAAAATATCGTGGTGATTTTGAAAAACGTTTTAAAGCATTGTTGGCAGAGTTGAAAAAACGCGAAAACTCAATTCTATTTATTGACGAAATTCATACCATTATCGGAGCAGGGTCTGCGTCAGGTGGTGTAATGGATGCTTCAAATTTATTAAAACCACTCTTAAGTTCTGGTGAATTACGCTGTATCGGCTCAACAACTTTTACTGAGTTTAGAGGCATCTTTGAAAAAGATAGTGCTTTGGCGCGTCGATTCCAAAAAATTGATGTAAATGAGCCAAACGTTGAAGATACAATTATGATCCTCAAAGGCTTGAAACCACAATTTGAAAATCATCACGAAATAACCTATACCGAGCAAGCGTTACGATCTGCAGCAGTATTGGCTGATCGCTATATTAATGATCGTCATATGCCTGATAAGGCAATTGATGTGATTGATGAAGCGGGGGCAAGTCAGCGCTTAAAGCCTGAATCTGAACGCAGTAAAGTGATTGATGTGGATGTGATTGAGGATGTTGTTGCTAAGATTGCACGTATACCTCCGCGCAATGTATCCACATCTGATAAAGATATGCTTCGTAATATTGAGCGTGATCTTAAAATGTTGGTGTTTGGTCAGGATAAGGCGATTGAGTCACTTTCTACCGCGATTAAGCTTTCTCGTGCTGGTTTGAAGTCGCCTGAGAAGCCAGATGGTGCTTTCTTGTTCTCTGGCCCAACAGGTGTTGGTAAGACCGAGGTGACGAAGCAGTTAGCGACGGTGCTGGGTATTGAGTTGGTTCGTTTTGATATGTCTGAGTATATGGAGCGTCATACTGTGAGCCGCTTGATAGGGGCGCCTCCAGGGTATGTTGGTTATGATCAAGGTGGTTTGTTGACGGAAGCGGTGAATAAGAACCCGCATTGTGTCTTGCTCTTGGATGAAATCGAAAAGGCGCATCCAGAAGTGTTTAATATTCTCTTGCAAGTGATGGATCATGGCACGCTAACAGATAATAACGGGCGTAAATGTGATTTCCGGCATGTTATTTTAGTGATGACCACGAATGCTGGTGCAGAGGTAATGACGCGTCGCTCAATAGGGTTTAATGAGCAAGATCACTCTACTGATGGTATGGAAGCATTAAATAAACTGTTCTCTCCTGAATTTAGAAATCGCTTGGATGGTATTATTCCGTTTGCTTCGCTTGCTAGAGATGTGGTTTGTCATGTGGTTGATAAATTTTTGATGGAGCTTCAAGTTCAGCTTGATGAAAAACATGTGTTATTGCACGTTGATGATGAGGTAAAAGTCTATTTGGCAGAAAAAGGCTACGACGATAAAATGGGGGCAAGACCTATGGCGCGTTTGATCCAAGAGGAGCTTAAAAAGCCTTTGGCAGAAGAAATTCTCTTTGGCAGCTTATCTAAAGGAGGGGAAGTAAATATCAACCTTCGTGATGGTGTGATTGTTTTTGATTTTGAGGAAATGCCTGCATAAGGCGTTTCGAGAGAAAAATATAAGAGAGAAGTTAGCCACAAAAATAAATTATTTTTGTGGCTTTTCTTTATGTACTATTCCCACTGTTAGTGAGAACTTACGCTTACAAAGTAATTGAAATCTATCTCATTATCATCGTAATGAAAGAGAAATTTACAAGTTTATCTAGCTCTGTAAGTAATTCGACCTTTAGTAAGGTCATAAGGCGTTAGTTCGACTTTGACTTTATCTCCAGTCAAAATTCGAATGTAGTTCTTTCTCATCTTTCCAGAAATATGTGCCGTAACAACATGACCATTTTCTAGTTCAACTCGGAACATTGTGTTGGGAAGGGTATCAATAATTGTACCTTCCATTTCAATGACATCTTCTTTTGCCATTAAAGGGCATCCTCATAAAAAGTTGAGCGAATTTCGGTTTAGTGAGCAATTTCTCATTATAAAATGAAATATAGCTTAAATCTAAAGCGGCTCTTGTTTAAAAGTGCGACATTCTGCCTGAAACCAAATGAATAGGCAAAGTGTTTATTTATTGAACTGTTTTAAAATGACTTAAATTTCGTTAAAAATCGGGTTTTGAGTCTGTTTGGCTAGGAGAGATCTGGCTGTCTAATTGACTGTTACTGATCCAAGAGTCATTAGTACGGGCTTCAAAAGGCTTGAATTGGTTTTTGTAGGTCATTTTTCGACATTGCTTAATAAAGTAACCCAAATATAAATATTTTTTTTGTCGTCGGATTGTTTCGTTAATTTGCCATAAAATTGCATAAGTGCCAATGCTTAAGTCTGTTCGCTCGGGGTCAAAAAAAGTATAAATGGCAGATAAACCATCCTCAAGTTGATCTGTTACGGCAATACCACATAAATTTCCATCAAGTGAAAACTCTACAAACTGGGTGTTCGCTTGGCATTCTACGAGAAAAGAGCGGTATTGGTCTCGACTAGGCGGGTACATGTCCCCATCGGCATGTCGTTCATTGATGTATTTTTCATAAAGAAGGTAGTGGTCTTCATGGAAGTCGGGTGTCATTATTTGGCTTTTAATTGCGTGATTTTTCTTTAAAATTCGTTTTTGGCTTCGGCTCGCTTTGAAATCGGATACAGGGACTCTAATTGGTGTGCAGGCGTTGCAGTTTGTGCAGTGTGGTCGATAGTAGTGATCGCCACTTCGTCTGAATCCAAGTTCTGAAAGTTGGCTATACACCGAGTTGTTAATAATTGCTTTGGGGTCAGCAAACATTGTTGTTGCTTTTTCGTCAGGCAAATAGCTGCAATCGTGTTCAGGAGTGGCAAAGAAGGCTAGCGTTTGTAGGTTTGTCATAAAAATGCCGAAATACAAAATATATTAACTTAACGTTAAGGTTCGAGTTTAGCGTTAGAGGTCAAATTTCCATGAATGAACACGCGGTGCAAGATCTATATTAGTATTAAGTATAGATAAAAACTCACTTCTATCTAGTGTTGATGCACCTAAGGATAAGAGGTGGGGGTTTTCGACCTGACAATCAACAATCGCATAGCCCCAAATTTTAAGTTGCTTACACAGGGATGTAAAGGCAACTTTAGAGCTGTTTGGTTTGAGTGAGAACATCGATTCACCAAAGAAGCAGCGACCAATGGCTAAACCGTATAAGCCCCCCGCTAGTTCGCCGTTCTCCCATACTTCAACAGAATGAGCGATACCTTCATGGTGTAGTTGAATATAGGCTTCTTCCATTTCAGGTGTGATCCAAGTGCCTTCATCAGAGTTTAGGCGAGCGCAGTGGCGAATTACTGTTTCAAATTGCGTGTCAAAACTTAGCGTGAGGTTTGACTTTCGAATGTGCTTGCGTAAACTTTTTGAAATATATGCTTGTTCTGGGTGAATGACGCAGCGAGGGTTTGGGCTCCACCAAAGGATGGGTTGATCGTCGGAAAACCATGGGAAGATACCTGCACGATAGGCTGCTACGATACGGTCAATGGAAAGGTCGCCACCTGCAGCAAGTAAGCCGTCAGGATCTTCTAATGCGTTGTGAGGTGAGGGGAAGTTAAGGGTGTGATCAAGCCAGGGTAGTTGAGACATTATTAATTGTCATGCTTTGTAGGGAAGGCGATTTTAATTAAAGCTAGATGTTGAAGGTAATATACTACCTTCAACATCGAACAAATAAGTAATGTTTAGATTTCATCCAAATGCTTTTCAGCATCCAGCGCAGCCATACAGCCAAAGCCAGCAGAGGTGATAGCTTGACGATAAACTTGATCGGTCACATCGCCAGCTGCAAAAATACCTGGAATGCTAGTGCTAGTCACACCACCGTTTAAGCCTGATTTAATGGTGAGATAACCATTATTCATTTCGAGCTGGCCTTCAAATAAATCTGTATTTGGTTTGTGGCCAATTGCGATAAATACACCCATGGTATCAAGTTGTTTTTCTTCGCCGTTGAGCGTTGATTTAAGGCGAACACCCGTTACGCCAGCGTCATCCCCTAATATTTCTTCTAAAGTGTGATTCCATTCAATGCGAATATTGCCATTCTTTGCTTTTTCGAACAGTTTATCTTGTAAGATTTTTTCAGAGCGTACCGTATCTCTACGGTGAATTAAGATCACTTCTTTTGCAATATTGGAAAGGTAGAGAGCTTCCTCAACGGCAGTATTACCACCACCTACAACGCAAACAGTTTGATTACGATAGAAGAAGCCATCACAGGTTGCGCAGGCGCTTACACCTTTGCCTGCAAACGTTTCTTCTGACTCAAGGCCAAGGTACATAGCCGATGCGCCTGTCGCAATGATTAGTGCGTCACAGGTGTACTCAGCTGAATCGCCTGTTAGGCGAAACGGCTTTTGGCTTAAATCTGCCTTGTTGATGTGATCAAACACAACTTCGGTGTCAAAGCGTTCAGCGTGTTTCTGCATGCGCTCCATTAGTGCCGGGCCTTGGAGGCCTTCAATATCTCCTGGCCAATTATCTACATCCGTGGTTTGTGTGAGCTGACCACCAGCTTGCATGCCTGTAACGATGACTGGTTGAAGGTTGGCCCTGGCGGCATAGATTGCTGCGGTGTAGCCAGCAGGGCCAGACCCTAAAATTAACAGTTTTACGTGTCTTGTATCAGTCATGTACGAACTCCGGTTTAAAGCAGGTATTACAGCCTGTCTTTTTTGAATATAAGGCTAAAAATAGCAATTAATTGTTTAGATATGTTTAATATTGGGCTGACTCAGAAAATATCAACTGATTTGAGAATATTTTGGCTAACAGGATTGTCAGTCTGGTGTTGACCTCCACTGATGCGGTGCTCGGCAATGCTGGGAAATACTGCTTGGATGTCATCTGGAATAACGTGATCTCGGCCTTCGATTAAAGCCCAGGATTTTGCTGCATGCAATAGTGCCATCGCAGCGCGCGGAGATAAACCATGGTTAAGGCCAGGTTGAATTCTTGAAAATTCAACTAAGCGGTAAAGGTAGTCAATCAGGCTTTCTGCGCATTTCACTTTGTCGACGAGTGCTTGGATTTTTTTTAATGTGTCGGCATTGAGTGTTGAATTGATATTTTTTAAAAGCGCTCGACGGCTTGAGCCCATTAAAAGTTGTTTTTCTGATGCTTTGCTTGGGTAGCCTAGGCTAATGCGCATCATAAAACGGTCTAGTTGAGACTCTGGTAAAGGGTAGGTGCCAGCTTGTTCTGAGGGGTTTTGGGTTGCAATAACAAAGAAGGGAGAAGGGAGTTCGCGTGTTTTACCTTCTGTGGTGACCTGGCCTTCTTCCATGGCTTCTAATAAGGCACTTTGGGTTTTAGGGGTTGCGCGGTTAATTTCATCAGCTAAAACGACATTAGCAAATATAGGGCCTGGGTGAAAATTAAACCCACCTTCATTTTTATCAAAAATATTGATACCTAGCAGGTCGCCAGGCAAAAGATCACTGGTAAATTGAATTCGTTGATACTGAAGGCCCAGACTGTTTGAAAGCGCGTGAGATAGTGTCGTTTTACCCATGCCGGGTAAATCTTCAATGAGTAAGTGTCCTTTTGCTAATAGGCAGGTAAAAGCGAGCTTGATAGCATGTTCCTTACCTAAAATTATATGATTGAGTTGGTCTAAGGTGGAGGTGATCGCTTTAATTGTTGGCATTTATGAAGCGCCTTTTTGTGGTGGTGTGTCGATAAATCGTTGGTTCAGGTTTTGGTAGGCGTCGATACGTCGGTCTCTTAAATACGGCCAAATTCGCCGTACGGTCTCTGTATGAGCAAGATTTACGTCGGCTATCAGTATTTCCTCTGAATTAGCTTCTGCTTTGGCAAGAATCTCACCTTGTTGCCCACAAATAAAGCTATTACCCCAAAATTGAATGCCGCTAGCTTCTTCTTGGTCATTAGATGTCTGATGTTCGGCTTCAAAACCTGTTCGGTTGCAGGACACTAAAGGTAAGTTATTGGCGATGGCGTGTGCGCGTTGAATTGTGATCCAGGCATCAAGCTGGCGGTGCTGTTCATCTGGTGCGTCTTCCTTATCCCATCCGATCGCGGTAGGGTATACGAGTATCTCTGCGCCAGCTAAAGCCATTAGCCTCGCTGCTTCTGGAAACCATTGGTCCCAACAAATTAAAAGACCAATTTTTCCAATTTTAGTTTGAATCGGTTTGAAGCCATTAAAACCATCTGTTGTTGCATCACCCGGTGTAAAATAGAATTTCTCATAAAATCCGGGGTCATCAGGAATGTGCATTTTACGATATTGGCCAGCGATCGAACCATCGCAATCAAAAATAACGGCAGTATTGTGGTAGAGCCCTGTTGCACGTTTTTCAAAAAGAGAGCCGACGATGACGCATTGGTGTTTTGTTGCGAGTTCAGAAAAAAAATCAGTGCTGGGTCCTGGGATTGTTTCAGCTAAATCAAAAGCCTCAATGCTCTCCTGTTGGCAAAAATAAGGGGTGTTATGCAGCTCTTGTAAAATAATTAATTTAGCGCCCTGATTAGCACTGTTGGCAATCGCATTCCTGAGGTAATTCATCGTTTTTTGAGGTGTGGCAAGGCTTTTATGTTGAATTGCTGCAATTGTTAATGTATTCATTTATACAATACCTTGAGTGAGTTGCATGGTGATGCAATGCAAACTGCCATGCTCTTTAATCAATGGGTTACAGTCTATTGGAACGATTGTTTTATCGGGAAAGCAGGATTGGATTTGCTTTATTGCCTGTTCGTCTTCTGAGGTTTGATAAATCGGTAATAATACGGATTGATTTATGATCAGAAAGTTCGCATAGGTAGCGGGTAAACGCGTTTTTCTTTGTTGTTCATCAATGTCATATATAGCCGCGGGCATGGGGAGTGCAATGAGTTCATAAGGTTTTCCTTGTGCTGATGTGAATGCTTTTAACTCATGCTCCATTGCTTTTAGCTCAGTGTAGTGTTCATCGTCTGGATTATTACAGGATACATAGCAGATGGTGTCCGGGCTACAAAATCGAGCGAGTGTATCAATGTGTGCATCGGTATCATCGCCAGCAAGAAACCCGTTCTTTAACCATAAAACGCGTTGTATGCCTAAGCTATGTTTTAGCTGTTCCTCAATTTGTGTTTTACAAAGATGATTGTTTCGAGTGGTGTTGAGTAGGCAGCGCTCAGTGGTAAGTAGTGTGCCTTTACCGTCAGATTCAATAGAACCACCCTCTAAAACAAACTCCATTTTTTCGTGCTTGGCCTTTGGAAATGCGCCAAGCTTGAAAAGGTTTTGAGTAATGTCATTATCTTTATTTGCTTGGTATTTCCCACCCCAAGCATTGAAATTAAAATCCAATAAAGTGGTTTTATTGTTTTTTATAATGCCTATTGGGCCATGATCTCTTGCCCAAGTATCGTCTGCAGGTACTAAAAAGCTAGAGAGTCGGGCCTTATGTTTTGGCGTGATTGCACTAAGGGCTTGAGTTACCACTTCTAATTGAATGCTATCTTCACAAGAGATAATTAGTTTCTGTTCGGCCAAGATAACCTTTGCGATAGTATAATAGATGGCTTCTACAGCACTGAGTTGGTTTTTCCAGTCAGTATTTTTATGGGGCCAGGTTAATAAAATTGCCGATTGTGGCTCCCATTCTGCCGGAAGCCTTTTATGGGAAATGTTCATTTTTTATTTGGATGCATTTGTTGGCTTTGAATACGCATGATATGACGTGCAATGAGTTGTTGGTGAGCTTCAGATATGTCAGAAAACATTATGTTTAATTCATAAGGGCTATTCTGTTCTGAGTAGGAAAGTACTTTACCTTCAAGCAATAGCCCACTATATGAGGGAAATAAAACCAGTTTTATGGCTAGCATCTGGCCAGATTCATATGCATCTTTAGAATGAATCGCTAACCCGCCTTCACTCAAGTTAATATCTTTAATGCTTTCTTTTGGCATCGCTTGATGGTTGGATGCAATTATCCTAGATAATGAGTCGACCTTTTTATTCAAAACTTTCAAAAATTGACCAAGATTTTTATCTTTATCAGTGATCGAGCGTAATAAGTGTTTTGATTCTATGTCTAAAAGCTGGAATTCGGAAATTAGCCCAAACTCGGGATTTAAATCAAAAAACTCTGCAGCGGAATGATCTTTAGGTAGTACAGCTATTTCAACAGACGCTTTATCTTCAATACGAAAGTATTGACGGCGGTTGGCTAGTTCATTGATTGTCTTTATTTCATCGCTCATTTCTACGGCTCTTTTAATTGGCAACATAAAAGATTTCTATAGTGCTATTAAAGCAAATATTTCATCATTGCGCTTCATACATTAACAGTCTAAGTATTATTTAATTATCAGAATGACCAAAGGTGTGTTTTAATCTCGCGATGTTGAAATTATACCCAGCCAAAATTGGACTTCGCTATACTTCTGCGAAGCGCAAAAATCATTTTATTTCATTTATCTCTCTAACCTCTATGGTTGGGCTGATCATTGGTGTTGCACTGTTGATAACGGTCTTGTCTGTGATGAATGGTTTTGATCGTGAATTACAGCAACGTATCTTAGGTATGGTGCCTCATGCAGTGATCAAACCTTATGCAGAAATGACCGATTGGAAAGTACTAGAAGATCAGGTAATGAAAAATCCTGAAGTGCTTGCTGCAGCACCGTTTATTAATGCTCAAGGTATGATTACCCGAAATGGTGCGGTGAATGGGGTGCAGCTAAATGGCATTTTGCCTGATGAAGAAGCTGATGTGTCCATTATTGCAAAGCATATGATTCGAGGTGAGCTGCAAGATCTAAAAGCCGGTGAATTTGGCATTATTATCGGTGAAATCCTGGCAAGGCAGCTTCGTATCGCTATTGGTGACAAGGTGACGGTCGTATTGCCTGAGGCATCGTTGACACCAGCGGGAGTTTTTCCACGCTTGAAGCGATTTACGGTGAAAGGTGTCTTTAGGGTAGGGGCTGACTTAGATGCTTCGCTAACACTAATACATATGAATGATGCGGCGAAAATGCTAAGAATGACCGACGCGGTACATGGCTTAAGATTGCGCATGCATGATTTGTTTGATGCGCCTCGTGTCGCGAATCAAATAGCCATTAATTTGGATGCAGGCTTTTATAGCATTGACTGGACGCGTACTCACGGAAATTTATTTCAAGCCATCCGTATGGAAAAAACGATGATCGGGTTGCTGTTGATGGTGATTGTCGCAGTGGCGGCATTTAATATCATTTCAACGCTCGTGATGGTGGTAACGGATAAAAAAGCGGATATCGCGATTCTTCGTACGATGGGGGCGACACCACGCGCCATTATGGGGATATTTATTGTTCAAGGCGCTTATATCGGAATTGTGGGTACGGTTGTTGGAACGGCCATTGGTGTGCTGCTTTCACTCAATATTAGTGAGCTGATACATGGTTTGGAAACTTTATTGAAAACTCAATTCTTAAATCCTGATGTGTATTTTATTAGTGATTTACCCTCACAGCTTGTTTTGGATGATGTCATGATTATATCGGGTTCTGCATTGGTAATGAGCTTGTTAGCGACCTTGTACCCAGCGTGGAGAGCTTCAAAAGTACAACCTGCTGAGGCCTTACGTTATGAGTGAGTCATTACAAAAAGCAATGCCCGAAGCCGCAAGACAGTCTGAAGCAGAGTTAGTGATTGACGCTAAAGGCTTGAGTAAATCTTATAATGAAGGTGACAACACTTTACGCATCTTTCATGATTTAGCATTTACCTTAGTAAAAGGTGAATCTGTTAGCATTTTAGGCACCTCGGGTTCCGGGAAGACAACACTTTTAAACATACTGGGTGGCTTAGATAAAGCTTCGTCAGGCAGTATTAAACTGTGTGGAAAAGATCTGGCAAATTGCTCTGAAAAAGTGATTACTAATTTACGGAATCAACACTTAGGGTTCGTATACCAATTTCATCATTTATTGCCTGAGTTTACGGCCGTTGAAAATGTGGCGATGCCACTTTATATTGCGGGCTTATCCCGAAAGAAAGCCGATCAAAAAGCGTTGGCAATTTTAGAAAAAGTCGGTTTAACGGCTAGGGCTAACCATAAGCCATCTGAGTTATCAGGGGGGGAGCGTCAGCGAGTGGCGATTGCGAGAGCGTTGGTTAATGAGCCCGCTTGTGTATTAATGGATGAGCCAACGGGTAATCTGGATGATACGACGGCCAAGAAAATTCAAACGTTGATGTTAGAGCTGAAAGAACAATTAAAAACAAGTTTTGTCGTTGTAACGCATGATACTCAGCTTGCGCATAAAATGGACCGAGTGCTAATAATGGAAGATGGCAGGTTGCGCGCGTTTTCTTAATTAAAAGGTTTGTATTTCTGCGTACAGGGCAATCTTAGAGCACTATTGGCTTCTAGATTTTTATCGTCTTTTTCCGTAACTCTTGGCGATGACGCCATTTATTTACGATGCTTCTTTTCCAAGCCACGCTAATTATAAAATATCCCAGTAAACTTGATACAATTCCGGTAACGAGTGATCCAAAATAAAGCGGTATTCCAATATCATAAAGTTTATCTTTCAGCCAAGCGAATGAAAGCTCGTATTCAAATGGTGAGGCGGGAATGTCTAACATCCATGCGCCGAGTAAATATTCGCAATAAAATATGGGTGGCATTGTAATAGGGTTACTGATCCAGACTAGCGCAACAGATAAAGGTAAATTTGCTTTGAATCGTACGGCGCATAACGCTGCTGCTAGCATCTGGAGTGGCATGGGTATGGAAGCCCAAAATAAACCAATGGCAAACGCCTTGGTGACGGAGTGACGATTTAAATGCCAAAGGTTTGGGTCGTGAATAATCGGCCCAAGAAAACTTAACGATTTATTGTTTTTAATCGTTTTTGGGTCGGGAAGATATTTTTTAATGAACTCTTTGGGCATATTTATCTGTTCGATCCGTTGTTTGAAAGCGAAAACTCAAGGAAGAGTTAATGTTCACATGGATGGCTGCATTTTGTGCAGGCGTAATCATACTCTATTGTAGTGGCTTTTTGTTGCCTTGGTATGCTTATATTTTATGCCTTTTTGTGGTTTTGTGTATTCCTCACAATTCTCTTCGACAAATATGTTTGCTCCAAACTATTTTTTTAATTTTAGGTCATGCCTACGCTTCTTTTGACGCGAAAAATCATATCGATTCTATTTTACCTACAGACCTTGAAAATATTCCGCTAGAGGTAGTGGGCTATTTTTGTACTTTGCCGCGTCAAGGCTTACGTAGCGATAGTGCGGAATTTTGTGCTAATTCAGTCATTCATCCTATATCAAAAGCTATGATACTGGATGAATCGCGTGTTTATCTGCGCTGGCCAAAAAAGCTATCTCCTGATTTGAATAATGATGAGGTGACATATCGCTTAAGCGTTAAATTGAAGCGACCAAGGGGGACGCTTAATCCGGTTGGTAGTAGCTATGAACAATACTTATTTCAAAAGCGTATCGTCGCGACAGGTGTCGTCGATTCAATGTTATCGATAGAAAGTGATGCCGCCTTTTCACTTAAAAAGATGTTGGTGCAAAAGCTTGTTCATGTTCGAAGAGGTATTTCTGAGTACCTGACAGGCCAGTTTGCAGGCTTGGAGCATGGTGGGTTACTTAAAGCACTATTGTTGGGTGACCGTTCTGATATCAATAAAGTGGATAATGATGTATTAAGTCGTACGGGGACTCAGCATCTTATGGCAATTTCCGGTTTGCATATCGGTGTGGTACTTATGTTGCTCTATCGGCTGTTTCCTAAGTCTAGGGGTTCTATCGTGCTGATTTCATTGCTGGGCTTGATCTATGTTGCTGTTGTTGGTTTTAGTACCTCAGCACAGCGAGCGTGGGTAATGTGTGTGATTGCTATCATTTACTTAATGGGGTTTCAGCGCCCGAGTTTGTGGCGCCCATTTATCGTAGGTTTAACCATTGTGCTATTACTTGATCCTTTAGCGCCTTTGGGGATGGGGTTCTGGTACTCCTTTTTAAGTGTCGGTTTACTACTTTTGTTCAGTTTTGTGGGGCCTAAAAATAGTGCTGCTTGGACGTTGGTTTTAGTTGTTCAGTTGGTGTTGTTAGTAGGATTGACGCCGATTAACGCATATTTTGGCTTATCTCATAGTGTGTCGAACAGTCTTGCAAATCTAATTGCTATCCCTTGGATTGCTGTCGTGGTTCTCCCAGGGGCATTGCTATCATTGCTTTTTTCAATATTTTTTCCTGAGCTATCAGTGGTTTTGTTTTCGGTACTTAATGAGATTTTACATGTGTTGATGACGTTCTTGTCATCACTTCAAAGTGTCGCTGCACAATTGAAAACGGATGATTCTTTAGTATTAAACTTGGCGTTATACGCGACACTCTTCTTTAGTGTCGTGTTTTTTAGAGTGAAAGCTTTGCTAGCATGTTTTGTTTTAAGTTTTATTCTGTATTTCTGTTTACCTTCAAATAACAAAACTGAAAGCAATCAATTAATTGTGTTTGATGCCGGGCAGGGGCTCGCCTTAGGGATTCGTTCGGGTGACTCAATGTGGCTGTATGACACGGGCGCTGCATATGATAAATCATCCGTGGCACAGCGCGTGATATTACCATATTTGCGTGCTCATAATTTAATTGACACAACGAAAGGTCTTATTGTTAGTCATGGCGACTGGGATCATGCTGGCGGGCTAGCTGATTTGTTGTCGTCCATTGATATGGCATATTTGTGGTCGGGCGAAGCTGAGCGCTTGGCAGAGGTAAGTCGTCAAAAATCGAAGTCTTGTATTGAGTTAATGGCATGGCGTTCTAGTACGGTTAATCTAGAGGTTTTATACCCTCTAAAAGTACCCTTGGATAGTAGAAAAAAATCCTCAAATAACCATTCTTGTGTTGTGCGGGTAACAATGGACGGCTTTCGTTTCTTATTGATGGGAGATCTAGAGTCAGAAGCAGAGCTGGAGCTCGTTAGGTACTATAAAGATGCACTTAAAAGTGATGTTTTAATCGCAGGGCATCATGGCTCTAATAACGCAAGTTCTTATGCTTTGTTAAAGCATGTTAAGCCGGAGTATGTCGTGTTTTCTGCAGGTTATAAAAATCGTTTTGGGCATCCTCATAAAAAGGTTGTTGAGCGAACGGAGCATTTTACACAAAAAATATATAACACAGCGATAACTGGCGCTTTAGTGTTTGATATTGAGTCATCTAAAAGTAAGAGTATGGAAGGCTTAGGGATAAACGTGAAGGGAATTAGAGAGGGTGACTTACCTTTTTGGATATTAAAGGGGGAAAATTTAGCTTTATAAGCAAAATTTAACCTAGGGCATTCAATGCAGGCTTTTCTAAATATCTGGTTGTGCTAAAGTGTCGGCATAAAATACATTGCTACAAATTAATTTTGGGAGAGTTTAAGTGTTGGATTTATTAAAGCCGGGCGGCATTATTATGTTTCCTCTGCTGCTATGTTCTGTTTTGGCATTGGCTATTATTATTGAACGTTTCTGGACTTTACGTATTAGCCGGCTCGCACCCAAGTCATTAATTCAGGATTTATGGGGCTGGATTAAGAAAAAAGAACTTAATTCTAAACGTCTTCGAGAATTAAAAGAGACGGCCCCATTAGGTCGTGTTCTAGCCGCGGGTTTAGCGAATGCGAAGCACGGTCGTGAAATCATGAAAGAAAGTATTCAAGAGGAAGCAAGTCACGTTGTACATGAAATGGAACGATTTTTAACGGCTTTGGGTACGGTTGCCGTGATCACTCCGTTATTAGGCTTGTTAGGTACTGTCATTGGTATGATTAAAGTATTTGCGCAATTGCAACTTGAAGGTGCGGGTAATGCCGCCGCACTGGCAGGTGGTATATCAGAAGCCTTAATTACCACGGCCGCAGGGATGACAGTGGCTATCCCTGCACTTATTTTTCATCGGTACTTTTTACGACGAGTAGATGAAATAGTCGTTTATATGGAGCAAGAGTCTTTACGTTTAGTTGAGGTGATTCACGGTGATCGTGAAGCAAGCTCAGCGGGAGAGAAAGTCTCTTGAACTTCAAGCGGCAGGCTGGAGAAGAGGTCTCGGTTGATTTAACGCCATTGATTGATGTCGTATTTTTGCTGCTGATCTTTTTTATGGTATCGACAACATTTACGAAAGAAAGCCATTTAGAAATCGACTTACCCCAATCTAGTAGCGAGCCAGCGAAAGCTTCGGTAAAAGAAATTGAAGTCATTATTTCTGCGAAAGGTGAATTTTCAATTAACGAAAGAGCTTTAGTTAATAATCAGGAGGAGACGCTGAAAAAAGCAGTACAAAAACTTTCTGGTGGCGATACTAAAGTACCTTTTATTATCACTGCTGATGCAAAAACATCACATGAGTATGTTGTTCGGGTCATGGATGTTGCGGGACAGCTTGGTTTTGTACAGTTGAGTATTACTACGCAGCGTTCTAAATCTAAGTAACAATAAAGTCAATTAGGGTGGGCTCGGTCCACCCATATAACGAATATGGATCATTAGTGGGCGGCGCTCACTCTGCAAGAGAAGGTACGCTTGTAGCTTGATGCCATCTAACGTTTTGTTTAAGAAAAAGGTTTTCTCCAATCTATGAGCAAAGACTCCCTGCTTCCGGCTAATAAAATAGAACCTGTAGATTCTAATTGGAGACTCTATCGGCGTTTATTGGTGTATTTAAAGCCCCTTAAATACTTTTTTATTCTGAGTGTGATCGGTAATGCAATCTATGCGGCGGCAAGCGCTGCCATGGCAAAATCTATCGAGTTTGTCGTAGATACGGTAGAAAACCCCACTGATGAAAACCGCCTTCTTTTACCTGCATTAATTTTTGCTTTATTCATAATAAGAGGTGTTGGTGGCTTTCTTGGTGGTTATTTTATTGCGTATGTTGGTCGTAATGTTGTACACCAGATTCGTACTGAGGTGTTTGACCGCTACTTAAAGTTACCTACGCACTATTTTGATCGCAACACTTCCGGCCACCTTATATCTAGAATTACCTTCAATGTTGAGCAGGTTACCTCAGCAATTACCAATGCAATAACGGTGACGATTCGAGAAGGGTTAACGGTGGTTGGACTACTCATTGTAATGGTGATGTCTAACTGGAAATTAACATTGATTTTCCTTGCTTTGGGTCCTGTCATTGGTTTTTTAGTTTCTTATGTTAGCAAGCGATTTCGTAAGCTGAGTAAGCGGATTATGAAGTCCGTCGGTAATGTGACACACCTGACTTCTGAGGTTGTGACAGGCTTTAGGGTTATTCGAATTTTTGGGGGTGAGTCTTATGAGACTAAGCGCTTTGGTGATGCAAGTCGTGATAATTTAAAACAAAGCTTAAAACTTGAGTTAACGAAGGCGATCAGTACGCCTGTAATACAAGCAATTGTTGCTTTTTCGATATCTGTGTTGATATGGCTGGCTTTGGCCCCTGAGATACGTGGAGAAATGTCCTCAGGTGCTTTTGTTGCTATTATTGTTGCTGCCTCCACGATGGCAAAGCCAATTAGGCAATTAACTCAGGTAAATGAAAAAATACAACGTGGTGTTGCAGCCGCGAGCGACTTGTTTGCCGTGATAGATGCCGACCCTGAAAAAGATGAAGGGGAATATACAACTGAGCGTGTAAAAGGTGAAATTCGTTTAGAGAATGTGACTTTCAGGTATGAGGGAACGCATCGAGATGTTTTAAAGGGTATAAATCTTGAAATAAAGCCAGGTGAAACGATTGCGTTGGTCGGTCGCTCAGGGAGTGGCAAGTCAACTTTGGCAAACTTAATACCTAGGTTCTACGAATTGAATGCGGGAAGCATCCAGTTGGATGGTGTCAATATTGATGACTATTCCTTACGCTCTCTACGTGACCAAATTGCGTTAGTGACTCAAAATGTCACTTTGTTTAATGATACTTTAGCAAAAAATATTGCATATGGAAGCTTGGAAGGGTGTTCACAAGAGACTCTTAGAAGTGTAGCAAAACAAGCGAATGCATTATCGTTCATTGAAGATAAAGAACATGGCTTTGATACCATTGTGGGTGATAATGGTATCGCCTTGTCTGGTGGTCAAAGACAACGTATCGCAATTGCTAGAGCGCTATTAAAGGATGCACCTGTGCTAATTTTAGATGAAGCTACCTCAGCGTTAGACACAGAGTCTGAAAAATTGATTCAGGGCGAACTTGATCATCTGATGGAAGGTCGAACAACGATCGTCATTGCGCATCGCTTATCAACGGTAGAAAATGCAGACAAGATTATTGTGATGGATGAGGGGCGCATTGTTGAGCAAGGCTCACATCAAAGTCTTTTATCTATGAATGGTGAGTATGCGAAATTATATAATATGAATTTGGCTGACGAAGCCGATTCTAACGCGGTGTAAAAAGGTTTTTTAGCCAATGGCTACCAGTATTTCCGAATTTGTTACAAAATCGTGGTATCAAGGAGCCTATTGGTTGTATTTATTATGGCCTCTCTATTTTGTTTATAGAATGGCCACCCTTCTAAGAAAATGCTTATATCAATTTCGTTTTTTAAAGTCTTACCGAGCCAAAATTCCTGTCGTTGTGGTAGGTAACATCACATTAGGAGGAACGGGAAAGTCTCCTTTAGTTACTTATCTTGTCGAATCCTTAACAAAAATGGGTTTTAAGCCAGGTGTCGTGAGTCGGGGGTATGGCGCTACTATTTCACCGGATGACGTTCGTGAAGTCAGCGTAAATAGCCTTGTGTCAGAAGTTGGTGATGAGCCTTTAATGTTGAAAAGGCGCGTAGGTTGTCCTATTTTCGTTAGTCCTACTCGAGCATTGGCTGTTCAAGCGTTAGAGAAAAAGGGCTGTGATATTGTTATTACGGATGACGGCCTGCAGCATTATGCTTTGGGTCGAGATATAGAAATTTGTGTATTTGATGGTGAGCGCAAATGGGGGAATGGCTATTTACTTCCGATGGGTCCCATGCGAGAACCCTTGAAAAGGATTAATACAACAGACTTCGTGGTAATGAATGGCGCAGATTGGGCGGCACCTAAACAGCCGAAAATCACTACGTTTAGAATGGATCTAGAGGCCAGTAACCTTCGAGCATTGAATGACGAACAAACCTTGTCATTATCTGAATTAAAGGGCAAAGAAGTAGATGCAATTGCTGGTATTGGTAATCCTGAACGTTTTTTTCAGACTTTGGCTACGCAAGGCTTACTGGTAGAGTCTCACGGCTTTAGTGATCATCATGCTTATACTCAATCAGATGTCTGCTTTGATGGTGATCGACCACTTATCATGACAGAAAAAGACGCCGTTAAGTGTCGAGAGTTTAATTTACAAGAGGCGTGGTATCTTCCCGTTTCTGCAAAATTGAGTGGCGATTTAGCGGCTCAAATAGTGACTGCTTTAAAAACAAAAGGTTGGTTCAATGGATAAGAAATTATTGTCAATATTAGCGTGCCCATGTTGTAAGGGTGAGTTGGTTTATAAGAAAGATCAGAATGAGTTAATTTGTAAAGGTGATGGGCTTGCATTTCCAATTCGAGAAGATATTCCTGTGATGCTAGAAACTGAAGCGCGTACATTAAGTGTCGATGAGAAGCTAGACAAGTAATTAGGAGTTTTTATGTCATTCATTGTCGTTATTCCTGCACGCTACGCTTCAACTCGTCTTCCTGGTAAGCCTTTGTTAGATATAGCAGGTAAACCAATGGTTCAGCACGTTTATGAGCAGGCGCTTAAGTCTCAAGCAACGCGGGTTGTGATAGCAACGGATGATCAGCAGATTTTTGATGTTGCTGAAGGATTTGATGCAGAGGTGATTATGACGTCATCTGATCATCCTTCTGGTACTGATCGTCTAGAAGAAGTTGTTAGAAAACTTGATCTTCAAGATAGCGAACATGTTGTCAATGTACAAGGAGATGAGCCTCTCATACCGCCAGAGTTAATTAATCAAGTGGCTCAGAACCTAGCTATAAATCCGTCTGCAGGAATTTCCACCCTATGTGAGCAGATTGACCAAGTAGACTTGGTCTTTAATCCTAATGTCGTTAAAGTTGTGTTTGATAATCATGGCTTTGCGAACTACTTTAGTCGCGCTCCGATACCCTGGGCGAGGGAATCTTTTGGTGGTGAAGGGAACACTTTGCCAGCGGATGCTCAATATTTCAGGCACATTGGTATTTATGCTTATAAGGTTAGTTTTCTGAAAAACTATGTCACCTGGCTGCCAAGTATGACCGAAAAAGTGGAGTGTCTAGAACAATTAAGAGCATTATCAAATGGTGTCAGTATTCATGTTGAGCTTGCCTCAGTTTCACCTCAAGCAGGTGTCGATACAGAAGCTGACCTAGAAAGGCTTAGAGCTATCATGTCGACAGAATCGTGAGAATGTCATGATTAAAGTTTTATTTGTTTGTTTAGGAAATATCTGTCGCTCACCAACAGCGCATGGCGTTTTCCAAAAAATGATTGATGATCGGCATTTAAGTCACTCCTTTCAAATTGATTCTGCGGGAACGGCAGCATGGCATATAGGTAAAGCACCGGACCCGCGTTCGCAAGCCGCAGCACTGAACCGACAATATGATTTAAGCTGCCTTCATGCTCGCAAAGTGGAAATGGAAGACTTTGAAAAGTTTGATTATATTTTTGCAATGGACCATGAAAACCTGCATAACCTTCAATCTATCTGTCCTATAGCTTATCAGCCTAAGTTAGTTTTATTTTTAAGTTTTAGTGATCTTGGTGAAAACGAAGTGCCAGACCCATATTATGGCGGTTCAGACGGCTTCGAGCATGTATTGGACCTAGTAGAATCTGCGAGCCTAGGGTTTCTTGAAAACCTTAAGTTGGAGCGCCAGCTTTAATGGAATTAATTGAGCAAGCAGACCTTAGTGGACTAAATACACTCTCACTTCCAAGTACTGCCGACTTACTTGTGAATATTTATTCCGTTGATGAATTAGTGGTTGCTTGTAAAAGAAGCTCAGGTCAAATTGAAGACTTTTTAATTTTAGGTGGGGGAAGTAACCTCATATTACCCGCTGTTCTAAATCGGGTTGTGTATCGCTACTTAGGGGCATCTATTCAGTATCAAGAGCTCAGTTCAAGTGAGGTACTGGTTAAAGTTGATGCGGGTGTTATATGGGATGATTTAGTTTGCGATCTTGTCGATAAAGAATTACGTGGTATTGAGAATTTATCATTAATCCCTGGCACTGTTGGTGCGGCCCCAGTACAAAATATCGGCGCTTATGGAGTTGAGCTCGCTGATGTTCTAGACTCTGTTGAAGTGTTGAACCTTAAGACGTTAAAGCTTGAAGTACTATCTAAAGACGAATGTGAATTCGCTTACCGTGATAGTTTGTTTAAACAAAATCCAGGCAGATTTTTTATTACAAATGTTCGTTTAAAAGTGTCTCAAGCTCGTAACTTCATATTGAATTATGGCGACCTTCAATCGCTAAGTGAAAAAGAAGACCTTGCTGTGAAAGAGGTTAGAGATAAGGTCATCGCGTTACGCTCTGCTAAACTGCCGGATCCAGTGGCCCTACCGAACGCAGGTAGTTTTTTTAAGAATCCTGTGGTCAATGCGGCTGAAGCCCAACAATTGAAATTGAAATATCCACAAGTAGTGGCTTACCCTCAAAAAGACGGACAAGTGAAGCTGGCTGCAGGTTGGTTGATAGAGCAAACTAACTGGAAAGGTAAGCGAGTAGGGAATGTGGGGATGCATGCTCAACAAGCCCTTGTTTTAGTGAACTACGAAAACGCTAGCCAAGCTGAGGTGTTGGCATTGGCCGCGCATGTTCAGGCATCAGTGCTAGATAAGTTTGCTGTTTCGTTAGAAATTGAACCTGTCGTGATAAAGAATTGACTTAGAAAAGTGCTAGTATTTTCTGTGCGGCATGATAAGGCGTCATCGTGTTTTCTAAAACGTTTTTTTGGAGCAGGGGTAACTCAGATTGGATCGCTATATTCTTTTTGAGTTTCAAGGCGAGCATTTCTTGAATAAGGGCATCTAACCATTCGCTTTTTTGCTTAGCGCGTTTACTTTCTAAATCTCCGGACTTTTGACCGCTCAATTGATATTTAAGAATCATCTCCCATACCTCCTGTATGCCTTTGTCCTCGATAGCAGAGCACGTTTTTACTTGAGGTTTCCAAGTTTTATTTTGTTGCATCAGGTGTAATGCGCTCTGATAATGGCCTTTAGTTTTCTCAGCGAGTTGGATATTTTGTCCATCATGTTTGTTGATAACTAATGCATCGGCCAATTCCATTATACCGCGCTTGATACCTTGGAGTTCATCGCCAGCATTAGGCAGCATGAGTACTAAGAAAAAGTCGACCATGGCTGCAACTTGGTATTCAGATTGACCCACACCCACTGTTTCTATGAGCACTACGTCATAACCAGCGGCTTCACAAAGTAGCATGGTCTCACGCGTTTTTTGCGCGACACCACCTAGAGCGCCTTCTGAAGGGCTAGGGCGTATAAAAGCATTAGGTTCTCTTGATAGCATTTCCATACGAGTTTTGTCGCCTAGAATGCTGCCTCCCCGGATAGGTGAGCTAGGATCAACGGCGAGTACCGCCACTTTTTTACCTTGCTTTATAAGGTGTAGGCCAAGCGCTTCTATAAAGGTAGACTTACCAACACCAGGCACTCCCGTAATGCCAATACGAATGCTTTTCCCTGTCGCGGGCAATAATTTATTCAGGTTTTTTTGAGCCGTGTCACGGTCTTGATCTAGCTTGCTTTCTATCAAGGTAATCGCTTTTGCGAGCGCTCTGCGTTGGCCTTGTTTCAGTTTTTCCAGATCAATCGTAGACATTATTTAGGCCAAATTTTCCGTTATTGCAGTTAATACTTCACGAGCACTGACCGGTACTTTTGTACCAGGACCAAAGATACCTTTTACACCAGACTGGTAAAGTGACTCATAGTCTTGTTTAGGAATAACCCCGCCAGCGATTACAATAATGTCATCAGCGCCCTCTGCTTTAAGCGCTTGAATCAATGACGGGATCAGGGTTTTATGCCCTGCGGCTTGTGAGCTTACACCAACCACATGTACATCATTTTCAATGGCTTGCTTAGCGACTTCTTCAGGTGTTGAAAACATGGGAGAAAGGTCAATATCAAACCCAGCATCTGCAAAAGCAGTTGCAATGATCTTTGCGCCTCGATCATGACCATCTTGACCCATTTTGCAAACAAGCATACGTGGGCGCCGGCCGGTTTTGGTTTCAAATTCTTCTATATCTTGTTTGATGGACTGCCAGTCGCTGTCATTTTCATAAGAGGCGCCATATACACCACTGATGGTTTTAGACTCGGCTTGGAATCGACCAAATTCGGCTTCCATTGCATCAGAAATTTCGCCGACAGTCGCGCGAAGACGGGCGGCTTTAATACTTAAATCTAATAAATTACCATCACCTGATTTAGCCGAATTGGTGATGTTTTCTAAAGCTTGTTCTACAGCTTTTTGGTCACGATTATTACGAATAGTTTCTAAACGCTTTATTTGGCTATCTCGCACGGCGACGTTATCTACTTCTAAAATATCTAAATCGTCTTCTTTTTCAAGTTGGTATTTATTCACGCCAACAATGACATCTTCACCTTTATCAATACGTGCTTGTTTCTTTGCGGCACTTTCTTCGATTCGTAGTTTTGGAATACCTTGTTCAATGGCTTTCGCCATTCCGCCATTTTCTTCAATTTCTTCGATTAAGGCCCAAGCTTTATCGGCAATTTGTTGCGTCAGACTTTCCATCATATACGAACCACCCCAAGGATCAGCGACTTGGCAGATGCCTGTTTCTTCTTGAAGAATGATTTGAGTATTTCGAGCTATTCGCGCTGAAAATTCAGTGGGTAAGGCAACCGCCTCATCTAAGGCATTGGTGTGTAAGGATTGTGTGCCACCAAATACTGCAGCCATCGCTTCAATTGTGGTACGAACAACATTGTTATAAGGGTCTTGTTCGGTGAGTGACCAACCAGAGGTTTGTGAGTGTGTTCTAAGCATGGAGGATTTAGGGTTCTTAGGTTTAAACTCTTCCATGATGCGGCTCCATAATAAACGGCCAGCACGTAACTTAGCAATTTCCATATAAAAATTCATGCCGATCCCCCAAAAGAAGGAGAGGCGGGGGGCAAATGCATCAACTTCTAGACCCGCGTTGATCGCAGTGCGCACATATTCACGGCCATCACTCAAGGTATAAGCAAGCTCGAGTGCGGCATCAGCACCGGCCTCCTGAATATGATACCCAGAAATAGAAATGCTATTAAACTTAGGCAAATTCTTCGAGGTGTAAGCAATGATGTCGCCAATTATTTTCATTGAGGGTTTTGGCGGATAAATATATGTATTACGAACCATAAATTCTTTCAAAATATCGTTTTGAATTGTGCCTGAAAGCTTTTCTGGATTAACGCCTTGCTCTTCTGCTGCAACAATGTAATTAGCAAGAATAGGTAATACTGCACCATTCATGGTCATTGAAACGGAGACTTTATCTAAAGGGATTTGGTCGAATAATATTTTCATATCTTCAACTGAATCAATGGCCACGCCTGCTTTCCCTACATCACCCGTCACACGTGGATGGTCGGAGTCGTAACCACGGTGGGTTGCAAGGTCAAAAGCAACGGATACTCCTTGTGCTCCAGCAGCTAGGTTCTTTCTATAAAATGCGTTTGATTCTTCAGCGGTAGAGAATCCTGCATATTGACGAATGGTCCAAGGACGGCCTGCATACATCGTTGCCATGGGGCCACGAATATAAGGAGCCATGCCCGGCAGGGAGTTAGTATGAGGCAAATCTTTTGTATCATCTTGGGTATAGAGTACTTTAATTGGAACGCCCTCAGGCGTGTGCCACTCCATTTCCTCCGGGCTCAGGCCCTTCATTTGTTTCGTGGCCAGTGCTTCCCATGTTTTCAAGTTTGATTCGCTATCAGACATATGTTTCCCAAAAAATACTTTAAATTAGGCAGTAAAATATTAACGTTCTATGCTACACCGTTTTTATTATAAACGAAGACTGGGTCATCATCATACTTCCTCACTATATTATTCATTTATTTGTACAATGAAGAGGCCCTTTTCTAGAGCATAATTTGTATGCGCTTGGAGTATTAAGTGACGAAAATTGACTTATGCTAGATAAGTTCTAGATTTAATTTAATCTGCTTGGTTGATATAACTATATTAATTAAATCTCAAAGTCAGCGCTTTGAAGGATATCGATAAATACATCAGTTATATGGAGTGTAAGGTTATGAAAAGGTTTACCCGTAAACCTGCTGACGCTCAGGCTAAAGAAGGTAATCCGTCGGGGAAGTTGTCTAAGCAGGCCTCTGAACTCCAGAGTTCTGAGCTCCAAGCCTTGGAGTTAAAGCAAAGTATTGAATGGCTGCGTAAAGCTGTGTCAAAAATTAAAGAGCTTAATGCTCTAGCAACCCCTGAAAACTATAGACTCTGGTATGACTACTTCTCAGGTAGAAAACCTGAATTAACCGTCGCTTTAAATAAATATCTAAAAGGAAATATACCGTTTACTCCCGAAGTGAATAGTGCTTTATACGAACGTTTTTTTGGTAGTGGTGCAGATCATCAGTTAAACGAAATTAGGAATGCAATTCGCTCACTAATAGAATTGCTTCATGGGCACTTAAGTCAGCTTGACCAAGATATGGAAGGTTATGGGCAGGCGCTAAAGTCATGTGAGGAACAGTTACGTCAAGATCCTGACATTAATACCTTAAACCAACTCGTCAGTTCATTAGTCTCTGAGACTCAAAAGAGCCGAGTGTCAAATAAAAAAGCTCAGAAAAATATATCAGAATTAAATGATGAAATTGAAGAAATGCAGCAATGTTTAGAGCGATTGAGTGAAGAAGCTCTGGAAGACGCTTTAACGGGGGTGGCAAACCGGCGCGCATTTGATCGAGAGCTAGAAAAATTAATTAATCATAAAACCAGTCATAAACAGCCAGAACACTGTTTGTTATTACTTGATATAGATCGTTTTAAATTGGTGAATGATAAGCATGGTCATTTAGTGGGTGATCGCGTATTGCGCTTCGTCGCACAGATGATTAAAAAAAGTATTAAAGGTGGTGACTTTGTGGCGCGCTTCGGTGGTGAGGAATTTGCGGTCCTTTTACCAGGTACAAATAACAAAGGAGGGATGTCGGTTGCTAATGGGATCATTCAGGTAGTCGCCAACCAAAAATTAACCTTGAATAAACAAGGTCTTAAGCTGGGTAAGGTGACTTTGTCAGGAGGGCTGACAATGATTCATAAAGGGGATACAGCGAACTGTTTGATTGAACGAGCAGATCAATGTTTGTATCAGGCAAAGTCTAATGGTCGAAACACCATCGTAAGTGCGTCGGAATCTTAATTTGAGTCTTACAGGCGTTTTAAATTTTGGGTTGGAATCTGAGGTTACGAGATAAGAGCTTGATAAAAAGAATGGTAAGCAATTGAGTCTAAAAGGCAGCTTAGGTAACTAAGCTGCCTTTGTTTAGGTTATTTAAACGATTAGAGTATTATATCTGAGCGGCTAAACGCACACCTTGGTCGATCGCGCGCTTAGCATCTAGCTCAGCGGCAACGTCAGCCCCACCAATTAAGTGATGAGGGGTCTTTAAGCCATCTACCAATTCACGTAAAGGGTCTTGGCCTGCACAGATGATGACATTATCCACGTCGAGTATTTCTGACTTATCGCCAAAAGTGATGTGAATGCCTTGATCATCGATCTTGTTGTAGCTACAGCCTGGGATCATGTTTACGCCTTTGTTTTTAAGGCCTGTACGGTGAATCCAACCCGTTGTCTTGCCTAGCTTATTACCAACTTTTGAGGTTTTTCGTTGTAATAGATAAACTTCTCTTGGTGATTTAGGCGTCTCAGCACTAACGCCTTCAATGCCGCCGCGTGCTTGAAGAGTCATATCGACACCCCATTCTTTCATGAATGCTTCAATATTCTGACTCGTCGCTTCGCCTTCATGACTTAGGTATTCTGATACATCAAAGCCGATACCACCGGCACCAATAACAGCTACTTTTTTACCAACTGTTTTCTTATGCTTTAGAACATCTAAATAATTTAAAACTTTTGGATGATCTACGCCTTCGATTTCAGGTGTTCTAGGAACAATGCCTGTCGCAAGAATAACTTCGTCAAAACCGCCGTTATCAAGATCTGAGGCGCTCACACGTGTGTTTAACTGAAGATTAACGCCAGTTAGCTCAATTTGCTTATTGAAGTAGCGAATCGTTTCAAAGAACTCTTCTTTACCTGGTACTTGTTTCGCCACATTAAATTGGCCGCCGGTCTCATTGGCTGCATCATATAGCGTAACTTCGTGGCCACGTTGAGCGGCAGTCGTCGCAAATGAAAGTCCCGCAGGGCCTGCACCGATCACAGCAAGCTTCTTTTTAGCTTGTGTTGGACTTATAACGATATCTGATTCATGACAGGCTCTAGGGTTAACTAAACAGCTGGTCATTTTTCCACTAAATACATGATCTAAACACGCTTGGTTACAACCGATACACGTATTGATTTCGTCGCTTTTTCCTTCCTGAGCTTTTTCAACGAAAGCCGGGTCAGCCAAGAACGGACGCGCCATTGAAATCATGTCTGCATCGCCACGCTGTAGTACTTCTTCGGCTACTTCAGGAGTGTTGATACGGTTTGACGTAATAAGCGGGATGTTTAATTCTTTACGGAACTTGGCTGTAACCCAAGTAAAGGCTGCGCGAGGTACTTTTGTTGCAATGGTAGGGATGCGTGCTTCGTGCCAACCAACACCGGTGTTAATGATGCTTGCACCGGCTTTCTCAATGGCTTTACCTAATTGAAGCACCTCATCATATGTACTACCGCCTTCAACTAAATCTAACATTGATAAACGATAAATAATGATAAAGTCTTTACCGACAGCTTCGCGTGTTCGACGTACAACTTCAACGGCTAAACGCATGCGGTTTTCGTATTCACCGCCCCAACGGTCATCGCGGTGGTTGGTGCGCTTGGAAAGAAACTGGTTAATGAAGTAGCCTTCAGAGCCCATGATCTCCACACCATCATACCCGCCAACTTGAGCGTATACGGCTAGTTGAACGATATCCTGGATTTGTTCTTCAATACCGTCTTCATCTAGCTCTTTCGGCTTAAATGGATTTATAGGTGCCTGAACAGCAGACGGTGCAACAGAATTAGGATTAAAAGCATAGCGGCCTGTGTGTAAAATCTGCATACAAATTTTACTATCTTCTTGATGAACGGCGTCGGTAATTGGCTTGTGTTTTAGTGCGTCTTCATCGCTCTTGATTAAATTGGTTGCTGGGTGTGTTGCACCAACTGAATTTGGCCCGAACCCACCTGTTACAATTAGGCCAACACCGCCACGAGCACGTTCAGCAAAGAAATCAGCCATTCGCTGTATGCCGTCTTTATGTTCTTCCAATCCAGTATGCATTGAACCCATCATTACACGGTTTCTAAGTGTTGTGAAACCTAAATCTAATGGTTCAAAAAGTTTTGGAAAGTGCGGGTTAGCTGTCGTCATAAATTGCTCCAATGGAATGCTCATCAAATATTGTGTTTCCCCTGATTTATATTTTAAGTATTTAAGTCTTCAACAGGGTGAAATTTGGTCTCTAATCGTAATCGGTCTATAGTATTGCGTTAAAAATGATTGGTGTCGTTATCATTTGTTAAGGGTAGGTTATTTTTATGTATTGGCGAGCTATATAAAACAGCATCACTGATATAGTTAATGGGCGAATATAATTGGTCTAAATGTTATGCGGTCAAGGTTTTAAATTAAATTTATGAATAAAGAATTATTGCTGGATAAAATATTAATAACACTTGAAACCATTCGTCAGCAGGCAATTAACGCAGCGATGGAGGCTTATAATACGGCGACGGCGGATGAGAATGTCGCTGAAAATAAATACGATACATTAGGATTAGAAGCCTCGTATTTGGCACAAGGGCAAGCTCAACGAGTGGCAGAATGTGAAGAAGATATTGCTGCGTATAAGCTATTGGTCAATGGTGATATTTCTGTAATTTCATCTGTTTCTTTAGGTGCGCTTATACATATTATTAATGAGGAAGGGGTTGAACAAAAACTATTTCTAGGCCCTAAAGCTGGTGGACTGGCGGTTTCTTATTCTGAAAGTAATATCGAGCAAGAAATTAAAATCATCACGCCATCATCACCTATTGGTGCGGCTTTATTAACGCGAGAAGAAGGTGATGAGTTTGAATTGGTTGTGGGGGCTAATTCGCATTGTTATGAAATTTTAAGCGTTTGTTAAAAAGGAGAGAATAGCTTAATAGAACTGCAATCAACCTTTTAAAGGTTGATTGCAGAATAGAGCCTTTAAGCGGGAGTTTGAACGCTTTTTGTCGCGCTTGCGCTCAGGCTTACCTGCTTGTTGTCTTTGGAAGACAGTGTTATTCCTTTATTGATGATGAATGAAAACGCGGTTACTAAACCCATAACAACGATCAAACTGGTTACAAATGGAAATCCCAACATAATTTATACCTCTAATACTTTCTTTTTAAATAAAAAATCTTTGCGTGATCTTGTGAACTAATCTAAATCGTCTGTATCTAAATTCAAATCACTTGTTTTTAAGTTTAAGTCAAAACCCTGGCCAAATTTATCTAGCCCGATTTCTTGATCAAACCACTTCATAAACGTTTTAATAAATTGCATATTCGTTACCTCGTATGTCGATGTTTAGTGACCTATAAGCTGCCAGTGTTTGTGTATTAGCATCTAAAAAATGGTCTCGTGTAAAACCTAAACTGTTCTCGATAGCGTTTTTTAAATTAAAATATTTCCGTTTATATTAAGGTTCTCTTTTGGAACCTTGGGTTTATATTACGGTTCCATTATGGAACTTGTCAAGTTATAATTCTTATTAAATCTAAAATAATTAAGAATAAAGTTCGTTTCAGATTGATGAGGTATGTATGGGCTGGAAAGAAATTGATACTCAGGTATGTTCTATTGCAAGAGCGTTAGCCATTTTTGGTGACCGTTGGACCTTGCTCATTATTCGTGATTCATTCAGAAAAATACGTCGGTTTTCTGAGTTTCAGGCTTCTTTGGGCATTACGAAGCATCGATTATCTGATCGTCTTGTTCGTTTAGTAGAAGAAGGTATTTTGGATAAAGTGCTTTATGACGAAAAACGCGCTCGTTATGAATACCGTTTAACTCAAAAAGGCTTAGATCTTTACCCTGTGCTTATGAGCATTGTTCAGTGGGGGGATCAATGGGCGTGTGATGGGGATGGTGCCCCAATAAATTTTATTCATGAAAACTGTGGGCATGTGACACACCCTAAGTGTGTCTGTAATGTCTGTAATGAAGAAATACATGCAAAAGAACTAGTGCCTGAAGTGGGTACAGGTATCACGAAAAAGCTAGAACGTGGTGAACTCAAGGCAAATAAAGACCTATATAAAAATTTAAAAGGGGGTCCTTATGGTGATTAATGTTAGAAGGAGGGTAGAGGAGTTCGTAACAGAACGGTGTGTATAAGTCAGAACAAGCACTGACTTTTTGAATTCGACATTCATAAAATCGGACATAATTGAACTTGTTTTTTCTAAAATTTCTTCTGAGTTTCCAATAAATATTACCAGGATCAACGAATCGATTACTCTGACCTCTCGGACCTATGAGTGATTTTGAAGTGTAAATTATGGGAATTAGTATTCAACTCTGTATTATCAATTTTTTAAGTGATTCTTTATAAATACAAGCAGGTAGTTTCAATGTGGTTGAATGATAAGCAAGTAAACGATTCTGCAATACACGCATATCGAGAGTCTCTATTGAGTTCTTGTCCCAATCATATCGTGATTGATAGCATATTTGATGAAGCCAAACTCGATGAAGTCATGAGGGTTTTGCAGCAACCACATTATTGGAAAACTCAAAAACACACTTATTCTGCTTTATATGTCGATAGCGCCCAGTGGAAAAAAACCAGCAACGATCAACGCTTTGTACAGCGGGATGTTTGGCGACGTGAAGCCGTTAGTTCTAATACCGTCAGTTCAAATATAGCTCAGGATTTTTTATCCTTTTTGCGTGGGGATGACTTTATGTCAGTGTTATCGCGTATTTTTGATGTGCAATTAACTGATATGAATGTGGCTGAACCTGAAATTAATACGAATTATTTTCGCTTAGGCGCAGCCGACTTTGTTGAGCAACATGCTGATGATTCACCCGGAAGAGAGGTGTGTATGCTTTTGTATTTAAATAAAGAGTGGAGCAACAATGCTGGTGGTGAGTTATCTTTTATAGGTAAGGATGATCAACCTATTCGTATTGCGCCCTTATATAACCGCTGTGTTTTGTTTGATCCTTCCTCAAAGGGCTCTGAGCACTGGGTGGAAATGTTGAATCTTGAACATGTAGATGAATATCGCTATAACGTGACCAGTTGGTATTGGTCTGAATAATCCTAGACTGAGCATGTCTATTCGAAATCAAAACTATGGATAGTTAAGTCAAATCAGGTTAATAGCTTGATTCAAAAACCTAGCTTCAAAGCTGAAAAGATCGGGTTCTAGTGAACATAATTAAAGTCATTATTTATTTAGACGCTTTAATTGTAATGCCGTTAACTTCAGCGCTTTTGATGTTAATTTCATATTCATCACCATCTTTTTCTATTTGGTACATTTTCAGCAATAGAAAGGCATGATCCTTGGCAAACCATAAATGGGTTTTGCGCTTTTTACCTTCTGCTCTTACTTTTTCAACCAGAACACTATCTAGTATTCCAAGCGTCGTTTGGAGTGGCTCTTCACGTAGAACCCGGAAGTGACTATCTTTAATTTTTCCTTTGTGGACAATAGGGTAAATCATATTTTTCTTGCCTGACTTTACATCAATGAGCATCTGTAATTGGTAGCTTAGGCGATCTTGGCTGTTTATGGGGATCGTTTCTAAGGTCCATTTTTTGTCTTTGTAGGAGCTTCGGACGGTGTTCTGTTGCCAATTAAATGATACTTTTCTTTTTCGTTTGGAAGCTAAAAAGGGCGAGAGTTCGTACTTGTAGTTGAACGGCGTAATATGGTCATTTTGCCAGCTAAAGGTGGTTGACTCTTTTATATCTGCAGCAATCGACTCAACATCAAAACGATATTGCCATTGGCCGCTCTTAAGTTGTTTTAGCTCGCGTACAGCCTCTCCCTTCATGCTAAGGCCTTTCTTAATGTAGGCAGTATAAGTTGCTGTGTGAGGAAGGAGCTCAGCGCTAATAGCTGTTAAAGAGAGTAAGCAAGAGAAAAGCAAAAATATGAACGCAGGCATAACGGTATCCTTCCGAGATGAGCAAAATTCATTGTAGCTTTAAAAATACTTGGATTTTTAAAGCTACTTATTTATAAAAACTTTGAAGATAAAAACAGTCTAGTGGATAGTTTGCGGGCTTTCGAGTATTAAACCTGTTTCAGGTAATATTTTTTGGTCTAAAAGCGCATGATTGGCATCCATTGTTAAGCGGCCTTCTACAAACCATTTAACTGCAATAGGGTAAATAATGTGCTCTTGCTGTTGAATACGCTTTGCCAGCGTTTCGGCTGTATCCTGCTTGAGTGTCGGGACTGTTGCTTGAATAATATTAGGGCCACTATCGAGTTCTGAGGTGACAAAATGAACGGTTACACCATGTTCTTTATCGCCTGCATCAAGCGCACGCTGGTGAGTGTTTAGTCCAGGGTACTTTGGTAGTAATGAAGGGTGAATGTTAAGCATTTTCCCTTCATAGCGACGTACAAAGCTTTCAGTCAGAATACGCATAAAACCTGCTAAAACGATCAGGTCTGGTTGATATTGCTCAATTTGACGAATTAAGGCTCCATCAAACACATCACGATTATCAAACTTTTTATGGTCAATAATATGAGTATCGATTCCTGCTTTTTTTGCCCGATCTATGCCTAGTACGTTAGGTTTATTAGAAATAACGGCTTTGATGCTTCCTGATATTTCTTCTTTTTCTACAGCCTCAATTAAAGCTTGAAGATTGCTGCCACTACCTGAAATAAGTACAACGATAACAGGATCTCTACCTTCCATTACTGCTACCTCTGCTTAAGCTTCTAAACCGCGTAATTCAACTTGATCTTCATTGGCTTCAGCATTTTCGATTGAGCCAATTTTCCATGCTTTTTCGCCTTCAGCAGCAAGTAATTCAATTGCCGCATCTGCTTGATCGGCTGGAACCGCTATCACCATGCCCACACCGCAGTTGAAGGTGCGATACATTTCAGTGCTATCGACGTTGCCAGCACTTTGAAGCCATTTGAATACTTCAGGGAATTCCCAGCTGTTTATATCTATAACCGCTTTAGCGCTTTCTGGTAATACTCGAGGTATGTTTTCAAGTAGACCGCCGCCAGTGATATGAGAAAGCGCATTCACAGGTAAGGCTTTGATTAGCTTAAGAAGAGGTTTTACATAAATTCGAGTCGGTGCCATGAGTGCACTGGCTAGATCTGTATCGCCCATTTTTTGGTCAAGCGCTACGCCAGATACTTCAATGATTTTACGAATTAATGAATAGCCATTTGAGTGAGGACCAGAAGACGCAACACCAATTAATGTGTCGCCAGCTTTGACATTTGAGCCATCAATAATTTTGGACTTTTCAACGATACCAACACAAAAGCCACCTAAGTCATAGTCGTCACCTTCATACATGCCTGGCATTTCAGCGGTTTCACCGCCAACAAGAGAGCAGCCTGACATATCACAGCCGTTACCAATGCCTTCAACAACATTCGCAGCAATATCAATATTTAATTTACCGGTAGCGTAATAATCTAGAAAGAATAGCGGTTCTGCGCCGCCCACGATTAAATCATTAACGCACATTGCAACTAAATCGATACCAATTGTATCGTGCTTATTAAGCATCATGGCTAAACGAAGTTTTGTGCCAACACCGTCAGTCCCTGAAACAAGGACAGGTTCATCATATCCTTTTGGTAATTCAAACATTGCACCAAAACCACCTAAACCAGCCATAACCTCAGGGCGGCGAGTACGTTTAGCGACCCCTTTGATTCGCTCAATGAGCGCATTGCCTGCATCAATATCGACGCCAGCATCTTTGTAGCTTAAAGAAGGTGATGAGTTTGAGTTGGTGTTGTCTGTCATAATTTGAATAACCTAATGAATGAGCATCATACTACGGAGCGCGGATTCTAACAGTTGTTGCAGAACTCGCCAAATTCTCTTTGTAACCAAACTTGATATTTTTGCAATTAAATACTGAATAACGGCTAATTTAAGTGTGTAGGGAGCGTGAATGCATAAAAATGCACTATGCACGCCGCCATCACTAAGCAAAATATAATATAGACGATTGATAGCTAGAAACTAACGCTTGTTAATTAGCCATTCCACTAACTTATCTTTGAGTGTTTCAGGTTCAATGGGTTTGCTGATGTAGTCATCCATACCAGAGGCTAGGCATTTTTCCTCATCACCTTTCATTGCGTTTGCTGTCATCGCAATAATAGGGGTAGATTTAGCGGTTTCTCCTGCTTGCCCTTGTCTTATGGCTTCGGTTGCTTTATATCCATCCATTTCGGGCATTTGGCAATCCATAAAAATAATATCATAAGCTTTATCTGTATTTTTGAGTGTTGTCAGTGCCTCTAGTCCGTTAATGGCAATGTCACAGCTTAGGTTTAGTGCAGCAAGAAGACCCTGAGCAATTAATTGGTTTATTTGAATGTCTTCAACTAACAAGATTCGAGTGTTTGCAGGCCAGATAATGTTGGTATTCTCATCGACAGGGAGATCAGTAGTAAGTTTGATATCTGTTTTTTTGTTTGTATTACTTTCAATAGTGGGGGTTGAAACGGATGACAGCGCATGACGTAAGCTGGAGTCAGTCAGAGGCTTGAAGGCGTAAGCCTGAAAACCGTTTGCTTCAAAGAAGTTTCTGTCATGAGATGTGGATAAAGGGACCATCGCGATCAACTTGAAATGATCTAAATGGGGATTTTTACGTATTTGATTGGCAAGCTCTAATCCACTCATTTCGGGTAGTTGCATATCAATGAAAACGATGTTTTCTTGATTAGATTTTGCGGTTTCCTCCAATAGGGTAAGGGCTTCAGGACCTATTGATGCTTCTTGAGTGCGTGCGCCAAGTCGTATTAGTTGAGAAGAGAGAACCTGTCTGCTCGCTTTATTGTGATCGACGATAATAACGTTGGAATCTTTTAAGCTTATGTGAGTCGTAATAGCTTGTTGGGTTTCACAAGGAAGCAATTTGATCGTGAATTTAAAGCTGCTACCTTTTCCTTCTTGGCTAGTTGCATGGAGGTCGCCTCCCATTTGCTGGCACAGTCTTTTTGCAATGGCTAGACCTAAGCCTGTACCACCATATTTACGCGTAGTAGAGGCGTCAACTTGAGTAAAAGATTCAAAAACTTTATTCAGCTTATCTTGTTGAATACCTATCCCTGTGTCTTTCACTTCACATAAAAGATTAAGTGAATCATCAAAGTCTTCATAAAGACTAGCTATGATGATTATTTCGCCATTATGGGTGAATTTAATGGCGTTACTCACTAGGTTGGTCAGCACTTGACGAATTCGACTGGGGTCACCTTTTACCATTGTATGATCAATTTCTGTCGTATCTAAAATTAACTCCACGCCTTTATCTTGCGCTTGTTTCCCAAAGGTTTCTGTTATATTACCCAGCAGGTTAGCTAGGTCAAAATCAATGTCTTCAAAGTCAATTTTTCCTGATTCAATTTTAGAGAAATCTAAGATGTCATTAATTAAGGTAAGTAAAGATTCAGCGCTCGATTTTGCTAGGGAGGTTTTATGTCTTTGATCAGTGGTTAGCTCAGTATCCATTAGTAAAGTAAGCATGCCCAGTACCCCGTTCATTGGGGTTCTAATTTCATGACTCATGCTCGCTAGAAATTCTGACTTTATCTTAAGCGCTTCTTCTGCGACGCGTTTTTCATCTTCAAGTGCAAGTTGTTTAAATTCTAGATTATTCGCGAATTCTGCAAGCTGAATCTCATAGTTCTTTGTGTCAGTGATGTCTTCAATACAAATAAAAAATCCTTGTACGACCTTTTGTTCATTGAAGTCGGGTAAGTAACTTGCTTTTATATGCTTGATTGGGTGATTTCCCAAAGATAGGTCTTTTTCAAAGATGGCAGGCTTGCCAGATAAGGCCTGGTCAATATAAGGGCTAATTTCTTGGTACAATGCTTCATCAACAGCCTCTTTTATGTGCTTGCCAATGTAGTGTTGCATTGGTTTTTGAAACCAATCTATATAGCGTTTATTGACGAATTGATAGTGTCTTTGTGTATCAACATAGGCGAGAAGCATCGGTGAAGCTTCGGTAATGCCTTCAATATATCGTTTGGCGTTGCTAAGTTCTGAATCTTTGAGTAGCTTGGCTTTAACAAGTTCATTATAGTTTGTTGCCAGTATGCCTAGTTCATCATTAATGAACCCATTTTTATCCGTTGGTAGAATAAGTTGGTCAGGTTGGTTGATTGTAGTATTTATATTGCTTAATGGTGTTAGCAGCACTCTTCGCTGTACTAGATAAAGCGTAAAAAGCATGAAGAAAATGCCACAACCAAGCAAAAAAGTGAGTTTGACTAAATCAGTAGATACCTGGTTTAGTGCTTCGGACTCATTATGAGCGATAAAAATATAATATTTTCTTAGGCGATTAACATTTGGGTTGACCATATGAACAGGCGTTAAATTATAGAAAATATTATTGTTAATTAAATACTGCTTGTCCTCATTTGTGATTTTTATAAGTTGTGAGAAAAAATTGTAATCTATGGCGTTAAGGCCATTCTTCGCACTCAAACCAATGTTTTGATGGCGGTTATCTGCAACAATAAGTTCTTCAAACTGTTCAATGACGACCAATCGCAATATATTATTACGCGCAGCTAAAGAGCCTACAACTCTAAATAGATTGGCCGGTTTTGCGTCGGTTTCCGTTGCAATCACGAGGGAGTCAGAAATATTTTTAGTGATTATCTGAAATTGACTGATTAGAGTTTTATTTGCCTGGTAGTTATATACCGCTACTAAAGTGATCAACAACAGTAGCCCCACTCCCAAAATGGGTAGCGTGAGCTTAAGCGTCAGGGATGAATTAATTTTATTAATCCATAACATTATTTATGGCCACCGAATGAATACATGAGTATTAGAGCGCTCCCTTATAAATAATGTTTGGAAATTGCTTACAATTTGCATTAATTGCATCGCTGTCTACGAGTGTTTTGCACACCTCAATAACAGATTGTTGTAACTTGTCTGGCGATTGGAAAATTTCTTTTTGACCTTCAAAATTTACGATTTTAAGGTCGGATAATACGCCCGCAAAGTCTTCTGCTGAAATGCCTTCTCTTGTCGCCATTATGTTTAAAGCATCTTCAGGATTATGTTGGTAATAATCTAATGCCATTTGCCAGACTTTATGAAGTTTGGGTACAAAGCCCGGGTTTTGTGCTAATGCTTTTTTTGATATTGAAATAGTATCGATTATTTCTTCTGGTATTTCTGCGCTATTAAAAACGGTATGGAATTCTTTCTGCTTAAGTATATTTATTGAGACAGGAGGGTAGCTGATAAATGCATCGATGGTCTTATTTTGCATGAGCCTTTCGCCATTCATTTGCTCAACGTTGACAATATTGACATCTTTTAGGTTTAAACCAGCTTTTGCCAGGGCTCTTTGTAGTAAAAATATACCTAAAGAGGATACTTCACAGCCAATATTTTTCCCTTTGAGCTCTGAGATATTTGAAAATTCTTTGCGAGTGATGACAACATCACCACCATTTGAGTAATCAGGCACCATAACAATTTCTAATGGTTTGTTTCCTAGAGCCTGTGCTTGAACTGCCTCAATAACGGTACTAGCCAAGCCATCGGTGTAGCCATTTACATAGGAACGCTGGGCATCGGAAAGAGAGCCTAATTGCACCAATTTGGCATTTAGCCCGACTTCTTTGAAAAACCCTTTTTGTTCGGCTAAGAAAAGAAACTCATAGCCCGGCCAAGGGTTTATTGCGATTTCTACAGGCGGGCTTTCTTTTTTACTACATGCACTTAAGCATAAGATGATAAAAATAAGACCCAATAGTGAGAAGGGCTTCATGCTGGACTCTCTTTTAAAGCTGGCTGAATGTTAAATAATGACAGTTTTATTTGTCTTAGAATTGTAGTGTAGAAATAAGAAAAAGCACGTATAAATGACTGTTTTTAAGCTGCTTAGACTAAAATTCTTGTGTCTGTATTAGCTTATTTTCAGCAAACCAAGTTGAGGTTTGATAATGAAATCTCTTGTTATTTTCTGTGCTAATCTTGTTGTTAATTGAATGTTGTAATATTGTTTTAAAACAGAAAAATGAGTGTAACAAACTGAATAAAGGAAATTTTATGAAGTTATATGGGGTAGGTAAGTCTAGATCATTTAGAACTATTTGGGCAGCTGAAGAAGCTGGCGTAGATTATGAGTATGTGGAAGTTGAGTTTGGTGGAACCGGTGACAATGGCTCTATCGGAAGTACTTACCGTCAATTGAACTTTCAAGGTAAAGTGCCTACGATGGTCGATGGCGAGTTAGTGCTGACAGAAAGTGCTGCGATCGTTAATTATATTGCAACGAAAAATGCGGCTTTAAATCTCATTCCTCAAGCGGGGAGTATTGATCGCGCTTTATATGATCAGCTTGCCTTTTTTGTGCTTACCGACTTAGAACAACCTTTGTGGACAAATGGAAAGCATCGATTTGCCATTCCTGAAAAATGGCGTGTTCCACAAATATTGGAAACAACGAAATGGGAATTTGAAAAATCGCAAAAAGCTCTAAAGGATCTGGTTGGTGCTGAGCCTGAATTTGCTATGGGTGATCGCTTTACGATGGCTGATGTTCTTGTGGCACACACGCTGACTTGGGCTGAGAATTTTAAGTTTGAGCTTTTTGATGGCTTTAGAGAGTATAAAAATCGTATGACCGAGCGGGCTGCTTGTCAGGCTGCGTTAGCCAAACTTAGTTAGTCCCTAGAACTAGAGTTTTCTTGATCATGCTATTAACGAGAGCTCGTGAAGCGTGTACAAACCAAGTTTTATCACTTAAATCAGCATAAAAAAACTGCGTGTGCGGTTTTTTATGCTGATGGCTTACTCAGATTACTTAGAGATAAGTTTCCGATTACCATTATCGATATTTATGCTGAATACCCCTTGCTCTTCGGTATCTGAGGCCAAAAGCGAGCGAGTAGTTTTATTAAAGCTAATACCTGATAACTTTTTGAAGGTTGGGCCCGAGCCTACGGCTTGGTTTGATAAAACAGTACGATTACCATTTTCCAAATTTATTGAGACGATAGAATTGAGTTTTTCATCCGCAATATAAGCTGTATTTTCAGCCACATTTAAATCAATTGCGACGGGCTTTAATATGCTAACACCTGACCCAATGGTAAGTGATGATAAAATCTTAGATGTATTGTTGCTCGTATCCCAAACAACGACTGCTTTTAATGTACTGTCTACCGCATACACACGCTTATTTATGTCATCAAATACAGTATCCAATGGTTTTGATAACTTAATATTTCTGTTATTTGTTAAATGTTTTCCGGCGGCAATGGTTGTGATGTTGTTATCAAGTTTAATCGCTTGAATGCGGTCAAGATAAATATCACTCACTAATATTTGATTGTTATCGGCATCGTAGCTAATTCCGTTTGGTAGCTTGAATGTTGTAGCATCCTCTATCGGATTAGGATTAATCAAGCTACGATCACCTGTCATCAAGTCTACTTCTAATATACTGGCTTGTTCACGCATACTTATCCATGCTTTGCTGAAGTCGGGGTTTAACTCAATACCAATAGGGCTCTTCATACGAGGGCCAGCACCAACTTCTTCGATGTTGTCGGAACCTGCGGTCGATATAATATGGCGATTACCTGTGGTCAAGTTGATCGAAACTAGCGCCTCTAGCGTACTATCGAGAATCAAAACCGTTTCACTACCTGCATGCTTAAGTGATTTAGGGGTTGTCAGGGATGGTCCATTACCATGGCGATTACTGATAAACAGCTCTCGGTTACCGGTATCTAAAGCGACTGAAAAAATAACATTAAGCTCGGTATCTGATACGAGTAAACGTTCACTCTGAGTGTCCATGACTACTTGGTTGAAATACTTAAATGGCGTGCCTTTTGAATCTCCAGCCTCAGAAAGTATAGAGCGCGAGCCTGAGTTGCTGTCAATTTCGATGATACGTTTTGTGTCTTCGTCCAGTAGCCATAACTTGTCTGAGTATGCAGCGATGTCTTTAATGTATGAAAATATGATTTCATTATCTTGCGCTTGGGATATAAGGTTGGTTTTTTCGCCTGTTTTTATATCAATTGAAAGAATATTGTTGGCTGTGCTATCCGCGCAAAATAAACGGTTATTGTGAAAAATGATTGCAGAAGGCGTGATGAATTCAGGGCCATTTTTAGTATTATCGGAGATGATCGGCCAATCACTTGATGCTAGCCCACTTTCTAGATCATAGGCTTTAATGGTTCCACCCGTTTCAGAATTTTCTGGCGCGAACAGTACATATAAGATTCGTTTGTTTTGGTCGATAGTGATATCAATAACATTATTTAAACCGGCTTCAAGAACATTGATGTTGTTTGTAATATCTCGCGAAAGGATACCTTGTGTAATAGGCTGAGTTTCACGTAAATCAAGAATAATTTCATTATTACCAATGGCATCAAAAACACTTCTATGGGGTCTAAGTAAGCCCGGCTCGTCGCTAGTTTCTGCTATTTGATAGAGAGAAGGGGAGGTTAAATTACTTGAATAGTTTGTCTGTTGAAGTGCATCATTAATCAGAAGATTGTTGCTGTTTTCATCAATAACAATCGTACTTGGTGCAGAAAACATTATGTTTAGTCGAGTGAAGGTTAAATCGTATAGTTTGCTGGATTTATTGCCCGCCAGATCTTCAGCTTCGATTATTAGTTGGCTTATTTTACTGTGTAAAGGTAGGTCAATAGACCAGTTTTCATAGTCATCTTGGCTTTCAGCTTCAAATCCATTCACCGTAACGGTCGTTATGGGGCTTTTATCGTCTGAGCTTGAACCCTTGATCGTAATTGATGAGTTTGTTGTCGTTCGGCTGAATAGTGGCGACCTAAGTATTGAATCGGGGGCTATCGAGTCTGGCGTGCTTTCTGAATCAATTTTTCCTGCATCACTGATTTTATCATCGGTATAGGTATCGCTGTCGCTACCACCACTACAGGCACTTAAGCCGATTACGATAAGTAAAAGGTACAAACGGTAGGTTTTTTTGTCGTGTAAAGTTCTTAGAAAATTTGTCATATATATATTCTTAATCTGTCAGTGGCATCAAGCATATGTCGCTTGATGCCTATTCCATTTAGTTTAAGTAAGGAGAGCGATTACTGAATAATAGTTTCCAGGCTCCAGGAATTAAGTGTTCCGGTGTTAGTGATTGTGGCTGCATCTTGAACCCGCAGAGTCCAGACACCTTGGCTGGATTCACCATCAAATGCGTTAAGCGCATTATGTGGAATTAACGTTCCGCTAATCCCTGGAGATGAGTTACACACATTTTCTACAGCGCTAGTGCCTTCATCGTCGAAGGTGGCATTCACATCATCATTAGCACAGCCAAAATCAAAAAAGCTGCCTGTGGTTCCCGGTCTATCCATAATTACAACTGATGTATTATTCGGGCTGGTTAACGTAAGAATTATATCGCCTGGCCGACCATGTGGCAGGTCGATAAATACATTCAGATCTGCGATTTGTCTGTCATCAGCAATGTTCATAGTTGTTGTCACAGAAGATGAACCGACTGACATACCAGGGCTAGCACTAAATGTTTTGCTGATAGGAATTAAAGTAATGGTTCTCGTCAACGTTGTCGCTGAATTTCCAGCATTATCTGAAACGTTGTATGTAACAGTATATGTACCGGCAATATTTGTATTTACGCTGCTGGAATCAATCACAATACTGGGCGTGATATCGCCATCTGAATTATCCATTGCCTCTGCGCCCTGCTCAATATAAGCGTGGCCTACGATAATTGATTGGGGATTATCGCCAAGTAAGGTTAGGGTTGGTGGTGTCGTATCTGGTAAAGGTAAAACAGTTAGTGTTCGGAACTCAGTGACGCTATTGCTTGCACTGTCCGATACCGTGTAAGAGATACTGTAGCTGCCAATTGCATTGGTATTGATCGCGCTAGTATCGATTACAATAGCACTTGAGATATCGCCATCTACATTATCACTTGCTGTTGCACCTTGTTCTATGTATGAGTCGCCTACAATAATTTGTTGCGGGTTATTTCCTAATATCGTGATGCTTGGTGGCACTGTATCAGGTGCTGCCGTGATCATTATCGTACGTATGACAGTCAGTGCAGTATTGCCAGCTTGGTCGGATACGTTGTAGGTAATGGGGTAGCTTCCAACGGTGGTTGGGTTTACAGCGCTAATATCAACGATAACAAGACCTGTAATAATGCCATCAACATTGTCGGTCGCAGTAAAGCCAGGTTCGTTATATGCGGTACCTTGTACGACTTCCATAGGATTGTTTCCTATGAGAGTGATAACAGGGGGAGTGGTATCCTGCTCATCCGATACATTTACTATACGCGTAACGGTTGTCGCGTTATTTGCATTATCTGAAACATTATAGGTGACGGAATAGCTACCTATAACGCTGGTGTTAACCGCACTGGAATTTACGACAACGCTATTAGTGATATTTCCATCGGTGTCATCAATGGCAGTGTGGCCTGGCTCATTGTAGGTATCATTGATTGTTAGTTCTAAGGGGTTGTCACCTAACAAGGTAATGGTCGGTGGCGCAGTATCAGGTGCTGTCGTAATTATTACCGTACGAGTAACTGTTAACGAAGCATTACCTGCTTGGTCGGTCACGTTGTAGGTGATGGGGTAGCTTCCAACGAGGGTTGGATTTACCGCACTTAAATCAACCACTACGAGGCCTGTGATAGTGCCATCGATATTGTCCATCGCAGTATAACCGGGTTCATTATATGCTGTACCTTGTACGACTTCTATTGGGTTGTCCCCCAGTAATGTAATAATAGGGGGGGTAGTATCGGGTATACCTGATACATTCACGACTCGTGTTACCGTAGCCGAGTTGTTAGCAATATCTGACACGGTGTAGATAACCGAATAGCTGCCAATAACACTCGTATTGACCGCGCTAGCATCGACAACAACATTTCCTGTAAGGTTCCCATCAATATTATCGGCGGCAGTATGGCCCGGTTCAACGTAAGTATCATTGATAGTAAGTTCTAAGGGGTTGCTACCTAGCAAGGTAATGGTTGGTGGTATGGTATCCGGTGCCGCGATAACTATTACTGTACGCGTTAAGGGGAGTGCAGCATTATTTGCTTGGTCAGATACGTTGTAGGTAACCGAGTAACTTCCGATAACGCTTGTGTTCACAGCACTAGCATCAACCGTAACGGAACCTGTGATGATGCCGTCGACATTATCAGACGCTGAGTAGCCAGGTTCGTTATAGGCCGTATTTTGTGCGACTTCTAAGGGATTATCTCCTATAAGGGTAATGACCGGTGCTGTAGTATCGGGTGCTGCTGATACGTTTACAACTCGTGTAGCGGTGGTTGAATTGCCTGCACTATCTGACACGCTATAGATAACCGAATAGCTGCCAATAACGCTGGTATTGACCGCGCTGGAATCGACAACAACACTACTTGAGAGATTCCCGTCGGTATCATCTGCGGCAGTATAGCCTGGTTCGATATAGGTATCGTTGGTTGTCAGCGCTAATGGATTGTCACCTAATAAAATAATGGTTGGTTGTATTGTGTCTGGAGCCTTGGTAATTGTTACTGTACGTGTAACGGTTAGTGCTGCGTTACCTGCTTGGTCAGATACATTATAGGTGATGGGGTAACTTCCAATGGTGTTTATGTTTACAGCAGTGGTATCAACTGTAACGAGACCGGTGATGATGCCATCTAGGTTGTCCGTCGCGGAATAGCCAGGTTCGTTATATGCCGAACCTTGTACAACCTCTATTGGGTTAGCACCAAATAGCGTAATCAGCGGTAGTGTAGTGTCGGGTGCCGCTGATATGTTCACAATTCGCGTAGCGGTAGCTGAATTACTCGCACTATCTGACACACTGTAGATAACTGAATAACTGCCAATAATGCTTGTATTGACCGCGCTGGAATCGACAACGACGCTACCTGAGAGATCGCCGTCCGTATCATCGGCGGCAGTATAGCCCGGTTCGATATAGGTATCGTTGGTTGTAAGTTCTAAGGGGTTGTCACCTAATAACGTAATGGTTGGTAGTGTGGTGTCCGGTGCTTTGGTAATTGTTACTGTACGTGTAACAGTTAGTGCTGCATTACCTGCTTGGTCAGATACATTGTAGGTGATGGGGTAGCTTCCAACGGTGGTAGGGTTTACAGCACTGATATCAACGATAACAAGACCTGTGATCGTGCCATCGACATTATCCGTTGCGGTATAGCCAGGTTCGTTATATGCCGTACCCTGTACAACTTCTATCGGGTTAGCGCCCAATAGTGTAATTACTGGTAGTGTGGTATCGGGCGCCGCTGATACGTTAACAATTCGTGTTGCGGTCGCTGAGTTGCTTGCATTATCTGACACGGTGTAGATAACTGAATAGCTACCAATAACACTGGTATTGACCGCGCTGGAATTAACAATAACGCTACTAGTAAGGTCGCCGTCTTTATTGTCTGCGGCAGTATAGCCTGGCTCATTATAGGTGGTGTTAATTGTAAGTTCTAAAGGGCTGTCGCCTAATAAAGTGATTGTCGGAAGTGTGATGTCGGGAGTTTCTATTACTTCAATTATACGAGTAAGGGTAACAGCAGCATTATTCGCTGAGTCCGAAACGTCGTAGAATCGCGTATAGGTTCCAAGTGTATCCACATCTAACAGGCCGGTGATTTGAATGTTTGCAGTCAGTGTAATATCGTCATCAACAGCATCTGTTGCGGTAGCGCCGGGGTCAGTGAAGGCTGTTCCTTGTATAAGTGTGACTGTGCTATCACCAAGTAAGGTAAGGGTCGGTATGCCTGTATCTGCAACAATAACGTCTCGTATTACGGGGGTTGCTGCGTTACCTGTTGCATCACTGACTTCGTATGTAATGGTGTAATTTCCAGGTGTAGTGGTATCGACGGTACTGGTTTTTGTGATGTCTAGGCTAATATTGTCACTTGGAGGGTCTTCTGCTGTTGCGCCTGGATCTGTAAAGGGGGCATTTAGTTCGTGGTGAAAAGGATTGTCTCCTAGTAAAGTAACAACAGGAATAATAGTGTCAATCACTGATATTTCACGTGTAACAGTGACTGCTGCATTGCCGCTGTTATCCGAAAAATTATAGTTGAGTATATAGGTACCCACTTTATCTATTGCGACGTTACCGGAAATGTTTGTATCTGTCAGTGCTGAAATACCGTCAATATTATCCGTTGCAGTGGCGCCGGGTTCGCTATAGGTATCGCCTCTTTCAAGTGTTAGCGGGTTAGCACCATCGAGCGTGATAACCGGAATGGTGGTGTCTTGTACGTTAACGAGTCGAGTAACTGTTGTTGCATTATTGCCTGCTGCATCCGCTACATCATAATTTACGGTGTATTGCTGAGCTGTGTTGGTATCTAAATTGGTGGTAATAATAATTTGATCCGTAATATCTCCGTCGCGATTATCTGATGCAGTGGCGCCGGCTTCCGTATAAGTTGTACCTTGTTCAACGTCGACTTGTGCAACACCTAAAAGTGTTATTGCTGGCACTACTTCGTCTGGACCTAATACATATACAGTTCTAAACACTGTGTCAGCATTGTTCCCAGAGGAGTCAACAACATTATAGGCGATGCTTGTACCTTCAACAGGCCCTTCCACTGAGGTATCAATTGTGTTTGGTAATGCGATGACATCCAAGCTAATATCGCCATCTTCAACATCTGTTGCGACGAAACCCGGCTCAGCATAGGTTTCATCGACGAGTAAAGTTACATCTCCTCCGGTAAGTGTGATTACTGGTTTCTGGTCGATGCCGCTTTCGCCAATTTGAACTTGTATGGGGGTTCCTGATACGAAGGTGGGAAAAGTAAAACAGCCGTCAGTATCAGTCGAGGCGGCTTGGTCCGATTGTGAACTTTGTGATAAAAGAACATCGCCACTAACTGCTACGCCATTCTTTTCAATACAACCAATGATGCCGAATGGAATAACACCGCTTTCGATTTTAAAAATAGTTTGTAAAGCATTATCGACCGTCCATAAGAATTCACCATCCCAAGTGATACCTTTTAGATTGTCAGAAGATGCCGGTGCTGGGAACTCAGCTAATATGGTGCCATCTTCAGGGTCAACGCGATAAATTTTATCTTCTTGCTGATCTGTTACCCATAGTGCCTGCCCATCCCAGGTAATGCCAAAAGGAGTTGCATTGGTGACACTGTTATTATCAGCGTAAGAAACCAAACTGCTTGGTCCGCTGATTGAGCTTATTACCGAACCGTCTTCTGCTAGTACCTTGTTTAAGGTATTAGTTTGGCGGTCTACGATCCAAAAATAAGTACCGTCGTATGTGATGCCATGAGGTGAAGGGAAGGCGAGGGTGGATAGCGTGACTTCGGTTTCTATATTATCGCCATCAACAGGGTCTAGCTTAATGATATCGTCAGTAACGGGGCTGGCGTTCCATAAAAAATTATTCGCAGACGTTAAACCACCACCTGTGACGGGGTGGTTGGTGTCATTATCTGTTAAAGGTATGTTGAAATTACTATCACCTGCGTTATGTAAAACTGTTATGTCGTCGTCTGCTAGTACGTCATGAGGGTAAACGCGATAAATACGGTCGGTGCCAGCGTCTACAATCCACAGATAACCATCGTAATAGGTCATACCTTGAGGGGTAGAAGGGGTTCGCCCATCTCCGGAGGTGTTATTGATTGTAAAGGACGTTAGTACGTCGCCGGGTGCAGCATTGGTTAACTGAACGAAAAATAGGGCGAGGAGTGTGACAAAATATGTCGTCAATTTCCTTATAAACATGTGAGCATCCATTACAATATAAACGTACGATTTATACCACTGCTACGCTTATTTATGTAACAAATGGTAATTTAAGTAAACAAATGTAACTTTATTTAACGAAATGTTCTGCTGTCTGGTGCGCAAAATTAGCGATTTTTTATAATTTAGGTTATTTGCTTATATTTTTGTGCGTCAAGTCATAAAAATATGATGACGTGTTGGTTTTCGAAGATTTTTTTTACAGAATTGTAATAAAACAAAAATGCTTAAGTATTTGTAAAATTTAAGGTAGTTTTGAGTGGAGTAAAATCTAGGGCGGCATAGACACGTTGTTGGTGTGTCTATGCTTTGATGCGTGACTATCGTCAATATCTATAGGTTATTCGCTGGCCCACTTTCTTTTGACACTAGCGGTGAGTGTGATTTTGTTTAGCGAGTTGAGAGTATTAATGTGCGCTAGTTTTATCTCCCCATATCTCTTCTAGTCTTTGGTCTCGACCACAACTCCAGCGATAGTAGTTGTAACGAACAGAATTATTCTTGTAGTAATCTTGGTGGTAGCTTTCGTTTCCCTTAATAGGGTAGAACTTTGAAGCATTAAAAATAGGGGTTACTACTGTTTGGTTGGGGAATTGGCTTACCACTTTCTTACGAGAATTTTCAGCAAGTGTTTTTTCTTTTTCGCTGGCAACGAAAATTGCACTTAAATAGCTATGGCCTTTATCGCAAAACTGTCCTCTGGCATCAAAGGGGTCTATATTCACCCAGAAATGATCTAGCAAGTCTTGGTAGCTCACAATGTTTGGGTCGTAATCAACTTCAACTGCTTCGTAGTGTCCGCGATGGTTACCATTATATATTGGGTTTTTAATCGTGCCGCCGGTAAACCCGGAAATAGCTTCGTTAACACCTTCCAGTTTCTCGAAGTCGGATTCAATGCACCAAAAACAGCCGCCTGCAAAAATGGCTTTATCTGCTATTGCGCTTGAGGTGATTGTTAGCAAGCCAATTAATAATAAGAAAAATTGAGTTTTTTTCATGAAAGTTCTCTCAAGGGTTCAGTTTTAAAAATACAAGATAAATACGCACGTATTTTATGTAACGTTGATTATCTTTATAAAAGCTTCAATGGGCTTAGTTTGCAGAACACTAATCAAGAAAAGAAGCCCTTGTGGCTATTCTTTATAAAACTATGATTTATTGTGATAAAAACGTGAGATTTGAATGCTTATTTTCAGAAATAATAGCTTTCAGCTAGATACTTGATATTGTTTTATCCAAAGTAGACGAATATTATGTCATTACTCTTTTGACATAACGATCGAATGGCGCCTTCATTGTCTAAATATTCAGCTCTTTTATTTATTTTTAGTTTTATTCTGGGGAGTTACACTCCAGCCAATGCGGTTCAGATTAATAAACTTTATTCTGCTTCCGTGCCGATTGCCTCTCAGCAGAAGCAAGATCGTTTATTAGGTTTTGATCAAGCGCTTAGTATTGTTTTGGTTAAAGCGAGTGGGCAGTTTGAAGAAGTCACTCAACCTGAATTTATAAATTCTTTGTTGCCTGCCGAACCGTTTGTTCAAACTTTTAGCTATCGTGAAAACCCCGCTTATCAAGAATTTATACAAAGTCAGTCTACGTTGGATGATGAAAACGTGCTTGGCTATGTTGACGACAAGAGGACAGAGACGAGTAGTGATGATTTAATTGACGCTTCTAAATCAGCGGCAATGCGTTCACCCTTACCTTATCTTTTAGATGTTTCTTTTGCTTCATCAATTGTAGAAGCGAAAATGGCCGATCATGGCTTGGCTATCTGGGGGAGCGTGCGTCCATCCGTACTCGTTTGGGTCGCTTATGAACGGGAAGGTGAGCGTTCGATAGTGGGAACGTCAGATGCTGGTGACTTGGTTGAAAATTTAATACTTTTAGGTGAACAACGAGGTGTCCCGCTTTATCTTCCTGTTGCTGATTTACAAGATGTAAGTGCGATAGAGATTGATGATCTTTGGGGTTTGTTCCCCGAGTCTGTTGATCAAGCATCTGAGCGTTACCATGCTGATGCTGTGGTGATGATGAGGGTTTATCAATCAGAAGACGGACTGTGGTCAGGTAATTGGTCGTTGAAACTTAAGCAGAACTTTGAGGTGGGCGCTGAATATGACAGTACATTACCTACCTTATTAGAGGCACTCGTCTCAGACTTGGCTACAAAATTATCATCACATTATGCTGTATCAAAAACACCGGGCGAAAAGGGCGGTGTATTGAATCTTGAGGTTGGCCAGGTAAATACGTTTGCCGATTATATTGAAGTTCAGCAGTATCTTACTGGCTTACCGCCCGTATCTGCAATGAAGGTAGAGTGGGTGCGTAGTGGTCTTGCCGGTTATCAAGTCACGTTAGTTGGATCAAAAAATCAATTCTTTGAGCATGTAGATTTAGGTGGGCGACTAAAGAAAGATTTACGTGCTAGATCGATGGAGAGCATTAGCGTAGGAAATAATGTGGAGGCGTCGGACTTGGAGGAAGGGTCGAATGATGAGTATCAAGACAAGCAAGCACCTCAGTTTCAAGAGACCATTATTGAACAGGACATCTTTACAAGTGATACCGAGTACTATAATTGGTCTTCCGGTAATTCTTTGTTTTTAGATCAACCCCAACATATAGATAAAGAATAGCAACCCAGGCATATTTGATGTTACCTGCAAATCAGATTCCCAATGTTTTAACGATTATACGAATTATTTTGATCGTGCCTTTTGCTGTGTTTGTATTGGAGCATCAATACATTGAAGCTTTGGTGATTTTCTTCTTTGCTGGTTTGTCTGATGGTGTGGATGGCTTTTTAGCGCGTCAGTTTAATTGGAAATCTCGTTTTGGCGCAATCGCCGATCCGCTAGCTGATAAACTGCTCTTAATGACGGCTTATGTTATGTTGGCTTGGACGCATCAGATTCCTATTTGGTTGGTTTGTTTAATACTAGGGCGTGATCTTGTGATAGTTTGTGGTGCGCTTATTTATCACTATTTTATTAGTCATTATGAGATTAAACCTTCGTGGTTTGGTAAAGCCTGTACGATGTCTCAGATTATTTATGTGTTAGTGGTGATCGTGAAACTTGCTGAAATCCCAATGCCTGAGAGTGTCGTGACGAATGGTCTTTGGGTGGTTGCTGGCATCACGTTGTTTAGCGGTTTGCATTACATTGGTGTTTGGACGTGGAGAGGGTGGCATGTACTCAAAACTAAATAGAACGAGTCCAAATGAACAATTAGCGCTTCCGGTATTGCAGAGGCAGGATGCATCTTTTGAAAACTTCTTAGGCGATGCGAATAAAAAATGTGTCACGCTATTGAAGCACGCGCTTGAGCAGCATGACGAAACGCTGATTTACATTGCCGGTCCAAGTGGTTCGGGAAAAACTCACTTGATGTATGCCGCGATGTCTTATTTTGAGGTATGTCATGAAGGGGAAGCGTGTTATTTTTCAATGGACGAATTTGTTGAAAGTGATGATGTCGACGCTTTGTTTGAAGGGCTTGGTAGCTTTTCATTGGTCGTGTTAGAAAATATAGATAGCTGGTTAACCACAAATGATCGTGAACAAAGCTTGTTTAACTTATTTAATCGCTTCAAAATGACGGGCCAGCAATTACTACTGAGTTCAAAGTCAGTACCTGAACACCTAGCAGTTGTATTGCCTGACTTAAGTTCAAGATTGAAGTCTGGGTTGTTGCTAACGTTGGTTTCGCTTATTGATCAAGAAAAAGAAGCGTTGTTAAGAGATTTAGCCATACAGAAAGGTTTGCGTTTAGAGGAGGAGGTGTCTTCTTATATCATCAAACGCAGTGGGCGAAATTTAAGCGAGTTAGTTGATGTGTTAGATATTTTAGATCAAGCATCTTTAGTTGAAAATCGTAAACTAACTGTACCATTTGTTAAAAAAATTCTTCACTGGTGAGACGTGTTAATAGCACGTAGGTCATCATTAAATAGCATAAAAAAAGAGGAGTAAGATCATGATTCGTGTCGTTTTTAATCAAAAAGGGGGCGTTGGTAAATCAAGTATAACGTGTAACCTGGCTGCTATTAGCGCAACAGAAGGCCGGCGTACTTTGGTTGTTGATCTTGATCCACAAGGTAATTCTACTCATTACTTAATGGGCCATCCAGCGGCCGACTTGAAAAATAATGTCGCAGAATTTTTTGAACAGACTCTGTCTTTTAATATGTTTCAAAAAGATCCTGTTGAATATGTGCACGAAACACCTTTTGAGAATTTGTTTGTTTTACCCTCCAACCCTGAATTAGATTTTTTGGCCGGTAAACTTGAAGCAAAACATAAAATATTTAAGTTAAAAAATGCACTGAGATCACTAGAAAATCAATTTGATGAAATTATTATCGATACGGCGCCCGCACTGAATTTTTATACCCGATCGGCACTGATTGCGACCGATAAAGTACTGATTCCTTTTGATTGTGATGATTTCTCTCGTCAGGCGCTTTACCATATATTAGGTGAATTGCAGGATATTCAGGAGGATCACAATGAAAGCCTGGAAGTTGAGGGGATTGTTGTTAATCAGTTTCAACCTCGCGCCAGTTTACCGGCTAAGCTGGTTCAAGAGTTGATTGATGAAGGGATGCCTGTGTTACCTGTTAAGCTAACTTCATCTATTAAAATGAAAGAATCACATCAAGCGTCAAAACCATTAGTATATTTTGCGCCAAAGCATGCTCTAACACTTCAGTTTCAAGAATTATTTGAATATTTATGTGAAGAAAAAGCAGAAGTTGAAGAAGTTAGCATTTAGCTGATCACTTTACCCAAAGGAGAGTAAGGATGCCTGGTACTTTCAGAGTATGGGTTCAGTTGTTCTTCCGTATTGGCGGTGCGTTAATGATCGCCAATGCTTTCTGGATGGCCGCTTCAGCTCATCATTGGTTTATCAATATCCCTTCAGACTTGGCCGCTACAGGCGCCCCGAATAGTCATTTTATTCATGATGTTGCTGCGGCGTATCTTACATTTGGAATCGGTTTAATTTGGTGTGCTGTCAACCTGGAAAAGTGTCGACCGGTTTATCTTGGAATCACCTTCTTTATGGTCACGCATGCTGTTAGTCACATGCTTGAAATGCTCTTTGGTCAATTACCTCACACTCATTGGTGGATTGATTTTCCTTTGGTTTTTTTACCAGCCATTTTACTATCAATCTTAGCCATGCCTACTGTCTGGCGTAAATTTTAAACTAGGTAAGTACTCATGATGCATGTTGTAAATAAACAACTCGACAAAAGCTACCTTCTGTCATTTCGGTAATGCTTTGGGCCAGAATCCATGTATTGTTGCCAAGCTTAGAAATGACAACTTTTTGCGTGAATAGCGAGCGTGAAAACTCTTAAATAATAATTATTCTTTATAGTAACGCCAAAATTCTGCTTGGTTAAAACCCTGGATAGGGTGGTTGTTTACTAAAAGAAAAGGGGTTCCACGTCCGCCTAATTTATCAAAATAGTTTCTTGCTGCCGCCGATTTTTCAATATCAAACTCCATAAACGGGATGCCTTGCGCGGATAAAAACTTTTTTGCATTAAGGCAGTTTGGACAGTAAGTCGCACTGAACATGATCACTTTCTTAGCGAGTTGCTCATCACTTTTGTTCGTCGTCGTGGCATGAGCAGAAGCCGAGGTTTTAAGCTCTGCAACACTGGTAACGGAAAAGGTCAGAAAAGATAATAGTAATAGTAGTTTTATCATGAGAATCTCGTTAAAAAACGTGGTCATAGACATTAAACATAAATGCTATGACCCGCTATTTTTTAGAAAGTTTCTTTCGAGGGGCTAAATTGGTACTAATATTTTTTTCGAGCAATAAAAGTCGCTCTTTTCGGTGCTGGGTAGCCTTCTATCGTCAGATTAAGATCGTTTGGATCTAAGAAATCTTTAAGCGACTGGTATTGCATCCAATCGGTAGAGTGTTGCTCATTTAGGGTTGTTTGATTACTTTCGACACAGGCTATATTTTCGAAGCCTGCACGCCTTAACCAGAGTTCCAGTGTTGGAATACTGGGGATAGACCAAACATTGCGCATCATGGCGTAACGGTCTTCGGGCATTAATGTATAACCCAGCTTGCCTTCACAAACTAAAGTTTCGAGTACAAGCTCTCCACCTTTTACCAGCGTATCTCGAAGTTCTATTAGATGATCGATAGGAGATTTACGATGATAAAGCACACCCATCGAAAATGTGGTATCGAATGCGCCTAATTTTTCTGGAACGTCTTCCATTCTTACGGGCAATAAATGAATAGGGGCTTTGATGCCGCAGTATTTCTTTAATGCTTCAAATTGAAATAAATACAGGAAATTTGGATCAATACCAATAACTTGTTGGGGCGCTTCGTCCAGCATTCGCCAGCAATGGTAGCCAGAGCCACAGCCTACATCGAGAATAAGGCGGTTCTTCAGGGGGCTGATATGCTCTTTAATGCGGTCCCATTTCCAGTCAGAGCGCCACTCGGTTTCGATATGGGTGCCAAATAACTCATAAGGGCCTTTACGCCAAGGCATCAACCCTTTTAAGCCATCATCTAATTGCTTTTGGATTGCTTCGTCCAGTGCTGTATTCATGCTGGCGCCAACTCGTGCCTGGTTTAAATGGACCTGGTCGGCTTGGATGTCGGGCAGTTGGTCAAATGCAGCTTGCCAGCGCTTCAGGTCACCGTGAGGGTTTTCTTGTAGTTTTTGTTTCAGCAGCGGAATCAAGGTATCTAACCAAGGGGCGAGCTGGTTGGTTTTCATAAATTCAAACAGATCATCAAATAGTGGGTAAAAATTCATTTCTTAGGGATACTCTTTTGTGTTTATTTGTTATCAGCTCAAATCGCTAGGCTTTAAACGCAATGAGTGACATAAAATTAAAACATTGGTACCAGAGATGTACCGTGTCAAAACCTGTATCACCCAGTCTTTTTTTGTGTTCTTCCAACGTATCCGGCAATAATACCTGCTCCAAAGCCGAGCGTTTTTGACTCACCTCAAGATCACTATAACCATTTGCTTTTTTGAATAGCCAGTGCAGCTCCTCTAAATGGCTTTGCTCGGTTTGTTCGTCAAAACAAATTTTTTCAGAAAGTATTAGTACGCCACCTGGAAGTAGGGCGTTCTGAATTTTTTGTAGCAAACTGCTTCGATCTTTAGGTGGCAGAAATTGTAAGGTAAAATTGAGCGTGACCACTGAACAGGGCTGGAAGTCTAAGTCACGAATGTCTGCGCAAAGCTGCGTCACGGGCGTGGTGTCATTGTCGAGTTCAATGTAGTGATTACAACGTTCAAGCATTGAAGGCGAATTATCTACAGCAACTAATTCGCATTGTTTGTTTTTGAGACCGTGGCGCATGGCAAGGGTAGACGCTCCTAATGAACAGCCTAAATCATAACAATATGAGTTTTCTTGTGCGTATTGCTCGGTGATCAAACCAATCATCGGAATGATCGTGGTATAACCCGGAACCGAGCGTTTAATCATGTCGGGAAAAACCCGTGCAACGGCTTCATCAAAAGAAAATTCGTTTACTTTCTCATGAGGAAGCGCATAGATTGTGTCAGGGCCTGGTTTTTTCATAACGTGCTCGTACGTAAATTAATTGCACCGAATTCCACGGTTTTTATAGTCAACCAATAAACCTTGCATGGCCGGGTCATTGTCTGAGGTCACAAATAAATAACTGTCGTTGCAAATGGCGGTTTGGTCAGACGATTTATGTGATAAACGATAAGATTTATCATCCATATTTTCAATAAAAATAACTTTATAGCCCGCGATGGGGGCGTCTGTTTTGTTCTCACTGTGTTTGATCGCGCCGCTTATGTCTAATGCAATCACCGTGATGATAATGGTAGCAAAAATAATAAGTACCACGGTTGATGTTTTAACGGTATCGGGTTTTGGCGTAGTCATGTTCTGATCCATTTAGTAATCCAAGTGATTTAGAAGTTGTTTTAATGAGCAATACAATTAAATTGACTTGTTTAAGGAAACAGCTTTAACGGTGCTTCATCTAACAAAGCAAACTGTTCCCGTAACTCCAATATATGTTCTGACCAATATCGTTCGGTATTAAACCAAGGGAAGTGCATGGGGAATGCGGGATCTGTCCAGCGTCTCGCAAGCCAGGCTGAATAATGCATCATACGCATGGTGCGTAGTGTTTCAACCAGCCTTAATTGTGCAGGGTCGAATGTGCAGAACTCTTCATAGCCTTCAATTAACTCAACAAGCTGTTGTGTTTTAAGGGCGTGGTCACCTGAAAGCATCAACCATAAATCCTGAATAGCAGGCCCATTACAGCAATCATCAAAATCTACAAAATAAGCAAGATCATCTCGCCATAGAATATTACCAATATGGCAATCGCCATGCAGTTTTATCGGGGTGTAATCCACTTCCTTCCAAATCGTTGACATTTTATCGATCAGGTCAGCACTAAGCGTCTCGTAAGCTTTTAATAGCGATAAAGAAAGGAAGTCATTGTCGAGTAAAAATTGGCGACCGTTTATTGCCCAAGCTTCCATTGAAAAATCTTTACGGTGTTTAAATGTATCTGTGCCGCTGGTTTGGTGAATTCGGCCAATATTTCGGCCAATACGAAACAGTGTGTCGGGGAACTCTATTTCTGGGGCATGGCCGCCTTGGCGTTTAAACATGGTAAAGCGAAAACCTTCATACTCATGCAGCGTTTTGTCATTAATCTCAAGAGGGGGTACGACGGAGATATCATTGTCTAATAATGCTTTCGTGAATTGGTGTTCTTCGAGAATTGCATCGGTTGTCCAGCGTTGCGGGCGATAAAACTTAACGATTAACGGGGTTTGATCTTCAATACCAATTTGATAAACCCTGTTTTCATAACTATTAAGCGTCAGAATACGCGAGTCACTGAGTAGGCCAATGGACTCAACTGCGTCCAATACAAAGTCCGGCGTTAGTTTAGCGTAGGGATGATCCAAGTGAATTGTCCTAGAGTGAAGGCTAAAAAAAGAGCGATTAAAAACGCGCGCATTGTAGCATGGTTTTACTAAGTGAGTATTCGTCAGTGGAGGTGGTGGAAATTGCAGAAATATTGCTAACTCAATGATGGTAAAGTATATGCACTTTAGACAAACTGGCCATCTGAGCTTAACTTAAGAGTATGTACCCTTATACCATGCATGGTAAGGGTGACAGATTTTTTCACCGTCTACCGACGTCGTGTAAAAGACGGTTTACATCTAGTGAACTTGATTATTCACTTTCTCAACCTGCGCCGTTTGCCTGGAATGATGGTGGCACTCGTAAATGATCATTGATGCTTGGCTCCGGTCCTGACGCGACAGGAGTTGGTGAGGTTAAAAGTACTCAGAACCCTCGTTTATTCATGCTCGACCTTAAGACCTTAGCCTTAGATATCAGTTTCGGAACTGGTGGCATTTTGGAGTTAACGGGAGAGGCGGATAGCTTTGTTGGCGATATTATAAGTGCGGATGCAGTCAATCTTGGTACTGGCCGGTTTTATACCGAAAATGATACGGTGGATGTAACGCAACGGTATCCATTTGGTGTTAAGGAATCTGTCGATACATCGGGAGCCGTATCTTATGGCAGTATGGATAGCTCTAAAATAGTAGACGTCACCGATGCCATAGTTCTTGAAAAGACTGGCGCATTGACTGGCGTTACTCTTTCCCCTGTACTTGGGGGAGGAGGAACAGTAAGTGATCTTGAAGCTAGAATGATGCTTTATTCAAATGCATCAAAATATCAAAGTGGTTGGAAAAAAGATCTCGGTACAGGGGAGCGAGTTATAGGTCAGCCGGCCCTGTATGGAAGTGTCGTGACTCAAACAAGTTATAAACCGAACCTTCAGCCATGTTCCTTTATCGGTGAGTCATATTTATATGCGTCGCGTTATACTACTGGAACTGCTTGGTGTAACCCATCGTTAACTCCCAGCCTCCATTCAGGAGAAGGGAATGGTGACGGAACGGTTAGTGCGTATGTTCAGAAAGCAGATACCTCGTTTCTAAAAATTGAACTGGTAAACCTAGAAGGTATCAATAGTGGTGAAATTAGCTGGAGAGAGATGTAATCGCTCTCTTTTAAATATCGTCTTAAATAGTGTGATAGAACAATGAATTCAAAAGGCTTTACATTAATAGAGTTGATGATAGTGGTTGCTATTATTGGGATAATAACTGCAATTGCTTACCCTTCCTACACTGAGCAGATGAAAAATGGGCGTCGCAGTGATGGTCAGGGATTTATTTTAGTCATTCAGGCGGCAATGGAGCGCCATGTGTTTGATAATAATACCTATACAAGGAATTTGAACGATCTGGGCTTCACTGCTACGGGGTCGGACTTTCTTTCGCCTGAAGGACACTATAAGGGAAGTGTTGATGCAGTGACGGGGGGCTGCCCCTTAACGACCTGTTATGTGCTTAGAGTGACACCAATCGGTATTCAAGTGAGTGATGGTGATCTAGTGTTGCGTTCAAATGGCATAAAAGTAGGTAATTGGTAAAGCGCATTACTTACTATTATTCATTCATCACTATGCTGTCATAACTGTTAAGTGCTCTACTTTGAAAGCTCAAGTATCAAATAGATCCATCTGCATAAGGTTACTGGATTGTGTTGGGGTGAGCAGTCTTAGGCCTAAACCCAGTAAGCGAACCGGCTTTTCACTCCGGCGCCAGGCTTGTAATAACATACGGGTGAATTCTTGTGGCTTATCCCAAGTATCGGTCGTCATATTAAACGACTCTTCAAGTGTTGTTTGGGTGAAATCACTAAATTTTACTTTTACAAATCGCTTATTGATCTTTGCATCGGGGTCGAGTTTTTTAGCACGATCGCAGAGTTCCCGATAAAGCTTTGGCAGCTTTTCTTCAATGTCGAGCTCGGTGTAAAGGTCTTTAGAAAAGGTATGCTCGACAGATAATGACTTTCGAGTGCGGGAGGTCTGAACGGGGCGCAGGTCAAGACCGCGTGATAGTTCGTGTAGTCTTGCACCATATTTACCAAATTTTTCTGAAAGGGTATGAATGCCCAGCGCTTGTAAATCACCGCAGGTATGAACGCCTAAGTGATTGAGCTTTTGAGTGGTGACTTTCCCAACGCCATTGATTTTATTGACCGGCAACTTAAGCACAAATGCCTCAACTTGAGGGGGCGTGATCACAAAGAGCCCGTCAGGTTTCTCCCAGTCACTCGCGATTTTGGCTAGAAATTTATTGGGTGCGACGCCTGCTGAAACATGAATCGAAAGTTCATTAGTGACGGCTTCTCTAATCGCTTCTGCAATTCTCGTTGCACTGCCGTTAAAGTGCTCGGCATCTGTGACATCTAAATAAGCTTCATCTAAAGACAACGGTTCGATAATGTCGGTATATCGAAGCATGATGTTACGTATTTGTGCTGACACTTGTTTATAGAGTTTAAAGTTCGGTGGCACAATGATTAGGCTTGGGCAAAGTCTAATGGCATGAGACGATGCCATAGCAGAATGAATGCCATGCTTTCTCGCAATATAATTACAAGTAGCAATTACACCGCGCCGACTGGGTTCGCCACCTACCGCAATGGGCTGTAATGCTAGCTGCGGATTTTCACGTATTTCAACGGATGCATAAAAAGCATCGGCATCGATGTGAATGATTTTTCGTTGTTTCTTGCTTGTCATGCTAAATGGGTCATGCTGTATGAATAGCTTAAAGGATCGTTTAGTAAGTAATGCTAGAAGAAAAATAAAATGCTAGAGGTGAGTATGGAACAGTTTGAAGTTGAGTGTCTAGTGATTGGTGCCGGTGTTATCGGTTTGGGTGTTGCCCGGGCACTTGCTATGCAAGGTCGCGAGGTTTGGTTAATTGAGCAGGAAAGCCAAGTTGGAATGCAAACGTCTGCTCGCAATAGCGAGGTGATTCATGCTGGAATTTATTATCCTCAAGGCAGTCTGAAAGCTAAGTTGTGTGTTAAAGGAAGGGGACTGTTGTATGACTACTGTGAAGACAAAAAAATTCCTTTTAAGCGCTGTGGAAAATTGATCGTTGCGAAAGATCTCAGCCAACTAACTGACCTGAAACGTATTGAACAGCATGCGCTGGCGAATGGGGTGAATGACTTAAGGTTTCTGGATAAAACTGAAGTGCAAGCGCTTGAACCTAGTTTAAACGTTGCTGCAGCTTTATTGTCTCCCTCCACGGGTATTTTGGACAGCCACGCTTATATGCAGCAATTGCTTGCAGATTATCAAAATGCGAGTGGGCAGTTAGTGCTGAAGACAAGGTTATCGGTATCAAGTGTTCGTCAAGATGGTGTCACGTTTGACTTGCTGGGGCAGGGGGCGCAATTAACGGCGAAATATTGTGTGAATGCCGCGGGTTTAAACGCAGTTAATTTATTTAAAGGCATAGAAGGATTTCCGCAAACGTGTTTACCCTTGGCAAGTTATGCGAAGGGTAGCTATTTTTCATATGGTGCTAAAACACCGTTTTCGCATTTAGTTTACCCGATACCCGAGCCAGGAGGGCTGGGTATTCACCTAACACTCGACATGGCGGGGGCCGCCAAATTTGGGCCAGATGTGGAGTGGTTGGAAGGGCTTGCGCCGGACAAGAGCGCTTCGAGTGTCGAAGCTTTTGATTATGCCGTCGATCCTGAAAAATCTGCTGTCTTTGCTAAGGCTATCGGTGAATATTGGCCGAATGTCGATGACGCTAAGCTAGCAGTTGCTTATGCGGGGATTCGTCCAAAAATTTCAGCCCAGAACGAGCCCGCGGCAGATTTTATAATTCAGGACTCAAATATTCATGGTGTTAAAGGTTTGATCAACTTGTTTGGTATTGAGTCGCCAGGCTTAACCGCGTCGCTCGCCATTGCCGATGAAGTGACTGAGCTTTTGCATTCTGACTTAAACTAATGGTTTATAGGGGGTATTTTATTTTGGTAAATTCATTAATAAGAACTGCTCCATATTCTCGCCCATAATTAAGCTAATATCATAATAAGGCATGCCAAGTCTCATTAGCGCCTCAACGATTAAGGGTAAGCCTCTTACTTCAATGATTGCGTTAATCGCTCCGTCAAAGTCCGATCCTAGCGCAATATGCTCTACACCAATTAAGTTGGCTGCGTAAAGGATAGCTTTAGCGATGTCAGCCACATTGTTGCCGCAAACCGCTTGGTCAAACATTGCGATACCGATTAGGCCGCCGGTTTTTGCTATCTTTTTTAAGTGGTCATCAGATAAGTTTCGAACATTATCACAAGTGCCTTTAACGCCAGAGTGAGAAACAATAAGAGGTCGTTTGCTAATCGCTAATACATCATCAATTAGCTTCGGTGCAGCATGAGATAGGTCGATAAGAATATTTAATTGTTCCATTCTTTCAACAGCTTGCCGTCCAAACTCAGTGATACCCGTATGACTAACACCGTGAGCTGATGCCCCTAGTTCGTTATCAAAAAAATGCGTTAAGCCAATCATCCGTATACCTGCATTAAACATGATATCAATATTTTCGAGTTTGCCTTCTAATGCTTGTGCGCCTTCAATACCTAGAAAGCCTGCAGTGATATTTCTATTATTTTGACGGTGTTGTAAATAAGTCTGTAACTCCGCTTGAGAGGTGATTACCGATAATTGGTTGTTTGATTTATGACTGTATTGGAATAGCTCATTTGCTTGATGAATGACTCGTTACTTTAAGCTAAATCACGTTTTAAGTGGGCGCCCTTGTGCGATAAAAAGTTGAGTGATTTGGTCTGACTCACCGGTATTTTTGTCATAATTAAGCTTGGCAGGTGTTTTGTTTACCAGCGTGAATGCTTGTAAGGCAATATTTGCCTCGACCATCCTAGGGATATCCTCATGACCATAATCATTTTTCTGAACAATATCTCTTTTCCAAAGTAAGACGTCACTGTGTAGGTCACCAATAAAATCGAAGGATTGATAAAGTTCCAGGGCTTGGTCAGTAACTTTGTAGGGGTATGAATGGACGACAGTATTCTTTTGTTGGTCTAACTGCGGAGGAACGAAAATTGGAATACATAGAAGAAGCGCGATAATGACTAAAAAGCAGATGATGATTGTATTTTTCATAAGTAAGCTCTGATTTATACATTAAATACAGTGCAGCTATTACAGCACACATCGCTCAGATTTATATTAGGTCCGCATCTAATTTAAAGAGGGCATTAAACTTTTTTGTGTTTCCATAGTCATACCATTGCGAGAAATAAACAAACATAAACTATGGGCTATATTATGAAATCTATTATTACGATGGTTATTACTACGTTTTTCATTTCGTTATCTGCCACAGTATTCGCTGAGGGTGGTTATCGTTGGGAAAAGAATGCAGAAAAAAGAGAAATGTCACATAAAATGAGCATGAATAGTCACATGGAACATTCCAGTTCTGAACATGGTTCTATGATGAAAGGATCATCAAGTATGGGAAGCAATCATGTACAAAGCCATGGGAGTAGCCATGCAAAAGATGCTAACAAAATGCAGCCAGTGCATAGCAGTAAAGTTAGTAAATAGTGGGCGGATGAAGCTTGATTTGTGGGCTAATGACTTTTAATAGTCAGTATGGTCAAGCTTCATAAACTGGAAAAATGCCGTTGTTCAGGTAGTCCATATACGATTCAACGCCATCTTCAACACTTGCCATGGGGGCTGAATATCCCGCATCTCGAAGTGCTGAAATATCGGCTTCGGTAAAACTTTGGTAAACGCCTATAAGGTGATCAGGAAAAGGGATGTATTCTAACTTACCTTTGCCATGGTGTTTAAGTACTGCATTGGCAACATCATTAAAGGCTTGGCATTTACCGGTACCTAGGTTGAATATGCCTGATTTTTCAGGATGATCCAAAAACCATAAATTTACTTTTACCACATCGACGACGGAAACAAAATCTCGTCGCTGTCCGCCATCTTCATAGTTATCATTTCCCTCAAATAACTTACAGATGCCTGTTTCTTTTACTTGGGTATTTAAGTGAAAAGCAACGCTAGACATGCTTCCTTTGTGCTGCTCTCCAGGCCCATAGACATTAAAGTATCGAAAGCCAACGACTTGCGTGTCGAGCTGGTTAGCTAATCGACGAAGGTAATTGTCGAATTGAAGCTTGGAATAGCCATAGATATTGAGAGGGCCTTCGTGTTCTTGCGCCTCTTTAAAGGTTTTGCCAGCGCCATAGATGGCTGCGCTTGAGGCATATAAGAAAGCTATTGTATGTTTGTTGCAATAATGAAGTAAGCGTTTGGAGTACTCATAATTGTTTTTCATCATCATTTTGCCATCCCACTCTGTTGTAGAAGAGCAAGCGCCTTCATGAAACAAAGCGCGTACATTGCCAAGCGATATGTCATGATCAATTATTTTAATAAAGTCATCTTTATCGATGTAATCTGCAATGTCACAGTCGACGATGTTTTGAAATTTCCGGCCATCAGATAAATCATCAACGACAAGAATGTTGCTTTCACCACGTTGATTTAGGGCTCTGACAATATTGCTGCCTATAAAACCAGCGCCACCAGTTACAATAATTAGTGCTTGTTTGGTGTTTTTTATGTGATTAAGGGTTTGAGTCAACATCGGAAAGTCTTCGATTAAAATATGACGGTTATGTTAGGAATAAATGCGTTAAAAAACAATGTTTGTGTCGGTTCATTGGTTTAGTCGGTGTAAAAGTTCTAACTTCTATACTTAGCCGTTCTTGCGATGCACCAAACATCGACGCGTTTTGCGCCTGCATCCATTAATAGTTGGCATATTAAGTCTGAAGTTGCTCTTGTGGTGACAACGTCATCAACTAAGGCGATATGCAAGCCTGTAACGGTACCTGTTAGGTGAAATGCCCCTTTTAAATTTCGTGTGCGCTGGAGTTTGTTAAGCCCTGTTTGAGAAGGTGTTGACCTTACCTTTTGTAAAATATTTGAATTGCTTGGAATGGAAAGTAATTGACTTAATTTGTGGCTGATTAACTGTGCTTGATTAAACCCTCGTTCCTTTAATTTATCTTTATGCAGTGGAACAGGTATTAAGCAGGAAGGTGGTGGCGTGTCTTGATACGCTTGATGAATCGTGGTGGTTAATAAATTAGCAAAGAGTGTTGCGAAGTATTGTTTGTGATTGTATTTGAGTATTTGTATCGCTTTGTCTATGGGGATGTCATAACGAAAACTTGCAACCGTTGTTGTAAACGGCGGTGGTGCTGAAATGCATTCACCACAAACAATGTTTAGAGATTGTTTGTTAATTGTTTTCTGAGGCTCGGGAACAGGGAGAGCGCATTGCGAGCAGTGATAAGTGTTCCAGGGAAGGTCTTGATAGCAAGGGGGGCAAACCGCCTCAGTATTATAGGTCGTTTCATCGCAAAATAAGCAGCGCTTTTGTTTAATGCCTTTATTGATGGCTTTTATAAAAGACTTAAAGTTGTAAACCAAAAATAATTTCAGGGTTGACAACTTTGCTGTGAGCCTTATCATTGCACATATCCTTATGTGGTAAACGTTGTAAGAGACCAAAATAGTCTTGGTCTCCTTTGCTGAACAGTTTTAACTGTATATGAAGTTTTGCACGTTTTACCATGAATTTATCTTAGAGAAAATGATATGACAGCTGCTAATTTGGGTGTAATACGAAATGATTGGTCACTAGATGAAGTGCAGGCACTGTTTGACTTGCCTTTTAATGACTTAATGTTTCAAGCACAAACTGTTCATCGTATGTACTTTGATCCAAATGCTGTGCAAGTGAGTACCTTACTATCAATTAAAACAGGTGCTTGTCCGGAAGATTGTAAATACTGTCCTCAAAGTGGTCATTATAATACAGGTCTTGAAAAAGAGCGCTTGCTTCAGGTAGATAAAGTACTTGAAAAAGCGAAGCAAGCAAAAGCTTCAGGCAGTACCCGTTTTTGTATGGGCGCTGCGTGGAAGCATCCGAGTGAAAAAGACCTTCCCTACGTACTGGATATGGTGAAGGGCGTGAAGGAAATGGGTTTAGAAACCTGTATGACGCTCGGAAAGCTTACGGATGACCAGGCAAATCAATTGGGCGATGCCGGTTTAGATTATTACAATCACAATCTTGATACATCTCCTGAATATTATGACAAAATCATTACAACGCGTAGTTATCAAGACCGCTTAGATACCTTGTCTCATGTGCGAGATGCAGGCATGAAAGTGTGTAGTGGTGGTATTGTGGGAATGGGTGAGCAAGCGACAGACAGAGTGGGCTTGTTAACGCAATTAGCGAATTTGCCGCGTCAGCCTGAAAGTGTACCGATAAATATGCTGGTAAAAGTAAAGGGCACACCTTTAGAGAATGCTGAAGAAATTGATAATTTTGACTTCATTCGTTGTATTGCTGTGGCCAGAATTATTATGCCAAAGAGTCACGTTCGTTTGTCGGCGGGACGTGAGTCAATGTCAGATGAAATGCAATCAATGACTTTCTTAGCGGGTGCTAATTCGATCTTTTATGGCGAGTGTTTGTTAACAACGCCTAACCCGGAGACGAATAAAGACATGCAGTTGTTCAAGCGTTTAGGCTTAAGACCTGAGCAACGTATTGAAAAGTCGGATGCAGAGCAGGAGGATGCTTTAAATAAACAGCTTGAAGCAAAAGCTAGCGAACACATGTTTTTTGACGCTGCTACTGCTAAAGAGGTAGATGCGACAATTATTGCGCGTACTGTGAATTAATTGTCTATTTTTAAGCAGCAGTGGCTTGAAAGTTTACAGGCCAAAAGAGATGCAGGTCTTTGGCGACAACATCGAACTTTAAATTCCCCTCAAGGGGTGAATGTGAATGTTGATGGCCGCTTATTATTAGCGTTTTGCAGCAATGATTACTTAGGCCTTGCAAACCATCATGACGTTAAACATGCTGCGATTGATGCGATTAACGCAGCAGGAGTGGGAAGCGGCGCTTCTCATTTAGTCATTGGCCATCATCGAGAGCATGAACTACTAGAGGCAGAGTTAGCAGAATTTACACAGCGTGACCGCGCATTAGTGTTTTCCAGTGGTTACATGGCTAACTTGGCGATTGTCTCAACCTTGGTGGGTAAGTCTGACACCGTACTTGAAGATAAACTTAATCATGCATCATTGATAGATGGTGGCTTATTAAGTGGCGCTCGTTTTCAGCGTTACTTACATAATGATAGCGCTAGTCTTGAACGCTATTTACAGCGCTTTCACCAGCAAGTGAAAAACCCTTCAAACGAAAATATCCAACGCAAGCAGCTGGTTGTCACTGATGGCGTTTTTAGCATGGACGGTGATGTTGCAAGCCTTACCGAATTAACCGCTTTGTGCCAGCAGCATGATGCGTGCTTAATGGTTGATGATGCGCATGGTTTAGGGGTGTTAGGGCCAGAAGGGCGAGGTTGTATTGCTGATGCTGGCTTGGGTCAAGAGGATGTACCTGTTTTAGTGGGTACATTTGGCAAGGCATTTGGAACTTCAGGCGCTTTTGTTGCTGGCTCAAATGAATTGATTGAATACATGATTCAAATGGCGCGCCCTTATATTTATACCACGGCGATGCCACCGGCCATTGCCGCGGCAACAAGAGCTAGCTTGAAGCTAGTGCAACAAGCGGATGATAAACGGGCCCATTTGAAACAGTTAATTTATCATTTTAGACAAGGCGCAAGTCAGCTCGGTTTCGAGTTAATGCCTTCGCATACGGCTATTCAACCGATCATGATTGGTGACACACATAAAGCAATGGTTCTTTCTCAGTACTTGGAAAGTGAAGGAATACTGGTTACAGCAATACGCCCACCTACGGTGCCCGATAAAACGGCGCGTTTAAGGGTGACATTAAGCGCTAATCATTCTTATGCAGACATCGATGAATTACTTGAAGCTTTGGCTCAAGCACAAGTGGTTGGTTTGGTTTGATTCACCTACTACTGATCAACGGTTGGTCTGCTAATGCTGACTTTTGGGATGAGTTCTCGAAAGATTTGTCAGCGCAATTTACCGTTCAAATTATTAATATTGACCAGACTAAATCGCTTGATGAGTGGTTTGAGTTGGTTGATCAAAATATTTCAAGTAATACATTGTTAATGGGGTGGTCGCTAGGTGGAAATTTAGCGATTAAATATGCATCCGTATCTCAGAAAGAATTTTTAGGCCTAATCACGCTTCAAACAAACCCTTGTTTCATTGCTCAAAATCAGTGGGATAACGCATTAGCGGTAGCTGAATTTTTAGCCCTTTATGATTTAGTGAAAAAAGGTGATAAAAAAGCGCTTGTTCGTCGGTTTACACATCTGCTCGTAAATGGAAGTGCGCAGCATAAAAATGATCGTAAACAATTAAAAGAATGCTATTCGGAAGTGGTTATAAAAGAGAGCGGTATATTACTTTCGGGGCTGGATTTACTTCGTGAATTGGATGTTAGGGATGCCTTAATAAGGGTGTCGCTACCTTGCCTTCATATTTTAGGTAAAGAAGATGCGTTAATTCCTGCGGGGGTTGAGGCGGATATTAATGCATTAATGTTTAATCGCGGCAGCGCTTGCCAAAACCACCAAGTGAAAGTGCTACCCGAAATGGCTCATTTGCCTTGCTGGGCGCATAGGCCTGAAATTTTAATGAACATCAAAGAGTTTGTGAAAACAATATGAGTGTTGAATTAATCAATAAAAGTGCGATTGCTAAATCCTTCGGAAATGCAGCGGCTAAATATGATTCGGTTGCTCATTTTCAGCGTCATGTTGGTCGTGAATTACTTTCAAAGATACCTGAAGTCAACGCTAAGCGCATCGTTGATTTAGGCTGTGGTACGGGTTATTTCCTATCGGGCCTACAGGCCCAGTACCCAAATGCAGAGTTGATAGGATTTGATTTATCTGAAGATATGATACGTTTTGCGTGTAAGGTAAATGAAAATGTTGCTGCTGATAAAAACATATCATGGATAGTAGGGGATGGCGAAAGGCTTCCTTTTAAGTCAGGTTCCGTTGATCTTATATTCTCAAGTTTGGCAATCCAATGGTGTGGCAGCTTAAGTTCGTTGTTTAACGAAATACAGCGAGTATTGTCTAAAAATGGCATGTTTGTTTTTTCAAGCCTGGTGGATGGTTCGTTATGCGAGTTGAAAACAGCTTGGTCAGAAGTTGATGGACTTCAGCATGTTAATGCTTTTGCTTATCTTGATGATTATCAGGAAGCAGTTTCTAGTACCACCTTAACTACAGCGGTATTAGAAGTGCAAGAAAAAGTACTTTATTACCAAAAGGTGAAAGATCTAACGCGGGAACTGAAAACATTAGGTGCGCATAATATGACTTCACAGCGGGCGACGCATTTAACAGGCAAACAAAGAATTAAACAATTTTTGGCAGCTTATGAAAACTTTCGTTTAAATGACGGTACTTTACCTGCGAGTTATCAGGTACTTTTTGGCGTTTTAACAAACCCGTAGTTTGTAGTAGCGGTATAGTATATTACAAAATAATGGCTACATATTTAATAAAAGGTACAAACGAAGATGACAAAAGCTTTTTTTATTGCAGGAACTGACACCGGTGTAGGGAAGACTTTTGTGAGTTGTGCCTTGCTTGAAGCTGCTGCGAGTCAGGGCTTAAGTACGATGGGTTTAAAGCCAATGGCTGCGGGTTGTGAGCAAGTAGATATCGGTAAAGGTAAACTACAGTGGCAAAATGAGGATGCTCAGCAGTTAATACGTCATTCGAATGTTGCATTACCGTATATTCAAGTGAACCCTGTGGCGCTTAAAGCAGCTGCTTCGCCCCATATTGCTGCAGCATTAGAAAATAAAACCATTACTGCGGCTCGAATGGAAGGAATTTGTAAGGGCGCATTAATGAAGCGCCCTGATTTTTCGATTGTTGAAGGGGCCGGCGGTTGGCGAGTGCCTATTAGTCCGCGTGAAACGATGGCTGATCTCGCAAAACTCTTAGCATTAGACGTTATTTTGGTGGTTGACTTACGCTTAGGTTGTCTTAATCATGCAATGTTAACTGCGGAATCTATTAAGCGAGATGGTCTGAGGTTAGCTGCGTGGGTGGGTAATCGGTCTTCGGCAGAAGTCATGGATTACGAGCAGGAAAATATTGCGACTTTAACGTCAGCTTTAAATGCGCCATTGTTAGGGAGTTTACCTTTTTCTGCAGGCCAGTCGCCTAAAGAGGTTTGTAACGAACTGGTTTTAGATTGTCTAGAATTGTAATCTGAGCTAGTGTCTGGTTGAAAAATAGCCAGTTTTTTGCTTTAATCAGACTAGTATAAGTTCCAAAACTGTAGTTTAGAGTCTTGGAATTAAATTATAAGGGTTGAAGTTATGAATCTAAGTACAATTCAACAAACAGGCCTAGAGGGTATTCAGCGAGGTTTGCAGGGCATTGAGAAATCTGCGAGCGAGATCGTAAAGGCTGGTGTAACCGACGGTTCCTCTGGTACTGCTGGTTTTATTGAGCCTATAATGGAATTAAAGCTCTATGAACGTTCGATTGAAGCCTCAGCAAAAGTCGTAAAAGTTGCCGATGAAGTGCTAGGCACTTTATTAGATACAATGGCCTGATTTTTAAAGCACACAGTATAAATAGGGCGCAAACCACCACGGAAGTGAGGGGGGAATATGCAAGTTTTACCTATCAATACAGTTTCTATACCATCCTCTGCTTCATCAAGCAGTGTAGGGGCAGTGACGTCCAGTTCTAGGGACTTAGCAGCTTCTACACTTACATCATCAGTTACCGTATCACTTTCCAATAGTAATAAAGCAGAAGCACTTACTAATATTGCTGTGCCACCTGTTTATAGCCGTGTATCTGTTGGTGCAACAACGACTAATCAGCTTTCACCCAGTCGAAACACTGTAGAGCGGCCGGTAGCAGCCGAAACCTTAGGTCAGGGAGAGGCTTCAGAAATCGATCTGGCAGGGCGTTCAATCGTTAATGATGAATCAGACGCTCAAGCTGATGATGCTAGTGAACAGCAGACTGATGAGGCGGAAGCTGACGTTCAGGCGAGAGCTGCTGCAGAACAAACTGAAGAACAGAATCCACCCCAAGGACAGTTAACAGAAGAGCAGCTACAGGTTGTTCAGGCGCTTCAGGCTCGTGATCGTGAAGTTCGAGCACATGAACAGGCCCATAAATCAGCAGGTGGCTCCTTAGCGGGTGCTGTCTCATTTAGTTATCAGTCTGCACCAAATGGACAGCGATATGCTGTGGGCGGAGAAGTTCCTATTGATACCTCTGCTGTGAGTGGTGATCCGGCGGCAACGATTAGAAAGATGAATACTGTAAGAGCTGCTGCAACAGCGCCTGTGGACCCCTCAGCACAAGATCAAAGTGTTGCCGCTTTTGCCTCTAGACAGCTGGCGCAAGCACGTAAAGATTTAGCCGCTGAAAATATTGCAAGCCAGAGAGAGCAGGCAAGCGAAGGTGCTGGTGGAACTGGAGGAAATAATACCTTAAATGACGCTGAGATACGCACAAGTTTTAAGTCAGAATATGAAGATGTTATTGCCCCGCTTGAATCAAAACCTGTCGAAATTGATGAGATGGTTTAAAAAAGTTACAAATCACTTGTTACTTCCTTCTGCAGATTTCTAAAACTCTGCTAATCTTCTGTTTTACAATTCTTTTTGCCTAATTGTCATAGTGTGTTGGCGTAAATTTACTAGATAAATTCATGCTATTCATCCTTAAAATGGTCGGAATAGAGTTGATGAATTCTTGACAATGCTTTGAATCAAACGTATGTTTCAAACAGTCGTTTGATTTAAGACGCTTAAAACTGAGTAAAAGCTCTGTTTTTTGATCAGCCCACTTAACGACCTACTGATACAGATTAAGAGCCGTTAGCTCTGCATATATCGACAGTAGAATAGCAGTTTAAATTGTGGGCGATTTTGACAAAGTATGATTGAGTTGTGGTAAATACTGCCAATCACCTTATTCAAAGCGTGAAACGTAAATAAATAAATTTGAGGTTACAGCTATGCCAGAATACAAAGCGCCCCTACGTGAAATTAAGTTCATCATGGACGAAGTTTTAAACAGTGAAGCACATTACGCTAATATCGGTGCAGAAGACGCAACACCGGATATGGTTGACGCGATCATCGGTGAAGGTGCAAAGTTTTGTGAAGAAGTGCTAGCACCTCTTAACCAAGTAGGCGATCAAGAGGGTTGTACTTGGAGCGAAGATGGCGTTAAAACACCAACAGGCTTTAAAGAAGCATACAAACAGTACATTGATGGCGGTTGGCCTTCAATGAATGCGCCTGTTGAGCATGGTGGTCAAGGTCTTCCAGAATCAATTAACATTGTAATAAGTGAGCTGGTTGGTACGGCTAACTGGTCTTGGGGCATGTACCCAGGTCTAAGTCACGGTGCACGTGCAACAATTGAAGAGCACGGTACTGAAGAACAGCAGAAGACTTACTTAACGAAATTAGTAACAGGTGAATGGACAGGTACTATGTGCTTGACTGAGCCTCAATGTGGTTCTGATCTAGGTATATTAACCACTAAAGCTGAGCCAAATGCTGACGGTAGTTATAACATTACTGGTACTAAGATCTTTATCTCTGCTGGTGAGCATGACATGGTCGATAACATCGTTCATGTTGTACTAGCACGTCTTCCTGGTGCGCCAGAAGGTACTAAAGGTATTTCATTATTCATCGTACCTAAGTTTTTACCTGATGCTGATGGCAACCCAGGTGATGCGAATGCTGTAACGTGTGGTTCTATCGAGCACAAAATGGGTATTCACGGTAACTCAACTTGCGTTATGAATTTTGATGCATCTAAAGGTTGGTTAATCGGTCCAGAAAACAAAGGACTGAACTGCATGTTCACCTTTATGAACGTAGCACGTATCGGTACGTCTATTCAGGGTCTAGCGGCTGCTGAAGGATCTTTCCAGGGCGCGCTAACTTACGCTAAAGAGCGCTTAGCAATGCGTTCATTGACTGGCCCTAAGAACCCTGAAGGTAAAGCAGATCCAATTATTGTTCATCCCGATGTTCGACGTATGCTGTTAACGCAAAAGTCGATTGCTGAAGGTTCTCGTGCAATGATTTACTTTGCTGCACAGAAAGCTGATTTATTAGAGCACGGTACTGAAGAAGAGAAGAAAGAAGCCGATGACATGTTAGGTTTCCTAACGCCAATTCTTAAAGCTTTCTGTACTGAAGCGGGCTATGAAGCTGCGAACCATGGTGTTCAGGTATTCGGTGGACACGGGTTTATCGCAGAGTGGGGCATGGAGCAAATTGTTCGTGATACCCGTATCGCATTATTGTATGAAGGTACGACTGGTATTCAGGCGCTTGATCTATTAGGTCGTAAAGTTCTAATGACTCAAGGTGCAGCATTGAAGAACTTCACTAAGCTTGTGCATACTTTCTGTAAAGAAAATGCAGATAATGAAGGCTTATCACCGTTTGTTGAGCAGCTAACTAAGCTTAATAAAGAGTGGGGCGATATTACGATGAAGATTGGTATGAATGCCATGAAGAATCGTGATGAAGTAGGCGGCGCTTCTGTCGATTACTTGATGTTCTCTGGTTATACTTGTCTTGCATATTTCTGGGCGAAAATGGCATCAGTAGCTCAGCAGAAACTTGCTGAAGGTACGACTGAAGAAGCGTTCTACAAAACTAAGCTGCAAACAGCTAAGTTTTACTTCGAACGTATTTTGCCAAGAACTTTATCGCACGCACAGATGATTAGTGCTGGTTCTGAGTCAATGATGGCTGTAGAAGAAGACAACTTCATGTTCTAATTTGTGAAGTATTTAAGTGTTACGTAAAAAAAGCCCGCATTAGCGGGCTTTTTGCGTTAAAATATGGCGCAATGTTTTTAGCATTTTTTAAGTGTTGACAAAAAAGAGGAAGAAGTAACCTCTGTGGTGAAGCATCGCCACCCAGTAATTTACTTATATTACTGGCACTTACGTTAATATTAGACCAACTGATAGATGAATCGAGGGTAAGACTACATGGCAGATTATAAAGCTCCGCTTAAAGATATTCGTTTTGTGATGAATGAAGTTTTTGGCGCTGAACAACTTTGGGCTTCACTAGCAGGCACAAAAGATACAATCGACATCGAAACAGCTGATGCTGTTTTAGAAGAAGCAGGAAAAATTACCGCTTCTCTTGTTGCACCTTTAAGCCGTGAAGGCGATGAAGAGGGCTGTCAGTGGAATGAAGGTACCGTAACGACGCCACAGGGCTATGTCGATGCGTACAAAACGTTTGTTGAAGGCGGTTGGTCAGGTTTAACAGGTAATCCTGAATTTGAAGGCATGGGTATGCCAAAGATTTTGGGCGCTCAATATGAAGAAATGCTTTATAGCGCAGACATCTCATTTGGTTTATATGTTTGTTTAACGTCAGGTGCTAGCTTGGCAATTGATGCGCATGCAACTCAAGAGCTTAAGCAAAAATACTTACCAAAAATGTATTCAGGTGAGTGGGCTGGCGCAATGGATTTAACCGAACCTCATTCTGGTACAGATTTGGGTATGATTCGTACCAAAGCTGTTGAGAATGGCGATGGTAGCTACTCTGTTACGGGTACTAAGATCTTTATCACGGGTGGCGAACAAGATTTATCTGAAAATATTATTCATCTTGTACTGGCAAAACTACCGGATGCGCCTGCTGGCCCTAAAGGAATTTCGCTATTTTTAGTTCCACGTAACAAAGTAGACGAAAACAATGTTGTTGGCGAAAACAATAATGTTACCTGTGGTTCGATTGAACACAAAATGGGTATCAAAGCATCTGCTACGTGTGTGATGAACTTTGACGGTGCTCAAGGTTGGTTGGTAGGTGATCTAAATAAAGGCTTAAATGCAATGTTCACTATGATGAACTATGAGCGTTTAAGTGTTGGTATTCAGGGCTTAGGCGCGGCTGAGCGTTCATATCAGAATGCAGTGGCATATGCTTTAGACAGAATTCAAGGTCGTGCTGCGACAGGCCCAGTTCAGCCAGAAAAACAAGCAGATCCAATTATAGTTCACCCAGATGTACGTCGTATGTTAATGACAATGCGTGCTTATAATGAAGGGGGGCGTGCATTTTCAACTTACGTGGCTTCTTTCCTTGATACTGCTAAATTTTCAGATGATGCAGAACAAAAAGCCTATGCTTCAAATATGGTTCAGCTATTAACGCCGATTGCAAAAGCCTACTTAACGGATCGTGCCTTAGAGTGTTGTATTGCTGGTCAGCAAGTATTTGGTGGTCATGGATACATTCGTGAATGGGGTCAAGAGCAGTTAGTGCGTGATACACGTATCACTCAAATATACGAAGGTACCAATGGCATTCAATCGCTTGATTTAATGGGGCGTAAGATTGTTGGAAATGGTGGCAAGCTATTTGAACTATTTGCTGCTGAAGTTGCTGAGTTTATTGAAGCTGAAGCTGATAATGCAGAATTAGCTGGTTTTGTTCAGCCATTATCTGCTGCAATTGAGCGTTTAAGTGATGTGACTGAAAACGTAATCAATAGCTTTAAAGATGATCGTAATGCGATTGGTGCAGCTTCTGTTGAATACCTAGAGCTATTTGGTTTAACTGCTTATGCCTTTATGTGGGCTAAAATGGCAAAAGTTGCAGCGCCTAAAGTAAGCGAAGATGCTTTTTATCAGTCTAAAATAAAAACAGCTAAGTTTTTCTATAGCCGTTTACTGCCGAAGACTGTATCACTTGCTGAATTAGTTAAATCAGGCAGTGAAGATATGATGAGTTTAGAAGCTGATCAGTTTTAATATAACGGGTTCGTTTTGAAATTTAAAAACCTGCTTATGCAGGTTTTTTTATGTCTGTTGTAAGCGGATTAAGTGGAAGGTGTATAAAACTCAACTCTATTGCGACCATTATTTTTTGCCTTATAAAGTGCAATATCGCTATGTTTCATCAATTGGTATAGGTCGGTTGCATTTTTTTCAACAAAAGAGATCCCTATACTGATACTTATGTTGACTCGCTCACCCGTTTCGGAATAAATCATTAAACCTTCAATAGAGTTTCGCATTCGCTCACAAAGTACGTTTAGTTTAGCCTTTTCAATGTTTGGGAATGCGATAATAAACTCTTCGCCACCTAATCGGCCAACAAGGTCGTAACTTCTTAAATGTTGTTTTAGGCAGCTGGCGACTGACTTTATGACCGTATCGCCCGTTGGGTGACCAAAATGGTCATTTATCTTCTTAAAGAAATCGATATCTCCTGTTACAACAGCAAATGTGGTGTGTTCTCGGGCGCTGCGTTGTAGTGCAAGGTTAGCCTGATGCTCCCACGCCCCTCTGTTAAGTAAATTCGTTAAAGAATCTAGCGTTGCTAAATGATAGGTTTGGCAAAATAAAATGTAGTTATGCTTGGCGTTTCGTTTAACTTGTAGGGCTGTTAATAGTAAAAATGCATGTGTCGGTATAACATGCATAAATATAGAAAGAGAATATTGTTCAGTTTGATTAAAAGTAAATAAAAATAAAGAAATTACGGGTACTGGTGTAAATAAACCGAATAGAAGCTTCCAGTGCGATACGATGGGCGAAAGAATCAAAAATGACGACATAAAGTAGTAAAGAATAGCGGGCAGATAAGGGGTTCGTTCGGGTAACAATAGGTAATTCATTGCTAAGCAGCAAAAGCTGGTAAAACTCAATATTAATGAAATATCGACTAGGTATTTTTGTAATGGTTTAACATAAATTGGGATTAAGATCAGTGCGACGGCAATTGCTGCGGGTATTCTGTAGTAAATAGCGATTAATCTGTTTTCTGAAAGTGATGTCCAGTCCCAAATCATGGTTAATAATATGATTAGAATTCCGGTGTATAGCATCACTAAAAGTGCTGGTTTTAAACGCTTGAATTGGAATGTAAAAAAATCGTCAGGTGCGACTAATAGGTTAGAACTATTCAAAATTAAGTAGCCACTTTTTTGTTAGGAGTTGATAAGCGCCTATTTAGTATAGTTCAAAATAACAAATCTAGACTTTCTTGTAGGTTTTCATATAAAACTCTGGCTGGTTTCTTAGTTGAATAGTTATCAATTGAATCGCAGTGAGCGGAGGTTACAGTTTTTAACTAATGCCAGTATGGCGGGTCAACTCTCAAAAGATTTTTTTGTGGTTAATGCTTAAATCGTCTATCGCGACCCGTTCTTTGATATCTTATAGCTTGCTTAGGGAATTCTATTAAATTTCGAGGATGCTGGCAGCTATTTCGAACGCCGACTATAATATTGAGACATGTGTTATCTTGACTTTACGTAACTCGTTGTGGGTAGAGCGCTATGTCAAAGTTTCTTCTCAAAGTCTCCCTTCTTTTTGTATTTCATTTCTCTCTTTTACACGCCGATGAGATAGTCATCGTGGCTGATGAATGGTGCCCGTATAATTGTGTGCCAGGCTCGGATAAACCGGGTTATGTAGTGGAAGTTGCGAGCCTGATTTTTGCTAAGAAGGGGCATCGGCTAGTTTACAAGACGGACTCATGGAGTCGTACCCTCAAAGGCGTGCAAAAAGGAATCTATACTGGCGCGATAGCAGCGACCCGCGAAGAGCTGCCTGACGGTATTTTTCCAGAAAATAACTTGGGGTTTTATGGTAATTATTTTGTGGTGAGATCAGAGTCTGAATGGCGATTTGAGTCACTTTCCTCTCTAAGAAACCTAAAGCTAGGTGTGATAAAAGACTATAACTATGGAGAAAGCATAAACAACTACATCCAGCATTCTCCCACAACCGTTGTGAAATCAGGGGCTGATGCTGTTAAGAAAAGTTTAGGCGATTTGTATCGAGGCATCATTGACGTATACCTAGAAGATCACAATGTCGCGAATTATGAAACGAAGCAATTACGCTTAGAGAAATATCTCAAACTGGCAGGAAGTGAAGGTGAACCAATTGCACTCTATATAGGGTTTTCGCCAACATCCAAGCGTTCACATCAATATGCACAATTACTTTCAGATGGCATCAGCGAAATACGTAGCAGTGGGGAGTTAGCCGATATTTTGGCTAAATATGGTCTAAAGGATTGGCAATAAAGGCTACGAACGATTTTTTTACGTTCGTAGCTAATTCAGTGCTCTTGATCGCGTTTCTCGCACGCCCATGTTGGGTTCGATAGCCTTCGATCTTTCGATGTCAGACCTATTCTGAATTCGCCTGATGCTCTTGATTAAATGCTTCAGGAAACAATTCAGGCAAATTAGCGATGCTATTTATTACATCATTTGGTTGATATGAATATTGTTCTAGCTCTGCCCTAGATGTTCCACCTGACATCACAAGTACAGTATGGTAACCCATTTCAACACCGCCCAAAATATCAGTGTACATAGTATCCCCAATCATGATTACTTGCTCTGTTCTAAGCTTTAGCGCTTTTCGAGCTAGGCGCATCATAATACCGCTAGGTTTTCCTACATAAAAAGCATTTTTCCCCGTTGCTTTTTCTACGAGGGCTGTGATTGCACCACAACCTGGACGAATACCGTCTTCTACAGGGCAACTTATATCGAGATTTGTTGCGATTAATTTTGCGCCTTTGGACACCATCTTTGTCGCTTTTTCTAAGTTTTCAAAGTTGAGTGAACGACCTTCTCCGATAACTACATAATCGGGATCGTCGTCGACAATTGAGTAGCCGTTTTGATGTAGAGCTAAGCTCAATCCGCCTTCGCCAATAACGTATGCCGTACCGTTAGGTTTTTGGTTTGCAAGAAAACTAGCGGTAGACATGGCACAAGTGAATATGTGCTTTTCTTGGGCATTAATCCCCATTTTATTTAACTTATAGGCGATGTCTCGACACGTTTTTTGGCTATTATTTGTTAAAAAAAGCAAAGGTATTTTATTGTTTATCAGTCTATTTATTATTTCGACAGATCCATCAATAGGATTTGTGCCTTTATAAATGACGCCATCCATGTCGATAAGAAAGCCAAGTTTGTTGCTCATAAGAAATCCTTATAATGATAATTAAGCTTGAATTGTAGTTAGGTCACCTTCCAGATTACTGCGTAACAGATGAATGTTTCTTAATTTCCGTATCACAGGTATTAACGTCAGTTATTCTTTGCCACTCTGGTGGCGCCCAGAAGTGTTTTAATCTTTCCACAATAGGTCCGGCCTTCAGCGCGTCGTGAAACATATCCAACCATTCGTGAAAGTTCAGTTTTATTAAATTATGGCTTCTGATTTGATTCGGTATGCCATAAACAACTGGAACATTTTCGTCCTCTTCTACGAATGTTCCGAATATGCGGTCATATAAAATGATAATTCCACCGTAGTTCTTATCTATATATTGTTTATTTTTTCCATGATGGGCTCTATGGTGGCTGGGTGTATTTAGTACGTACTCAAGAATAGGGTGTAGTTTGTTTATACTCTCTGTATGAATGAAGTACTGGTAAGCCAGATTTATCCCCAAAGCGAGCATCACCATTGATGGTTCAAAACCTATCAGTATCAGCGGCACCCAGAAGAAATGACTTAGGTTTAAGGTGTAGGTCAAACTTTGGCGCATGGCAGTGCTCATGTTCATATGTTCTCCGCTGTGGTGCACGACATGTGCGCACCAGAACCAGCGAATACGGTGGCTAGCTCTGTGGAACCAATAATAGAAAAATTCCATGCCTGCAATTAATAGTGGCCAGGTCATCCAGTTCATTTCGATTTCAAACAGACTAAATTGATGGAACCATTCGAATATGGCTCCGATGAATAGCGCGTAGTATATGACCTCAAATACTTGGTAGCTTCCTCCCAAAGAGAAGTTGGTCAGTACGTCTTTAAATGAAAATTTATTAGATATTCTTCTTGATGTAATGAACCTATATTCAAGCACCAGAGACGCTAAAAATATCGGTGTGAGCCCTAAGAGTAAAACCTGTTTCCAGTCAGGATCATTCGTTAAATAATCCTGAAGGGTCGTTATTAATATCTCCATCGCACTAAGCCTAATTTAATGTTGCTATTTGAGTCTTAAGTCTGTTTATTGTTACGAAACTGGGCAAAAAAATATTGACAACTCTCGACAACTTTTTAACAATTTACGACATGATTAATCAGTCCTTTATTTCAACAACCTTTGTTCGCCTTCTATACGAGTATTTGGCGAAGCAGGGCATTAATGCAGAAGAGCTACTCGGCTCACCTTGTCCGAATGCAAGAGATAAAGGCTTGTCTCGTTATCCCATGGATCAATGGCGGAAAGATCTGGAAGTAGCTTCCGCTAAGTTAAATGCGCCACATCTCGGGCTGTGTGTCGGGCAACTTATTACGGCTGCCGATATTGGTGTTTTAGGTTATGTCATTCTTTCGTGTGCTAACCTTGCTGAAGCACTGACCAGGTTCGAGCGCTTTGCCAGATTGGTTTACGATGCGGAGTTACTTGAAAAACGGATCGAAAATAATTGCGTCACTCTAGAGTGGGGCGTTGAATCAGGTTGTCCTGGCCCTTTGGTTGACGAGGTAGCTATTGTGTCGCTTATTCAATTTTCCCGAGATATTACGGGTGTGACTTGGCCTTTGGAGGCGGTTTCTTTTGTAAACCCAAAGCCAGAGAATACTAAAGTTTATGATGATTATTTCGGCTGTCACGTTGCCTTTGATCAAGAGGTTACTTTAGCCCGGTTTTCCGTTGAATATTTGTCGCTTCCATTAAGGCAGCCTGACCCAGTATTACTGAATATTCTTGAAGATCAGGCTGAGAGTCTACTCTCTCAATTACCGGACTCAGATGACGTTAGGGTCGATGTATTTGAGAATAAAGGCCTTGAGTATCATAATTTTCAGCGTGATAGCTTTGAAAAAAAAGTAAGAAGTGAAATCTTACGGTTATGCAGCAAAGGCGAGCCTTCGTTGCAAAAAGTAGCTGATGTATTGTCTATTACTCCGCGAACTTTGCAACGACATTTAGCGGAACGGAACCTGAAGTTTCAACCTCTGCTAAACGAATTACGGGGCCGATTGGCTGATGAGTATCTAAGTGATCTGCGTTTACAATTATCCGAAATTGCATTGTTGTTGGGGTATTCTGAACAAAGCTCTTTTAATCGTGCCTATAAAAAATGGGCAGGAATCACCCCTAGGCAGACCCGCTTAAAGTACGAAAAGCCCGTCGGTGGTGATCGTTCGAATTATTGATGCTGTTTCAGGGTTCCGAGCTTGATAAGTCAGTGTTCGGTTCACCCAGGAGTGAGTAAAATTCAGTTCTACATTTAGAATGCCATCTATTGTTGTCTTCTTAACAGGTATATCAAACAGGGGCGCTCGATGTATCTTCGATACACTTGCTAATGCTTCGTACCTTCATTGTCAGCTTTCCATACGTAGAATTCAGGGTAGCTTCCTAGTTGGTAATTAATGTTATATCGCGCTCCAGGTTGTAAAGTTGAGAGAGCTTGGCATTTTAAGGGTAGGGTTATCTCACTTTCATAATCATTCAGTCGATAGTCTTTAAAAACTTGGATATAGGTTAAAAATAGCGCGTCAAAGTTGTTGAGTTGAGGTATTTCAGGAATTTGGACTTGAACAGACTTGAGCGCTAACTTTTTGGTAGCGGTGTGGTATTGCGCGTTTTTTAATTGAGTCGCAGCGAGCTGCGGTTGCAAGCTTAAAATAATGCCAAGCGGAAAGCGTTTCTCTAGTTTTACGAGACTCTCATGATTAATTTTGACATTTTGTTCAACAAGATTTCGCTCTATTTGCCATTGTGCTAAGCATAACGAAACGACAATTTTCTCTGGAATAAAGATGCCGTCATTCCGCAATTGAGGCGCTAAATTGGCGGTGACGGTAAATTGTGGCTCCTGCTCAAGTGACTTTTGCATGGTTTCGGCAATAATCAAGTTCAAGGGAGTTGGATGCTGGTATGTGCAAGCGTTTGCTTGTATTAAGGTAATGTCGTTTGTGCATAGATTAAAAAAATTTAGGAGCAGAGTGACACTATTAAGCGATGTTTGGTGAATGTCTAATAGGAATATATTTATTTGGCTGAGGTCAAAATTATCATTTTGATATTTACCTAATAATGGCATTAGTAGCGTTGCGAAGGGGCCGCAGCCGGCATAGAGAACGTTTATTGGTATGTTGGTGGATTTAAGGGTTGCGGTCATTGCAGCATGTACACCACGAATAAACGTAATGCTTCGTTGGTAATCTTTAATGCAGTAAGCCGCAGCTTGAGGGTTAATAGCGACGCCTTGTTCAAGAAAGGTATCTTCGGCCCAAGCGTCGAAGGTTGGGTTCGGTGCAATATTTGTAACCTGACTGCATAATTGAGCATAATCATCGAGCGCATGATGTAAGCTTTGCCGTGAACTGTTTTCATCTAGAATAATATTACATATTTTTGCTAATGCACTTTTTGACGGTGAGGTTGAGGGTAGGGCTGGCATATTTGTTGGTCTTTTGCTCGGCTGAAAGGATTGATCAAATTAAGATCGTTACTGTATTCGCTACTATGCTCGTATGAAAGGAAAGAATCTTTTATGAATTACGATTTATTCGAGTTTGACTCAGATTTAGCATCAGGTATTCATTTTGATATGCCTGATGCTGATGTCTCTCTATATCAATCATTGTATTCTACTATAGAGGCTGATTTTCTTTTTGATGAATTAAAAAGAGAGATTATGTGGGAGCAAGAAGAAATTGAGATGTATGGTCAAAAACATAAGGTGCCTAGGTTGACTGCTTGGTATGGAGATATGAATAAAACATATACCTACTCAGGCATTACATCGCATTCTCGGCCGTGGACTAGCTGTCTATTAAAAATAAAACAAAAAATAGAAACAATTTCTCAAACTAGCTTTAATAGTGTGCTGTTGAACTTTTATCGATCGGGGGCTGATGGTGTTGCTTGGCATAGTGATGATGAGTCTGAGTTAGGGAGGAATCCGGTTATTGGCTCAGTGAGTTTTGGACAGGTGAGGGTTTTTCAAATGAAGCACAAAACAAAAACGAACGAGCGGCAACGAATTAACTTAGGGCACGGTGATTTTCTGCTTATGAGAGGCTGCACTCAACATCATTGGAATCATCAAATACCTAAAAGTAAAACGAATATGAAAGAACGGATAAATTTGACCTTTCGTACAGTGTCTTAACTAATTTAGGTATTTGTAATCAATGTGATTTGGCTTAATCATTTATTGATACGGCGATCTTTTCTGAAAAAGCTCCTTGAATATCATCTTGGGTAACGGTTGCGATTGCAAAATAATGTATGCCTGGATTTAAGTCTTTTATCGCGTAGATAGTGCTCGAGGCGCCACTTACAAAGACTAAGGAATCCAATTGGCTTAAGTGCATGCCATAAGCAATGGCGTAACCTTTAATGTCTGATGAAGAAAGTGGTGTGCCATCATCCCTTTTTATTGGACGCTCCCAATTTAATTCAATTGAATAAATTTTTTCTATAGCGCTCACAAATACCGTAATTATCGCATTTGAGATTCCACCTTTGCCGTCGGATACGGTATAGCTTATGGTATCTTCGCCACTGAAGTTGGAGGCCGGGTGGTATGTGATGCTCTGGTCGTCGTTAAAAGTCACTTCTCCATTAAGTGCTGTTGCAGTAATGATGCTTAAGGTATCACCATCAGGGTCATAAGCCCCTACTAAGGCATCGATTGTAATACCTACTGCTTGTTCTGTAGCGGTTTGATGGTCGGTTAAAATTGGCAGGTCATTAATGGGGTTAATTGTTACCGTTACTGAAGCACTGGCTATACCTCCATGACTATCATTGACGGTATAAGATAAATTAACTTCACCATTAAAATCACTTACAGGAACAAAAGTTAGAGTATTGTCTTTATTTAAAGAAACCATGCCCCCAGGTGTGGTGGTATGAACATCTGTAACGGTCAGTATGTCATTATCGGCATCGCTGTCATTGTCCAAAATATTTATGATAACGGGTGTATCTTCGTCTGTTCGAACTGTGTCGTTAGATAAATCAGGGGAGTCATTCACCGGGAGTATGGATACGTATACCTCGGCTGATGAGATACCGCCTTTTTCATCACTGATGGTGTAGTTCAGTATGGCTGAGCCGTTGATGTTTTCTGTTGGGGTGAATGTGAGAGAGTTGTCGGTGTTGATGCTGACTTGGCCTTTGGATGATGACGCGTGGCTCACTTTAAGTTCATCATTATCCTCGTCAGAATCATTACTTAAAACGTCTATTACTATGGCTGAATCTTCAGTTGTTTCGGCGGTGTCATCGATGGCGACAGGCTCATCATTAACGTTGATTACTGTAATGGTTGCGATGCCAGCGGTAATGCCACCATGACCATCTAGCGTAATGTAATTAATCTCAACAATGCCGGTAAAGTTATTTATAGCTTGGAATGTTATGGTGTTATTGGGATTTACTTCAACGGTACCTAAGGCTGATGATGCACTGGAAATAGTTAAAGTGTCATTATCTGCATCGTAATCGTTTGCTAGCACATCTAAGGTTAGTTTCGTGTCTTCTTCCATCTCGGCGAAATCTGGAAAAGATTCAGGTGCATCGTTTATAGGAAAAATGTGGAGGTTAACTTGAGCATTAGTATCATTATTATGACCGTCACTGATTGAATAGCGGATGATACTTGATAGATTCGAGTCTTGTTCTGGCGTAAAAAACAACGCGTTTGAAGACTGGCCATCATCGTTAACTATGTTTTGTATAGATACCTTTCCAGGGCCATTAGTTATTTCAGCGTGAGTGATGGTCAAATGATCATTATCAATATCTGAGTCGTTATTAAGTACATAGATAATGGTTGGGGTGTCTTCGAAAATTTCTAAGGTGTCATCCTGAGCAGTAGGTGGCGTGTTTTGTGGTGGTTTGTTGCTGTTGTCTGCTGGAGGCACATCACTGTTGTCTGCTGGTGGCACATCGTTGTTGTTTGCTGGTGGCACATCGTTGTTGTCAGCTGGTGGCACATCGTTGTTGTCAGCTGGTGGCACATCGTTGTTG
>Ga0209184_1000105_pt1 | contig 109919 bp, 115 predicted proteins | sample EN8Hudsemesocosm_2_FD_184627 | JGI IMG/M metagenome (GOLD analysis project Ga0209184, IMG submission 184627) | Methane-oxidizing microbial communities from mesocosms in the Hudson Canyon - EN8C Hudson Canyon (SPAdes) (version 2) | ecosystem: Environmental > Aquatic > Marine > Cold seeps... | reverse complement strand
TCTCTAGCGATCGCTGTGATCACGACATTGCGAGGTTTACCTCGCATCATTAATCGTTGATATCGACGACATAGTCGCAGTTGTGCTTCCCATGCTTTATCAATAATTGTTTTGGGCAGCCCTTCCTGTCGAAGCTGCATCTCTTTTGAAATCTTAGCAGCATGACGATAGCTATGAGCGCCTTCAATTAAGAGTCGCCTTGCTCGTCCGTTTCCGCACTTAGTAATTGCTCCGAGTTTTCGAGTGTTGCCGCTTGAGTGTTCGCTAGGGGTTAATCCCACATATTTCATTAGCTTTCTGGGGGTATCAAAACGACTTAAATCTCCTAGTTCAGTAATCAACCCTGTGGCAATTAATAAGCGTACTCCGCGCAAGGCTTGTATTGCTTTGACGACAGGATAATAGCGCCATTGCTTTACTTGATGCGTCAGTTCGTTATCGAGCCGTTTTAATCGAGCCATCCGTTCGCTAATGGTTTGAATCATCTCTTGTAAAACAATTTGTTGGCAGGGGTGGGGTAATATGATCTCGGTCAGCCAGCGTAAATGTTTAAGTGACCAACTATCGGAGCCGGAATAACGAATATTGTTTCTGAGGAACATCGATTTGAGCTGATGCTTTGCATCATTCAAATCACGCATTCCGACTTCACGGGCGCGAGATAAATCACGTACTGCCTCATCTTCAGACTCCGGTACATAAATAGGGTCAAGGTCGTTGTTCTTTAATAAACGAGCCAAATTTTGAGCGTCACGTTTATCGGTTTTAACCCGATCACCAGGCTTCTTTGGGATCAATGACGGCGCCACTAAAAAACAACAATGACCTAAACTTGTGAGCAAACGATAGATCCAATAACCACAAGGGCCTGCTTCATAAACAAAATGAAGTGTTGCATGTGGATATTTAGATTGAAGCTGTCGAGCAAGTTTTACAAAGCCCGTTTTAGTTGTTTGAATACGACCGAGATCATTGATTTCAGAGGTACGGTGATCAAGGGTGTAAGCGACTTGAGTTTGTTCTTTGTGAGTATCTAATCCGATGAATAATATGTTATCGTTTTTCATGGTGCTGGCCTCCAATTTATAGCGTAACAACTATATTATGGCTCTGGCTGAGCTTTTCGGCTAACCCACGAAATTAGAGGTCAGCACTCTAGTGGGGAGTCATTATGTCTATGTTGTTAGCCGTTGGGTTCCTAGATGAACGTTGAGGAGAAAAAAATAGCCGTAAGCACTCATTTCATTATGTTGGGGCTAAACGTTTTTTGCGGTCTAACTGCTTGGCAATTTTCTAGCAAGGGTATATTTGCAACTAAAGGCATGACGCTAAGTGGTAATCCGGCAAAAGCATCATTAATATTATTTATCCTTTGTGTTTTGGTGTGTAATATCGTTTACATCATAGGCTTATTTAAACAATCGAGGCAAAGTAAATAAATGGGTGTACTTGTAAGCTCTTTCTTCGCACTTATTTTTGCCTCAATTGCAATTTTTGAACTTAAAACGGGTAAAGTCTTACTTAGACCATTTGTCACAAAAGAGACTTCACCTTTGTGGTATTGGCTAGAAATATCGGTAGGCTTACTAATCGCAGGGGGCTTTGTAAACAGTACAATCAGTACCAATTAAACATATAACCAACAGCTCCACCGGACTCCATAATTTTGCGCTTTTTTTGCAAAGATACGCAAAACAATCGCCAAATTATTCCGCGCGGTGAGCTGGGCGTTAATTGTCAAAAGGAGAGGCTGTGCAGGTAATTGATATAAAGTCATTTATCCCAAGTAAGGACTACATTGAGTCACAACGTTTTTATCAAGCACTAGGCTTTGATATGCAGATAGTTAGCGATGATTTGTCCATTTTCAAAAATGGAAGTTGTAGCTTTTATCTGCAAAGGTTTTTCAATGAAGAACTCGCAAAGAATTTGATGCTTCAACTTTCAGTAACTAATATCGAAAAAGCGATGGAGGTAATATTAAAAATAGCGGGTTTTAATATAAAATTTAACCCGATAAAAGATGAGCCTTGGGGTAAAGTAATATATTTATGGGGGCCGTCAGGTGAGCTTTGGCATGTTACAGAATTCAACAGTTAACAAGTGCAGCCATGATCACCCAGCAAAGTGCCGCTGGGTTGGACTCGTTCGCTTCGCTCCTCGCCCATGCTGCTCCACCAATGTTACCGACGTTAGGCAACCATATGGTTTCGATTACTCATAAAATTTGTTTGTCTCTAATATTTTTTGCGTTAGTAATATTCTACTCCGCTTATTACTACAGTGGTGAAATCAGCCCTGGAGTGTTTACCTATTCGGAATTTATTACTTCAATAACTTCAATATTCAGCTATGCACATGTAAATAGAGAACCAAGCTTTGAACCGCAAGGATTCTTCATTAATGAAGATAAAGCTGTTTTGGTATTCTTTTGCCTCTCAATTTTTATAAATATTCTAGCTATTTCATTAGCTATTTGGCATCGCTCCACAAAAGGAAAATCAAGATTATTTATTCCTGTTGTTTTTGGCGCATTGTCGGTCTGTGGTTGTATTTTTTTTGTGGGCTATCAACTGGGGTTAGACTATAGTGCCTAACCAGAAGCTCAAATCGGACAAAAGGTGTCGTCACCTTTTTTGCAAAAATACGCAAAAAACTGCCAACAACTTTTGCCGTTTAGCTAAGCGTTAAATGCCAAAAACGGTGATGCTTCATCTGTTAGCAAGGGATTGGATATGAAAAACATCATTATGAAATTTATTACCATTCTACCTTTACAGGTAGCTCTGGTCTGCACAGGTTTACAGCTGCGTGATATTCTTAATGTATCATTGGAACTTGACGTTATAGAAAAGAATATACGCCTATACCAAAGCGAGAAAGTTTCAGAAATGCTAGACGGCAAGAAAAAGGATAAAATTGTAGGGCTACTTGTCGATCATCTTCAAACAACAAACGCCTTCTTGCAATTGAAAGTCGAATTCATGTTTGTAACAGGTTTATTTACTTTGTTTTTTTTGTGCATTTGCTTCGTACCCTTAATGAGGATAAAAGCATCATTATCAAAAAGCATTTAACCAGAGCAGTCATGAACGCCACAAAGAAACGTGGGCTGGACTTCGTTCGCTGCGCTCCTCGCCCATGCTGCAGGCGTTAGGTGAAAATGGATAACCAATTAATAGCAATCAGGGATGGGAAATATGATGAAGCGATTTCTCTTGCTCTGAAGCAGCTGAAAAATAAGCCAGATGATGCTGCTAGCCATTTCACTTTAGCGCAAGCATATGAAGCTAAGGGTGAAATTGAACAAGCATTAAGTAACGTTTTAATCGTTGTTTCTGCTTTGCCAGATTCTTTTGAAGCTTTGTCATTGGCAGCACAGTATTCGTCACAATTAGAACTGCATGATGAAGCGTATAAATATGCTAAGGCTGCATTAGAAAGCGTAATTGAACCAAACTTCTCGGCACCTACGAAATTTATTTTTAAAGTCGTATCCCTTGTACCAGGGCTAAAGTCTCTTGGTGAAACTGAAAATTTAGTTATCGAAACACATAAAAAACAAACAAAGTGGTTACATGAATATGTCGCTTGGTATGAAAATCAATCACCTAATAAAAAGCACCAACGGACTCCATAATCTGTCGCGGTTTTTGCAGAGAAACGCAAAAAGCCTCGCCAAATTATTCCGCCGTTGTGCTAAGCGTTATGTGGGGAACACCAGCTCTTATAGAGTTGTTTAAATTATGAAAAGTAGTTTACTATTTTTAGCTTTGATTTTTGTCTCTACAAGTCTTCTAGCAGACATCTATTCATCTGTTTTAGAAAAATTTGGAACTGAGCCAGAATATGAGTTAACAAAATATTATGACTTTTCTATGTCACTTGAGGACATAGAAAATAATATGGCGTACCTCGTTGAAAAATAGCCTGAGCACTTAAAAAATAAAGACTGGATGAAAGAAAAGTGGTGTTTTTTTCAGAATGATATTCTCCTATAGATACGATAATGTAGAAACAGAGCATGGATCGCCTTCCCAGAAATTTATAATCTGGGAAGACTTAACTACAGATGAAAAACAGGTGTATATCACAGACTCATCATGGCCAATTTAAAAAGCCTAACCAGGCTAGCCAACATCGCCCACAAAGAAACGTGGGCTGGACTCGTCGCTTCGCTCCTCGCCCATGCTACAAGCGTTAGCTTCATTTAAGCATACTCAAAATATGATCAAACTAAAGAATATTGAAAATAGTATTGAATTGCAGTTAGCGGTAACAGGGTATCAATTTCCTGAAAATTCAGAAGATGATTGGTGTTTAGTTAAAGCTGTAGTTATTCAAGATAATAACAAATTTGAAGTTACTGACCCTGCACTGGAAACTACTGAAGTCACTAGAATACTTGAATGGTTTAAATGTTTATCTCTACATAAACTTCCACGCTTCAGTAAATTATCGTTTACAGAGCCGTGTTTAGAGTTCGAGTTCCTTGCTTGTAATAATGGCAAAGTAAGAATATCAGTTAATTTAAGTCATGAAATGAAACCGAGTTTTGAAATCAACCAATTCAATAGGCAGTCAAATAATTGGAATATCATTTTTGAGTTGTGTGCTAATGATTTTAAATCAATTATTGATAATATGGAGTCTGTATTAATACAGTATCCAATCAGAGACAAAAGCTAACCAGAAGCTCAAAGCGGACAAAAGGTGCTGTCACCTTTTTTGCGAAAACACGCAAAAAAACCGCCAACAACTTTTGCCGTTTAGCTGAGCGTTAAATTCTTTAGGAGAGTTAATGTACGAAAATATAGAATTAAAACAGAGTGTTTTTCCTGTCGGTTCTCGAACTTTTTGTATTCAGTCAAATGAAGAAATAAAGGTGCTGACAAAAACACCATTTAATTCTACTGACTATATTTATAAGTTAGAGCGCATCGACCCTAATCCAGTTGGCTTTCATCTGATAGATAAGAAAGCATTAGTTTGGTTTATGCTTCTATTCTCACTAATTATACTAATGGTATATTCATCGGGATCTGTAAGTGAAGCCTCAATGAAGCTTCAATTGTCTTTTTCAGCGGTACTTGCCCCTTTTTGCATTCACTCATTGAGTAAGCTTATTGTTAGTCTGAGGCCTGGATTGGCATTTCGAAGTATTGATAATGGTAAAACCGCATTTATCTTTCATGTTAATCGACCTCAAAAAGATGAATATGAGAGGTTTATTGCTGAGTTAAAGAAAAGAATAAAATCAATAAGAACGCCAGATAATATTCCTCACGGACAAAAAATCGCTAATTACCTCAATCACCTAGAGTACTTGTATCGTGAAGAGGTAGTCCTATCAGATGAATACTCAACTATAAAAGATAGGCTTATTGCTAAAGAGTCAGGACAAGTGATCAAGATGGTAAAGGAATGACGAATTTAACAAGGCGCAGCAAGCCGACCTCCGGCAATTTGCACCTTTTTCGCGTTCCGCAAAAAAAGTCGCCAATTACCTCCGGCGGTTGTGCGCGGCGTTAAGAAATAAAGGAATATTCGTATAATCTACAATTACTATAAGAAAACAATTTGTACCTTGTGGGTGTTGACTTCGGTAGCCTGTATCTCTGTGGGCGTCTTTATAGGGCATTTCCATAATGGGGGTATTACATATAGTGGAGAGGACATTAAGCCGTGGTTTTTACTTATTTTTGTGATCATTGGGTTACTATTTATTCTCATTAGTATAGGGACATATTTTCAAAAAAAAGTAACTCTATTGCTAGTAATTCCTTACACTATATTCTCCGTTTTATATTTTGTGGATCACGTTTTTACTGAGTACGTATGGGCTAAATATGTATATCAATCAACGTTTATGGTTGTACTAAACATGCTTACATTGCATGTACTTATATTTAACCGGCAGGCACTTTCAATTAATGCTTAACAGGTCAAAGCAAGCGGATTGTAAATGCTGGTGTTTGAGGCGTTAAGCAATAATTATGGCTCCAGGTACGCACCTTTTAATCAGCTGGCTTAGTACAGTTGAACTACTCAAAAACAAAAGAGAAAGAGCTCTTGTTGCGTTAACAGGCATCGCTCCTGATCTTGACGGCCTTGGCGTTATCGTAGATAAGATAACAGGAACTACTGAGCTGTATTTAAAGTACCATCACTATTTAGGTCACTCACTTTTATCTGTGTTTATTTTAGCAACGGCGGCAGCTTTCTTTGCAAAAACTCAAAGAGTGTCTGTATGGTTTCTTTCAGTGCTAGTTGTTAATGTGCATATAATTTGTGATGTTGCTGGTTCTAAAGGTCCTGATGGGTATCAATGGCCGGTACATTATTTGTATCCTTTTAATCTTGAATATGAGTTAACTTGGGTACATCAATGGGAGTTAAATGCATGGCAGAATCATGTGATTATGCTTTTTTTGTTTTGCGTATGTATATTTTATGCAAAAACTAAGAAGATTACTGTTCTTGAAATTTTTAGTAAAAAACTAGAACAAGAGGCATTTAAAATGTACAACAAGTATATACGTAGAAATGCTTAACCAGCGTAAGCAAGCGGAATTGGGCGCGCTGTTACCATTTTTGCAAAAACACGCAAAAATACCGCCATCCCACCCAATCAGTTGTTGGCAGCGTTATGTGTCAATCAAGTAAATAATCATGGCCAAGAAGCATAGATATAAAGTTGCGATAACCCAGATGACGGATAATGGTGCTCCTGTATACGCTGGTTGCGATAGCTATCACGGCGAGGCTGAGTTTACATCGACATACAACCATTGCTCTTTTAATGGGGTAAAATTAAAAAAGATAAAAGGCGGCTCAAATAACGGAAACTATTTAGGGCTCCATAATGGCGAAAAATATAGGGTAATGAAATTTGAGAAATTATCGTAGCAAAAAACACATAACCAAAATTACCAACGGATTCCATAATCTGTCGCGTTTTTTGCAAAGAAACGCAAACAGCCCCGCCAAATTATTCCGCCGTTGTGCTAAGCGTTAACTGTTCTAAGGGGTTTTGAGTGTTCTTCAAGAGAAAGGATTTACCTACAAATCCGGAAGGTAAGCCTCAAGGTAAAAAGGCTGCATTCTGGGGTGCAAGTGATCGCATGATCTGTTGCAATGGAATTGAAGCTGAGAACGATGAATTTAATGTCACAAGTCATCCAAAGCTTAAAGATGGTGGCTATGTTGCAACACTGGAAATTTCTGTTCCTGATCAAGAGCAGGGGCTTTTTATCCATGCTTTCTATAGCGGTCATTGGTCTTTTGCGGTAAGCCCATCTAATGAAGAAATAGATGAATTACCAAGTTGGCATATAGCCCGCGAGTGGGGAACGAAAAATAGTCATTCTGAAACACTAAATATCTATTGCCCTAAAGGTGCATCTGTTGAAGTTATCGAACGAATCGAAGAAAACAGTTAACCAGGGTAAGCAATGGAAGGGTCATTGGCATTCTTCTGTACAAAGTGTAGTTCCATCGTTTTTGGTTCTGTAGAAACATATAAAATGAACTATGTGATGCTAGGGGCATTAGATGAATCTCCTAGTCTAAATCCTCAGTGGCCTACATACACAAATTATAAAGTAGATTGGTACGAAATTAGTGACGGGCTGCTGCAACACAAAGAGAAGCTAGTTAGGTAATATAAACAAACCTAGTAAGCAACGTCAGTTGGATGCTCAGCGCTGTTGCTGGCGGGCGTTCAGGCGAATGGAGAGACCGTGAATAGCAAGACTAGCGTAGACTATTTAAAATTCAATGAAATCAATCCGAGTGAATTCCTTCCTTTGCTAAATAGCCAAAAGATTAGAAAGCACTTGATTGAGCACGACCTGTTTACCATTGAAACTTTAACCGCCTGGATGAGTTCAAAAGTTGAAGTAAATGCTACTTCTGGATGTAAGGTCAGGGGCATTGTTTGTGAAGGTGAATTGGTTGGTTGGTGCGGTATTCAACTTGAAGATGAGAAATACGAAATTGCCATTATCATTGATGATAAGTTTTGGGGGTTAGGCAAACAGGTATTTCAGGATATGATGTGCTGGGCAAAAGAGCTAAGCCATGATGACGTGTATATAAACTTTCTACATACTCGTCCTGACTATAAATTCTTAAAGAAAATTTCAAAATCTGTATCTGAAATTGAGTTATTTGGCAGTAAGTTTACAAGCTATCAACTCACAGTAAAGTAGGGGGTAATCGGGTTGACCGAGTGCCTCTAACCCTCAGCCCCTTATTAGCTCGCACACACTTCCTTGCTGCTTGTAAATTTTCACTATTAAGCACTTGTTCAAGAAGGTAATTGCTAAAGGCTGGCTTAATATCAAAACGCTGAGTCACGTCTTCACTAGGCTGAGTTCGTGAACTCAAGCTTGGCAAGGCTCAAATACTTTCATTCAAAATAGGAATAAATGGTTTGTCTTATACAAACAAAATTCTAAGGCGCTGTTAACTAGTAATGAAACTAGTCTTTCTTTTAGCCTATATATGAGTTTTTCCCCAATCTTTAAGTGATAGCAATATCGGGATCAAACTATCGGCTAGCTTTGTCAGTGAATACTCAACCTTTGGTGGTACTTGCGGATAAATCTTTCTATGTACAAGTCCATCTTTTTCTAACTCGCGTAATTGATTGGTAAGCATACGTTGAGTGATATTTGGTAATAAGCGTGACAGCTCATTAAATCGGCGAGGTTCATCCTTTAGTCGAAACATAATGACTACTTTCCATTTCCCTTGAATTAAAGCAAGAGTGGCCTCTATAGGACACTGAGAATAATTCTTAACCTCTTGTTTTTTCATATAAATATGTCTTTAGTATCGAAAAGTATACTACCTGAATAATTTGTGCGTTCTTGTTAGGAAAACAATTATATCTATAATATCTCCCTGCATGTTTGCTGATTTATACATGTGTAAAAGTAAAAATCATAATTTATTCAAAGGAGAGATAAATGAAAATATATAAAATAATACAGGTAGTTGGAATAATGATTATTACAGTTTGTGTCAGTATTTCTTCAAGTTTCGTTTTAGCTAAATCAATTAGTTTTGGTGATACGCTACTTGAATCAATTCGTATAAACAAGAAAGCATTATACCCAGAATCTATACAATACAATCCTGCAACGAAAAAATTTATCGTTGGTTCATTTCGTGATGGCAAAATATACGAAATAGATACTAATGGTGACTTTGAAGTATTAATTGATGATACAAGAATAAGCTCGGCACTGGGAATAAAAATTGATACAAGGCTAAATAGATTGCTTGTGGTTACCGCTGATATTGGAGCCAGTTTAAATGCATATGATAAAGGAGTTAAAACACTAGCGGCTCTCGGTATATATGATCTGACTACAGGCGAGGCTCTTCATTTTATAAATCTAGGAGAACTTCGACCAAAGGGTGATCACTTAGCGAATGGTGTTGCACTGGACGATAAGGGTAATGCTTATATTACAGATAGTTTTTACCCTGTCATTTACAAAGTGGATGTAAAAGGCAAGGCATCAGTTTTTCTTGAAAACAAAAGATTTAAGATGGACGGAATTAATCTTAATGGACTTGTTTACCACCCTAATGGGTACTTAATCGTTGCAGCAAAAACAGAAGGCGTACTTTTTAAAGTTCCTCTGCAAACACCAAATAATTTTACTGAAATTAAATTAAATAGGAAAATTATTGGTTTAGATGGTGTTACTTTAGTGAATAAAAATAGCATCGTCGTTGTTGCTAATCGCGCCGCTAATGTTAATACAGATAAAGCATTTTTGATTACAAGCGATGGTGACTGGAGAGCTGCACGGGTGACAGAAGAGTATGCATTTGGGAACGTTTATCCAACGACTAGTGTTGTTAAGAATAATAAAATCTATGTATTACATAGCAGTCTTAATCAATTAGTTAGCGCTGATAAAGAAGGTAAAAAACGATTAACCAAAAAATCAACAATACAACAAATTGGGAAAGTAATACCTTGAGCTTTTGATGTTAAAGAAGCCCTTAATTGGGCTTTAGTTACTACAGGAGCATGTGTGAAATTAGTCGTTGTATGGCTTTGTTTTTCTTTTTTAAGTGGATACACTATTTTAGGAATGATGGCCGATGACAGACGTTCAAAGGTGTCGTTGGATCTACAGTCAATTGCCTAACAACCACAGGCAGCTGGAAGACTGGTGTGAGTGTTAGCTTCACTGATAATTAGAGGGAATAGGATGAAATGTAAAGATCTTAGTGATAAGGAAATTCTCGATATAGTAAAGCCATTAGCTGAACATACCGAAAATTCATGGAATGAAAAAAACTACAATGGCTTTTGTCGCTATTTAATCGATGAAAGCTTTCCTGAAGAAGAATTTAATCGACAAATTGAAGAAAGCTATGACACATATGGCAAGCATACGATAGCTGATTTAGTGACCATACACAGAAATCCAGATCATGTGATCGTGGTATGGAAAGTAGATTTAGAGATGCGACAGGAGCCTGGTTTACTTATTTATGGTTTTAGGGAACGTGAGGGCCAAGTGTTAATTGAGGGTTGTTCATACCACGCATAATGGTAAGGCCAGCCTCGCTCATTGCGTTCGCTGGACCTCGTTTTACTTGGTCACAACTGCTTGCCTTATGTGTATTTGTAGCGTTATTGGAAATTATCAAGGATTGGTATGAAAGGAACATGCAATTGTGGAACTATAAAATTTGAAGTTTCAGGGAATATTACAAAGTTATATCAGTGCCACTGTAGCTTATGCCAAAAGCAGTCAGGTTCAACTTCAAACACCGCCACTATGGTTAATGAATCCAGCTTTAAATGGTTATCGGGATTTGAATCTATTACTCATTGGAAAAAGGATTCGGGGTTTACTTCAAATTTTTGTAAAGTATGTGGTAGCCCTGTCCCTAATAGGCTTCGAGATACAAATTTTTTCTGGATACCAATGGGCTTAGTTGAGAGTATTGACGCAAAAGTAGTTGTCCATATTTGTTGTGAATCGAAATCTAAATGGGACAACGTTCATGGTAATGTATCCACTCTGGATGGTATGCCCGAAAGCGTTGATAGTTTCATAAAGAGTTTACAATCGAGTGATGTGTAAAAAAATTATAAACAAGGCGTTCAAGTTTTGGACGCAGTAAACTGCAGCTCTTAGCTTAGTTTGGCACTAAAAATATGAATATTGTTTATCATCTAACAGAAGAACAAATAAACCAACTTCATGGGTTATACCGGAATGAATGGTGGTGTGAAAGCAGGACGCTCGAAGAAACGAAAAGTTGTGTCGTTGGCTCTCAAATAATCATTGGATTAACTGATATGTCGGATAATTTAATTGGGTTCACAAGAGTGTTAACAGATTTTACTTTTAAAGCCCTGATCTTCGATGTCATCGTTCACCTAGATCATAGAAAAGAGAAGCTGGGCGACAAGCTAATTAATCTGGTAAAAACGCATTCAAAATTAAGGCAGGTCAAACACTTTGAGCTATATTGTCTCCCCGAATTATTTGAATTTTACAAAAAACATGGCTTCGAGAAAAATATGGGTGACATTCAACTAATGAGATTTCAAAATGCATAGCCAAACAATCAAAGATCGCTAACAAGGGGGGGGGGGGCAAGACTCTATTTACTCACCGCTCCACCGGACACCGTAAGCTATCGCCGTTTTTGCAAAGAAACGCAGATGTCCACCGAGTCGCTCCATCATTGTTAGCCTAATTAACAACTTAACTGGAAGAAGAGAAAATGTATGGTTTCGAATGATCAAAAAAAATTGATATTAGATGCGGTAAATGTTGCTAGTTCTATCTGGAAAGACTCCTTTAATACAGGTAATGCCGCTGGATGCGCTAATCAATACGAAGAACATGCAACTATGCGCGCAGAGCCATTTGGTACGTATACTGGAAGAGAAGAGATTCAAGGGTTTTGGCAACACTTGATTGATGAAGGTTATTCAGATGTAGATTATCTTAATCCTGAGCTAGAAGTGATTGACGCCTCTAGTGCCGTATTAAAGTCAGGTTGGAAAATGAATAAAGCGGGTGGTGTTATCCATAAAGAACTGTGGGTTTTACAAGCTGACGGCACTGCAAAGCTCCGCGAAGATTATTTTGAAGCAAAAGGCTAACGATAAGAGCGAATCAACCAAAGAACAGCTTGTAAAAATAATGGGTGCTCCAAATAATGTCAGCTTTACTCAAGAAGGCCTAGAAATTATAACGTACGAATATAAACGAGCTGTACCTAAGTTTAGGAACTTCACTCCAATAGTTTTATTCTCAGCAGGTTCAGAAATTGAAGTGAAGCAATTGGTCGTTTTATTAAATAAAAACAAAACTGTAAAAGAAACCATAACAAATGAGGCTATGTTACACAGTTCGTTTGGTATAGCTGAATAAAGAGCTCATAATCATAAATGGTTCAACCGAATTTCGGATCACGCGGCGTTAATCAGCAGAATTAGAGAGAGTCTATTATGAAGTTTATTTCACTACTAATCGCACTATTGATCGTTGGCTTTCTGGTAAACAAACAACTAGATTCGAGCTCATCGAGCACAGAGTATGGCGATAATATTAGCAATGAAAATAGCATAGTGCCAAAGGCTCCTACAGCACCAAAAGATGTACAAAAATTTGAAAAGGATATAAATGAATTTATGTCCGATGCTGCTGCTCAAAGAGCAAAAGAAGTTGAAGAATCTTTAAATAATTAATGATGTTAAAAAGACGTTAGTAAATATTTAAATACCAAATAAAATACACCGTAACTGCGATAAAAAACATGGTCCAGACTAATCGCTGCGCACCTTGCCTATACTGGCGACGTTAAGTTCCAAGGGAGATCAGGCCAATGAATAACCCAGAGTTAATAATAATTGGGTTGAATCTCGTTGTTATCTTTATTGCCTATTTTGTCGTTTATCCAAAATTTTGTGGTTCTGACGGAATGAAGATTGCCTATAATGATCTGGCAGCCTCAGGTATTGTGTTATTCGTGACAGGGAGCATATTCTGGGGTACAGGTGAGCAACTAAGTCTGATTCTATTTTCAGTCAACTGGTTTTGGTTTACTCTTCTTACGTACTTGATAATCGAGATCCCATTAATGCTTTGGTATTTTAAAAAACATGATGTTTGGTCGTCATTTAAAATTTAACAAGTGGTAAGGTAATGTCGATTGTTTAATTTCGACACTATTTATTACCAATAGTCGCAACAAAACTGCCAGAATCACTCCATTGTGTGTCAGGCATTTATACGATAAAAGAGAGCATATGATATTTCCTTGTATTCAAGTTTGTGACATCGAAACAACGATTCATTGGTATAGTGATTTTCTTGGTTTTGATTGTACGTTCAAAAGTACGATAAAAAATCCTGAATACGCCATCTTAGAAAAAGGTGGGTCAAAGCTATATTTACGCAAAGCGCCAAACAGTGATTTTTATGCTTCTAATATCGTTGTAATTGAAACGCCGGCGTTAGCCAAAGAGTTAGATACCCTTAACGATAAAGGTGTGATTGTTGTTCAACAAATATCAAAAGGTATGTTTGGTACAAAAGAGTTTGTCATAAAAGACTATGAAGATAACAAAATTATATATAAACAGGGCGCTTAAATAGTACATCAATGATGGACAGCAAGCTGGCTAGACCGTCGCTACGCAGCGGATCTTTACTTGTGGCGCTGGCAATAAAGGTAGGTAAGTTTACGATGACATTAATAAGAGTATTATTGCTCGGGCTCTTAGTTTTTTCAGGATTTTCGTATTCTGAGGAGATTGACTTAGAAACAAAAATGGCCAAATATGTTTCAGTTACATTCGAAATTCAGGGCTTAGATGAGTCTGTAAGTGTACTTAAAGAGGCAATGTCTAGCCTTTCTTTTTCTATGAAAGAAGTTGCTAAATCACCGAAAGATCTTACAGTTGAGCAACTTCGAGAATTAGGCGTACTTATAGAAAAATCCGATAAATTAGTCATCTCTTTGGAACGAACGCTCAAGGACGTCAACCCAGCACTACAGAGCGCAAAGAAGCCTACTACTGAGATGCTAGCAGCCTTGTTAAAAACAACACGTTCTGAGATTGTGGATCCTACGGTTAAGTCAGTAAAAGACACGGTTGGATTTTGGATCTATTTATTAGTGTTCGGTGGTATCGTAATCGTTGGCCTTATTGGCTACTCATTCTACTCTACGACAAAGCAAGTGCGTGAAATGGTGCAAATTGCCAAGTCGATTACTGGAGAGTATGAAATTGTTCGTAGGAAAATATAGTTCTATTGCATCGTTATTGTGCAATAAATATAAGAGACAAGGAGAAGACAATGAAGACAATGAGTTGTAAGCAGTTAGGTGGCGCGTGTGATAAGGAGTTCCATGCAGACACATTTGAAGAAATGTCTGAACTGAGTAAGCAGCACGGAATGGCGATGCACCAAAAGAACGATACCGCGCATTTAAAAGCAATGAAAGAAATGGGGGAGCTGATGAAAACTCCTAATGAAATGAACAAATGGTTTGAGTCAAAGCGAAAAGAATTCGAAGCGTTACCTGAAAGTTAACCTTTATTTTTATCAAAGTGCACCAGTCAGAGTCTAGGTAAGATCGTTTTCGGCTGGTTTCATCGGCTACGAGCTATATTTATGGTGCTCTGTGCCAAGGAGAATTTATTCAATGACTCAGCATGAAAAGCTTAATTATGTAGAATTTCCAGCTAAAGATATTCCAGCAACCAAACAGTTCTTTGAGAAGGCTTTTGGCTGGTCGTTTGAGGATTACGGTCCAGATTACACCGCATTTACAAACCAAGGGATTGATGGTGGCTTTTATAAATCAGATTTAACATCTACTACCGATAACGGTGCGGCCTTACTTGTTCTGTTAAGTGAAAATTTAGAATTGACGCAATCTAAAGTGGAGTCGGCCGGTGCTGAAATTTCAAAGTCTATTTTTGAATTCCCCGGTGGTCGTCGTTTTCACTTTATTGAACCAAGCGGTAATGAACTCGCTGTTTGGCAAAAAACATCAAACAGTATATAAGTAAATTGAACCAAGTCAGTCATATTCGCTGTGTGGAGCTTGTTCTATCGCCTTGTCTTTACTAAAGTAATTTTAAACCGGGTGGTAGACCTTCTCCAAATACGCGTTTTGTTTCTTTTTCATCTAATTCTTTAACCTGTTCAAGCATTTCAACCCAGCTTGCGGGGGCTTTGGCGATATTGAGCTTTTCAATAATTTTATGTCGCCATTCTTCGTCAATATCTCTACTTCTGTCGCCACTCATTCGGGACATCAGTACGGTTGCAAAAGCAATTTGTTGTTCCTTTTTCCAGTCGGCTTTTAATAATTGTGGTAGCCAGCTTTGAATGCTTTCCTTAGGAATAACATTATGTGCGCTACCGTGAAAAGGTATGCGTGAGCCGATTCGGCCAAGCGCCCACCAACTAGTTTTCGTTTCTGCGGGCTTTTCTAATCGCTTTAATAGCCAATGCGATATTTGGGTTTTGTCTTGGATAGGTAAGTGTTCTAACGCAGCAACGAGCTTTACCATATCTTCGTAAGATTTTTGCTTTGCTTCTGCTTGTAATTTTCTACTGGTCAATGCCGACGGATTTATAAATTTAGCGATATCTTTATAGAGTGAGATTTGTTGTTGCGAGTTTAAACCACCGGCTGCTCGACGCCAGAATGTCCACCAATCAATCCAGCCTTGGGTATCACTATCGAATTGCAAACCTTGTTGGTGTAGTTTCCAAGCTTGTTCAATACGCCATTCGTCCGCAGGGTAGCCAAAACCAGGTCGCAAGCTATAACCGGCAAGGTTGAACCAAATTCGTTCATGCGAGGAGGAGTGTTTTCTATTTTTATTGTTATCTAATAGCTGGTCAAATAAAGCACGGAGTAATGGAATATCCCAACTATCTCGTTTACCCAATTTTTTTTCAATATCAATGCGTAAGGTTTTTATCGCCTTCGGGTCGGCTTGCTTTTTATTTTTATGGAACACTGTTTTAAGTTGTTGCTGAACATCTGAAAAAGCGGGGGGTAATTGTGTCTCGTCAGCGGGTTTATTAGATGCGTTCTTTCTTACTTGGAACTCAACATGCCAGCGTTGTTCATTATTGGATACACAATCTAGTTGTAGTGTGCCAATTTCAGTGAGTGTGGTAGCAAGTGATACTTCGATTTCTTCGTTTTCAAACGATTCGTTAGAAGCGTGCTCTGGCTGAGTTCTTCTTAGCATTTCTGAATTAAGGGCAACAATCAAAGGCGGGAGTGCTACATAATGTTGGTCTTCAATCGCTGCATTATCGATAGAAATAAGTTCGCCTGCTTGGAAGTTATGGTCTGCAGCCGTTGACAATAAATTGAATTGAACTGGCTGGCCTAAGCGGAGAGAGAATTTTTTATCTAGAAGTAAATATTCTTGATTCTCTTCGGTGCCTTTAGTCATCAAACAAATCACTTGTTGATGTGTGTCGGACTTTTCCAAGACTAGAAAGAATGTACGTGCTGAGCCGCCACCAATTTTTAGTTGTGCGCCGCGTCGCGCCTTGGCATAAGCAACCGCACCTTGAGCGACAGCTAAGTCGGGTGAGGTATTTTCTAAAAGTGTGATCTCACTTTTATGCCATTTCGTTAATAAAGTTTGTGCTCGCTGATGTAAGGCTGCACTGTTAAAAACGCCACCATTTAACAGTAATGCATCAGGTGTAGCGATTGCTTTATGATTCTGTTTGGTATCACTTGAAGGGCCTAATGCGTCGCGACAAGCTGCTTGATGCTCGGTAATAAATTGTGCAAGATATTTACTGACGGCAGGGTCGGAAGCATAGGGGAGGCCAAATTCGATCATGGCACTTCGACGCTTAATGGGGTGTTCATTTATATTGGTTAAAGGGAAGAAGCCATCGAGCGCTAAATTATTTACTTCTTTTCGGCTAAGTAGGTAACTTTTTGATCCGCCTATTAGTTTTGAACCACTACCTAACAACGTTACTTTGCGGCTTTCAGGTGGGGTATCACTCAATAATACCTCTTTTGCTTGTCGAGTTTGCTGTATGAGTTGAGATAAACTCGCCGTGCTCAGTTTTTTAACCACCTGTTTACCAGCTTGTTCACGCGGTTTATTAATCTGCTGCTCTACGGTGTGTGCTAAGGCTAAATCAACATTGTCACCGCCTAGCATCAGGTGATTACCTACTCCGACGCGTGTTAACGTGAGTGCGTCATGTGTATCTTTTGAAATTTTGATTAAGCTAAGGTCTGTCGTACCGCCACCGACATCACAAACCATAAGAAGTTTGAATTTGTTGAGTTGAGCTTGAGCATCATCTCCTTGTCGTGCGTACCAGTCGTAGCAAACAGCTTGAGGCTCTTCTAGCAATAAAATATTAGATAAGCCTGCCAGCTTTGCGGCTTCGACGGTAAAGGCTCTAGCGCTTTCATCAAATGAGGCGGGGATCGTAACGACAACTTCTTGGTTTTCAATTAATGCATTTGGGTGGGAGGCATTCCAGGCTTGGCGAACATGAAATAAATAACTTGCGCTGGCTAGAATTGGCGAAACTTTATAAGCGTCTTCTTTACAGCCCCAAGGTAAAATATCGGCACTTCGATCAACTTGAGGGTGGGAAAGCCAGCTCTTGGCGCTCACAACTTGCCTGCCGTCTACCTTCGCACCTAATTCTCTTGCCCATTCGCCCACAACGACCACCGGTAAATCATTGGTTAATTTTTCAGACCAAGGAAGTAAGGTGTCGTGCTCACTTAACTCTCCTTTTGTGGGGTGATAGCGAAAAGAAGGCAGCTGAGGTCGTTTGGCGACCTCGCCCGGTGCGATGAGTTGGTCAATTTCAAAAATATGACAGTTTTCAGGGTTTAAGGGCTTGGCCATATCGGCATAAGCGACCACGGTGTTAGTGGTGCCTAGATCTATACCAATTAAAAATTTTGGAGCCTTATTAGCCATTAATATCGATCCTGATCTGGGTTTAATTGAATTGTTATCGGTGTAGAATTTGTTGCAAGGCGTCTACAAGCGCTTGGCATTCGTCTGCTGTACCAATGGTGATTCTTAAAAAATCCTTGATTCGTGCTTGCTTAAAGTGACGAACAATAATGGAATTCTCTCGTAATTTTTTTGCAATCTCTTCAGCATTTTCCGTTGTATGCTTCGCAAATACGAAGTTAGTCGCAGAAGGTAGTACTTCAAACCCGAGTTCCGTTAATTGCTGGCTAAGCTTGTTACGTGTGGCGATGATAGTGTGGCAGCATTGTTCAAAATACGCCTGGTCTTCTATTGCGGCAACGGCGCCATGAATTGCTAGCCGGTCAAGAGGGTAGGAGTTAAAACTATTCTTAATACGTTCTAAACCATCAATTAGGTCAGGAGCACCTACGGCAAATCCTACGCGAAGTCCTGCTAAAGAGCGTGACTTCGAGAAGGTTTGAATTACAAGTAAATTGGGAAATTGTTTCACTAAAGAAATGGCGCTTTCACCACCAAAATCGATATAAGCTTCATCAATAACAACCACTGATTCGGAATTTCTTTCGAGCAGTTTTGTTATTTCAGCTAAGGTTAAAAGCTGTCCCGTCGGGGCATTCGGGTTAGGGAAAATAATGCCACCGTTTTCCGTATGATAGTCATCTAAATTAATTTCGAGCTGGTCATTTAACGGGATGGTTTCAGGGGTAATTTCATATAAACCGCAATAAACCGGGTAAAAGCTGTAGCTAATATCTGGAAACAGTAAGGGTTTATCTTGTTTCAGTAACCCTGCGAAGGTATGCGCGAGTACTTCATCTGAGCCGTTACCGACAAACACATTTGCCTCATCAACATGATAATACTGAGCAATTGTTGACTTAAGCTCACTGGCGTTCGGGTCAGGGTAGAGGCGAAGAGCGTCATTTGTTTCTGCTTTGAGTGCGTCGAGCACTTCTGGTGATGGGCCGAAAGGATTTTCATTGGTGTTTAATTTAATTAAATTCGATACTTTAGGTTGCTCACCTGGTACATAGGGGGTAAGGGTGTGAACGATATCGCTCCAAAAACGGCTCATACTAACTTCTCAATTATTTTTTAAATGTGTGGTACTTCTAGTTACACACTTTATCGAATTAATGCGCTTTAGCCAATCCTTCTCTATATTTATGGCTGGGTGCTTAAGAGGGGGAGTGATGATATAGCGTGGCGGAATGGTGACTTGAATGCAGATGAATTAAAGGTGAATGACCTTTTATAGGTGGTCATTCACACTCCCTTGCTTTTTGTTTGACGTTATTTTTTTATTGAACCAAAAGTTTGGCCCATTTGTACGTCTGTTGTTGCTTTTAATGATTCAATAAACTCAGTCGCATTGGGTGGAAAAGCGAGTACCACAGTAGAACCAAGTTTAAATCGGCCCATCTCATCACCTTTTTCTAATTTAATTTCTTCGTTTGTGGCGCCATAAGTGGTGCTTTTAACATCTCGTTGAAGCGGTGCAACAAGACCCGACCAAACGGTTTCAATGCTTGCGACGACCATCGCTCCAACTAATACCATTGCCATTGGGCCGAATTCGGTATCAAATATTGCAGCAACACGCTCATTACGTGCGAATAAGCGCGGTACATTTTCAGCGGTGACTGGATTTACAGAAAATAATTTACCGGGAATATAAACCATCTCGCGTAAGGTGCCTGCACAAGGCATATGAATACGGTGGTAATCTTTAGGGGCTAAATAAATTGTAGCGAAGTCACCACCCATAAATGGCTGAGCGCGCTCAGTATCACCCCCGAGTAGTTCAACGACGCTAAAACTTTGGCCTTTAGCTTGAAATATTTGACCTTGTTGAATGCTGCCTAGTTGACTGATCGCGCCATCAACAGGCGAAATGATTGCGTCAGCGCTTTCATCAATTGTGCGAGCACCTTCTTTTAGTTCACGGGTAAAAAAGTCATTAAAACTTTTAAAGTCTTGAGCTGATTGAAGTTCAGCTTCTGACATGTTGACGTTATATTGCTTAATAAACCAATTGATCAGAGGGTTTTTAAAACCTGGAATTTCACAATCAGCGACTTTGCCTGCGGCGCGAGATAATAAGTGCTGAGGTGTGATGTACTGGCTATAGACAAAAAGATCGTTCAAGTTCATTGAGCTGGTGATTCCCTGTTAGTAAATTTTAGAAGCTAATAAATAGTTTATATCGTTGTATAAAGTTGATTATGACTGAATAGGGGTGTCTTGGCGATTTCCCCATTCACCCCAAGAGCCGGAATACGCTTTAATACTTGGAAAGTCTAATAGCTTAGCAATTAAATAAGTTAAGCCTGAGCGATGATGGCTTTGGCAATGAGTGAAAATATCTTTATCGCGTGTAATGCCAATTTTAGCTAACTCAGATTCAAGTTTTGTCAGTGGTTTTAATCGGTAATGGTTTTGAGGATCCATTGCGCGGGTCCACTCATAATTTATTGCGCCAGGAATATGGCCACCACGTGCTGAAAATTGTTTTTCACCATTATGTTCCATGGGGGAGCGGGCATCCCAAATTAGCGTGTTTGGCAAATTTAAAGCTTCACAAAGTGCTTCACAACGAATGGTATGCGCATGGTTTATTTCAATAGAAATATCTGAAGGTTCATTTGGTAGCATACCTGCCTCTGTTGCAAAACCTTCACCCTTCCAGGAGATGAGTCCGCCATTTAAATAGCTGTATTGGGTATGGCCTATTTCATCTAGCATCCAGATAAATCGTCCAGCCCAACCACCACCTTCATCATCATAAACGACAACATGACTTTTTTTGGTCAAACCGATACGGCGCATTAAACGTGTTAATGCTTCAAGGTCAGGTAAAAAACCAGGTACAGGAGGGGGCGCTTGTGTTTCTGCTGGTGTAATGAGTATGGCGCCAGGAATATGTTCTTTGCTAAAACGAGCTTCACTGCCTAGATCAATGATAATGAGATCAGAAGGCGTATTGTGACAGAATTTCTGAAGATCATTCGGTTCGATAAACAAGGGCAGCATTATTCAGAGTCTCTTTTTGGCATGTGACTAAACGGTAAAAGTAGTATAAGAACACGCCATCATACCAGATGCAGAAAAAGGTCTCTATTTTTTAGCTTGATGTTGCAAAGCGTTACTGACGGCACCACACAGATATTTGAATTGTTTATAGTGTTGTTCAGTGAGTGAGCCGCCGTCATGGTTGTCAGCATAAAAGATGGCGACAGGTTTTTTAGCAACAAAGACCGACATTAGGAAGAAGTCTGTTTCATCTATCGCATGTTTAAAATTCATCGGTAGCAGGTCAGTAATTTTTTTATTACTTGAGGCTTTCACCCAAATGCTGGCAGGTCTGTTAGAAAGTTTTTCAAATATCGTGTTTTTGATGATTTTTGTGCCGAATTCTTTTAAAACCTCAGATTCCTGACAACCCACGGAGTAATAGCTTTTCAGCCGGCTGCCATCTTTACTGATTAAAGAAACGGTTGCACGTTTTAAGTTGATACCGTAGGCAATGCCTTGTGTAGCGGCATTCATTAACTCGTGTAAATCGACAAATTCTTCAGGACGATGAATCATGATCTCGGTCAGTTCATCAAACAAAGGGTTGTTTTCTGGCGGTTTATCTTTAACTTCTGGTTTTTTCTGTTCGACTTTTGTTGGTTTAGTTTGTTCTGCTTCAGGCGCTTGAGTTTCTTGAATTAGTTTGTCGGTCTGTTCTTTCGTTAATGCCGCTTGTTCACCAATTGTTTTAAGCGATTCTTCCTTATTCGTTGCTGTTACTGTCGTTCTTTCAGGTGGGGGTGTTGCGGTTTGAGCTTGTGCTTTGGTTCTTTTGCGTGGTGGCACTAGCAATTTCGCTGCAGGGAGCATGACTGTTGGTAACGGGTGTGCTCTTGACATGTCAGCCGCGACTTCATGTGTTAATTTTACTGCGTCATCTAAGGGTATATTTAAGTAAGTTGCGAGCATCTTTTGGCTACGCAAGGTTGCTTTAGAATACCAATCATAGGTAGCAAAATGAGCCACTAAATTTGCGAGCATCACTGGAAAGTGAGGGGCTTGCATACCCATCAGTAAAGTTCGGTCTTCAATGCGCCTTGGTAAACCTTTGAGTGGTGTGGCGTGCGCTAATTGTATCCAATGTTTTTTACTTAATTGGTTTTTAGTTTTGTAGCAGTTATTTACGAGATCTGGCAGAAAAAGCTGCTTTGCGATCGCTGCGGTGACATTCATGATGGTATCACCTAAAACTTCCTTTTCGGCGACGTGAGGTAGTTTGAAGTTAGAGCGAATAGCATATCGAATTAAGCGCATCTCTGGTGTGGCGTAACGCCATAAATGCCATAGAGGCACGCCCATAAAAAGACTAGACCAATATATATCTTTAGGATTGCCTTTATTTTTATGAAGACTAAGTGCTTTGCCTAAATGTGCCGCATATAAGCTAGTACTCATGCAGCGAATATAATAAAAACTTTTTATATCTTTAGATGAAGCACTTTGAAAAGGTAGGTTCTTAATGCTCTTCTCTAGTTGCTCTACGCCTATCATGCTAATCGCTTGGCTGACCGTTTTACTGCTTTCACTTTCTTTGGTGCGCGCTTCGTTTGCCATCGACATAACTGAATAGGCTAATATTGGGTCATTATTAATGGTATCGGCTAGTTTTGCATAAGGTAAGGTGCCTTCATCTAATTGACGCAATACAAGTTGGCCGACTCTAAAAGGCGAAGGGAGCTGTTTTTTGACCAAAAGCTGAGCCCAGTCATGGGCATTATTTGGGATAGAATCTTCGGACATAAATTTTTAATTTTAGCGAATTAGATAAGTAACACAGGCCTATAAGTTAGTTTAACTATAGCCTGTGAATGCTAATTGTGTAGCGCTAATTGCACTTATTAGTCGAAAGCATTCAGGGAAAGCTGCGTCTGAATAATTAGAAATTTAGAGATAAGTTTCTTTGTCGTCGAGTGTTTCTCTAATTCTGCGGTAACTATCCATTCTAGTTTGGCTTATTTTACCTGCTTCCAATGCTCCTAAAATAGCGCACTTTGGTTCACTGTTATGCCGACAATCACGAAAGCGGCAATAGCCTACAAAGGGCCGGAGTTCGATAAACCCTTCAATTAATTCTTGTTCAGTGATATGCCAAAGCCCGAATTCTCGTATGCCCGGTGAGTCAACTATTTTTCCCCCACCAGGGATGTGAAAAAGTTTTGCTGTGGTGGTGGTGTGCATGCCCTTTCTGGATAATTCTGATAAGGGACCTACCCGAATCGATTTATCACCTAAAATGCTACCGATTAAGGATGATTTCCCAACGCCTGATTGGCCCACAAAAATACTTGTGTAACTTCTTAACCATTCTAGCAAGGTCGACTCACATTGCTCTAACTCGAAAGCGGACGTTTTGAGTACTTCATAGCCGAGGGAGCTGTAGCTTTCACATAAGGCATCAATCGCCTCCCGATTTTCATCATTAATTAAGTCGCTTTTGTTAAAAAGCAGTGCCGGTTTAATATTTAATGTTTCTGCAGCAACTAAATAGCGGTCAATCAAGTTTGCATAAGGGGTGGGTTCGGTTGCGACCACGATGACAATTCGGTCTATGTTTGCTGCGACGGGCTTCAACAGACCATAATTGTCGGGCCGTTGTAATAAGCTGCTTCGCTCAAGTCTTGCTTCAATCACACCGTCTAGGTCGGGGCCCGCTCGCCAAATAACCTGATCACCGGTTACGAGTGAATCAATATTGGCTCGGACAAAACAACGGTATATTTTTCCTTTTTCATCACCTTCAAGGGCTTCAACATCAAGCTTCTGGCCATAATGGGCAATAATTAAACCTTTTTGCTCATCACTAAGGTCACCCGCAAACTTCTGTTTACTGATTGATTTCTCTTTGCGATCTGCTCGTGAAGCTTTCTCAGCTTGAATTTTTTCTATACGCCATTTCTGACGACGGTTTAATTTTCGTTTACTCATAAGCTGACTTGTTGTGTTGTGGCAATGAAGTAGTGACAATATTCGCGAATAAACGCATTCTAACAGTAAAATCATATCAGTAGCGCTTGTTTAAACATGATTTAGTCATTATCTTGTTTCGTTAAGTTTAAAGTAGACACAAAATTCTATATCAGGGTAAAAACTATGAGTCGTAAAAATAACTTGATCTGGGTAGATCTTGAAATGACAGGGTTAAACCCCGAAGAAGAACGGATTATTGAAATTGCTACCATTGTCACGGATGCAGACTTAAATATTCTCGCAATAGGCCCTGTTATTGCGGTTCATCAGAGCGATGAATTGTTAGACTCGATGGATGAGTGGTGTACAACAACTCATGGAAAAACGGGATTAACTAAGCGTGTTCAAGAGAGTACTGTTACTGAACAGTCCGCGGAGCAAGATACCATCGCGTTTTTAAAAGAGCACCTTGATGCAGGTTGCTCACCAATGTGTGGGAATAGTATTGGTCAAGATAGACGATTTTTAGTCAAATATATGCCAGAGTTGGAGGCTTTCTTTCATTATAGAAACCTTGATGTAAGTACTTTGAAAGAATTGGCGAAACGCTGGAAGCCAAGTATTTTAAGTGGTTTTAAAAAGAAGGGTATTCATTTGGCGTTGGATGATATTAAAGAATCGATTGATGAGTTGAGCTATTATCGAGAACATTTTATAGATTTGAAATAATACCAAACTTGGAGTAAGTCAATACGGCAGACGTAGGTGCTTACTTGTCTAATAAAGAAATAATAGATAAATATTAAATAGGTAGAATGATGGAATTAGTAACGATAGAAATTGAAGATAAAATTGCAAAAATATCACTTAATAATGGCAAAGTGAATGCTATTTCGCATCAGGTAATTGAAGAGTTAAATGCAGCGTTAGATCAGGCAGAAGAAGCCAAAGCGGTTGTAATACTAAGCGGTAAAGAGGGGATCCTGTCAGGTGGTTATGACTTAAAAACCATGCAAAAAAGTATGACCGATGCGATGGCGCTTGTAACAGAAGGGTCAAAATTTACGCGTCGAATGATGTCGTTTCCTTTTCCAATCATTGTTGCATGTACGGGTCATGCGGTAGCGAAAGGCGGATTTATTTTGCTAAGTGCTGATTACAGAATTGGTGTGGAAGGCCCATTTAAAATTGGCCTAAACGAAGTCGCGATTGGTATGACGATGCACCATGCAGGGATTGAAATGGCGCGTAACCGTATGCCTGTAAACTATTTTAATCGTTCGGTGATGAACGCTGAAATGTTTAGCCCTGAAGATGCGATCAAAGCTGGCTTTCTAGATCAAATTGTTGCGCCAGAGCAATTGATGGCAACAGCGGAGCAAGTGGCTACGCAAATGAAAACACTTAATATGCGTGCTCATCACGGTACAAAAATCAAGGCACGTCAGGCTTATCTTGAAACAATGGATAAGGCGATTGAAATCGATTCAACAGGTAGTCTTTAGTCTGTATGCATATTCATATTCTCGGTATTTGCGGCACCTTTATGGGGAGCCTTGCAGTACTAGCTAAAGAAATGGGGCTGAAAGTCACCGGTTGTGATCAGGCGGTCTACCCGCCGATGAGTACTCAGCTCGAAGAGCAGGGCATTGGGCTTATTTCAGGTTATGATCTAAGTCAGCTCGACTTAGGTGCCGACCTTTATGTAATCGGTAATGCGATTAGTCGTGGAAACCCTTTGTTAGAAGAAATTCTAAACCAAGGTTTACCTTACACATCGGGGCCAGGCTTGTTGGCGGATAAAATTCTACCGGGCAAGTGGGTTTTAGGTGTTTCGGGTACGCATGGTAAAACGACTACCAGTAGTATGCTTGCTTGGATATTAGAATATGCAGGTATGAAGCCAGGCTTTTTGATTGGCGGTGTCCCAGGTAATTTTGGTTATTCTGCACGACTCGGTGATACGCCGTTTTTTGTGATTGAAGCTGATGAATATGATAGTGCTTTTTTTGATAAACGTTCAAAGTTTGTCCATTACCGCCCACGAACGTTTATTGTTAATAATTTAGAGTTTGACCATGCCGACATTTTTGCTGATTTGGCTGCGATACAAGCGCAGTTTCATCACGTTATTCGCACCATTCCTAGTAATGGACGTGTGATTTACCCCGCGAAGATTGAAGCGGTCGACCAAGTACTAGCAAAAGGTTGTTGGGCTGAACAGCAATCCTTTTCTGAAGAAATTAAGGGCAAAGCCGAAGAAAATACTGGGGCGCAGACAAATGAGCTACCAGTATGGCGTCAGTTGAATGCTTCAGGTAGTGAATTTCAGGTGATGTTGGGCGATGACACGCAAACGGTTAATTGGACGTTAACGGGTAAGCATAATGTTGAAAACGGCATGGCTGCGATGCTGGCTGCACGACATGTGGGTGTGACCTTAGCGCATAGTGCTGAAGCGTTATCTTGCTTTAAAGGTGTAAAGCGGCGCATGGAGTGTCTTGCTAGCATTACGACTCAATCTGGCATTGTTTCGATCTATGATGATTTTGCTCACCACCCCACGGCGATTAAAACCACTTTGGATGGCTTAAGGTCTCAAGTCGGGGAAGCGAACATCATTGCTTTAATAGAGCCTCGATCTAATACCATGAAAATGGGTATTCATGCTAAAACCCTGCTGGCCAGTGCAGAGCAAGCAGACTGTGTGATTTGGGCTGACCTGACGCAAAGTGACGCGCAAAATAGTGATAATTGGTTAGAAAGCCAAATTCAAACAGCGAACGACACTCACTTGCTAGGGAGAAGTGTTGAAGAGTTGATTGATAAAACCATTTCTAACCTTCAAGGCGAAACCCATATCGTCATTATGAGTAATGGCGGCTTTTCTGGGATTCATCAACAACTCATTGATGCGGTAAGGGCATTGTCGGGAGGTGTATGTCTAAACAAGTAGATTATTCGCAAACAATCACGATTGCGATCACCGGAGCATCAGGCGTTCAATACGGACTCCGTTTAACTCAGTGTCTGATCAACGAGGGTTTGCGTGTATATTTGATGGTATCTAAAGCTGCTCAAATCGTCATCGCAACAGAAACTGATCTGAAGTTGCCTGCGCAAGCTGCAAAAATGGCCCAGTACTTAAGTGAAAAATTTAGTGCCAAACCAGGGCAGTTAGAGGTGTTTGGTAAGGAAGACTGGATGGCGCCTGTCGCCTCAGGTTCGGGTGCGCCGAGTCAGATGGTGGTTTGCCCTTGTAGCACAGGGACATTATCAGCTATTGCGTGTGGTGCGAGTAATAATCTTATTGAGCGTGCTGCAGATGTGGTCTTAAAAGAGCGTCGTAAGCTCATTTTGGTGCCGAGAGAAACGCCTTATTCAGAAATTCACTTAGAGCACATGCTTAAACTTACACGAATGGGGGCGGTAATCATGCCTGCAAGCCCAGGCTTTTATCATCAACCGCAATCACTTGATGATTTGGTTGATTTTATTGTCGCGAGAATATTGGATCATCTCGGTGTGGAGCAGAAGCTTGTTGAACGTTGGGGAAGGTCAGAGCCTTAGTGCTTGGAATAATATCTGAGTGCGCTTTATTTAATTATTTTGTTTAATGTTGTGATCTGATTATGGACGAAACTTATCTACTTCAAGTGCTAAGTATGTTTTTCTTTAGTGCTTGGAAAACCTATATTGGTCCACTTATCGCGGTTGGGGCTGGTTTTTCCTATTTGGAAATGCTTCTGTTTAATATGGGGCCTGCGCTTGGCTCTGCTGCCGCGTCTCTTTTTATTACTGATCTTTGGATGGCGAAACGCCAAACGAAGGCTAAAGGTTTTAATAAAAATCTCAGAAGAGTACTGAAAATATGGAAGCGATACGGAAAAAGTATAACGCTTCTCATGGCGCCTATATTACTTGGAATTCCTAGCTATGCCTTGATTGCACGAAGATTAAAAGAGAGTCGTACCAAGATTATGCTTGAACTGACCGTGGCAACGTTTACTTGGTGTTCACTCATCTATTGGGCGGGTTTTAAAGGTCTTTTACTCGCTGAAATGTCAATCTAACGATACTTACACTTGCTCAATTTCAGTAAGTGTTTCCCCTGATAAACGATAAGCTTGCCCAAAGCCTTTCACAAATGTGCCTGTTTTGGCCTTTAATTCAAATAAACAAAAATCAGGTAATGTTTTAAGTAGTTGAATGGTTGGCCCTTGTGCCGCCTCAAACGCTATAAGTGTACGCTCCCACTTTTCATTTCTTCTATCGACAAATGTACTTTTGCATTCAAGCGTTAACCGCTTTCGTGCAAATACCGTTTTGCTGCTTGATTCATCTTCGATGAACATTAATGACAGTTGGTGATGCGTTTTTAGGTTTTGAGTATGGGCCGCTAGTTCGCTAATAAAAATGAAAAAACTATTCTCTGATTTCAGGTAGGGTGCATAGCTAATTTCTGCTTGTTTAGCTGCGTTTAAGGTGGCAAGTTGAACAGATTTAAGGGAACCAATTAATGCATCGACTTCATCTTGTATCGTATCTGACATAGCGTTTTGGTTCCTTATTTCTATTATATGTCGTATTTGTTAGATGCATTCTGCATTGTTTTAGAGGATAAAAATTCAAGATCGTTTTTACCGTTATTAGCTGCTTCAATTAAAGCGGCAGCGACATCAATAGGTTTAATAGCTTTGTAGTTGCCCGGCATTTGACCCATAACAAACCCGCTCAAATGTTCAAGTAGGCGGAATTCTTCGCGCTGGCCTCTTAGTAAGCTTGGGCGTGCAATAGCGACATGTGGATAAGCGTGTTTGCTTAATTTTTCTTCAAGCTCACCTTTCATTTTTAAATAATAAGAAAGTGCTTTCGGGTTGGCGCCATGTGAAGAGACTAAACCATAATAACTTGCGCCATGTTGAGTGCCTAATGCTGCAAAATTAAGCGGGTATTGAACATCTATTTGATAGTATTCTTTTTTGACGGGTGTTTTTTTAGTTGTTGACCCTAGCGCGCAGAATAAATCATCAACATGTGCATTTTTAGAGGCTGCTTTGAGTGCTTGGTAGTCAATTGGCCATTGGGTCACTTTGGAAAGGTTTTTCCAGTGCTCCGGTAGGGGTTTTCTAACGAGCGCAACTACTTCAGTGTAAGCGGGATTTTGGTTTAATAATTCTATTAAATGGTTACCAACAACTCCTGTAGCGCCGGCAACCCAGGCAATCTTTCCCATAAAAACCTCTTAGTATCGAATAAGGGCTTAGTTTGCGGGAAATGTTATAGGGTTTCAATCCTCTGATTGTAGGGGCTTAGCGATTGTCGGGGTTTCTGAAATAATGGGAGGCTTAGGAAATAATTGTATTATCTCTGCGCTTGCTTGTTTTTCTCTTGTTAGATTTATGTTTTCTGTTTGTGGGCTCAAGTGATGCCTTCGTAGAAATTCTTGAGGGTTGGAAAGCGCTTCTTCTAACTCGATTAAGGAGTTATTCATGAGTTTAGATAATTCCAAGCAAGACTTTATAGCAGTTTTAGAGCGTTGTCGTTCCATGTTTATTTTAAACTGAAGGCCGTGTAGGCGTCTGGATATATGCTCAGGTGCCTGATCCAGTATTTGCTTGCATAGTTGGTCGCGGAGCTCTTCAAACTCAGCAGGGTCTTCTTTAGCCAGGGCTACTAAAGCTTCAAAGCTAGGGATGGTATCTTCAAACATAATAAAAACCTCAATCCATTTGAATGTTTTTGATGTAAATTCAATCTTACAAGATGTGGTTAAATAATGTACAGTTTTTTTGGGTTGTAATGTGAGCCTGGTTATTAAAAGCTATATTTTTAGAAGAATTTACCGTTAGTTTGATGATAAATATAACAAATAATCAATAAATTGGTTTTATTACTCTAATTTTGTCCTTCAAACTACCTATGTATTCACAATGAAGGTAAAAAGATGATGACTCCAGTAAATGATATGTATGAATTTGTGCAAGCCGGCGGGCCTGAACCTGAGCAATATGATGCTTTGAATCATACTTTGGGGGCATTTAATTTACTTGAACGTCGGGGGGAACTTGATCATTATGGGCCCGATTTCAAAGAAGATTTAATGGGAAAGTCGTTAACTTTCGATACCATGCAAGGCTTTGCATACAGAAAACCGCATGGGCATGCAGGTGATTTCGAATTAATTGAACGTATTTGTGGCGATTATCAGACCTCTGACCAAAACCTGAAAAAATGGGATAAATTCTGGAATCAACATGCGTTTGTAGAAGCTATTCAAAATAGTCAGCAATACTTTAAGCAAGCAATGCAGGAAGTTGAGCTTAATATTACTCAGGCAAATGTTTTGAATGTAGCATCGGGTTCGTCACGATCGATAGCCAATTACTTAACTGATACTAACAGTCATTCGTCTTTTTTATGTATGGATAATAATTGGAAAGCTTTAGATTATGCACGACTGCTTTGCCGTAATTATGTTCAACAGGTTCAGTTTCAACATGGTAACGTCGCTGACTTGAATACGCCTGATCAATATGATCTCGTTTGGTCAGAGGGCTTATTCGATTATTTGAATGATGATGCCTTCAAAGTAAATCTTAAAAAACTGCTGACTCAAACTCAAAAAGGCGGGCGCTTGGTGATTGGTAATTTGAGCACGACTAATCCGAGTCAAAACTATATGGACTTCTTGCAATGGCATGTGAACCCTCGAAGCGAGGCCCACTTATATTATTTAGCGTCATGCTGCGGGGTACAGCGCGCTAAGATGAATGTAGTGAAAGATCCAAGTGGCGTTAATTTATTTCTACATATTGCCCGTTAGACGTTATAATTATCGCTTGAACATTTACTTATCTTTTTTATTGATAAAAAGCCAACTCAAGCGCGGTCATGAATGACAAAACCAAAGTCTAAAAAAACTCAGAAGCAATCGGTTGCTTCTGATCCCCATCAAGCTCGTGAAGCCTCTAATTACGAGAACCCTATTCCAAGTCGAGAATTTCTGACGAGTCATTTAGATGAGCGGAATGCTCCTGCAACTCATCCAGAATTAGCCGATGAACTTAATTTAACTGATCCTGACAATATAGAAGCTTTACGACGTCGGTTGATTGCCATGTGCCGAGACGGTCAGTTAGTGAGTAACCGGAGAGGGCAATATTTGCCTATCTCACGTGTCAATTTAGTAAAAGGGCTCGTGATTGGGCACCGAGATGGCTTTGGCTTTGTAAAGTTAGATGAAGGTGGGTCTGATTTATATTTGTCTGCGCGACAGATGCAAACCGTTTTTGATGGCGATCGAGTTTTAGTGCGTGCCGATAGTGAAGATCATAAAGGTAAGCGGCATGCCGTGATTATTGAAATTCTGGAACGTAATACTACTCAATTGGTCGGGCGTTTATATCGTGAAGGGAATATTGTTCAGGTTGAAGTTGAAAATACCCGGATAAATCAGAAAATATTGGTCGATTCTGAAGACACCGAGAATGCTGAACACGGTCAATACGTGGTGGTAGAAATTCTACACCAGCCGACAAAACGTACCCATGCAACGGGTCGAGTGATCGAAATTCTGGGTGATCATATGGCGCCGGGTATGGAAATTGATGTTGCTATTCGTACGTACGGTGTTCCATTTGAATGGCCTAAGTCGCTTGAACTTGAAGTGAGTAAATTAAAGCCGAAAGTATCCGCTGCCGATAAAAGACGCCGAATTGATATCAGGGATTTACCGCTGGTCACGATTGACGGTGAAGATGCGCGTGACTTTGATGATGCCGTGTATTGTAAAAAACAGGGTTCGGGCTGGAAGCTATACGTAGCGATTGCGGATGTGAGTCATTATGTTCAACCTGAATCTGCGCTTGATTTAGAGGCTCATAATCGAGGAACTTCGGTTTATTTTCCCGATTACGTGGTTCCGATGCTACCAGAGGTGTTGTCTAATGGTTTATGTTCACTTAACCCAAAAGTAGACCGACTTTGTATGGTCTGTGAAATGGATGTGAGCGCTGAAGGCCTGGTCACCTCAAGCAGGTTCTACGAAGGTGTAATGTATAGCCATGCAAGGCTGACATACAATCAGGTCGGAACTATGTTAGAAGCGCCAGAGTCGCCTGATGGTATGCAACTTTGTGAAGATTATGCCGATGTTTTGCCGGAACTTCACAATTTATACTCACTTTTTGATGCCTTAACACAGCGGCGTAAAGAGCGTGGCGCCATTGAGTTTGATACGGTAGAAACTAGAATTGTTTTTGGCGAAGAGCGAAAAATTGAAGCAATTGTTCCAACTGTGCGTAACGATGCTCATAAAATTATTGAAGAATGTATGTTATGCGCCAATGTCGCGACAGCAGAGTTCTTATCACGGCATAAAATTCCTGCTCTTTATCGAATTCATGAAACACCTAGTGCTGTGAAGCTAGAAAACGTACGTTCATTTTTAGGTGAACAGGGTTTGCAGCTAATGGGAGGCGAAGAACCAACGCCTGCTGATTACCAAGAAGTTATTCGCCAGATTAAAGGGCGTCCAGACTTTAGTGTGCTACAAACGGTGTTGTTGCGCTCTATGAGTCAGGCGGTTTATGGGCCTGAAGAGAAAGGTCATTTTGGCCTAGCGTATGATCACTACGCACATTTCACATCCCCAATACGACGTTATCCTGATTTGCTGGTGCATCGCGCAATTAAGTCGATCATTTATAGTGAAAAGGCTTGTGATGATGTATTACGGCCAGATGATTTAGATTTATCACGTTATACCTATCTATATGATTTACCCAAAATGTTAGTGTTGGGTGAGCACTGCTCGATGGCGGAGCGACGTGCTGATGAAGCGACGCGTGATGTAGATAGCTGGCTGAAATGTGAATACTTACAACAGCATTTAGGCGAAGTGTTTGAAGGCATTATTTCTGGTGTAACGGGCTTTGGGTTTTTTGTTGAGCTGGCTGATTTGTATGTAGAAGGCTTGGTGCATGTTTCATCTTTGAGTAGTGATTATTATCACTATGATGGTGCTAAGCATCGCATGATTGGTGAGCGTTCAGGTACATCATATAGCTTGGGTGATTCGGTTGTTGTTGAAGTTGCTAAAATAAACTTGGAAGAGCGTAAAGTAGATTTATTGCTGGTGAGTGCAGAGCCTAAAAGACGTACTCGGCGCCGGAGTGAAAAGAAAAGTGCTGCGAAAGGAAAGAAGGTTGGACAGAAAGGCGTGAAAGCTTCTGACAAAACAACCGCGAAGCGTAAACCTAAGGCGACTAAATCTAAAACCTCGAAGCCAAAAGTTTCAAAGTCCAAAGTAACAAAGTCGAAATCTGAAAAACCTGTCGTGAAAAAGAAAACGCCCGCTAAAAAGGCAAAAAAAGCACCGGAGTCCGAAAAAGCTGGTGGTGTACGTAAACGTAAGGCTAAAACATCATGAGCCTGGATACGGTATTTGGTTTACATGCGGTTGAGTCATTAGTACGAAGCGAGCCCGACTCAGTTCTATCCATACAGGTACAAGAAGGGCGTGAAGATAAGCGCTTATCAAAGCTACTTAATCTGGTTCAACAGAAGAATCTAAAACTTGAGCACGTACCACGAAAAACATTAGATACCTTGGTTAGTGGCCGACATCAAGGTGTAGTAGCCGTCATAAAAGCTGAGACGGAAAAAACAGAAGGAGACTTAGAGGATATTCTACAAGGCTTATCGGTACCACCTTTCTTATTGATACTCGACTCTGTGACTGATCCTCATAATTTAGGTGCCTGCCTTCGATCTGCAGATGCCGCTGGTGTTCATGCTGTAATCGTACCGAAAGATAAATCGGCGCCATTGAATTCTGTTGCGCGAAAAGTCGCGTGTGGTGCCGCAGAGCATGTACCGGTTATTCGCGTGACTAACTTAGCGCGCACCATGAAATGGTTACAAAACTATGGTGTTTGGATTACCGGTGCTGCGGGCGAAGCCGAGAGTGTTATTTATCAAACAGACTTTAAAGGGTCTATGGCGCTTGCTATGGGCGCTGAAGGTAGTGGCTTACGACGCTTAACGCGAGAGCATTGTGATCAACTGACTAAAATCCCCATGGTGGGCAGTGTGAGTAGCTTGAATGTGTCGGTTGCAACGGGTATTTGTTTGTTTGAAGCGCTCCGACAACGTACATTGATTTAGAATAACTCAGTCTTCTTGTCACCCGAATGGCTCATATTATTAATATAAGCACTAATTGTGAATGATCGAAAAGAATAATAGAAAATTATTCGATTCGATTCGATTCGATTCGATTCGATTTTATTTAATTAATAATGAAATCTTCTAAATAGAAAATTGACAAGCAACTACATTGAGCTATTAATTAATGTGGTAGTTTGTATGTGCTCTTACGAATTGCTCCTCAACAAATACAAACCAATTATTACGATGTTAATTCGTAAACTTAGATTGGCCTAAAGCATGGTAGCGTTAGTCGTCGCATTTAGATGTCGAACTTGAAAAGGATGGAAGGTTTTTCAAACAATGTTCAAAACCTCAGCTAATTTCTGTTTTCTTATTATTTTGGGTTTCCCGTTACCAACTCAGGCCGAGTCATTTGACCAAAGTGATGAAGAAGCTTTATTTGGTCTTTATGGTGATGAAGACTTTATTAGTATTGCAACGGGAGTTGTTCAACCCGTAGCTAAGGCTCCAGCTGTTGCGACAGTTATTACCGCTGAAGATATCCAGAATATGGGCGCTGTAGATATTGACGAGGTATTGGAGACTGTGCCAGGACTTCATGTAACGCGTGACCCTTTTGGTTACCAGCCAGCCTATGTTTTTCGTGGTATTTATTCTAAGTTTAATCCTCAAGTATTGATGCTGATCAACGGCGTGCCTATCACCAACCTATTTCATGGTGACCGTGGTTTAATCTGGGGAGGAATGCCTGTCCATTCGGTTGCGCGAATCGAAGTGATTCGAGGTCCTGGTTCGGCAGTTTATGGTGCTGATGCTTTTGCCGGTACCATAAATGTGATTACAAAATCTTATGATGATATTGACGGCACTCAAGCAGGTGTGCGACTTGGAAGTTTTGACCATAAAGAACTGTGGTTGTTGAAAAAATCAAAAATAGGGGAGGGTAAGTTAGCAGTATCTTTAGAATTTACTCAAACCGATGGTCAGGATGAAATTATTGAGTCTGATGGGCAAACAAATCTTGATGCCGCGTTTGGGACGAATGCTTCTTTAGCGCCTGGTGAAGTTAATTTATCCCGCGAGAACATAGACTTACGCTTAGATTATGAATACGATGATTGGCAGTTTAGAGCAGGGCTCCAGCGCCGTTCAGACTTTGGAAATGGCGCTGGTATAGCGGAAGCCTTGGACCCCCATAACCGTTATTTAAGTGAGCGCTGGAATGCGGATATTAACTATACCAATGACCATGCCTTTGATGAGTGGTCCTTTTCTGCCCAACTGAGCTATTTTGATACGAGCCAAGAAGTAGAAAAAGATCTTATTATTTTTCCTGCAGGGGTGAATATGAGCTTAGGAGAATTTTCTAATGGTGCGATTGGCAACCCGGAAGTGTTTGAACGTCATAGCAGAGCGAATGCTACGAGTATTTTTACAGGCTTCGATCGTCATACACTTCGTTTTGGCTTAGGGTATTATTATGGCGACTTATATAAAGTCAAAGAGTCCAAAAATTTTAGTGTAGATCCTGATACTAATCTCCTTGTTCCTTTGCCTGGAGGGTTAACTGATGTTTCTGATACTTCTTCAGTTTTTCTACAAGAAAAAACACGTATTAATAAATATGTACTAATACAGGATATTTGGAACATCGCCGCTGACTGGGAAATAACCGCCGGTATTCGGTCAGATGATTATTCTGATTTTGGGCGTACACATAACCCCAGAATTGCCTTGGTCTGGTCAGTAAATCATGATTTAACCGCTAAAGTACTTTATGGAAAAGCCTTTCGTTCACCGAGTTTCACGCAAACATTGGCAATTAATAATCCGAGTGTATTGGGTAACCCAGATTTAGACCCTGAGAAAATGAAAAGCACGGAGCTTGCTTTTGATTATCGACCTTCACATAGTATTCACTATGGTTTGACCTTTTTTCATTATGAATGGGAAGATATTATCCAGTTTGTTTCTGACGCAGGGCTCACGACAAAAACGGCTCAAAACGCAGGAACTCAGAACGGGCAAGGAATCGAATTTGAAAGTACATGGCAACCTATTTACAACCTGGAGCTACAAGCTAACTATTCTGTTCAAATTTCCGATGATAAAACGGACGGGGGGATATCTGCTCAAGCACCTCACCGGCAATTATTTTTATCTCTTTTATGGAAGAAGTCTGATAACTGGCAGGTATATTCACAATTTAATTGGGTCTTGGATAGGCGGAGAATATCGGAAGATGACCGGTCAGTCATCAGTGACAATAAAACCGTGGATCTTAGTATAAGGCGCAGACGTAATGGTCACCCTTTGACCTTTGCTTTTTCGGTTAAAAACCTATTTAACAGTGATGTGCGTGAACCAAGCCCGTGGGCTTTTCCTGCTGCGTCAATCGCCAACGATTTACCGATGGCAGGACGACGAATATTTGCAGAATTTGAGTACCAATTTTAATGATGTAACGAATGATTTTCAAATACATGAACAAGGATGAGAGGGTAAATGCAATGGAAACTAAGAGAGTCGCATTAATTACCGGAAGTTCAAAAGGGATTGGAAAAGGCATTGCGCAAGCTCTAGCAAAGCAGGAAGTTGCTGTTGTGGTCACGAGTCGTCAGTTAAGTGATGCGCAAACTCTTGCAAAAGAAATTCAGGATGAGGGTGGGTGTGCACTAGGTCTGGAATTTGATATTGAATTACAGTCTCACTTATCGTTAATTATTCATCAAACCATCGAGCACTTTGGCCGATTAGATGTATTGGTGAATAATGCGGTAAACCAAAATTGTCTATTGCCTTCGATGGACTTCAGTGATGAAGAGACCATTAAAACCATCACCACAAATTTAAGTCATAACTATCTTCTTAGTCAGAAAGCCTATCCTTACCTTAAAGCGAATCAAGGTTGCATTATTAATATCGCATCGGTTGTAGCGAATCAGCACTTATTGGGCTTGCCGCTTTATGGGCTTGTTAAAGGTGCTATCGTGCAAATGACCAAAGTACTTGCTGCAGAGTGGGCAAATTCAAAAGTGAGAGTAAATGCGATTAATCCTGGGTTTATTCGAACACAGGCATTTGTTGATTTAGGCTTTGAACCTGAGGTAATTGATCGGGCTTATGGGTTTTATGACGGTTATCAACCTTTGTCTGGTGTTGGGCAGCCTGATGACGTCGCCAATGCGGTTTTATTTTTAAGTAATGAAGCTTCAAGCTTTATGACGGGCGCAGTGCTGGATGTTGATGGTGGCTTCTCAGTGAAAGCGCTTGAACTGTATAACGGGTCATAATAAGTACATATAAGGAGGTCGAAATGAAACGGAACTATATTGGGCTTGCCTGCACGGGACATGATAATGCGATCGCGATAATTAATGCTAAAGGTGAATTAGTTTTTGCGGAAGGAAGCGAACGCTATTTGCAAAATAAGCGTGCTATTAATTCGCCTCCAGATGATATGAATCATATCGAAAGCATTATTAATGAATATTGTGACCCGAATGCTGAACTTGTGATAGCGAAAACTTGGAGTGATCAAAGTGGAGATATTTTCGCAAAGGAAATTACTTTAGCTAAGCGACGTTACAAAAAATATAGTGAACCTGAAGGGGCAAAACAATTTTTAGCTGTCAATGCCGATATTTATTGTTATGTCATGGACTTGGTTGCTAACAATATTCGAAATACTGGGCAGCACCTAAAGTTTAGGTGTGATACTAGCTTACAGCGCCAAGTCTCTTTTACTGCTTTCGACCACCATCTTACTCATGCCGCAACAGCATGTTATACCAGTCCTTTTAAGGAAGCTGTTTGTGTTGTTGTAGATGGTTTTGGAGAGGGCGCTAGTAACGGAATTTATCATTACGTTGATGGACAATTTCGCACTATTGGTGTGAACAGCATGCTTGGCAACATTGAAAAAAGTATTGGCGTTTTTTATGGAACCCTTTGTGGCTTATGTGGCTTTGATTTATGGCGGGGTGAAGAATGGAAAGTGATGGGGTTAGCACCTTATGGGAAACTCAATCCAGAAATTCATCAGCTAATGCGACAGCGAATTCAGGTAAAGGGTCTTAATTTAATATGCCCTGAACAAGGAGATGAATCATTAGAAAAATTACTGGGTTATGCCCGAACATCTGAACAAACACCTATTGATGTTGCAGATCTTGCTTTCACAGGTCAGCAGGTTTTTTGTGAATTAATGACTGAACTATTGTCGAACGCTTGTGATTTGGGTTTGTCGGACAACCTCGTGTTAGGAGGTGGTTGCGCATTAAATTCAGCTTATAGCGGTAAAATTCTTAAGCAAACTAATTTTAAAAAGTTACATATATTTTCAGCGCCAGGAGATGATGGGAATGCAGTGGGGGCTGCCTATTTAGCGTATCGAAAAGATCATCCAGAGAGCCAGGTACCTTCTGCTCAGGCTTCTGAAAAATTGCCCCTACATTATTTTCAAACACCTTATTTAGGGGCTGAAATGTCGGAGGAAACGCTGTCAAAAATTGCTCAATATAGTGGTCTGAAAATTATAGAAGAGTCGATGGCATGTATAAGCCAGAAAACGGCGGAATTATTAGCAGAGGGTTACATTGTTGGGTGGGTTCAAGGCCGGGCTGAGTTTGGTCCTCGGGCGCTGGGTAATCGCTCAATTCTTGCTGACCCTAGATTTGTGGAGATGAAAGAGAAAATTAATGCGAGGGTTAAATTCAGAGAAGAATTTAGACCATTTGCACCCTCTGTTTTGCATGAATTTGGCGAACAGTATTTTGAGGATTATCAAGAATCCCCCTATATGGAACGTACTTTGCACTTCAAGGATGAAGTAAAAGAAAAAGTGGCCGCGGTGCTTCATGAAGATGGAACCGGTCGATTGCAATCGGTAAAAGAAGAATGGAACCCTAGTTACTATCAACTTATTGATAATTTTAGAAAACTGACGGGGGTTCCTATCCTTTTAAACACAAGTTTTAATGTGATGGGGAAGCCTATTATTCATTCGGTAGAAGATGCTTTGGCAGTTTTTCACACCAGTGGTCTGGATGTGCTTGTTATTGGTAACCGTATGATTAAGAAAAATGATGATTTTTCTTTTAAGCATGAACCTCACTAGGGTCGCGAACTTTTGATCTTTACTGTCTACGATTGTGGGTGTCTTATTTATCGTCACGTTTGCTTTAAAAAAGTAGGGGGGGAGATGATTCGGCTCAGCCTATTGCTATTTAGTCAATTAGTGGTGGTTCAATCAGTGCTTGGTCAACCAGTACTGAATGAGTCACTTCATGTAGAACGTTTAGCGGTGATTTATCCTGAAATACGTGAGCCTTACCGACAAATATTTTTAAGTATACATAAAGGTATTAAAAATAGTTTTGAGGGTGAATTGTCTACGTATGTATTGAAGAAAAAAACAACTTCAGATGCGCTTCATAACTGGCTCAATAATCAAAATGTGGATGGCGCTATTGTGCTAGGCAACCGGAGTATGCGTGCAGCATTATCATTACCTTCTAGTCCTTTAACCATAGTAGGAGCCGTGTTAATTCAGCCGAGTGAGGCAAAATTATCGACGATTACACTCGTGCCTTCTCCCAATGTTATTTTTAAGGAGGTAAAAAAGGTATTACCAAAAGTTAAACGGGTACAGGTGGTTTACCGACAAGTAAATGATTGGTTTATCAAGCAGTCTATTGAGCATGCTGCTCAACAGGGCTTAAGGCTTGTGCCTCATAAAGCAGAGAATGTGAGTGAAATGGCCTACCAATATCGACAGATTTTGAGTGAAATGGACCCTGAGGAAGATGCACTGTGGATCGCACCTTATGGGCGAAGCCCAGACAAGACCATCTTAAAAGTAATACTCGAAGAGTCTTGGCGAAATAGACTAGCGGTTATTTCAAGTAGCTTGGCTGATGTAAAGCGTGGGGCGCTTTTTTCCTTTTATACGAACAATGTAGGAATGGGTAAAGAGCTGGTTAGTTTTTGGCACAATGAACTGAAAAATAAATCGAATGAAATTCATGTGCAGACGAGTAAAAGTATCGAAATTGCGATTAATTTGCGAACAGCAAATCACTTGAATTTGTATTACAGCAAGCAAGATAGACAAAAATTTGGTTTGATGTATCCAACGCCACGGGATAGGTAAAGAGGATTTTATATGAAGATTGTGCAAGGTGCCTCATTCAATCAACTTTCTTTTAAGCAGCAGTTAATAATTGCATTCGGCTTCGGAATTGTTTGCTTTGCAGTAATTTCATCTTTTGTGATTTCTTCAATCTCTAGTCAAACGGTGCATAAACAATTTGTTTCGCAAGGGAAACAAATTACAGAAAATTTTGCAGAGCAAAGTGTCTTAGCCTTGCTTTATCATAGTACTGAAAATGCACAAGAAGCTTCGAAGTCTATCTTGTCTTTTCCCGATGTATCCAGTGTTGTGATTTATGATGAAAACCATACAACTCTTTTTAATAGTCAGCCGAATTCCCTGGTAAATATTCCCTCTTCTTGGTCTGAAAAGGGGTTGGAATATATTGAAATGGACGACATGTGGCATTTTAGTATGCCTGTTTTCAGTGGGGAGTGGGCATTGGATGAATCATCTCCCTTTGCAGCACAATCACCAGAACATGAGTTGATTGGCTTTGTTCGGGTATGCATTTCCAAAGAAAGTTTACATGCAATGACTCGTGAAATATTAAAAAGTAATTTGCTGATTGCATTGAGTTTTTCGGTGGGATTGCTTTTGTTGTTGTTAATGATTACGAATCGACTACTTAGACCATTAAAGCAATTAGCATTGAATATGCATCAGGCGGAACAAGGCAATATTCGAGTGCGAGCCATGCTTGAAGGGTCAGCAGACTTGTTGTTAATGGAGCAAGCGTTTAATACGATGATGGATGAGTTAGAACATCGTGAAAATGAATTGGTAGTAGCGCGAGATGAAGCCATTGATACTGCTAAAGCGAAAGGTGAATTCGCTGCGACAGTCAGCCATGAACTTCGTACGCCAATGAATGGTGTACTTGGAATGTTGCAGTTACTTCAAAGTACTGAGCTGGACTCAAAACCCAAAGAGTATGTTGATATTGCGACAAATTCAGCTCAAACATTATTGTTATTGATTGATGATATTTTGGATTTCTCAAAAGTTGAATCTGGAAAAATGAAGTTTCATCTTGAAGATTTTGGTATTCGAGAACTGGTGACCGATGTTGTGGAGTTATTAGCGCTTCAATCTAATGCTAAGAAAGTAATGTTAAGTGCCGTGATTGACCCGAATTTAAAAAATATTATAAGGGGCGACTCTGGCAGAATTCGCCAAATATTATTAAACCTTGCGGGTAATGCTATAAAATTTACCGATCAAGGTATGGTCATGATTCGCGTTGAACAAGTTTCAGCGAGTGATAATTTAAAATTAAAATTTGAAGTTGAAGATACGGGTATAGGAATTTCTGAAGAGGCTCAAAAAAGGATATTCGATTCGTTTGTGCAAGCAGATGGAACGACAACACGAACCTATGGCGGAACGGGACTTGGGCTCACAATCAGTGAACAGTTAATTATGCTGATGGGGGGGAAATTACGTGTTAAAAGTAAAATTGATGAGGGGAGCACATTCTGGTTTACGATTCCTATGGCTGTAGCAAGCCAAGCGAGTCATGTATTGCCTATAAACGACCAGAAGTTATTCCTGCTTCGGGTATTAACTATTGGTGATAATAAAGCCAGAAATAAGGTTTTCTCTTTAACTCTCAGCAGCTGGCAGTGTATTCATCAGCAAGCAGAATCGTTTGAACAAGCGAATTTTATGATGGAAAAGTCTCGGAAAAAAGGAGAGTTTTATGATCTTGTTATCGTTGATAACCCGGTAATAAACTCATTTGAGACCAATGTGTTTGGTAAAAATGATGAGCTGGCCAGCATGAAGTTCTTAGTGCTAAGTGACGACCTTTCTCTCCATGCCGATACTGATTCAATCATTTCTCCAACGATTAAGTATATACCTTCTGTGATTGATTCGATCACACTTCGACGTGAAATACAGTGTCTTATTAATAATGTTTCCATAGACAACACTACGGTTACTCGCTTAGATTCAAAAAGCAAAGAGAGTATTCGAATATTGGTTGTAGATGATAATCCTACCAATCAAATTGTTGCTCGAACTATGTTGGGAAAACTCGGTTATTGGGCTGAAGTGGCAGAGAATGGAGAGGTCGCTATCGAGAAGTTAGCCGGCTCATCTTTTGATCTGGTTTTAATGGATTGCTTAATGCCAATCATGGATGGATATAAAACAACTCAAATGATTCGGGAGAGTGGATCCAGCAGTAATAGTATTCCTATTCTAGCGATGACTGCACATATTTTTCAATCTGACCGTCAGCGTTGCTTTTCGGCTGGCATGAATGACTTTGTGGAGAAACCTCTAAAGTTTGAGGATCTTGAAGATAAGATTTCTTTATGGCTTAGTCCCCCAATTCAAAACGAGTTAATCTCAATAGCAAAGAAATCGGGGGAGGAAGATGCAGACGTTACCTCAAAGCAGGCAATGCCCATTGAAGCAAAAACATTTCCAATTGATATTGATAAATTAAATGAAATGCGGAGTCGCATGGGGGAGGTTTTTTCTCAAATATTAATAGTTTTTATGGAAGATACGCCAGAACTTATAGAAAAAATGGCCTATGATTTCGATCAAAAAAATATAGATGAAATTAAAAAAAGTACACGTATATTAAGAGGGACAGCCAGCAATATTGGTGCAGGGCCCTTAGCTGCAATATGTGTTCATTTAGAACAAGCTGTTGAATCAGGAAATTCAGAGCAGGTTGAGGCACTACTTAGAGATATATCTAAGGAATACATGCAAATCAAAGCAGCGCTCCAAGATGAACTTTTTGCTAATAATACGGCGCTGCATGCTTCACCTGAATTAACGCAAACGATATTAGTCGTGGATGATGATCGAAGTGCTCGTTATGCTTTACAAGGTATTTTAGAGCGTGATGGCTTTAATATGATTGAAGCTAGAGATGGCTTAGAAGCAGTCGAGGCATGTGAAAAAAGTATGCCTGATATGATTTTGATGGATGCGATGATGCCAGAGCTTGATGGGTTTGATGCTTGTAAGCAAATTCTGAATATTCCGGCCTCAAATCGACCGATTATATTAATGGTCACGGCGTTACATGATGAAGGTTCTATTGAGAAGGCTTTTTCAGCGGGTGCTACCGATTTTATACCAAAACCTGTTAATTTTATGTTGCTTCGAAAACGCGTAAATCGATTATTACAGTCGAGTAAAACAGAGCGAAAAGTATATCAATTAGCTTATTATGATGCCTTAACTAGCCTGCCAAATAGGGAGCTGTTTTTGGAACGTGGACGTGAGTTAATTCGACGCGCATATACGATGAATCACTTATTAGCAGTACTTTATATCGACTTGGACCGGTTTACGCTTGTGAATGAAACACAGGGGCATGAGGTTGGAGATTTACTAATTAAAACAGTAGGCCAGCGTTTGCAGGGTTGCATTCGATCAGGTGATGTTTTAGCACGAATTTGTGGCGATGAATTTGCAATTATCCTTGATAAGGTTCAATCACCTGAAGTGGTGATTGGTGTCGCGGAGAAAATTAGAGAGATGATTTCCAGGCCCTTTTCATTTATGAGCCTACAGATTTTTTCTCAGGCTAGTATTGGTATCGCTGTTTACCCTAATAATGGCAATAATATAGGCTCAATGCTGAAGCATGCGGACACTGCTTTGTTTAGGGCAAAAGCGAAGGGAGGGAACTGTTTTCAATATTATGAAAATGGAATGGAAACTGAAGCGATCCGAAAAGTTGAAATGGAGCAAGAGCTCAAAAATGCATTAATAAATGGAGAATTGGTTTTATATTACCAACCTCAATATGACTTTAAGACGGGGAAAACTAGAGGTGTTGAAGCATTGGTTCGATGGGAACATCCGGAGCGAGGGCTAATACCACCGATGGAGTTTATTCCGCTTGCAGAAGAATGCGGTTTAATTAATGGTATTGGTGATTGGGTATTACAAGAAGCTTGCTCACAGCAAACTGCCTGGGTTGCGAGAGGTATTGTAGATTGGAGTGTTTCAGTGAATGTAGCCAGCGATCAGCTTGAGTCGGGTGAATTGTTTTCTAAAGTAAGCAATATTATTGCCTCTACTAATATTGTTCCGGCTATGTTGGTACTCGAAATTACTGAAAATACCTTGTTAGGCACCACGGAAGCAATTATTGATCAGATGATACAGATAAGAAAGCTCGGGGTCTCTTTAGAGATTGATGACTTCGGGACGGGTTATTCTTCTTTAAGTTATTTAAAACGTTATCCCGTGGATACTTTGAAAATAGACAGAGCCTTTATTAAAGATCTTCCTAGTGATAAAAATGATGTATCGATCGTTCAAGGTATCATCGCTTTGGCTCATAATTTAGATTTGTCTGTTGTGGCGGAAGGGGTCGAAACAGATGAGCAGAAAGATTTATTGGAATCATTAAAATGTGATGTAATACAGGGCTATTTACTAAGTCGGCCTTTACCTGCTGCTGAGCTAGAAGCATGGATGAAAGAACGAACGAATTTGTTTATAGATTTTTAATGTAACTAGTGGCTAGACACTAGTTATTTGGCCATTGCCTTCTAGCTTTGCCTGAATATTGAATAGCACTACAAGGCAATGGGAAAAAACTGCCCTCACTATGTGCTTCAGCATCAATTGCACACGCTAAGATGCCTGCACTAAAGCAAAGGCTCACAAAATAGTAAAATTCTCGTGGGCTCATTCCTTGGTCAGCGCATAATGCTGCCATCAGTGTGGCGATGTTCATTTTTAATTGAGGGGCGATAATAACTAAGGCCTGTTCAATATTTAAAGCAAGAAGTAGCATTTTTCCTTGGCTAAAATTACATCTTTTGGCTAAGTCTAATAAGGGCTTTCTACGCTCATCAATAGGCGTAATTGGGCGTCCAAAACCAGGTATTTTTGCTGGCTTTCTTATCTTTCCTTGACCGGGTTGAGACGTTGAAGGGGATTGATACAATGTTTCAAGGATGTTATTTAAATTATCCCCTTGATCTAACTTACGCTGTACTTCATATAGAAAGTCAATTGTTGCCACTAAAGGCCTATGTCCGTAAATGGTTGCTTCAGAAACCGCAATGCCCGCGCTAATACCTAATACCGGAGTGCTTCTGGCATTTACGGCAAGTGTGGCAATGCGATTATTCCATAAACGAGGATCTGGGAAACTCGTCGAGATAACCCAAATTCCTTCATATAATTCACGTTGATTAGGTTTGGGTATCTTACCCGTAATAGAATAAAGGACTAAGGATATCCAGGGTAGGTGGTTTAGATCTTTGAGTAAGCTCTTACCCCTAAATTTGACATCTTTACCGGGTTTCCACCCCCCCATACTAGTTGGCCATGTTGAGGCATTTTCTAATAATATTTTCAGTTTTAAATGGTTTAGTGTTGGATCAGTTTTGCAAAATGAGTTCATGACTGTTGTGCCTCAAGCTGTAATCCATCACTAAAGAAAGGAAACTTCTGCCAACCCGTTTCGTGCTGTTCAAGTGCGTGAACTGCTGCGCCAGGTAGTCTTAATAACATGAATAAAATTTCAGCTTGATTAGGCTCGAATCCGAGGTCAGAAAATGCAGCAGCAGCCACCCCTGACATCGCTAAGGGATGACTAGCAATGCTTTCCATTTCTGTTCTGTTATCTCGTAACCATGAAAGGTGCTTATGGGGACTTAGGTTTACTAAATGATCTAGGGTGTGGATGACTGTTTTTCCACAATGTATTGCATTAGGGTCAAACCCCGGTGCATGCTCCATTGGGAGCCAAACATCGGCGCGTTGATCATTGTTTTGTGATTGGTTGAGTAAGTCTGTTAAACCGGACTTCCATAAATGCATGTTTAAACCAAATTTTTTCCAGCATGTCATCGCGATGGAAACTTCATGTGCCCCCCCTAAATTGCCGGCTCCCACGCTAATAGCAGCGATTAAAGAGGAGGCAAAAGTAGAGCCGCCGGCACCTGCACTCATAGCGGCTTGTACGGAATGATCTCTAGGGCCAGGGTTGGCAAGTGCAACGCTTAAAGCGTTGAGCAAAGCAGACTGTTGCTTCGTAGGTGGTTCTTTCATTAGCATTAAATAAAGGTATTCAATCCAATTGACTTTATTTAGTAAGTCTTCGTAAACGTTATAACCTGCGCAGTAGCAGGCTGAAGGGCTAAACGGGTTGTCGGGACTGGCTTCCTCATCCCAAAAGTCAGAATATATTTTAGGATCGGTCATTTAGCCTCCTTTAACGCATCGGTTCTCATCCCTATTGGAGGAACTTCATCAACGTCAATTAATATATCGAGCAGGGTGGGGCCGTTAGACTTGCAGATTTCTTTGAAATCCAAGCGTTTCAATTCTTCTGGCGACTCTATGCGGTAGGCATTTGCGCCCATTGATGTAGCCATTTTTGCAAAATTTACTTTGGGTAGCATTGCTCCCACTTCTTCAGCATTTGTTAATTTTTGGCCGTGCTTGACCATGCCAAGTGCCGAATCATTTAGCACCACAAAAATAACCGTTAAATGTTCTTGAATGGCGACGGTGATTTCTTGGCCATTCATTAATAGGCTTCCATCACCCGTTATACATACAACAGGGTCCGATGGCTTGGCAAATGCCATACCTATTGCAGAGCCAATCGCCCAGCCCATAGGCGCAAATTCAAGGCAGGTGTGGAATAAGCCGCCTCTGGCATTTCGGGAACCTTGCATGCGGCGGTCGAACGGGTGCATGTAATGAATAGCCCAGGCAAAGCTGGCGCCGGTGTCTGCTAAGTATCGTGTGTTGGGCGGGAATAATTTGGGTAAATCATGCATTAAACGTTGGGGTTTGATTGGGGTTGCGTCATCTAACCATGCTTTTTCATTATTAAGCTCAAAATGCCTTTTATTAAAATTATGAATGTTTGTATCTTTACCTTTAATTGGAGTAATGATTGCGGCTTTAGTGACGCCACTTACCCTTAGTATATGATCAAATATGCTGGAAATACGGCCTTGGACATGCAATTTTGCCATGGGTGATTGAGAGAAATTATGGGCTTGTTCATCAATGTGGACCATGCGGTTATTTAGTAATAAGGAAACATCCCAGCCATTACTTGCCCATTCACCTAAGTTTGTACCTATAGTGATGATCAGATCAAGGTCTTCATCACGAAGGGCGTCGCGGGCACTACGATGACCTGCAAAGCCGACCACTCCTCTAAATGCGGGATGGTAGGGGCTAACTAACCCTTTACCATGCGGTGTTGTAATCACAAGGGCGTCATAATGTGCAGCTGTATCTAATATGCTACCGATTGCTTCACTGGCGCCTTCGCCAATGACGAAAACAATTTTTTTAGCGCCGTTGAGTTGCGCATATAACTGATCAACGGATTGAGGGTCATAAAGTGAAGGTGAGCTAATTTGTTGTGTTAGGTCATAGGTGGGCCTCAGTGCTTTGCAGCTTGCCCGCATCACGTCTAATGGAATACTGAGATGAACAGGACCTCTAGGTGATTGAAAAGCCTTCATAACGGCGGTGGCCAGTTTTTGTTCGAATTGATCAATGTGTGAAACTAAGGTGTTATATTTAGTACAGTGCTCGAACATACCGACGGTATTAATACCGGTACAGGAGGACTCCTGAAATGCTGATTTGCCAAAGGTATTTAGCGCAGTCTGAGCGGTGATCGCCAGCATGGGGGTATTGTTTGCTGCAGCACAGGCTATTCCAGTAATCAAATTAGTTGCACCGGGGCCTGTTGTTGCACAACATACTCCGAGCTTACCGGTTAATAAATAATAACCACTTGCCATAAACGCAGCGCTTGTTTCATGTCTTGAAACAATTGCTTTTGGTCCGTTTCGTTGTTCGCTTTTTGCCAAAGAATTATAGAGCGGTTCAATTGCACCACCGGGAATACCAAATACATATTCAACGGAAAGTTGCTTAAGGTAGTCAATTAATAAGTCGGTTGAAGTGTAAGGTTGAAAATTTTCAAGGGTAGGCGTTGTTGCTTGAGATGTGGTTCTGGTGCTTGCACTAGTCATATCAAACTCCGTGATGCAAACAGGCTTTGCCAATTATAGTTACCTATTGGTTCAGCTAATTCGCAAGTCCATTTTCCAATTTTATTATTTACCTGTCGCAACGTAGTGCAACAGGTATTCCTTGTATCCTTCTAACCCCAGTAATTGTTAATACTATAGAGTTATCACTAATGTAGTCTAAGAATTTTGATTTAACATTATAAATGATTAAAAAAAATCATTTGAAGCTTGTCGCTAAGCTTATGCTACGTATAAACTTGATGTCTAAATTTTTATTAAGGTGTTTTCCTAAACATGGCCGAACCAAGTTTAAAAATAAAAAATATTCATAAGAGTTTTGGGCCACTAAAAGTGCTTAAAGGTATTTCCTTTGACGCGAATAAAGGGGATGTGATTGCGATATTGGGGTCCAGTGGCTCAGGTAAAAGTACATTATTGCGCTGTATTAACTTACTAGATACGCCTGATGAAGGTGAGGTGTCTGTTTCTGGTGAAAAGATTGATATGGTAAAAACCAAACACAGCTTAAAACCTAAAAATCAGAAACAGGTGGACCGCTTACGTACAAAGCTGGGGATGGTGTTTCAAGGCTTTAACCTATGGCCACATAAAACGGTATTAGAGAATGTTATTGAAGCACCTGTGCATGTTCAGAAACGAAATAAATCAGAGTGCATCGATGAAGCCCAACAATTATTAAAAAAAGTTGGTTTGAGTGACCGAGCTGACTATTACCCAAGCCAGTTATCGGGGGGGCAAAAGCAGCGGGTTGCCATTGCGCGTGCTTTAGCGATGAAACCAGACGCATTACTGTTTGATGAACCTACATCGGCATTAGACCCAGAATTAGTAGGGGAAGTATTAAAAGTGATGAAAGATCTGGCAGAAGAAGGGCGCACTATGTTGGTGGTCACGCATGAAATGGGATTTGCCAGGGATGTGGCTTCTCGCGTTATCTTTATGCATAAAGGACTCATAGAAGAAGATGGCTGTCCTGATGTAGTATTTGATCAACCAAAATCGGCTAGGTTTAAACAATTTCTTTCCAAGACCTATAAATAGATTTATATTTACACTGATTTATAAAATTCGACTAGGAAATAATTGATAACAGGATTGGTTTGAAGCGCCTTAAGTAAGGACCACTTAGCCTAAAAGCTTCCCTAATAACATTAAATAATAAAATAAGGGCAACTAACTATGAAAATAACTTCACTTCTTATCATGGCAGCATTAGCGTTGAGCTCAATGTCTTTACATGCAGAAAAATTACGAATGGGTACGGAAGGGGCTTATGCGCCGTTTAACTCTGTTGATAAAAATGGCAAACTTGTTGGGTTTGATATTGAAATTGGTGATGCGCTTTGTAAAGCCATGAACAAAGAGTGTGAATGGGTGACAGCAGATTGGGACGGTATTATTCCTGCTTTACTAGCGAAGAAATTTGATACGATTGTTGCATCAATGTCGATCACGGCTGAGCGTCAAAAGAAAATCGATTTTACAGGTAAATACTATACAAGCCCTGTTAAGTTTGCCCAGTCTAAAGGCGCTAAGATTGAAATTTCTGAAAAAGGCCTGAAAGGTAAAATAATTGGTGTTCAGGGTGGTACGGTTACCGAGAAGTTTGTTCAAGGAACCTTCGGAAAGGTTGCTGAAGTAAAAGCGTACGGTGCTCAGGATGAAGCTAATCTTGATTTCGTATCAGGACGAATCGACCTACTTGCAGCTGACTCTTTTGTATTGTATGACTTTTTAGCGACTAAAGATGGTTCATTTGCTGAAGCGACGGGGCCTGATTTCGATGACCCTAAATACATCGGTGATGGAATCGGTATTGGTATTCGTAAAGGTGATGATGAATTGAAATCAATGCTTAACAAAGCGATTGCTCAAATTAGAGCCGATGGCACGTATAAGAAAATCAATGATAAGTATTTTCCTTTTGATGTATTTGGTGCTAAATAAATACGAATAAGGTTTAGTTATTCATGTCACTCTCACACGTGTGTCGGTGACATTGACTCAATAGGTGTATGCTTTGTGGGCATTATTAGCGGCATGAAGGGTACGATTTTCAAAGCACTCTCTTTACTTCTTCCCTGGGATTTAATTTGTTTGAACTAGACGGTTATACCCCACTGATCATTGCTGCGATGAAAAATACCTTGTTAGTGGGATTTGCAGCAATGATATTGGCTGTGCTTTTTGGCTTGCTAGGATCTTGGGCTAAAATTTCTCCCAAAGCTTGGGTTAGAAGCCTTGCAAATACCTACACAACGGTAGTTCGTGGGGTGCCCGAGTTAATTCTTTTGTTGTTATTCTATTATGGTTTTCCTCAGCTTGTTCAAGACTTTTCAGAATCTCTAGGGTATGAGGTGTTACTTGATATTGATCCTTTTCTAGCGGGCACTATAACGATTGGTTTTATTTATGGTGCTTTTTGTACAGAAGTATTTCGAGGTGCATTTGCTTCGATTCCAAGCGGGCAAGCTGAAGCGGCAAATGCGTTAGGTATGTCAAATTTTTTGATGTTTCGACGTATATTATTCCCGCAAGCGATGTACTTTGCTTTACCTGGTTTGGGCAATGTTTGGATGGTGCTGATTAAGGCAACAGCGTTAATATCAATCATTCAATTAGATGAAATTATGCGTATGACTAAAATAGCTGCGAATGCAACGCGTGAACCATTTACCGCATATTTCTTAGCGTCATTGTTATTTTTAGGGATAACGGCGGTGTCGATGCTTGGGCAGTATTATCTCGAAAAACGTGTCGCTAAAGCAGGGCAGCATTAAATGAATATGGACATGATTACGGAATATGGCCCGAGGTTATTGGATGGATTTTGGACCACAATTGGCATTACTAGTCTATCGGTACTCATCGGTTTAATGTTGGCGGTTCCGGTTGCATTAATGCGTTTATCTGATTATAAATTTTTAAAATGGCCAAGTTATATATTTACATTTTACTTTCGTGGCACGCCCTTACTCGTACAACTTTTTCTAGTTTACTACGGTAGCGGCCAGTTTCGCGTTGAATTAACAGAACTTGGTTTGTGGCAATACTTTCGAGGCGCATACTTTTGTGCCGTATTAACGCTGACACTTAATACCTGCGCTTATACCGCAGAGATATTCAGAGGTGCGATTAAGTCGGTGCCTATTGGCGTGATTGAAGCGGGGCGTGCTTGTGGTATGTCGGGAGTACTTTTAAATCGACGTGTTGTGTTACCTCAAGCGATACGTATTGCTTGGCCTGCTTATGGCAATGAAATTATTTTTTTGATGCAAGCTTCATCCTTAGTGAGCATCATTACATTGCTTGACCTAACCGGTGTTGCGCGTCGCATAATTTCTGAAACTTTTGCGGTTTATGAAGTGTACATTCTTGTCGCATTACTCTATTTAGTGATCACTTATATTCTGGCATTTTTCTTTAAGCGCGTAGAAAACTATCTTCAACGCCACAAAAAAGCATTGTCTTAAAATATAGTTGACCTAAATTATGAAACCTTCTCCTTTAGTGGTTAATTCAACGTTAATACTTGTTGCGCTTATATGGGGACTAGGCTTTGTGCCTCAACGTTTGGGACTAGAAACACTTGGCCCGATGGCGTTCAATGCTTGGCGTTTTGCTTTTGGGGCGATTGCGCTTATTCCAATGATCTGGTTGTTCAGAATAGCACGAGCTGAATTACTAAATAAAAATACGCTGATCGCAGGTTTAGTGCTTGGTATTTTATTAAGTGCAGCTGCGGGGTTTCAGCAAATTAGTTTAGGGTTAACCAAAGTAGCGAATGTCGCATTTATTACAGGTTTTTATGTGATTTTTGTGCCGGTGTTTGGTTTGTTTATGAAACACCGGTATTCACTGATTACTTGGACGGGTGGTGGCTTAGCATTACTTGGCTTAGCATTGCTTTCAGGTTTTCAGGGCGCGATACAATATAAAGGGGATGGTTTAGCACTGTTAGGCGCGTTCTTTTGGGCAATACACTTATTGGCTATTACTTATTTCGTTAAGCGTTATAATGAATATGCTTTGGCATTTTATCAGTTTGTGTTTTGTGCACTTTTCAGTTTAGTCGCAAATTTAATGTTTGAATCAAGTATTTTTGCGACGGGCTCTGAAGGATATGTTTGGGCCTTGGTGAATGGTGTTCTCGTGGTTGGTATTGCCTACACCCTACAAATTATTGCATTGAAACACTCCGATCCTTTTGTGGCTTCAGTTATTTTATCCTTAGAATCTGTGTTTGGTGCGATTGCCGGATATTGGTTTTTTCAGGAAATTTTAGGGTTTTATGGTTTTGTTGGGGCAGCACTTATGTTGGTTGGCTGTCTGTTGGCGCAAACTCCTGAACAAGAACTTGCTGAAAAAGACTCTGTTAAACAAGACAGAGCTTAAATAAATTTCTTGCTCATTGACTTATTACTTGCTGAAACCGAAAACTCAAAACACATCCTTGTAATATTTAAGTAATCGAAAAAACGTATTAATGACAGACCAAAACGAGACCATTATGAAACAGCAATTTATCAAATCAAAAGCCGCTATTGCGTGGGCTCCGAATCAACCTCTTTCCATTGAAGAAGTGGATGTAATGCTTCCTAAAGCTGGAGAGGTATTAGTACGAGTTATTGCGTCTGGGGTTTGTCATACAGATGCTTTTACCCTGTCAGGGGAGGACCCCGAAGGGATATTTCCTGTTATTTTAGGGCATGAAGGTGGCGGTATTGTTGAGCAAGTTGGCGAAGGTGTAGAGAGTGTCTCAGTAGGGGATCATGTGATTCCCTTGTACACGCCGGAATGTGGTGAATGTAAGTTTTGTCTGTCGGGTAAAACTAATTTGTGTCAAAAAATACGCGAAACACAGGGTAAAGGTTTGATGCCGGATGGCACTACTAGATTCTATAAAGATGGTCAGCCAATTTATCATTATATGGGGTGTTCAACCTTTTCTGAATACACCGTTTTACCAGAAATCTCACTGGCAAAAGTAAATCCTGAAGCGCCATTGGAAGAAGTGTGTCTACTGGGCTGTGGTGTGACGACGGGGATGGGAGCGGTTAAAAATACAGCTAAGGTCGAAGAAGGCGCGACGGTTGCTATTTTTGGTTTGGGTGGAATAGGGCTTGCAGCGGTGATTGGTGCGAATATGGCCAAGGCAAGTCGTATCATTGCAATTGATATTAATGAAGACAAATTTCAACTGGCTAAAAAGTTAGGTGCGACAGAGTGCATAAACCCACAAAAATATGACACTCCAATTCAAGATGTAATTGTTGAACTCACCGATGGCGGTGTTGATTACTCATTTGAATGTATTGGGAACGTTAATGTAATGCGCTCAGCCTTAGAATGTTGCCATAAAGGTTGGGGCGAATCAGTCGTAATTGGTGTCGCGGGCGCAGGTCAGGAAATTTCAACACGCCCATTTCAATTAGTTACGGGGCGAGTCTGGAGAGGGTCTGCTTTTGGTGGTGTGAAAGGTAGAACTGAATTACCTGATTATGTAGAGCGTTATTTAAAAGGTGAATTTAAACTTGATGATTTTATTACGCATACAATGGCGCTTGAAGGTATTAATGATGCATTCAAATTAATGCATGAAGGTAAGAGCATTCGTACAGTCATTCACTTTGATAAGTAATTTATAGGCTTAGCAATGACAATAGAAATACTGAACACAAATAAAATTTTTGGAGGTAGCCAGCAGCAAGTTAAGCATCGTTCTAAGGTGCTTAACTGTGATATGCGCTTGTCTATTTTTATACCGCCGCAGGCTTCAGAGAATTGCAAAGTGCCTGTTTTGTATTGGCTATCTGGTTTAACCTGTACTGATGAAAATTTTATGCAAAAAGCAGGGGCGCAACGAATCGCTGCAGAGCTTGGTATCGCAATTGTCGCACCAGATACCAGTCCTCGTGGCGAGGGCGTTGCAGATGACGAAAACCAAGCTTATGACTTGGGTTTAGGTGCAGGTTTTTATGTGAACGCTACTCAAGCGCCTTGGCAGCAGCATTATCAAATGTACGATTACATTTTGAGAGAGTTGCCGGAGCTCATTTCGACTCATTTTCCGGTTAATGATTTTCGCGCTATTAGTGGTCATTCGATGGGAGGGCACGGTGCTTTGGTGATCGCGTTACGTAATCCTTCGTTATTTACATCGGTCTCTGCATTCAGCCCGATCTCAAATCCGATTAAATGCCCTTGGGGTCAAAAAGCTTTTACAGCATACTTAGGCGAAAACAAAGCTGATTGGGCCGAGTATGATGCCAGTGAGTTAATATCAGAAGTAACGCAACATGTGCCAGCGTTGGTCGATCAAGGTTTGGCGGATAACTTTTTGGAACAAGAATTAATGCCGGATTCGCTAACAAAGGCCGCAAGTGAAAATAATTATCCCTTAGAGTTACGAAAGCAAGCTGGCTATGATCATAGCTATTATTTTATCGCGAGTTTTATTGAGGACCACTTACGGTTTCATGCTAATCATTTAGCAAAAGATTAAAAATAAAGAAGGAGTTATTACTAAAAGAGGGACCCACTTAAAACGCTAATTAACGATTTAAGTGGGTGAGACGTTTAGTTAACGTATATACCGTGTGTTAACTAGTATATACGGGGCCGAAGCCAACGCTCCAGATTACAACGCTAATCGCAAGTAATCCTACCAGCATGCACAAGCCAACTGTGAGCACTGAGCTAGCGAATATAAAACCGCGGTCTTCAGGAATTTTCATGAGTATCGGGAGGCCTTCATACAATAAGTAAACCGACCAGCAAACTGCAATCACACCAGCGATCATATTCATCCATAAATCAGGATATAGGGCAGTAGCCCCAACGATAAATAACGGAGTTGCAGTATAAGCTGCGAGTAAAACACCGTTGTGTTCCGATTCATCAACACCATAGGTGAGTGCAAAAAAATCTATAAATTTACCTATTATGAAGATGCCACTAACCATGGCAGCATAAAAAAGAATACAAAGTTGAGCGGCGCTATTTTGGGTGAGTTTAACAAGTTCACCGTCGCCAATACGCCAACCCACTTCACTCGCGCCAAAATAGGCGGAAAGGGCTGGAATTAATGCAAAGGCCAGAACATGGCCTAAATAAAGTTTAGATGTTGATTCATGATGGGTTCGGATTGATTCCCATTCACGATCAGGGTGGGTCAAAATACCAATACTGTGCAGTAGACTCATTTCTTATTGCCTCCAAATGACTTGTTAGCTGTTCTGTTTATTATTTTTAATTGAGTACAGGTTCAGTGTTTCTGTTTTTTTTTATTAAGTCAATTGTTTGATTAACATACAACTCAATAATTCACATTTTTTTTCATTTCGTCTGATTTAAACAGTAATGAAAAAGTTTTTACACTATAAAAGATAGTCATGCTTTTAGGTAAATCCAGATTTTTGTATAAAGTTTTATAGGTGATTTTGTAATATTTTTGCTGAAAAGTGAGTGTAGTGGATTATGGTGCCGTTATTTGCGATGCGTTATTACCTACAAGTGGGTAATTGTTTCAGCAAGGTAAAACTTAATGAATTGCTCCAATGCCTGACTTTGAGAAGCTTAAAATTAAATATGATCTATTTTTTATTATGCAAATAAAGTGCTTTACCTTTAACCAATTATAAGTAATTCTAATAAGCGAAGAAGTTATTAAAAATAAAAAATAATTTGCTCTAAACAGCAAATCCCTGTGATTTAACTAATTAAAATAAAACTTAAACGCTTTATATAGTGACCGATTGTGTTGCACGATTTATTAGCTGTTTGTGTGTACACGAGTCCCCGGTTACAAAATTGCTTTTGATACCAAGGAGATGTCGAGTGAAAGGTCGTAATCTGGGTTGGCTTTTATTGGGAACCTTGTTTTCCAGTGCAGCTTGGGCTGAATCAAAATATAATTTGACTCAAGGAGTCACTGACGTTAGCCATGAAGTATATGATTTGCATATGCTGGTGCTATACATTTGTACCGTAATCGGGGTTATCGTTTTTGGTGCAATATTCTGGTCGATGTTCTTTCACCGTAAATCTAAAGGTCATGTGGCTGCCACGTTTCACGAAAGTACCAAAGTTGAAATATTGTGGACGGTTATACCTATTTTTATCCTCATAGCGATGGCCGTTCCAGCAACAAAAACACTCATTGATATCGAAAATAACGAAAACTCTGATTTAACGATTCAGGTCACGGGTTCCCAGTGGAAGTGGCACTACCGTTACTTTGATAAAGACGTTGAATTTTATAGCGTGCTTTCGACACCTAAAGAGCAGTGGGACAACCTATCAGGAACAGGTGCTGAAAAAGGCGAAAACTACTTACTTGAAGTCGACAAACAGTTAGTCATTCCTATCAATAAAAAAGTACGTTTCCTGATTACCTCTGATGATGTTATTCACTCGTGGTGGGTGGCTGCTTTTGCAGTGAAACAGGATGCCGTGCCAGGGTTTATTAATGAAGCCTGGACGATTGTGAATGAACCTGGCGTGTATCGTGGCCAATGTGCAGAGCTTTGTGGTAAAGATCATGGCTATATGCCGATTGTTGTGGAAGCACTGCCAGAAGATGAGTTTGATGCTTGGTTAGAAGAACAAAGACTTGCAGCGATTGCTGCGGCAGAAGCTGAAAAAGCTTCACTTGCAGCCATGATGACCATGGATGAGCTGATGGAGCTAGGTGAGGCAACTTATGTGACTTATTGTGCCGCTTGTCATCAGGCAAATGGACTAGGTTTACCGCCTACCTTCCCAGCCTTGAAGGGAAGTTCTGTCGCGGTGGGTGATATTTCAGAACATATAAATATTGTCGTCAATGGTATGGCCGGTACGGGTATGCAAGCGTTTGGTAAGCAGTTGACGCTTAAGGAACTTGCTGCGGTAGTTACTTATGAACGAAATGCGTGGGGCAATAATACAGGTGACGCTGTTCAAACAGCAGATGTTAAAGCTGCGGCTGGGATGTAAGGGGAACTAATTATGACGACAACAGCAACGACAGATACAGATATGGCGCACGACGACCACGGGCACCACGGACCAGCTACAGGGTTTAAACGTTGGTTATTTACAACAAACCATAAAGATATAGGCTCTATGTATCTTTGGTTTGCCTTCATTATGTTTTTAACCGGTGGCTCAATGGCGATGGTAATTCGTGCTGAATTATTTCAGCCGGGATTACAACTTATTGACCCTGATTTTTTTAATCAAATGACCACAGTACATGGCTTGATCATGGTTTTTGGTGCGGTGATGCCAGCCTTTACCGGTTTAGCTAACTGGATGATACCCATGATGATTGGCGCACCAGATATGGCGCTACCACGGCTTAATAATTGGAGTTTCTGGATTCTTCCTTTTGCATTCTCTATTTTATTGATGTCATTTTTCTTGGGTGGGGCACCTAACTTTGGTTGGACGTTCTATGCGCCGTTATCAACGACGTATAGTAATGGTAGTACCGCATTTTTCGTATTCGCAGTGCATATTATGGGGATCTCTTCGATCATGGGGGCAATCAATGTAATTGTTACCATTATGAATATGAGAGCACCTGGTATGACGTACATGAAAATGCCGCTTTTTGTTTGGACGTTCTTTATCACGGCTTACTTATTAATCGCCGTTATGCCGATATTAGCAGGTGTGGTAACGATGCTATTAACCGATACTTATTTCGGTACCAGCTTCTTTAATGCTGCCGGTGGCGGTGACCCTGTGTTGTTTCAACATATATTCTGGTTCTTTGGTCATCCTGAAGTTTACATCATGATCTTACCTGCATTTGGTATTGTGTCGACTACGATTCCAGCCTTCTCGCGTAAGAAATTATTTGGTTATAGCTCGATGGTTTATGCAACATCGTCTATCGCATTTTTATCGTTTATCGTGTGGGCTCACCATATGTTTACCACGGGGATGCCTTTGGTAGGTGAGTTGTTCTTTATGTATTGCACAATGTTGATTGCTGTACCGACCGGGGTAAAAGTCTTTAACTGGATGGCGACGATGTGGCGTGGTTCTATTTCGTTTGAAGTGCCAATGATGTTTTCGATTGCTTTTGTCATTTTATTTACGATTGGCGGTTTTTCGGGATTGATGTTGGCGATGGCCCCAGTAGATTTCCAATACCATGATACTTATTTTGTTGTAGCGCATTTTCATTATGTACTGGTAACGGGCTCAATCTTCTCCATCTTTGCAGCAGCTTACTACTGGCTGCCTAAATGGACGGGGTATATGTTTAATGAAACCCTAGCTAAAACGCATTTTTGGTGTTCATTGATCTCGGTTAACCTACTTTTCTTTCCAATGCACTTCTTGGGATTAGCAGGTATGCCGCGTCGAATTCCAGATTATGCATTACAGTTCGCTGATTTTAATATGTGGGTGAGCATTGGTGGTTTTGCATTTGGTTTATCACAGCTAATATTTTTAGCGGTTGTGATCAAATGTATTCGGGGTGGAGCGCCTGCACCGGCTAAACCTTGGGATGGTGCAGAAGGGCTGGAGTGGACGGTCCCATCACCGGCGCCATACCATACCTTTGCAACACCTCCAAAAATAGACTAATAGCGAGCACATTTATGCAAGAAAGCACTAACAAGAAAACAAACGTACTGATTAGAAAACTAATGATCGTGGTGGTCTCGATGTTCGGTTTTGGGTTTGCGTTAGTGCCTTTATATGATGTGTTTTGTGATATTACTGGCTTGAATGGCAAAACAGATACAGAAGCTGCGCAAGTAAATGACGATGGCATTGATACAACAAGAAATATTAAAGTTCAGTTTATCAGTCATATAACGCCCGGTATGTCATGGGAGTTCCGTCCGGAAATTGCCGAGGTTTCGGTCCATCCGGGGGAGACAAAAATAGTAAAGTTTTATGCTAAAAATGTAACTTCAGTCAGCATGATGGGACAAACTGTACCATCTGTTGCACCAGGAGAAGCAGCAAGTTATTTCAAAAAAATAGAATGCTTTTGCTTTGAACAGCAAAGCTTAGCAGGGCAAGAAGACGTTTGGATGCCACTTCGGTTTTATATTGACCCGGAAATTCCTGACGATGTCACCATGTTGACGCTGTCATACACCTTGTATGACATCACGGCAAAAATTGAATCATAAGCGTTATACGCTATGATTTAGAATAACAATAAGGGGATAAGTGATGACAACAAAAGAATACGAAAGTTATTACGTACCAGCAGATAGCCAGTGGCCGATTATCGGTGCTTTGGCACTATTCTGTATTGCATTTGGTGCAGGAGGATTTGTATCTCAGTTAGGTAGTGAAACAGAAAGCGGTGGCTGGGGTTATCTGCTGATGACCGGCATTGCGATCGTGATTTATATGGTTGTAGGTTGGATTGCAAATGTAATCACTGAGTCCATGTCGGGTCTTTATAGCGAGCAAATGAGTGCTTCTTTTCGACAAGGCATGAGTTGGTTTATTTTTTCAGAAGTGATGTTTTTTGCTGCTTTTTTTGGTGCGCTCTATTATGCACGATCCATGTCTGTGCCGTGGCTAGGTGGTGAGGGTAGTAACGCGATGACGAATGCGGTGCTTTGGCCAGAGTTTCAAGCTGTATGGCCGCTCATAAAAACGCCAGATGGCACTGAAACTCAGGCGATGGGTTGGTTTGGCTTACCGTTGATTAACACAATTCTACTACTGACTTCTTCTGTGACCTGTCACTTTGCTCACGTTGCGCTAGAAAAGAATGAACGCACGAAACTGAAAGCTTTCTTAGGTATCACTATTTTATTAGGTACTGCATTTTTGATCTTGCAGGTTGAAGAATATATAGAAGCCTATCAGCTTTTGAACTTGCGCCTTGATAGCGGCATCTATGGCTCAACCTTTTTCATGTTAACAGGCTTTCATGGCATGCACGTCACCTTGGGTACCGTGATGCTAATCGTTGTCTTTTTTAGAGTATTAAAAGGGCATTTCACGCCAACAGAGCACTTCGGATTTCAAGCAGCAAGCTGGTATTGGCATTTTGTTGATGTGGTATGGGTGATACTGTTTTTGTTTGTTTACATTATATAAAAAAGAACGTCCAAACTTGCTGGTTAACAGCAAGTTTGGAAAGCTGTTTATAAAGAAAAATGCAAAAAAGGGACGCACTAATAAGGCCTGGGGTTAGGGGTGATCAGCCCAGTTGCAACTCCCACTAAAACAATTGCAATGATTAAACCTGAGAACATCAGCCTTCGACCAATAAAGGTCGACATAGGCGGTTTGTCCGGATCATTTTTTGTCATCAAAAATAGTGCTTTGAATAGATTATAAATCATAAAAATTACCAAGCTAATGAGCACTATTTTAAGTATCACAGGGTTTCTCCACAGATTTATTTTTATGAGTTTTATTGTATTTAAAAGGTTTCCATTAAAGATTAATGTCACCGTTTTCGTGTTTAGCTTGCTGGTATTTGCTTTATTAATCAAGCTTGCTGTTTGGCAATTAGATAGGGCGGCTCAAAAAGATACTCGTTTAAAAAAAATGGCAAGTTATCAGCAGCAAGATGCGATGAATCTTAGTTTTATAATGCAGCTTAAGGAAAACCAAGAAGCACTTAATGACCTTCCAGTACACCTATCTGGCCATTTTAATAATCAGCAACGTTTCTTACTTGATAATCAAGTTTATAAAGGTCGCTTGGGGTATCGGGTTGTTCAATTATTTGAAGATACTGAAAGCAGTTTAGCGGTGTTAGTGAATCTTGGCTGGATACAAGGGAGTATTGATCGAGCATTTATTCCTGAAATTAAAACGATTGAAGGGCTAGTTTCTTTTAGGGGTAATATCCGCATTCTAGAACCCTCTATTTTATTGGAAGACCAAATACTTAAAAATGAGCATTGGCCTCAAAGAATTCAATCGATTGAAATTGAGAAAATAAGTGTGTTATTAAAAAAAACCTTAGTACCGTTTATTGTGTATGTTGATAACAATGAAACACTTGGTTACGTAAAAGACTGGGTACCCATTGTGATGCCACCTGAAAAGCATCTAGGTTATGCTTTTCAATGGTTTAGCCTAGCCATCGCTTGGTTGTTACTTATGCTCTATGCTGCTTATAAAGCAACGATAACGCCCGATGAAAACAGTTTAAAAAATTAGAGTGAACCAACAAAGTTAATAAATTTATAGGTTAAAATATGAACGCTCCAGATGTACGAAAATCCAGAAAAAGTTTAATGCTACTGCTATCTGTTTTCATCATACCCATCGTTATGGCAAAACTCGCTTTAGATAACGATTGGTTTAACGAAGGTGTGACCAATAGCGGTACTTTAGTCGAACAAGAATTAACGCTCTCTGAACTAGACTTAAAAGACGAAGTCTTGCAGAAAAAATGGCTTATTATCTCTCAAATATCTGATAACTGTCTCGATGTGTGTAAACAATCTTTATATGGTGTTAATCAAACCTTTATATCCTTAGGGAAGGAAATGAAAAGAGTGGTACCTGTTGGCTTGTATGCAGCACCGTTGGATAAAGCTTCATTAGGCAACTTGAAAGCGGGTGTGTGGGAATTTAATCACATGACTACAGCAGCGAAAGATCATTTAGATCCAGCGAAAGTTTACGTGGCAGACCCTCTTGGCAATATTATTTTAGAATATCCGCAACCTACAACAGACCAAGAAGTACTTGCCTTTGGTAAAGCCATGTTGTCTGACTTACGCAAGCTTCTCAAGTACTCAAGAATTGGTTAAATATTGAAGGAAGCTTGCTTGTGACGTTTTAAACCTTACTCTTTATGCCCTGGATTGACCGACTAGCATGCTACCGTCTTCAGCAAATGCCAATATTATCTGTGCTGCGGGTCGGTTATCGTCAAATAAATAGCTATATTTTTGTACGATCCGTTCTTGGTCAGCTTGACTGTTAGCGGTAGACATCTCATCTCTAAAAGCAGCACCTTCCGTAATGCCTGCGTAATGACTTGCAAGTGCCGCCGTGGTGCTAAGGGCTTTCTCCACTTCTGGGTGCTCATCGAAAGCTTGTTTCAGTTCTGACGCATACGGATAATCCTTAGGTAGTACCAATTTCCCCTCCGCATCAAACTCGATTGACGTGGGTGGTGAAGGTATATTGTATTCACTTAGAAGATCTTTGAATTTACCTTCCGAATATTTGGACAATGTATCCACATTATGAGCAGTAGGGAGTAATAATGGAATATCCATGATATTTACATGCGCTTGCGAGGGAGCACGGGGTGAAAAATAATCATCAAGATTCATTTTTTGATGACCTTGATTTGTATCCATTGGCAATGATTTGTATGGATCAGACTCTACTGAGGTTTTTGTTTCAACTGTCGACATCACATTAGAAAAATCATTCGACTTCACTACCTCTGATGAGGCTTGGTTCTCATTGGAGTAAGAACCAGAGATTGCGTGGTTGGTGTTATAAACTTGCATGATGATAAGTCCTAGTTAAGCTGTAAATGAGATTGAAAGCATTACAGCAAGATTTGATCCATAGTCTGAAACACCATGAATAGTAAGAATATCACCTAAAAATAGCGATAAATGTTAGTGAAAGTAGTCAATTAAAAATTTTAGCGGCAAAGATTAACCAACATCGAGCGGCTAATGGTAGGGAAGGCAAGTTGTGTGAATCCTAGTAGTATTTACAATACGAGGATTCACACCGTTCATTTTCTATTCGTTATTTGATATTTAGCTTCAAACCAAAAGTTAGCGATTTAATTTTGCCGCTAAGACATCTACTTTTTTTATACTAGGCGCTTCAGATAACAATGCTTCTGCATTCGCCAGCAGTGCAGTCGCGATTGGGCCCGCTAGATGCGCATCCCGATCGGCGTCATTAGAAAATGCATCAAAAATACCGAACGTTGATTCATCAATTTTTATTGCAAACCAAACCGTTGTAAATTCCTCTTCATTTGCCAGTTGTAAGGCGCTTTTCAAAAAATCTTCTACGGCTTGCTCTTTGCCAACTTTAGCTTTAACCGTTGCAAGTATTGCTTTATTTACCATTGTGCTGTTCCTGTATTTGTTGGTGGAGACAACATAATAATATTCTGCTAGCATTAGCTGTAGTGGCGATAACGCCAATTTTATAGGTGATTTCGCCATGCGTATTTATATTGTCGTATTAGAAGGTGTTTTTGACATAGGTCTTTCTTCACTAATGGATGTAATAGGGACAGCCAAGGAATTGAATCCCGTAGACCAAGACTCTGTGAAATTGGAGGTCCATTTAGTCGGTGTAAAATCTAGCGTCAAGACAGCTCAGGGCTTAAATGTGCCGATTCGCTTAGCTTCAGAATTAGCATCAGAGCAACTTGCACCGGATATTGTATTGATCCCCGCTTTGGGTGCCAAAATGCCCTCATTACTTGAGGAGGCATTAACGCGTGAAGATGTGAAAGAGTTTGGTCGCTGGATACTAAATTGGGCAAATGCGGGAGCCTCGATCGGGGCGGCGTGTACAGGTACTTTTATCCTTGCAGAGACGGGACTATTGGATGGCCAGCGTGCAACGACTTCTTGGTGGTTGTCAGCCTTATTTCGCCAGCGCTACCCATTGGTGAACTTGGATGAATCTAACATGTTAGTGAACTCGTCAAACTTTACAACGGCAGGTGCTGCCTTGGCACACCTTGACTTAGGCTTAGGCATCGTGAGAAGCGTGAGTCCTTCTTTAGCGTCGCTATGCGCGCGGTATTTATTAATTGAACCTCGTTCTTCGCAGGCTGTTTTTATTATTCCTGACCATGTTGCTCATACCGATCCATTGGTTGAGCGTTTTGAACAATGGGCGCGAGCAAATATTACTCTAGGTTTTTCGCTCACTGATGCAGCCCGTGAAATTGGTGCAAGTGAAAGAACCTTAGGTAGACGATTGAAGTCAGTCTTGGGTAAGTCACCACTTGCATACTTTCAAGACTTGAGAGTCGAACGAGCTTTACATTTATTACAAACAACGACTGAAAGTGTAGAGAGTATTGCTGAACAAGTGGGTTATGCCGAGGGTGCAAGCTTACGCGACTTATTGCGGACTAAATTAGGTAAAGGAGTGCGTGAACTTCGTGAGCGGGTTGTTCGATAGTGGTTGTTATGGCGTTGACCAACTAGAGTTTCGGTGATGAAGACTATACCCCCGTATTTAAGTGGCGTGCCTAAGCGCTACAGATAAGCTAATTAAGGATGAAAATTTAACGATCGGCTGAAAGTTTCAAATCTTCTGCTACGTGAATTCTTTAATTGGTAAGTCTTCGTACAAAGCAGACGCTTGAGTTTAGTTAAAAAAATGGCCCCATTAAATTGGGGCCATATAATTGTCTTATTCAGTATCATTTACATCCACAGAGCAGGCTTCTACGTCAAAGCCTTCAGTAAAGTTACAGATCATACCTTCGTTTTTAGCTACCGCTAACTCAACAACTAGTCCTGATGGTGAAGGGACTGTAATACCATCATAGAGTATCGGATCATCTACAGAGGCATTACATGAAATTGCCACGGTATAGTCACCAGTGTTGAGAAAAGAAAATAAATAATCTCCATTCACGTCAATCGATGTTGCAACAGCAGGTGCCATAATATCATCAGCAACAACTGCATCAAAGTCAGTCCCCGCTTCATTACCCTGAGACGTATCAATATCAGCTTCTCGAACAAATACATCGCCTAATAATTCAGCGTCGAGATCATGGCCTTCATATAAATATGCTACATGACTTAGGCTAGTATCGTCTGTTGGTAAACAACTTGGCGTTGATAAATCGACCGTTCCTGAGATGTTAGCTGCATCTTCTAAGCGAACAATCCGTACCCCTGTTGGTTTAAGAATATAACGCTTAGGACCGGGGTTATAAGTCATCGCTTGTCGTAAACCAAACTCAACAACAAACGTTTGAGAGCTTGTTGCACTGACCGAAAAGCCTCCTAGCTTCAGTTCACCGCTAGGCACTTTAAGCGCGTTACGTGTATCGCTCCCCGTCTCTTGTACATAAGTTCCGTCATCATTTACTATAACGATACGCAAGTTCTGATAATCACCAACTGGAAGTTTCACTGAATCTAAAACCAGACTGCTTTCTAGCCCTTGAAATTCCAGTAAGTTTAGCTGAAAGGTATCACTATCAATTAAATTTAATTCTTCACTTGTAAAAGTATCAACAACAATGTCGTCGCCAGACTGATTAAATATTAGTTTATCAACCGTTATATTAACGCTATCTAACTCTCCAACCGCAGCATCAGAAAAACGAATACCTACATCACTAGTTGTCGGATCAGAATCACTCGAAGAGCTTCCACAAGCCGCTAATAAAAGCGAGGCACAACAAATTGAAACAAGCCTTTTAGCTTGAAAAAAAGGTAGCGATTTTCTTAATGATTCTAGATTAGTACTGTTCATAAAACACCGTCCAATGTTAATGATTGATAAGTCAGCTGTTTAGCTCCACATGCCATATCACGTAACGGCCGCTTACGCAGGATAATGACAATTTTCAGGCAGTCTCGTCAGATGAAAAAATATGGTATTGCCGTCAATAATTTTAAATCTTATTGATGGTTTATTGGGACTATAGTCCCATAAATCTCATTTGTCATCAAACTATTGCTGTTAATATGTGCTTTTTGGGACTATAGTCCCAGTATGAATCAAAAAAATGATCAGAAGTTATTTAGCTCCGTATTCAAGCTGTTGCGCCCTTTAGTCAAACTCTTGTTGCGCCATGGGATACCTTACAACGTGTTTGCTGATATGGCACGACATGCCTATGTGGATGTGGCCACAAAGGAGTTCACCCTACCGGGCCGTAAACAAACTGTTTCAAGGGTTTCCGTTTTAACAGGGATCAACCGAAAAGACATCACCAAATTACACAAACGCCCTCATCCTCTTGAAAATGACACTGACAGCCATCTCAACCGTGCTTCACGCGTGGTCAATGCATGGCTAACAGACCCGCTATTTCAGGATGTAAATGCTCAGCCCAAATCACTGATTATAGAAGGCGGCGATGCCAGCTTTTCAGAATTGGTACGACGCTATAGCGGGGATGTGACTGTGGGAGCTGTATTAGATGAGCTACAGAGAATCAATGCCGTATTGGTGACGAACGGGGAGACCGTCCACCTACAGACTCAAGCTTATGTACCTGAAGGTGATATGGAGGAAAAATTGCGCATTTTTGGCACTTCTGCAGCTGATCTGCTTAATACACTCACCCACAATTTGGATCACCAAACATCGCAAAAACGTGTTCAACGCTCAGTGTTTTACAGTAATATTTCTCAGGAAAATTTGCCCCAGATACGTGCCCGGAGTAATGAAGAGGCACAAGCAATGTTAATCCATATGAATCAATGGTTGTCACAATATGACCGCGATGAAAATAAAGAAATTAAAGGTACTGGCCAAGCTAGGGCGGGTATCGGAATCTATTACTTTGAAGAAAATCTCGACCAGGAAAAATCGTCATGAACAAAACTCACCTTAAGTTAATCCTCACCAGTTTGTTAATTGTTAGCGGCACCGGTTGTGGTAATAGTGAGTCGGGGCAAGATATTGCTGAAGGCGGCATAGAAGGTACCGGACGCGTCGCTACTAGCAGCACCTCTGTTGGTACAATTACAGGCTTTGGTAGTGTTTTTGTGAATGGTGTCGAATATGAAACAGGCCAGGCAAGTGTTGATACTGATGATAACGAAAATGCGACCGAAGATGACTTGGAAATAGGCATGTTTGTCACTATTCAAGGCAGCGTTAACGCAGACGCAGTGACCGGTGATGCTGTATCGATCCACTATAGTGAAGATATTAAAGGTTATGTTCAAGCCATTGATGTAAACGCGGGTAAATTGATCATAATGGGCCAGGAAGTCAACACGGATGAATTAACTGTCTATGAAGACGTGACGCTAGAAACGCTTCTAGTAGGTGATTTTGTTGAAGTTAGTGGTTTAACTACCGGTAGCGGGGTCTTGTTGGCAACTCGGATTGAAAAAGAAACGGCTACCGTAAACTCAGTGATTAAAGTCAAAGGAGCTGTCTCTGATCTTGATGTCCTCAATACAACCTTTAGTTTAGAGCATTTAACCGTTGACTACAGCAGTGCTGAAATTGACCTTGGCGATGATGAAGTGACCTTGACCGATGGGATAATTGTCAAAGTAAAAGGCAGTCAAGTTGTTGTGAATATGCCGCTAATAGCCACAAAAGTAGAGATTAAGGGTAAAGAGTATGAGGCGGAAGAAGGGCAATATCTCGAGCTTGATGGTGTAATTGATAGTTTTGTTTCAGTCACAAGCTTTACAGTGAATGGACAGAGTATTACGACGAATGAAGTTACCGAATACAAACACGGCAACAGTAGCTTTCTCGTGTTGGGCGATCGAGTAAAAGTGAAAGGAGAATTAAATAGTGAAGGTCAGCTAGTCGCAGATGAAATAAAATTTCATCAAGACAGTGATTATGAAGTTGAAGGAACGGTTGATGCGGTTAATTTAGACGCGAAAACGGTTACTGTGCTAGGAGTGACGTTTGTTCTTAACGAACAGACTCTGATTGATGATGGTACAGCGAGTGATATCCGCTTCTTCAATATCACTGATATTAGTGTTGGTGATTTTGTTGAAATTAAGGGCTTTGACAGTAATGGCGTGCTAATTGCCACAAAACTAGAGCGAGAGGAGGAGGATGATCTGGACGACGAGGTCGAGTTAAGAGGCTTGGCTACCGCTATCGATAGGGTTGAATACAAATTTAATCTGTCTGGCGTGACCATCCACACTTCTGATATTACAGGGTTTGAGGATGCTAGTGGCGAAAACGTTGACCAAGTAACCTTCTTCTCAAACCTAGAAGAAAATATTAACATCAAGGTAGAGGGTAGTGTGATCGATGGTCAAGTAGAGGCAATAGAGGTGGAGGTTAAAGATGAAGAAGAGCGTGAAGACGGAGCAGATGAGTCGGAAATAAGTGGCCTTGTGAGTAGTGTCAGTGAAACAGGTTTTACTCTACTGCACTATACAATTGAACTTTCGGATACAACTGAGTTAGACGTTGATGACGTATCTCTAAGTTTAGCGGACTTCTTAGCACAACTAGAGGTGGGCGATGAGGTTCATGTCGAAGGCTTACTGAGCGATAACATCATCACAGCAACAAGCGTAGAGATTGAATTACAGGAAGAGGAAGGTGATGTAGATGCATAGTCTAACTTTTTTTCGTATGAGGTTTAATATTAATCATTGATCGAAACTCTTAGCGGTGTTTTTCTGCATATTGGTAGGCCCTGTAAGCTAGCCGCACTGAAGCAATCGAGTCTGGCCCATTGCTTTCGTAACCAACAAATAATACACATTGATGATGTAGCCAAATGTATTATGTAGAGTTCAATCAGACTCGCTAGATTATAATTTATTTAACTACAAGGGGGGTGGAGTGAGTCAAAATAAGCCATCTAAAAATGATTTGTTATTTAAACTATCCGACGTTTCATTTGATACACAATCTACATCAAAAGATCTTAGAACAGCATTCTATGATCTTGTTTTCGGTGAAGACAATGATGAATCTATTGAACTTAGCGTTATAGAACAGCAGATTTGTGACCAACTACAAATCATTTTAGACACACCTAAAACTCTTTCTAGCTATATACCTGCATTACCAAAGTCTATGCATCAATTGATGGGTATTCTTCAAGAAGAAAATACAGACTTCGATAGTCTGGCTAAAGTAGTGAGTCAAGACATAAAGCTTTCAGTAGAAGTCATACGAGTAGCAAATAACCCTCTTTTCAGGCGTACCGAGCATAAACTTGAATCATTAACGCAAGCAATACAAATCATAGGTATCGATAATGTCGGGCTCATTGCAACATCGGTGATGATGAAGAGTGTTCTGCATGTAAAGCCAGTATATTTCAAATGGTTTGGCGAACTAATATGGAAGCACTCTTTACAATGCGCCACCGCTTGCCAATATCTGTCGGGGAATGACAACACTTTCGATGCATACCTAGTTGGCCTCATACATGATGCAGGTAAAATTATCATATTTAAGTGTTTGGTAGATATTCTTAGTAAAACAAAAACGAATGAACTCCCTAATAGCAAATGGTTTAAACGTGCAATGACTGAAGACTCTAAATGGCTTTCAGTGATGCTGGCTAAAGAGTGGGAATTATCTGACGATATAATTACAGCTCTTGAACAACAAGAAACATCGCCGACAAGTGATTTGGGAAAAGTTCTCTATCTTTCAAATGTCTCCAGTGAATTAGAGCTTCTTATACATGATGAAAAAATGGATAAAGGGGACAGTGAAGATATACTCAAAGGATACGGTTTGTCTGAAAATCTTATTGAACACCTTTTTTATATAATGAGAAAGGCGGTAGAGGGGTCATAAGTTTATTGTGGCAAGCCCTTATATATTTTATTGGACTTTGAATCCCCCTGCTTTAAGGGGCATTAAAACCATGCATAGTTTTCTTTTACTCAATCTCGCTGCCTAAATCTAATAACTTACTGAAACACAAGGGGGTCGCTTTCGGGGGGGGGGCGATTTTCTGAGGATCTAAGAGGTAGCGCTAATAACTCATAGCTAGGAGTTTTAGAACCTAGAGAAAGGGAACGCTTTTGCTTACTTCCGATAGTTATCACGAATTTCAAACTGGCTGAATTATCCTGAATTACGCAAGGTCGCTATGAGGCAACTTAGTGCGAACTTGAGACGCTTATTATGAGTAACTCACTAACAGAATGGTCGACATTCAAATCGTAAACATTAATTAGATAATGTCAGCTTATGGCGCCAAGAAGCTAACTTATACCAAAAATGGTAAGTTAGTCTCAAGGCAAGTTTGGTCTCAACGTCATGTCTTATTTATTTATCAGAATGCAGATTAAGGCGTTCAAACGGTCATAAATATTACTCACCAATTTGAATTAACTAATGTGGCAGAAAGGTGAAACGGATGGGCTGATAGTCTTTTTCTGTTTATTCCAAATACAGCTTACAGCGTTTCAATTGAACCCTGTGTTTTAAAGGCGCCTTCAGTGACTGTACCAGTCCTAAATCGGAGCAATGACTTGCTTCGAGTAAGTTGTCTATTTGCACTTTATCGTTTTTGGAAAGTGTTTGGTAAAAGTCTGATATCTGTTGGAACATCCAATATGGATAGGTCAGGTTGTAACGACTTGCGGATGCGCCATTGATTTTTAGTTCAGTTTCTCCCAGGCGCTGCGGGAGTTTTACTTTGTTAGGATTTTCTTCCGCCCAAATATTAATCGATTGAATACTATCTTTGATTAGTGGTAGTTGTTGTTCGATGATGAGTTTTATTAGAGGATATAGAGATTCAGGTATTTCATCACCATCAAGAAAGCCATTAGTCGTTTGCCCAGAATTGTTTTTCAGTCGGTTTATCCAGCCGAGAGTGTTTGGGTATTTAGCAACCAACCCCTTGGGATAAGGGTCGCGATGTAGATGAGCGTAGATTGGTCCAAATAAAGAAAAGTCGCCCACGCAAGGAGAGTTTCCAAGTAAATATGGATGTTTTTCGAAATGCCGGTTTAAGGCCTTGAGTAGGGTATGCGTATTGATTTCGAGAGCATTCTCGGTAGCCTCGGTAATGCCCAAAATAGGCAAATAGCCTTTCATTTTTTCTGCAAAGGTTGATGCAACTTTCCGCTGAACGAATCCCGGCAAATAGGGCAGAGCGCTTTTACCAAACTCATTCAATATAAAGCGACGGTTCTCTGGATAATTCCACCGGTAATGCAATGCGGCCATAGGTAGCCATTCATCCCCGCAAAGCTCCATAAGCATCGAAACCAATGCTTGTTTTGGCGTGTTTGGAATAGTGGGGTTGTCTGGATAACGTTGCTCTAATACCTTAATAATGAGGCTTGAATCTTGAAGAACTTCGGTATGTGGTCCTGTCACCACGGGCATTATGATTTTGCCAACTTTGGGCTCGATAAATTGTTTCAGTGTAATAATGCTTGGAACAATGGTTTTAAAGGGAATTTCTTTATACTGAAGATAGGATCGAACCTTTGCGGTATAAGGCGAAACCTCCCAGCCATATAAAGTATATTGATCGCTGGCACTGTTCTTCATGAAGATTCCTTATTATTGGCAATAAATGAGTCGTGTCATCTTATGACGTGCGATTATTCGCCACCTTACCTTGGCCTGATATTAGTCTTCTAAATTTCATAATGAATTCCAATCCTTTCATTCTAAGACCTTCCACAAGAAAAAGCATTACGTAAACAGCGAGACTTTGGGAAAAGGTTTTTCCAAAAAAACACTTTGTGACTGGTGGCCATATTGTGGCGGGGTAGGTAACTTAAATAGAAATAACGCTTAAGGTACTGATATGTCTAACTCAAAATTTGATAATTATTTGGAACGCTTGGGAGGTTTTGGTTTTGAAATGGACCCTAGGATTGAGCAAAAAAATGTTGATGGTCTGTTAGGCATGTATGCAACAAAGTCGATCCCGAAGGGAGCGCCCCTTAGTAAGTTTCCAACTTCAATGAAGATTCCTCGTTCCAATTCTATTGAATTTTCAGGAGATCCGAATGAAGAGGTGTTTAGTTTAATTCATACCATAGCCAAAGAACTCGCTGATGAACATTCTCGCTACCAATGTTATTTTGACTACTGTGGCACCTTGGAAGACAGAAAGAGTCGAAGCGTGTGTTATTTCACTCAAGAAGAATTCAGTATCTTGGCTCAGATGAACCCTTTGCTAGCAAAACATGTATTTCTCTCAAAACAAATCTGGGAGCAAACCGTTAAAATTGTATCCATGAAAGACCCCACGCTAGACAAAGAGCATGTAATGCTCGCCAGCTTCATTTACCGTGAGCGATGCTGGAGCGGAGAACTTGGTTTTGTATTTTTACCGAGCATGGACTTATTTAACCACAATACCAAGAGCAAAATTAAACCTCAAAGAACCATCCTGCATGGGGAGGAGTGCATTACTTTTGTTGCTCATGAAGAGATCAATCCCGGTGACGAAATCAAAATCACCTATGGTAATACAGACATGTTCCGTTTTGCTTACAACTATGATTTTTTCGACCCAAACGATTTTCACATTATCAGCTATAGCTCCAGGGTTACTCAAGATATAAACGATGACTTTATTCAGAAAGTGGTTGAAAACTTGAAAAAGTACTACGAGGTTATAATATATGAAAAGAACGGCAACACTCAATTTTAGCTTGAAGAGTCAAGAGCTTTCTTCTTGGAGCAAGGCCCGAACACCAAGATGGTAGAGCTGATATCCAGGTTAGCGATTAATACTGATGCCGAACTAGAGAGAGGTAAAGCAGATGATATAACTACCGCAAGGTATATGCTTTACATCCTGCAGTCTTACAAGAAAGCAAATAAAGTTAAGAGTATTTCTAAAGCGTCTCTACCCAATAAAATTCATCGCTTTCATGATATGTTGACGGCAGAGTTAAAAATACTAGATTCCAACATACGGTATATCAAACCGAAGTGCGTGGAGAACAATAGATACTTAGAGGCGGTGTAATTTTATTCATAATAAATCATATGTTTGAGACCATATTTTGAATAGGAAAGGGAGAGTGTAAGGTATAATACGCGTCCAATAACTAAGGTACCTCATGGAATGAAGTTTCAAGCATTGATTATTAATATAGTACTATTCACTTTCTTTTTATCCGCGTGCTCAAACGGTTCAAAAAATTCCAATACCGTTCAAGTCTATACATATGGCGATCTGACCAGTATAGAAATTACTGACATAGACGCTAATAAGTCTTGGGTATTTGATAGCTATCAGTCAGAACCGATAGACCTCGAACTTGAGCAAGGTGCACGACTTAGTATCAAAGCCAAATCAGATTACCATGACTGTTGGTTTCAAGGCTGGGAGCCTGAAATTACGGTTAGTGACGGCATGATAATTAATATAACGTGTAACAAAAGACCGTTATTTAATGTATTAAGCAGCAAAGCTCCTAACCCTATATCGACGAGTTTATATACATTTGATGGACATAAATTACAATTAATAAAAGAAACGCCATCGGAGACAGCATGGCCGGAATGGTCCTCGTATCGTCTTTCTAATAAAGTTCTTTACAATACAGAAGGCGTGCTGTTGGATGGTTTAAAAACCAAATTTGATGACATCACTGAAAAAGCTATTGAACACGTCTTTTTTGATCCTGACATAGATAAAAATGCTATTTTTGTGGTGGCTTCAAATTCTAATGAGGAGTCTGAACTCTTTACCTTAAGTGAGACACTAACTGCACTTCAACCAGTAAATCTCATATCTGACCTCAGTGTTTCAGATTTTCTCAGTGAAAATTTTTATCCAAGCGAGACGATCCTTAACTACCAACACTTCTTTGACGGCATAAATCTGATATCTAGCGCTTCATTCGAAGTACCTGATATTTCAAATTTGACCAATATCCCTAATAGTTCTGGAACAGGGCTATCAAGAATAAAGCTCAAATATCATGATGATTTATTCTATTGGTTTACAGAAAACGGGCCACAGTTGGTAAGGCGTGTCATCAATAAAAGCGGTGATAGCTCTCTTATAATCCCCATTGTGTTACCTGAATTAGAGAGCCTCCAGTCAATATATCGTGTAAACAACACTCGTGATAAAGTGATTCTTGAATTTACTTACGGTAGTGACGAGCAATGTAAAAACTATTATGAATATGACTTAGCAGATAACTGGCGACTAATCTTCAACACCTGCGATCAAGATAATTCATTGAGTGCTTTAGCTGGAATGGCCAGCAAAGAATACTTCGCTATAGATGATGATCCAAGTGGTTGGCTCATCATTGATTATGGGAGTGGGGACGTGCTTGAGAAAATTTTACCAGAGCGGACGTATACAGGCTCTGTGATTTATAACGATGGTATTATGTTTACATCATCCGAAGAACGAGATACCTGCTACACCACTGGCAAAGGTTGTTGGTTCGTCAACAAAATTTACTTTTACAGCTTTGAACTAAATACACTTGAGTTATTATTAACAAGTGACCCAATTAAGTTTCAGCCGTCTTTTCCTTATGATCACTTATATCACAGCCCCATTATTGATTTATTAACCACGACTTACGCGCCATATAATTTAACCTATAAGAATTTAAAATTTTTCATCGCTTATACAGCAGAAACCGGAAATGAAATATGGCAAACGGATGGGACTGTTGAAGGAACAAAGGCGATAGAAACGTTTTCGCCGGGCCCTCAAAGTGGTGTGTATTATCACCGGGACGGTCAATCGCTCGTGCCTGTTGACTTGAACGAATGATTTAAATGAAAGGGCTTTGGCCCGAATGATACTTATTTAAAACTTAAACACTAGTATTGTAGGTTGGTGATGAACGAAGTGAATCCCAACAGGGGGCTACCTGTAGAACCTTGTTGGGCTTCGTTGTACGCATCCCAACCTACTTTAAGGACTTGTTGGGCTAAAGTAAGTGCCATTCGATTTTGACCCCTTAACTTTATATTTGGCTATTGGACTTATTTTTTTTACTTCATTAAAAGAAAGTACACTCGCTTACGTCCATCAAGAGTTTATTGCGCTGTTGCGTGAAAGTAGTGCAAACTGGATGCATTAACTGTTACTTATAATGCAGCCGAGCTAGCCGATAAGCTTGCTTTAATTCAGAAAATAATGTATGAAAAACTGGAAACATCCACCGCTTAATCCAAGTTTATCGATATATATAGATTGCTATTGGATGATTGAAAAAGATGGTCAGGATGAACTACATACACACCCTCGACTAAACCCTGACCCGACTGCTCATTTGATTATCGCGCCCCCGGATCAAGCCTTCAATTATCAAGTCGATAATGATGAAGCCTCCGGTTACGGCACACATATGATTTTACCCCATAGTCGAACGATCGTTCTTGACCACTCACAGCCATTTACAATTGTTGGTCTAAAATTTCATGTCGGCGCACTATATTCATTAGGTTTAGAGCCCAACTTACCCTTAACTGACTTAATAACCAGTGATCCTGACTGTTTACCGGTTGGAACAGAACTTATTGATAGTATCGTTCTGTTGAAAGAGGCTACAAGGAACATTGAAGCAACATGCCGAATGCTTGACGCCTATTTGGAACCTTGGTTATTACAATGTCATGAAGATAAGCATAGTGAGCTAGTGCGTTCTGCGGTTGCTGCTTTAGAACATTACCCCATTTCACAAATAGGTCGAGAGTTGCATTGCTCACAGAGAACGGTTGAGCGTACATTTAGTAGGGTGACAGGTTTAACGCTTAAGCAATATAAATCGATGCGTACGCTGGAAGATATATTAAATTTTCTGTATCAAAATCAAGACAGTGATTTAAATTGGAGTGATATAGCTGCTGAGTTTGGGTTTAGTGATCAACCTCATTTTATTCGCTACCTTAAATCGGTAATCGGAGCCACTCCCGGTCAGTATATAAAACAGCGTGACCTCACTATTGATATCTATGGTGACTTTCAAACGCGTGAATAAAGCTGTCGTTTTTGTTCAATCATTTCTTATCTGTCATCGGCTAACCTGTGCTCTCGGTTGCTATCACTACCACTGATAAGTCAAAGGTAGTGATAACAGTATTAGTTTTTCAGGTTTTTAAATTATAGGTAAAAGATGACACATACAATTAGACAATATAAAGAAAGTGATTTAAATGGTGTACTTTCTTCATGGGAGAACGCCTCAAAGGTTGCACACTCCTTTTTAAGTCAGTCATTTTTAGATCAGGAGCGCTACAACATCCCCAACGTTTATTTACCAAACACCGATACATGGGTGGCAGATATAGACGGTAGGACTGTCGGTTTTATTGCATTGATGGGGGGCGAAGTCGGGGCCATTTTTGTAGAACCTGAATTTCATGGCTGCGGTATTGGTTTTGCATTGATGAATAAGGCTAGAGCATTGAACAATTGCCTTGAAGTGGAAGTATTTAAGGCTAACGCCATCGGGCGTAAATTTTATTCAAATTATGGCTTCCGCCCTTTACTTGAAAAACTTCATGCGGAAACAGGAGAACAGATAATTAGGTTACAGTTTTCTGATTTGCAGGCGAGTAAAGTCTAGGCTCATCGAGACAGCATAAATTAAAATTGAATATAGAGAAACTATCAATGAATTTGGAACTTGACCACGTATTTATTCTCGTGAAGCCAGAAGCTCAGGTCGCGGATCTACTGGTATCACTTGGAATGGAAGAAAGCTTCAGTAGGGTCCATAAAGGACAAGGAACATCGAACCGTCGCTTCGAATTGTCGAATGGTATGTTGGAATTTTTATGGGTTCGTGATGGGGATGAAGCTAATGACGGGCCAGGTCGCGATCTAGTTCTTCAGCAACGTTCAGAAATTTCTGAAGCTTCTCCATTTGGAATTATTTTACACAGAAAAGACAACGTGAATCTAGATATGCCCTTTATGGGGTGGAAGTATCAACCGGATTATTTTAAACCTCCGATGTCTTTTCATATTGGTATGAATTCGAATATCTTACTTGAACCGTTGTGTATTTACGTACCATTTATAGAACCTGAAGTAAGAAAAATTGAGGAAGGAGCTTTTAAGTCTCTCAGCCATGTAAAAATTTATACAACGATGGAAAAATTATCAGATGTACTAACCATCACTGATACTGCCGATAGATTATCAATTGCTTATGCTAATGAGCACTTAATGGAAGTCACCTTGGATGATAATAAATGCGGTTTGTCCAAAGATTTTCGTCCAGAAATACCATTAATTATTCATTGGTAAAATGATAACTAACATAAATATAAAAAGTAGTGAGCGGTTCGAGTGGGCTGTTCATTACTCTGTAATGCTCTAAACAAGGATTAGCTACTGTGCAAGAATTGATAAATGATTATATCGCGATGAATCAAGAAGGGCTCGTATTAGCACTGTGTGAAAAGTATTATGACGATAACGTCCTGATGCTAAATAACGGAAATGTTTTTGCAAAATCTATGAGAGAGTCTTATGAGAAGCAAAAAGGATTTGTAGCGTCTGTAAAAGAATTTGATGTGAAACTGATTTCACAGATTGTAGACGGTAATGCTGCAGAGCTGACATTTGACTATAAGATGGTTGGTGAAAGTTCAAAGGTCACAAGGTTTGTAGGGAAACATATTCAAACCTGGAAGAACGGTAAAATAATCAAAGAAGAATATGTTTCAATTAGCTAAACAAACTACTCGCAATCAATCTGAGCGACAAATAATAGTAGTATCTGTGGTTGTCTATCAGGCTTTTGTGCATCAAATTAATTTACGGAGTGGGATTACCAAGAGTTTCACTTCAGAAGATACAAGAGAGTAACTTTTATTGGTATTAAGCGGCTTAGAAGTTGGCGCAACCAATTTACCGCTTCTGAGTTCGCTGTGTACTAAAGATAACGGCCCCAGCAAAATACTGAAGGTGATATAGCGGAGAAGAAGCATAGAAAGTTCAAAAAGGTTTAACCTTGGCAATCTCTTCCTTTAAACGCTTTTGGTATTCCTCTTGATTTTTAATGTGACTAAGTTCTGCATAGATGCGTTGTAAATCAGCTTTGTATTGCTGCATTTTATTCGCATCTTCATTTAAGAATAGCGTGTAAGACTTCATCGATAAGCCCACAATAAAAAGAAAAGGAAGGGTGGCTAATGATAGGGTGTGAAGTATTAAGACGATTAACCACTTCAACAGGCCTTCTGCGGTCACTTTAGTTGAGAGCGGGAGGGTGAGTGCGTTACTCCATGCTGAATAATTTTTACGCATTGCCTCCCAGGCTTTGGCTTGCCCTACCTTTGACAAGGTAAACATGGCATTGATGTCGTAATCTTTGCCGTTATCTAGGCGAACGCGCATTTAGGCTCCAAATTTTATATCTTTGAGGGTTACTTTCTATGCTATAGCACTCAAGGTTTAGTTTCAAAGCGAGCGCTGATAATATGTTTCAAAGCCTGTTTTAGTAAATACCTATTATTTTTTTAAATAGGGCTTGATCCTCCCGTTACTGGAAGCTTTATACTTTTTAAATCAAGTTGCTTAAATTACGACAGAGAGATCGCTGTATGCATCACCACCATCACAGTCATAACAATAGTGATTCCCATGATAATTCAAGTAGTCGAATTGGTTGGGTATTTTTACTTAATATAAGTTTTACCATCATAGAATTTGTGGGCGGCATCCTTACAAATAGCACGGCAATAATGGCGGATGCCGTGCATGATTTGGGCGATAGCTTATCAATCGGTATTGCCTGGTTATTAAGTAAGTTGGGCAATAAGCAAACCAATCAGAAATTTACCTATGGCTATAAACGATTTTCATTGTTTGGGGCATTAATTAATGGTTGCGTTCTCATTGCTGGCTCTATTTGGATATTATTTGAAGCAATACCGCGTTTAGCCGAGCCGCAAATGCCCGAAACAGAAGGTATGCTGGCCTTGGCTATTTTAGGGGTATTGGTGAACGGTTACGCGGCATATAAATTGAGTGGTGGAGAAACACTGAACGAACGGGTGCTCAACTGGCATTTGATAGAGGATGTTCTGGGCTGGGTGGCCGTGCTAATCGTAGCGATTGTATTGATGTTTGTAGAGTGGCCAATACTGGACCCTTTGTTATCAATTGGGTTTACGCTATTTATCTTATTTAATGTGGTAAAAAATATCCGCGAAACACTCAAACTTTTCTTGCAAGCCACGCCAAATGAGGTGGTACAAAAAGAAGTTGAACAAGCCTTACTTGCCTTTGAAGAAGTGAGTGATTTACATCATCTACATTTTTGGTCGCTTGATGGTGAACAGCATGTATTAACTGTGCATTTGGCCTTGTCTTCAATGTTAGAGGGAGAAGAAATGATTGCTCTTAAGAAAAAAATCTCCGATCATTTAAAGGCTTATAAGCTAGCGCATACGACTATTGAGTTGGAGTTACCTGGTGAAAATTGTCGGGACCTAAGCTAGATATGAAAAATAAGGTGTGACCTGAATAAAAACTAAAGTGCAAAACCTAAAACCAGATTCACCACAAGCACTAGCATCAACACAAATAGAATCACAAAGACCAGCCCAGTGATAATGAAGTGGCTGGCTTTGCCTCGAGAGAAGTCACGCACTAAATTCTCTTTACTTTGTACGCCTAATAATGCCCATAAAACACTTTTAAATGTTTGAAGTAGCGTGAGTGTATTCTTGTCTTTTGAATTAGCCGCACTATCTTGTTGTTTGTCTGAAATGTTGCTGGTCATGGATCAATTTCTCACTGGGTATGCGTAAGGATATGATTGTTTCGCATGTTTAGTATGCCTGTTATTTTTTCAATAAGCTTGTGAGTATTTTAGCGCCCTAGCATTATTGAGCCTACCCAGTTTTATATTCTATTTTTTAACTCAGCTGCTTTTTCGTTAAATAAACACCACATTCAATATGATGCGTATAGGGGAATTGATCAAACAATGCAAAGCGTTGAATCTCATGTGTTTTGCTTAACACCTTTAGGTTTTCTTCTAGGGTGTCAGGGTTGCAAGAAATATAGATTATGTTGGGGTATTGGCTGATCATCTTACAGCTATCTTCATCCAGCCCTGAGCGGGGAGGGTCAACTAGGACCGTGCCAAACTCGGCCTCTTCAAGGTTCATGTCTTTTAAACGTCTACGGAGACGTTGTCCACTCATGTGGGCGGTAAATTCTTCAGCACTCACTTTTGCAAAATGAACGTTTTCAAGGTTGTTCATTGCTTTGTTGTCGTTGGCGGCGTTTACTGACGTTTTACTGATTTCAGTGGCAAAGACTTGTCGAAACTTATCTGCTAATGCAATAGAAAAGTTTCCGTTGCCGCAATAGAGTTCTAATAAATCCCATTGCTCACTACCTTGCGCACAGTCTCTCGCCCAGCTCAGCATTTTTTGGTTCATTTCACCATTTGGTTGCGTGAAACCGCCTTCGATTTGCTTGTATTTTAAGTTTAGGTTATCGACATTAAGCTGCTCAATAACGTGATCTTGGTCGAGTAAAATACGTAGTTTTCGAGCACGGCCTATAATGTGAATGCCATACTTCTCTTTTAGTTTTTTTGCTTCTGATATCCATTCTTCATTCAATTGACGATGATAAATCAAGGTCACTAACATATCGCCAGATAAAGTGTTGAGGTACTCAAGTTGAAATAAACGATTTTTAAGAACTGGATTTTGATTAACCTCCTCCATTAAGCGAGGCATTAACTCAGTAATGGCTTTGCTTGCAATCGGAAAGTGCGTCACTTCGAATGGCTTATTCTTTTTGCCGCGTTCGAACATCGCGTGAAAACATCGGTCGCCATCATGCCAAACTTTAAATTCGGCACGTAACCTGAAGTTTTGCGGCGCGCTTGCAAATACCTCTAGAGCAGGAGGATTAAAATGAGCGAACTGTTGTTGGATGTGTTGTGTTTTATCCGCTAACAAAGCGTCATATTGTGCTACTGGGATCTGATCCATTAAAGAATTACCTGCTCATATTTAAATGGGCAGGCATTATAAATGAAGTAAGGGGCTCTGTCAGGCAAGTTGCCGTGGCATTTACCATCATAGCAACTTTGCGCTTAATGTTAGACAGAATGCTAGGCGGATAAAGTAATGGGTATGTAGTGATCAATGAGTAACAGCGCAAAAAGCACCGTTAGATAAAAAATAGAATATCCAAATGTTTTCATCGCATGTTCGTCGGTGTCAGAAAGATAAAGTTTGGCTGCATGATAAATAAAGCCTAAACCAAGTACGGTTGCACCGGTTAAATAAATAATACCCGACATGTGAAGCGCGAAAGGGAGTAAGGTAATTGAAAATAGCATTAGGCTATAAAGTAGTACTTGATGTTTGGTAAATGGAATACCGTGCGTAACCGGTAGCATCGGCACATCAACTTTTGCATATTCATCTCTACGGCGTATCGCGAGCGCCCAAAAATGAGGCGGGGTCCAAACAAATATGATCAAAAAAAGTAAAACCGATTCAGTGGTCACTTCGCCTGTCATGGCAGCCCAGCCAAGAAGAGGGGGCGCAGCGCCAGCCGCACCGCCCCAAACGATGTTTTGAGGGGTCCAGCGTTTCAGAAACATGGTATAAATTACTGCATAAACAATGACACTAATGAATGTGAGTACGCTCGTCAGTACATTGGTGGTGGTAAGTAAAATAACCATTGAGATTGCGCACAAAGTTAGCGCAAAGGTGATTGCAGAGCGTGAAGATAAACCGCCGGTTGGAATTGGGCGCGCTTTAGTACGCTCCATTTGTGAATCAATTTTTTGATCAACCCAATGGTTGACCGCTGCGCCTGAAGCGGCCGCTAAGCCTATTCCCAAGGATGCAAAAAATATCGTATCTAAAGGCGGAATAGTTGGGGAAGATAAAAACATACCGACAATGGCGGTAAAAACAATTAATAAAACGACTTTTGGCTTACATAGTTCTAAATATTGCTGCCAAGAGAGTGGTTGAATAGGCGCGGCGAGCGTGCTTTCTGACATGGTGATGTCCTCTTTTATCTTTGTTGTTATTTGTTTGTATTATTTTTTAGAACTGTTCTTTTGTTTCTGAATCTTTAGGCTACTTGGGCTTGGGAGTTCAGGTTATGCGTAGCTTTTGCTTCACTTAATGGTGAAGCTGTTTTTATTTTACGGGTAATCGCGATCAAGGTAAGTAAGAGTAGCGCAGCGACACCATTGTGCGCAACGGCAATCGGAATCGGTAAGACTAAAATAATATTCAGTAAGCCTAGCGATACCTGTGTACCTAACACAAGGCCGAGTAAAGTGCTGTAGCGTCTAGCAATAGCGGAGCCCAAAGAGAATAACTTAAGTGCAAACCCTCCAACAACCAATAATGTAACCAAAGCGCCGAGACGATGCGTTAGGTGTACTGCCGTACCGGCTTCAAGTGAAAGTACCCCGCCTTCGTAGTTCTTATTTTCAGTATGATCTTTATGCCAAAGTGTAAATCCTTCCTTAAAGTCGGTTGGAGGCAACCATTGACCTTGGCAGGTGGGTAAATCGGTACAATATAAGGCAACATAGTTTGTGCTGGTCCAGCCACCTAAAGCGATTTGTAAATAGACGACGACTAAAGCGAACAAAGCCCAGCGTTTTACCGTAGCTGATGCGAGTATCTGTGAGGCCGCATTTGGGGTGGGGGCTTTCAGGTTTTTGTTTTTCAGACTCTTTTCTTTCAGGCTTTTTTCTCTCAGAGAGTGGGGGTAATGAGTAAGGGTAGCCCAGAAGAGTAATGCTAGTGTCAGCATGCCACCTAATAAGTGCAAACTTACAATTACGGGTTTAAGTAACATGGTGACCGTCCACATGCCGAGAGCACCTTGAAAGCAGACCAATAACACTAAAAAAATTGAAAGCTTAACTTGCTGTTCAGGTTGATGGCGATATTTTAAAGCAATCGCGGCCATGGCTAGAATCAATAAACCCAAGGTGCTCGCAAAGTAGCGATGAACCATTTCTTTCCAGGCTTTGGGTGATTCAACAGGCGTGTCAGGGAAAGCTTGGTTTGCCATTTCAATGCTAGGGGCAGCGGTTGGCGCAATGAGCTGGCCGTAACAACCAGGCCAGTCAGGGCAGCCAAGGCCCGCATCAGACAGCCTTACATAAGCACCTAACACCACCACAAATAATGCTAAGGCAGTAGCGGCTAACGAAATTCTAAAGAATGTTTGATTCATAATATTTTATTTTTTTTAGTATGGGTATAAATATGCTTGAATCATCAGTGTATGGCAAACCTAACAATAATAGAATGCTAACTTGCGTAAGTTTTGCGCTTTTATTCAAAGTACTTCACATCTAGGTGAAGAAAAGGGGGACGGAAAGATGAAGGATTAATCCCTGCAAGCCCTTTTTGTTTATACGTTATTATTCTAAGATGAGTTATTGACTAAACGTGGATTGTCAAAATCTAGGGAACTGATCTATGCGTATTCCAGATAACAGTAATCTTGTCATTTTTGGTGCTTCGGGCGACTTGTCATTTCGCAAGTTGATACCGGCTTTATATCAACTTTATGTGAGTAAACAGCTTCCCGAGCGTTTTTTTATTCTTGGTGTTTCCCGTAGTGTTTATAGTTCTGAAAGTTATCGGGAAGCCTTGTCAGGGGCTTTGATTGAACACTCAAATGCTAGCGCTGACAGCTCACGCACTTTTCTTCAGCATGTTTACTATTTAGCGATCAATACCTCTGATACAAATGACTATGCGCAGTTAATGGTGACCTTGAATCAACTTTATGACCAGTATCAGACGCCGCATAATACCTTGTACTACTTGGCAACGCCTCCCAGCCAATTCACAGTGATTCCTGAGTGTTTATCGAAAAGTAACTTACTTGACCAGTGTGAAGGTTGGAAGCGTATCGTGATTGAGAAGCCTCTTGGTTATGATCTTCAGTCCGCTATTGCGCTGGACAAGAGTTTACATGGCTTCTTTGACGAATCTCAGATCTATCGTATTGACCATTATCTGGGTAAAGAGACGGTTCAGAACTTATTGGTGTTCCGCTTTGCTAACGGTATGTTTGAGCCTCTTTGGGATCGAAATTATGTCGACTATGTCGAGATTACGGGGGCTGAGAGCATGGGCGTTGAAGCCAGAGGTCGCTACTATGAGGGCGCGGGCGCGCTAAGAGATATGCTACAAAACCACTTGCTGCAAGTGCTGGCGATGGTGGCAATGGAGCCTCCAGCAGTGATTAATGCCGACTCTACACGCAATGAAGTCGTTAAAGTCTTACAGAGTTTGCAGCCAATCAGCGATGACGATCTAAAAAATAACCTAGTACTTGGGCAGTATACAAACTCAACGGTGCAAGGACATAGCATGGTCGCGTATCGGCAAGAGGCTGGCGTGGCGAATGACTCAAGAACTGAAACTTATATTGCCATGAAGTTATTTATTAATAACTGGCGCTGGAATGGCGTGCCTTTTTATGTGCGAACGGGTAAACGTTTACCGACACGCGTCACGGAGGTGGTGATTCATTTTAAGCAGACTCCTCATCCTATTTTTGGGCAAAATGCGCCGGCGAATAAGTTGATTCTTCGAATTCAGCCCGATGAAGGCATCGTGATGCAGTTTGGCTTGAAAAAGCCTGGCGCAGGTTTTGAGGCAAAAGAAGTCACGATGGATTTTCGCTATCAGGATCTTGCCGATGAAGGTGAGATTGAAAGTCGCTTGCTGAATGCCTATGAACGTTTACTGTTGGATGCGTTAAATGGTGATGCCACCCTTTTTGCCCGTAGCGATGCTGTCCAAGCGTGTTGGAAGTTTGTCGAACCGATCATCGCCTATCAAAACAGTGAGCATGCTTTACTACACGGCTATGCCTGCGGCACATGGGGGCCGAAAGAGGCTGAGTATCTATTGCAGGCAGATAAACGGCATTGGCGTTTTCCTTGTAAAAATTTGGCAAATACTCAATATTGTGAATTATAGATTCTGACCAAAGAAGGCGAATATGACTAAATGTAGCACTGATCTCAATATCCGCATTTTTGATTCAAACAACGCGGTAGCCGAATCGATCGCTCAGCAGTGGCTAGACTTGAGCAAGAGTGCGACGGTCGTGAATATTTCATTGTCAGGAGGCAGTACACCCAAGCATGTTTTCAGTTATATTGCGCACAGTGACTTTGCTAGCCAGATAATCTGGAAGCACCTGCATTTTTGGTGGGGTGATGAGCGTTGCGTTTCAGCCAAAGATACGCAAAGTAACTATGGGGAGGCAATGCGCTTGTTGTTTAGTCATGTATTGATTCCAGCAGACAACCTTCATCCTATCCACGGCGAATTATCGCCAGAAAAAGCCTGTATCGAGTTTAAAGATGAAATGGCGGCTTGTTTACCGAAGAACACCGCAAGCTGGGAGGCTAAACCTATTTATGATTGGGTCATTCTAGGTATTGGGGAAGATGGGCATACAGCCTCCTTGTTTCCTGATCAGACTGATTATGAGGCCAATAAAAATGCCGTGCTTGCTTATCATCCTGAAACTAAACAGGCGAGAGTATCCTTGAGTGCGCCTGCGATCTGTGCGGCAAAGCGTGTAACCTATCTGGCATTGGGCGAGAGCAAGGAACATATCGTCGCTGCGATTTTGAATAATGATCAATCAGCGGAAGATTTGCCAGCAGCCAAAATTAAATCGACTCAAGGTTTAACAGAATGGTATTTGGATAAGCACTCAGCAGGCGACTTAAGCACCCAAACATAATAATAACGGCCTGATTTAACCATCCCTCATCGAAATTATCGAACATAAAAGGCAGCATCATGACAGTGAATAAAGCGGATATAGCAGTGATCGGACTGGCCGTTATGGGGCAGAATCTGATTCTCAATATGAACGATCACGGTGTGAAGGTGGTTGCTTATAATCGTACCCAAACGAAAGTGTCCGACTTCATCCAAGGGCCTGCAAAGGGCACCGATATTCAAGGTGCATCAAGTCTTGAGAATATGGTCGCTCTTTTAGCGTCGCCCAGAAAAATCATGCTGATGGTACGTGCGGGGGAGGTGGTTGACCATTATATCGCCCAGCTTGTGCCCTTGCTCTCTGCTGGGGATGTGGTTATCGATGGCGGTAATTCTGATTTTATTGATACAGAGCGACGGGTAAACGAACTAGCGAAACAGGGGCTACATTATATCGGCATGGGCGTTTCGGGTGGCGAAGAAGGCGCTCGCCATGGCCCTTCGATTATGCCGGGTGGTGATGAACAGGCGTGGCCCTTAGTTAAAGATATTTTTCAGCGCATTGCTGCACGCACTGAAAGTGGCGAAGTGTGCTGTGATTGGGTCGGTTCCGGTGGCGCAGGGCACTTCGTGAAGATGGTGCATAATGGTATCGAATATGGTGATATGCAGCTGATATCAGAGTCCTATCACTTTATGAAAACCGCCTTGAATATGAACCATCAGGAAATGCATCAAACCTTCTCTGCTTGGAGCAAGACTGAGTTAGACAGTTATCTGGTCGAAATTACCGCCAATATTCTCGCTTATGAAGAAGAAGGCAAACCCTTGCTTGAGGATATCCTCGATGTTGCGGGACAAAAAGGAACCGGCAAATTAACCGGCATTAATGCGCTCGACGCAGGGGTACCCTTAACGCTTATTAGCGAGTCGGTTTATGCTCGCTATTTGTCTGGTTTAAAGGCGGAGCGACAGCAGGCCGAGGTTTTGTTTAACAAACAGATAGAGCCACTATCAGGTGAACGGTCAGAATGGCTTGAGGCGCTGCGTCAGTCTTTACTGGCGGCTAAAGTCATTTCCTATGCGCAAGGTTTCATGTTGATGAAACGTATCTCAGATGAACGTAATTGGCAGCTTAATTATGGCAATGTCGCCTTGATGTGGCGAGGTGGTTGTATTATCCGTAGTGCTTTTTTAGAAAATATTCGCGACGCCTTCCAGTCAAACCCTGAATTAGTATTTTTGGGGATGGATGATTATTTCAAAAAGCTTCTGATTCGCTGTACGCCAGCCTGGCGAAAAATCATCGCGAAAACCTTCGAAATGGGGCTTCCGATGCCGTGTACCGCATCCGGCTTATCATTTTTTGACGCCTTTACGACGGGAAACTTACCTGCGAATTTGCTACAAGCCCAACGAGATTATTTTGGCGCGCATACCTACGAACGAAAAGATAAACCCAGAGGCGAATTTTCGCATACCGATTGGACAGGAAAAGGTGGGGCAACCGCTTCCAGTACTTATAATGCATGAGACCTAAGGTGTGGCGGGTTCTAATTTAAATTATTGCCTTATTCAGCTTTCTTCCAAGGGCGACTAACGACCCATTGCTGACCTTTTGGCTTGACGAAATAGAGTTATATTACCGTCTGCTCCTGCCACTAATAAGTCACACGGCCTACTCAAAAATGTTTGATTATGGCAAAAAATGATCGTCGCATTTGTGCCAAAGAAAGACGCTCACACTTAATGCGAATTTGGCCGAATTATTCTGGTTCAAATCTAGTTCATTATTTCTGCTATTGAGGTAAAGATGACATCTGCCGCTGATTGAATTCATAGATAAAACAGATCTTTTCCCAAAGGTTTTCCTCAGAGCTTTTCAGTCAGCTATGCATTAGAAAAGACGATTAAACCTGAGAGAGTAATTAAGTATAAATGTGCCTGTTTATGGTCGCAGGTACAATCTATGTAGGTTTGACGTTGAGCCCAACGTGTTTCCAAAGCTAACTCAAAGCATAGGGCTCGATAGGTGGATAATATACCCTATTGAATTGCTCTGAATGATCAAAGCAGGTCAGGTATGTAATAAATCATTAAATAAACCGTCAGTAATACCGCAACCCAAACGACCATGGTTTCGATTGGCCAAAGCCTTGCGAAATATCCCTTTGGCTTACCTAACTCAGAATCATAAGTATTCTGGATTATTCCTTTGATCGAAATAACCACTGACTTCTCGAATCTTTCATAAGTTCCATACACTGTCGAGGCGACTCTTTTAATAACGTTTGGCGCTAGCTTGCGATAGAACCAATCCGTATCGAGGTTGGTAGAAGGAAGTTCAGGCGGATACATGTTGCGTAGATTTAGCCATACAAAGGCAAGGGCCGAGAAGAATAACAACTGCAATTGCGTCAGCACGTGAGTCATATCGTAGGGATTATAATCATGTTCCCAAGGCAAAAGTGCATAAACTGTTTGTGCAGGGAAGGTGCCCAGAATTACGCAGGTTACTGCCCCGAGTGTCATGGCAATCAGCATGTTCTTGGGAGGCTCTGTTGTACGAATACCAGAGTCATGGGCGAAGAAGGCGAAGTACGGAATTTTAATCCCCGCGTGGTGGAATACGCCTGCCGCAGCAAACAATAGAAGTAACCACACATAGTCATACCCTTCTTTTACAGCTGCCGCCATGATCATAGACTTGGATACAAAGCCGCTGAAAAGTGGGAAGGCCGAGATAGAGGCTGCGCCGACAATGCAGAGTATGGTGGTTTTGGGCATGCTCTTGTACAAGCCGCCAAGCTCTGAGCCGTTGATCTTACCTGTCATGTGCAATACCGCACCCATGGTCATCATCAACAAGCCTTTAAATATCACATCGTTAAAGGCATGAGCCACAGCGCCATTCAGCGCAAGGGCGGTACCAATACCAATACCGACGATCATGAAGCCAATTTGGTTAATTAAGCTGTAGGCCAGTACTCGACGCAGGTCGTTTTCGATCACCGCAAAGAAGATTGGGAAGCACGCCATGGTGACACCAATCCAAACCAAAATTTCTTCACCGGGATAGCCGCGAGCAAACGCATAGACGGCAACCTTGGTGGTAAATGAGGCCAAGAAGATGGTGCCGCTGGGTGTGGACTCTGGATAAGAATCGGTCAGCCAGGAGTGCATAAATGGGAACGCACACTTAATGCCAAAGGCGAAGAAAATTAACCAAGCACCAACCTGTGCAATCCCATCATGTTGCAAGCCAATGTGATTGAACAATAAACTGTTATTGACCTGGGCAAAAATCAACAACCCTGCCAGTAGTAATACACCGGAGAGGATCTGAAAGATCAGATAACGAAACCCTGATGAGTAAGCGCGATCGGTTCGGCGAGCCCAAATAAGAAAAACCGAGGTCAGTGCTAGCAATTCCCAAAATACAAACAGAGTCAGTAAGTCGCCAGCGAATACGGCACCGACAGCACTGGCGGCATAGGCAAGACCTGCGACGTGTTGCATGGTGTCTTTAACGTGCAAGGCATACACAATGGCAATGAAGGACGCCAGATGAAACAGGTAACCAAACATCAGACTGAGTTTGTCGACCCGCACAGGTTCCAATGCATAGCCCATAAACTCAAGTGACCAGAAGACCCCGTGTTCCAAGCCCATTAAATTAAGGGCCCCTACAATGGGTGCTGCCAACATGAGTATGTTGCGTAACCAGCCTCGCAGAAAAATCGCTGCCAAGGCGCCAAACATAAGTGGCAGAAACGGTATTACACTATTCATCGTAGTAATCTTCCCCGCGCATTATTACTTTGCGCATTGCTTTGGCGACGATTACCAGTACGGTACATCCTACAAAGCCATAGATGGCATAAAAAGCTGGGATGTTCTCCCAGTCATGATATATGTGGCGGTGAACTATGAAGTCTGTAACGACTAATAAGCCACACACGACATAAAATACTCTTAACATCTTTTTGATGTTTTCCGGCTTGTCGAAGAAGCCGTCGGAGTCATGTTGCTCAGTCATTTAGCCTTCTCCATTTAAATTGCGGGTGACTTCTACGCTAGTAGAAACGCCGGGTATTAGATTGATCAGGTCGATTAAAGGCTGCGGATAGAAAAATAATGCAAGGCAACTTAATGACGTGATACTTAATGCGATTAACATCGGCAAGGGGGCTTCTTTGGTCTCAGACCAAGACCAAGGCTTTGACTCTCCCGTCTGAGTATTGAAGAAAGCTTTAATCGGGATCGGTAATAGATAAGCGATGTTAAGCAGCGAGCTGATCATTAAGACCGCCACAATGATTAACTTGTCGGCTTCCAAAGCACCAATGGTGAGATACCACTTACTCCAAGTACCTGCCATCGGTGGCAAGCCAATAATGCTAATCGCGCCGATGGTAAAGGCGGCCATGGTGATCGGCATCTGTCGTCCTAGACCGACCATGTCGCTAATGTTCTTTTTGTGACTGGCGACCATGATGGCACCCGCGCAGAAGAATAGGGTGATTTTGCCAACGGCGTGGGTCGCGATGTGTAATGCCGCGCCGGCGCTGGCAATGGATGACGCTAGCAATGCACCCACCACGATATAGCTCAACTGGCTGATCGTTGAGTATGCTAGTCGTGCTTTTAAATTGTCTTTGGTCATCGCGATACAGGACGACAGCAGGATGGTGGCTGCACCTATGTATAGCATGATGTCGGTCGTCGCCAATTCTTTTAACGTGTCGATGCCAAAGATATAGATGACGATCTTTAGGATGCTAAATACGCCGGCTTTTACCACGGCAACCGCGTGTAATAGGGCACTTACGGGAGTCGGTGCCACCATGGCCGCAGGCAGCCAGCGGTGGAATGGCATAAGCGCTGCTTTACCAACCCCATAACAAAACAGTACCAGCAATACGCTAAGGATGGCCTTGCTGTGTGACTCATCGAAAATACCACCGGCTTGGAAATCCAAGGTGCCCGTTAAGCTATAAGTACCCATGATAGCAAAGAGTAAAAAGGCGATGGATGTACCGAGTAGAATGCCTAGATACGTTCTGCCACCCTGTTTAGCGGCTTCAGTACCGGCATGGGTCACCAGTGGATACGTTGAAAGGGTTAATACTTCATAGAAGATGAAGAGTGTCAATAGATTACCTGAGAAGCAGATCGCCATAACGGAGCTGATGGCCAGTGCAAAGCAGCAGAAGAAGCGTGTCTGATTTTCTTCGTTGTGGCCTCGCATATAGCCAATGGCGTAAATCGTGGTGACGATCCACAAGAAGCTGGCGACTAGAGCGAACAATACGCCGAGAGGCTCTACTTCAAAGCTGATTCCTAGTCCGGGAAATAACTCAATAACATCCAAACTCAGTACTGTACCGTTAAAGGTATGGTCAGTGATGGCCAGTACAATTGTGAACAAAATAGCGGCGGTTGTTAGTGTGACGGCTTCTCTGAGGTTCGGATTTTTGCCAGTGGCGATAACCAGTAGCGCACCGATAAAAGGGACGAGAATAGAGAGGCTGATTAATAGTGAGGGTTCAATACCTTGCCAGAGATTCATGGTGCCACCTGCGCATTAGTACTTAATGTGGTGGTTTGGAATAACCATTCAGATGCTGCATTGGCCGCTTCTGTGGTTAGGCTGGTATCGATACCAAAATAGATGTTTGCCAAAACTAGTGCCCACATCGGAGCAAGCATCAGCAAAGGGACTTCTTTAATCTTATTCGGGTCTTGGGTTTCAGGCAGTTTTTGGAAATAGGCTGCTTCAAGAATACGACCAATATAGACGACCGCCAACAATGAACCACCCAATACCAAGGCAGCCAGCACCCAATGATCTTGCTCCAGTGCTGCGGTAACCAAATACCATTTACTGATAAAACCAACCGTCAGCGGCACGCCAATAATACTCAAACCTGCAATCGTAAAGGCAGCCATGGTAAGAGGCATGTGTTTGCCTAGTCCTCTGAACGCTTTGATATCGACCGAGCCTACGCGATAAAACACGGCGCCAACGGCCATGAATAACGCGCCTTTCATAAGAGCGTGGTTGAAGATATGAATAAGGCTTGCCATTAAACCAGTGATACTGACGAGGCTGATCCCGAGAATCATATAGCCGATTTGCGCAACACTGCTGTAAGCTAGCACCGTTTTGACGTTGCTTTGCACCGCAGCCGTGTATGAGCATTTGAAGATAGCGATAATCGCTAGTGCCATCAGAATAAAGTCCATTCCCATTTCTTCGAAAACATAGTCGGCGCCAAAGATAGTAAAGATGAAGCGAATCATCACATAAACGGCGACTTTCGTAGCAGTACTGGCCAAAAAGGCGGTCACTGCAGAAGGAGCATGGGTATAAGCGGCAGGCAGCCACATATGGAGCGGGAATAGTGCAAGCTTGATGCTGACACCCACCATAATGAATGCAAGGCCAGTATTAATGGTGCGGCTGCTATCGTAGGCATCAATTCGAACGGCCAAATCCAGCATGTTCAGTGTGCCGGTTTTCATATAAAGCATACCGACGCCAATTAATATAAAGGTTGCGCCTATGGTTCCCATTACCAGATAACGGAATGCCGCGGTTAAACAGCGTCGATCGGATGCCAAGCTAACAAGGGTGTAGGTTGCCAGCGAGGAAATTTCTAAGAATACAAATAGATTAAACGCGTCTCCGGTTACCAGAATCCCCGACAGACCCGCAAGACACAGTAGGTGTGCCGTGTAAAATAAGGAGTGATTGGATGATTCAACTTCTTTTTCAATACTGTCTTTGGAATAAATCAGTACCAGTGTTGAAAGTGCAGAGACGGCTAATAATACAAAGGCATTGACGGCATCAATACGTAATTCGATACCCCAGGGAGGTGCCCAACCACCAACGGCGTAACTGATGACACCCTCTGATAAAGTTGCTGTTAGTAATTGCCATGAAACAAAACAGGCCCAAGTGCTGATCAGGGTGGCAAAACCCCAGGACAATATTGAACGGCCTAAAACGAGTGTGACGGGTGCTGCTATCAAAGGCAGGATAATCGCAAGCACAGGTAAGTGTTGATCAAACATTAGATGGCATCATCCTTGTTATCAAATTCGTTCTCTTCAACTGTGCCGTAAGCACGTTTGATCCGAACAATGAGCGCAAGGCCCACTGCGGTTGTGGCTACACCAACAACAATGGCTGTGAGAATCAAAACATGGGGTAGGGGGTTGGAGTATTGAGTAACACCTTCAGCGACAATCGGTGCGGTGCCACCCGTGACCTTGCCCATAGAAATATAAAGCATAAAAACCGAGGTTTGGAAGACGTTCAGACCCACTATCTTCTTAACCAAGTTGTTAGCAGAAATAACGATGTAGAAACCTGTCATCATCAGAAATACGACGATCCAGTAGTTGTAGTAATCGAGAATAAAGTTCACTGGATGTTAGACCTCTCTGCCTGGCTATCAAAGGCATAGAAAATACTCAGCATGACGGCAAATACCGTAATCCCAACACCTAGCTCAATAATAATGATGCCGTAGTGTTGGCCGGCCAGAGGGTCAGCTGCGAGTTTGTTGTAATCAAGGAAGTTGCCGCCCTTGAACATGCTGTACAAGCCAACGCTAGCGTAAAGCAATACGCCGAAGGAGGCCATTAGTTGTAAAATTTTAGGACTGACCACTGCGAAGGACTTTGGTAATCCGAAGACGAGGGCGTACAAAATAAAGGCGGCAGCGCCGATTACCCCTGCTTGGAAGCCTCCACCTGGGCCAAAATCGCCATGAAACTGAACATAGAGAGCGAATAAAATGACTAAAGGAATGATTACCTTGGCGACCACATGCAGTACGTGATGTGCTTCCAAGCCAGACTCAGGGGTATCTTTGTCTTTACGTCGTCTAATACCGAGCAATGATAAGACACCAATCGCCGCGGCGAATACAACGACTGTTTCGCCAAACGTATCGAACCCACGGTAACTCGCTAAAACAGAAGTCACCATGTTGGGAAGGCCAACTTCTTTAGGTGACTCTTCAATGTAGCGCGGAGCGACATGTTGGTGTATTGGGTTATCTGGATGGCCAAATGGAGGCATGTCGAGTGTGCCGTAAATAAGCGCTGCACCTGTGACGCATACGACGATTAAAGGCAGTATTGAAGTATGAGAGCTCTTCTTTTCTTTTCGACCAGTAAGTGCCAGGGTGCCTAGCATGAGAACCGTAGAAATACCGGCACCAACAGATGCTTCAGTAAAAGCCACGTCAACGGCATCAAGGTTTACGAATATCAATGCGGATAAGAAGCTGTAGATACCGAACAGCATGACGATGGCAAATAAGTCTTTTAAAAATATAATCCTTAAAGCAGTCAGTGCCAGCATTGCCAGCAGCACCAAATCAATCAACTCGGCCATTAGTGTGTTTGCTCCTGTTGTTTTTCTTTGACTTCAGCCATTGTTAATAGGCCTCCATGGCGGGCTGATTTAGCCAGAGCATGAGACGCGGTGGGGCTGGTGATCATTAGAAAAGCCAGAATGAATAAAAGCTTTGCTGTGTTTAAATCGAAAGACGTCTGTAAGAGCAGGCCGCCAATAATCAATATGGCGGCGATAGAGTCGGTGATGCTTGCGGCGTGCACGCGAGTAAAAAAGTCTGGAAATTTAAACAGGCCCACTGCGCCACTTAATCCAAAAAATACGCCTGCAATGAGCAGGATGCTACTGATGATGTCTAAGACAAACATGACAATCCATTCTTATCTGAGAGTTAATTTAGTGTTATTCAACCGGTGCGGTGTATTCAAAAAAGCGTAGTACCGCGACCATCCCTATGAAATTGATGAGAGCATATACAATGGCGATATCCAGAAACTCAGGACGGCCCATCAAATACCCCGTGACCGCAATAAACAGCACGGTCTTGGTACCGAACATATTGACACCCAAAATACGGTCGTAAACGGTGGGGGAGTAACATGCTCTTGCCAGAGCGATCGCCATTACCAGCAAAATAGCAATACAAATAGCAGCGTACATTTCTGTCATTTGTGTTTACCCCATATCTCGGTAATTTTCTTTTCCATTGTTTCTTGATCAAGTTCTTCAATGGATGATTTTTGCAGTGCATGGACGGTGATTTCACCATCTACCAAATCCACACTCAATGTGCCAGGTGTCAGCGTGATTGAATTTGCATAAAGAGCCCTTTTGTTTGGTGGGATATTTTCCGCATTTATCGTTGCTAAGCTTGGCGATACCTTATCTGCTGAACCCCAAATTAATTTTGTTACCTGGAGGCTAGAGCTAATGATTTGCCAAATCAGCCAAGGAAGATAGCGCATAAGGCGAAGGCCAGTACCAATCTCCTGTTTTTCTTGATCGACGTCATCCATGCGTTTCAAGACGAAAAGTACGACAATGACCGATACTGCGCCGAAACCGAGCAATAATGGCTGGATATAGCCAGAAAGCAACAGCCAGAAGGTTGAAAGTAATATTGCCCATTTAGTGATATGCATTAATAAATACCGTCTTTGTGCTTGCACTTAGTTCTGGTTAGCAAGGGGATTTGACCTGTCATACCTTTAGCATAGCTTTTTCTAGTGGCAATGAAAGGCCAATGGAAGCCAAAATTTCAGTAGCGGTGCGTCCGGTTGGGGTAGTTAGATCATCGCCCTGTGCGTTAGCCAATATGGCGAATACTAATGAGCACACAAGTAAAGTGCAAGCGAATACGGTATGCGTAGGTTTAAATAGTAGCTGTTTCATTGCTTTTACTATTGCTCGTAGTGTTCGGTAATAGATTGAAATTGCACCTAATATGTATTGCACGCCATGATAGATCAATAGAAGTATTAGAATTTTAATGATAGTATTTATCTATCACTGATAAGTAATGTCCTCGAGAGTTAGGCTTTATAATGGCGCAGGAAACCCCGACAATTAAACAGCTGAAATACTTTGTCTGTCTGGCTGAATCCACTGCTTTTCGCCGTGCTGCAGAGCACTTGAATATCAGTCAGCCTACCTTGACAGCTCAGATTTACAATCTGGAACGAGCTCTGAACTTAACCTTATTTGAGCGTAGCCGCAGCGGCACAACCCTGACGCCTGCGGGAAGAGATTTGTTGGGAAATGCCCGGCGAGTGATTGAGGAAATGAATGGCCTTATGGATAAGGCTACGATGATCAATCGAGGGCCGGGTGGCACATTCCGTATCGGTGTATCACCTACCGTTGGCCCTTACCTACTACCGAATATCTTACCTGGGCTACATCAAGCCTACTCATCCCTGAAGCTCTACGTCAGGGAAAATAAGCCAAAAACATTAGAAATCGACCTATTGGAAGGGCGACTGGACCTGGTGCTGATTCCTCGTCCTTTTAGCAATTCTCGCTTTGAGGCTGAGGTACTTTTTCATGAACCACTACAATTAGTTACTCCAGACGATCATAAGCTGGCGAAGTTAAAGAAAGTCCAAACCCACCACCTGCAGGGACAGAATATACTGACGCTGGAAGGACAATACAGCAGCTACCACCAAATGGAGCTACTGTGTGTAGAATTGGGTGCCAATATTGCCAGGGATTACGAAGGAACCAGCCTGGACGCCTTGCGTCAAATGGTGATGATGGGGATGGGATTAACCTTTCTACCCGCGCTTTACATCTATTCTGAAATACACCAACCACAAGGTTTGAGTGTCAGAGAGGTGGAAAAGTTACAATTGTCTCGCACTCATGTATTAGCTTGGCGACGAAATTCTCCCAATCGCAGTTTTTACAGGCAATTGGCAGAGCAAATACGCTCATTAGCGAAAACTAATCTAAGTGATGTCAAATTGAGCTTTTAATTATACTGAGTTCGTTAAAGAACTTTCGAAGCGTTATTGCTCTCAGATCATGCTCAATGGTTATCAAACCTAAATGTCGTGGTCAAATTCACGGTCCTCTGATCATGTGCAAACGTTCTTCGGCGGCTAGTGTGCGACAAACGAACAGGGCCAAGATTTGAAAGTCGTATTTTCAGCCTCTGTTTGATCCAAACCAGGAGTAGATCTTTTTAGGTTTTCAAACGATGTTTTTGACTATTAAGCCAATGGCCTGATTTACCGACAGTGCATGTCTGCTAACTCATTTTTTCCGATAAGCCTTGAAGTCTGCTTTAGAAACTTTCAGGCTTAATTGTTCAATCAAATAATGGCCTGATAATCCATGTTCAGCGATGAAGTTGAACGTCCACTTTGCGGTCTCTCAAGTCATTACCCATAAGATAACATCTTATAAATCTAGGCACTTCTTCCGTGGTTGCTTAGTGCGAGAAACCGACAGAGGTTAATACCTAACCTAATGTCAGCTAATGGCACCAAGAGGTGTTTTTGAGTCTTTTTCAGGATTAAAGTGAGCCAAACTATTCCTAGTTTAAAAATTAGGCTTTCAAAAAAATTCCCAAACAACCACTCAAGTCATGTTTCCAACTTTTGTCAGGTATCAGTGTTTGAGCTTCTGTTATAGTTATGAACTTAGGATAAAGTCTCGGCATATATAGGGTGAATTATGCAACAAACACATTTAAACGCAGAAAACAGGTTTGAACGATATCGTGAAGAGTCACGAATTCAAGCTCAAGCAGCGTTACCCTAAACGTTTTGAATTAGCTATTTGGAAGTCAAATGCATTATGTGGTTTACCTATTGGCAGGCCATCATTTAATGGTACTCGGCTTCGCCTTGATTATGCTGAAAGATCGCCTGACAGCTGCCCAATCAGAGGTTATGTTATGCTTGTTAACTTATTGGCCGCTGAAGCATATGCATTAACTATTGGAGCAGAAGAAGTTCGTATAATGCATCCGATGAATCAACAGCTTGTAAATTATTATTCACGATTTGGGTATAAATATATTAAAGGTACTATACCACTAGAAGATGCTCATAATAAAAATCCTCATTATTTATATAAGCGGTTGTAGGTAATAAATATGAATACAGATCAAGGTTCATATACAGATAAATTCAAAGCTACCCAAGATAAATTGAAAAAACGTTCAGAAGAATTATTCATAAATGGACCTGCTTTTGATGAGCCTCCTGTTACAGGCGACCCTGATAAAATTCTCGACCAAGAAATGGATAAAGAATCTAATCAGGCACCCTAAAAAAATAAATAATTGGGCATCGTAACGCTTCGCAGGCTTTAAACTTCCGAATCTAAGTTCTTATTAGTTAACTCTTATTACGTCAACAATATTCGTTAGTGAAGCCAACTAACGAAATGGCCGATTGTACCCATTGAAACTCAATCATTCAGTGTTTTATATGCGGGCTTCTCAGTCATCACAGAGTCATTAAGTAATTTACCATTCATTTAACTCGTTCCCATGCTCTGTGTGGGAGTGTATCGCTTATGCAGTCGCTAGTTCTTTCAATGTTTTAGCGACTAAGTCTGGGTTCGTAATATGAACCCAATGGCCATGTTCAGGCTGATGAATAACATGACCTTCATAATGATAAGCAAACTCTTTTGGTATATATGGGTCTTTATCACCCCATATTACGCGAGAGGGGATTTGTTTTAGTACTTTTTCCAGTTGCTGCTGCCAGCCATCAAAAATTTCTTTGGGCTTAGCGTAAGCCCTATAGATTTTTAACACTGTTTTTTTCATTGTCAGGTGCATACGATCGTAGGTTTCATTGATGGCTGAGTCAGGAAGGTTTGCAGAGCCTCTTTTTAATTCCCATCGAAGTAAGGGTCTGTTCAATAGCATTATGGATAGTTCACCGAGTAAGGGCGTTTGCCAAACCCTTGCCCAGAAGTGCCAACGGATACCAGGATGAAATAAAGTATTCAAAACCAATAATCCACGCACTCGGGTTGGGTATGTCGCGACCCAAGGTAGTAACCAAGGGCCGCCAAAGTCGTGAACTGCCACAACGACCGGCTCAGATATATCTAGTGATTCAATGAACTGACCCCAGAGTTTAACCATGCCTTCCGGGCCTAGATCAAAATCATCAGGTAATGGATCAGAACCTCCGAAACCTGGAAAGTCTGGAGCGATGATTCGTACATCTTCTCCCAAACGTTCAATCACTGGTTGCCAACTATGGCGGCAATCGGGGTTGCCGTGCATAAGTAATATAGGGGTGCCAGAGCCCTGGTCACTGTACTCAATGTTTATGCCAAATATGTCTGCGTGCATTTTTGTTCTTAATGGTGGTTTCTGGTTTATAGAATTTGAGTACATTACATGAATGTTCAATGGTAGAACAGTAACAAGTTGGCAAGCCCCATAGTTCTCTAGTTACATAACAGTATTCTTAAAAATACCACTTTTTGTTTTTATCATTCAGATTAAAGTGTATCGCTTTGGGTTTCTTACTCGTGGTTTTTGAGAATATAAAAGGGAACGCTAATAACTCACAGGTAGCGGTTTGATAAAATTCAATTTGGCTTAAAACTACAAAGCATCTGTGTGTGGCGGTTAGCAATTCTATTTAGTGAGTAGCAAAATAAAAGGGTACAGAGCAAACAATATTACCTTTTTGCTTCAGGCAATTACTCCTGCACTTTCTAACAAGTACATCCATGTACAAGCATACAAACCCTAGGTACTAACTTGATAGAAAAACTAGCTACAAGATCCGCAACAAACACTACCTAGCTCGGCATCCTTAATATCTGTCTCGCTCATAACTCCAACCGCGCCTGATGGTGCTATAACACCTTTATTTAGCGCACGCGCAAACAAAACATTATTTTCGACATGAATGTGCATATTGATGTCGCTAATAAATTCTTGCAGTCCTAAGTAAAGTGCACGCCAAGTATTACAAGCTTCAGGGTGCAACGATAAATCATTAGTAAGCGCATATATTCTATCTATGCTCTCAATATGATTTTCATGATCCGACATCATTACACTAATTGGCCCTGACACCATCGGCGAATTACCATCTGACAACATAGGGAATAATATCGATTCCTCTTTCTGCATATGCTGTTCTAGTTCTTGCTTCACACTGACTAAATGATCAGCCAAACCAATGGGGCATAATTTATGGCTACCATGTACCGTTTCCACACGGTTGGTTAATCGGATCAGTTCGGTTAATTGTTCGCGGTGCACTTGGTGGTAGCGTGTTAAAATATGTTCAATCAGACTTTTATTATCTACCTTCGACCAATCTTGAGCAGTGCCGCTGCGGCTGGCTAACTCCTCTATATACGGAACAATATCTTCAGGCTTCAGCCCTTTCTTTTCTATTATGGACTTTAGGGTTTTATCACCGTTACAGCAAAAGTTAATTTTATAGTTAAACAGTAAGGCGGTAGCCCCCGGTACCTGAGTCGCAATTTCACCAAGTAGCATATTTAAATATGACATTCTGAGCCCTCAAAACATAAGATGCATTTCAACTGAATCTTTAAAGGATTGAGCGTACATCTGCTATTTAAAGATGTAAACTAAATGAATGTTATAAAAGAGATAGAGATAGGTCGAATCCATCTCTCTTGATATAAATCAACTGAGCAGGTATGTATTGCTAATGCATAGGGTATCAAGGCAAGACCATAAAAGTATTATTCTTCGCTATTGCGATCTTTTTTTAGAAGTTGATATGTAAGCATTTTACCCATGCTGTAAATATCAGTAAGCTATCTTTAAATTATGGGAAGTACGCTTCTTGAATCCAAATCAATAATAAATTTGAATGCTTTATTGTGAATTACCTTCAACAAACGTTATCTTTTCTACTTGTTCTTACTTTGTCCTCATACACTTTATCTCTATAAAAAGGTTCTTTCCATGTCTGCCTATGAAAAAATAAGTGAACAGTTTAAACGCTTTATATTGGCCGATGCCGATACCAGCATGGCCTTGGGAGACGAGGCGCACCTGGGGGATCTGGGCGACCCTAGCCTTGAGCATATGGTACAACGTAACCAGCAAGCAAAAGAACTACTAAACAAATTGCAAGCCATCAAGGGTGAAACGTTTGATGAGCAACTAGACCTAGATTTAATGGCTAGCCATTTACAACAAAACATCTTTTTTACCCAACTACAACAACATGGCCGACCCCAGCGTTGCAGCCAGCCAAACGGCGTAGACGGTATCAGCGCCGGTATTTTTCAGCTTTTTGTAAACGATGAGCGCAGTCCGGAGTTTCGACTAAATGATATATTAAGCCGTTTACTGCAAGCGCCTAACTACCTTGCTATCGAGACAGAGGTAATAGTCGAACCTATTAGCCGCTGGCGTGATATTGAGCTAGAACAAGGGGAGGGGTTGCCCAGTCTTTTTCAAACCATACTGGAGTGGGCACAGCAGGAAAACTACCATCAGTTGGATAACTTAAAAGTCGCTATCACCCAATGTAATACCGCTCTAGCCAGTTACCTGAGTGATTTAAAAAACAAAAAAACGCACACCAATTTTGCCATTGGTCTGGATAAGGTGAATGAACTACTGGCTATTCGCCAGATTTCTCTCTCTCCGGCCGAACTGACTAAAATGGCACGAGACTTTATGGGTGAAACTCAAACATTGCTAAGTTCACTCAAAACAAAGCTGTGTGAAAAATATGGTCTGGCAAATGACACAAAAGAAACTGATTTACACGAATATTTAAACGAACGCTTTGCAGCAACCTTAAAAGATGGAAAGTTAACATCCGTCTTGGATTATTATTACCAACAAATTGATTCCATCCATGACTTTGTTAGTGATAAAAAGCTATTTTCTTTGCCCGCAGAGCAAGACATGAAAATTATGCAAACCCCTGGGTTTTTAGAACCCGTAATTCCCGCTGGTGCCATGTGGCCACCACTGGCGTTAAGAGAAGGAAAAAAAACCAGCCTAGTTTATCTGACCCTAAAAGAAGACCAACTAGCAGAACACACTGAGCTTGGTATTCCGGTGATGATGATTCATGAGGGGATTCCCGGCCACCACTTACAGTTTGCTACTGCCGCCCAGCACCCTTCGTTTATACGCCGCATCTTTAGTGCAAATGAACACGCCGAAGGTTGGACTACCATGCTAGAAGATTACATGCTGGATGTGGGTTATATAGATAAAGAATTAGTAGATGAAGTGCGCTTCATTGCCAAACGTGAAATGTCTCGGTTGGTCGCGCGGGTGGGTATCGATCTTTACTTCATGACGAGCAACAAAGACTACCTAAATGTGGGGCTGGATCTTAACTTCGATAGTGACGATGTATTTGTTAATGCTGCCATACTATTAAAAGCGGCCACTGGTTTTACCGATGGCCGCGTACAAGCTGAATTAAACTGGTACAGCACCGAGCAAAGTTATCCCTTAAGCTACCTAACCGGCAATAGGGTGGTATGGCAACTTAAACAAGACATTCAAAAAGCCAACAAAAAAGCATTAGATAAATTGGCGCTAGATCAGGCCTTTCATGAGGTTTACTTAACCTCCGGTTGCATGCCTGTGGAAAGTTTGCGCAGGGTGTTCATGAATCTTGGTTATCTATGATGGAAAATTAAAGGGGTCAAACCCTTTTTCTAAAGAACCGTATATGGCTGAGTCTGTCAGGCTTCAATAGCGTTTGATGATGTTTTTTGGTTGGAATAAAGGTTGCGAATATATTCTTACTTTTGCTGGAATTAATGAAACTCTGTTCACGTTTTTGTGTATGTAAGCCTAGGCTTACGCCTGATCTAACTAAGCCTAGTTAATCCCTATTATTACCGTCATCGAAACAAACGGAGCTAAGCAAAAACTTCAGGCCTTTTTGCTTAGCTCCGTTATAAACTTCGATACTTTTAAAATTTTTCATATTTGGGCTTCTTACAAGCCCGGTTATTGAGCGCGATGATTAGGTATTTCGGCACCTTTCATCGCTTTTTTTTGCCTAGAATTTCTATTAGGACTTAATATTGGCCCGGCTTTTCTATTTCAGTCAGATTTAATTGAAAACTACACCTCACTCGAAAGTATTTGTTTAATCAGCTTATACGGGAATAACCCTGAGCAGCTTGAGGTTGCGGGTACGTGAATGTAGTAAAGTCTACGGAATACAGGTACCATTTAGTTTATGGACAACCTTTTTTACGGAAGGTGCATTACGCTCTATATTAAGGATTGATGACTCAATGGTACTAAACTATTTACCGGCTGGGTTTGAGCAAACAAGACAAACTAACCTGTCAATGTTCAAACTCCCTACTTTTCAAAAAATCACAAATTCAATTTTGAACCAATACAGACACACTTTTCATAAAGTTGGGCTGTATTCAAACTCAAATGGCGTAGGTGTTTGAATGCAGTACAAAGTAGTCAACTTTGGCCTTCATCTTTTTCATTTTCTTATTATTTTCTTTAGCCTCATAGCATGGGTGCCAGATAGTTTGCGACCATTCCATCTTGCTTTGCAGCTTGGTGTTTTAATATCATGGATGGGCTATGGCTTATTGAATGGAGATTGGGGGCGCTGTGTGATAACGAATATTCAATGGTACTGGAAAGAAAAAAATAATAGCGACCGCCCAACAACAGAGTCGTATGTTGAGTACTGGGTTCGCGATAAGTTCAAGTTGAGTGTTGCTTCTAATAAGTTGGAGAAATACACAATAAGCACTTATGTGATGACAAGCGTTTTCTCATTAGTCTTATACTTGAATTATTAACGGCAGAAGCGCTGTTAATAAATTATATCGTCACAGTTTAGAACAACAATGCTTTAAGTGTAATACAAAGCCTTCTTCGACCACACCTTGGCGGGAAGTGGACAAAATCGGCACAACAATAGAAAGTACATCATGCTACTACCATCAGAGCCAAAACAAACTTTAAATCATTACCTTACGGAAACCCCTGAATTCATGAACGTCATACTCTTAAAAGTGGCTACCATCGTGTTGCTTTTACTGCTAAATGCTTGCACAACCGGTGAGTCATATTCAAGCGAGGCTTTGCCTGCGCATCATACTAAAAATGGCTTCAAAAACTTATATGTCGAGCCAGTTGGGAAAAGTCCGTATTCCTTTTTAAAAATGAAGTATTTTGGTGATGAACCTTTTTCAGACCAGGAATCTGAAGCACACCTGGTCGATGTGGTCGCGCCAAACATCGCGAAAATTCTGAAACCCGGACCCTCTCCAATTGTCACTTGGGTTGGTCATTCAACGTTTCTAATACAGTATCAGGGCATTAATGTTTTGACGGACCCTATATTTAGCGAGCGTGCGTCTCCAGTGGGTTTTGCCGGGCCTAAACGCCTTGTGGCAATGCCGATAGCGCTTGAGGATCTGCCAGAAATAGATTTTGTTATTATTTCGCATAATCATTATGACCACCTTGATCTTGCATCGATTCGTACTTTGGGACCAAATCCTCGGTTTCTGGTGCCCCTCAAACTTAAGAATTGGTTTGTAGAGCAGGGTATCCCTTCAGAGCAGGTTATTGAATTTGACTGGTGGGACAAACATAACTTTTCGAACGTCAGCGTGACAGCCACTCCATCGCAGCATTGGTCCGCGAGAGGTCTTTTTGATCGTAATAAGACCCTATGGGCCGCATGGCATGTAAAAATAGCCGAGTTTACTTTCTGGTTTGCTGGGGATACGGGTTACAACCCGATTCAGTTTAAGGAAGTAGGAAAGCACTTCAAATCAATAGACCTTGGTTTAATACCCATAGGTGCTTATGCTCCTAAGTGGTTTATGGGGCCACAGCATGTTAACCCTGAAGAAGCGGTTAGTATTCATGTAGATATCGGTGCGAGTAAAAGTATTGGTATGCATTGGGGAACTTTTCAACTGACTGCGGAGCCTATTATGCAACCCAAACAAAGGCTGGCTACTGCAATGGCAGAGCGTGATATAAATGATACAACTTTTGATGTTCTCGCGATTGGACAAACGATAGAGTTAGATATCAAAAAATAAAATGGTAATTTGCATAAAATCATATAGACCCTCTTCTTAATTTCATCACTATTGACTTTTTTAAGTGGGCCGTTATTAATCGACAATGACTAAGTCTTCCATGAAGTCGGCTATTACAACTTCAATGTAGGTCGGGATTTATTCCGACGCGAGCCCAGAAATCAATCTAAATACAGAGGTATTCCATACCTTTTGTCGGAATAAATTCCGACCTACTTGTTATGTTTGAACCGCAACTAAGTGCGAAATTGAGTCACATAAATTAATGCACTTTCAATATTAGGTATGCGTAAAGAGTATATTTATCATAATATATTAAGATCGAAGTTTTAGAATTTAAGTTCGGGGAAAAAAGTGAGCGTGTTACAAATAGCTAAAATAGTCGCTTTTGGAAAGTGGAAACCACAGCCAAATGATTCAGCGATTGATAGAAAAGCAGATGAAATTGAACATTTTTTCGTTACTAGTCTGGTAGCCATACATGCACTAAAAGATAGTTCAAAGCTCAACGTTGTTGAAACAATATTTGGAGGTGATGAGTTTGCATTTAAAAACGCTCTTTTGAAAGTCGCAGAAATCCAAATTAAAGACGAGTTAGATGATGACAAAGCTATGCCCGAAAATATAAGAAGGATGGCTTGTGAGATTAGCAAAGTTGACTGGGTAAATGATGACGAATACCTCCAGAGTGAGGGGGTATTGAAAGAACTAGACTCGTTAATAAAAGAGTTATTTCCTAATGGCTCCAAAGGAGAATTGTTGGGCGGGTTAGCTGCTTCGTTTTCTAGGGAAATGGGAAGTTATTTCGATAAGGTTTGTTTTTCACCAAGTGTGATATTCGAAGCTTATGTAGAGCGGATAAATAGCCTAGATAAATAATACCGTTTCAGAACTAATTTCATTAGTAAGTGAAGTCGAGTTATCGTCGTAAATCAGTAACTAGAGGTGTCGTCGTGTGCGCCGTTTAAAAGGCTAATTTAGGGTGTCCATCAAATTGGGGTAAGACCACTCAGTCGTCATTAGGATTTGAAAGTAGAATTTTAGATCCAGAAAATATTCTGATTACTGGAGGCTTACCAGTAATCAAATGTTTAGACTATTAGTCAGTTTGTTTCATGAATCATCTTAGTTGCTACTGCAATTCTATTCCACATATTTATGGTCACGATCTGCATAATGCACTGTGCTAGGGCTTGTTCACCAAGCTGTTCTAAACACTCGATATAAGTTGCTTCGGATACACCTTGCAAGGTAATTAACGTTATCTCATCAGTCAATTCAAGAATCGCCCGTTCGGTTTTAGAAAATAATGACGACTCTTTCCACGCTGAAAGGGCATGCAGTCGTTGTTCTGATTCCCCCAAACTTTTGGACTCTTCGGTATGCATTTGAATGCAGTACGTGCAGTTATTTAGTATCGATGCCCGTATTTTTATTAACTGACGAAGCTTAGGATCTACGTCAGTTTCTTTAAGGTAAATCTCTAAACCCATCATTGCTTTAAACGATTGAGGTTCTAACTGACTGATGTTAATTCTTGTTTGCATACACTGATTACCCTTTGGTTTTTTAATAGTTGAACGAATTGACATATATTGTAGGTCCAACTATAAAATAAGAGAATATAAGGAATATGCATATTAGCTTTGCATATAATGCAAAGCTAATAGCCGCACATAATTGTAAAGGTTAGTGTGAAATCACAACAACTCTAACAAAATATCAAAGGTAGAAAGTGCTAAATCTAATTCGGGTTTTCATCAAAGTAATAGAGACTGGAAGTTTTTCAAAAGCAGGTGCTGTCTTAAATATGGCTCCTTCCTCTGTTGCTAGAAACGTCGATAGCCTAGAGCATGAGTTAGGGGTAACCTTAATAAAACGTAGTACCCGAAAACTCGTCCTAACAGAAGATGGCTCTCAATTTCTAGAAGGTGCAGAAAAACTATTAACAGAGGCGGATCAACTCAAAGCTTCTATGAATCAGGTAAATAAGGAGCCCGAAGGCGTACTTAGAATTTCCGTATTTGAAAGCTTTGGTAGACAAATTGTATCTCCTCTTCTTCCTGAATTTTTAAAAAAATACCCCAAGATCAAAATTGAAATTAACCTAGATAATCAATTGGTTGATTTAAATCGCGAGAATATAGATTTAGGAATACGGATTGGTCTTCCCGCTGACTCTTCATTGCGCGCCAGAAAATTACTTACTAACCACACATGGCTTTGTGCATCACCAGATTATTTAGCCCAAATACCACCCCCGATCAGACCTGAAGACCTAGCAAATCATAATTGTTTGATACTTAGTCAAGATAGACAAAGAACTTACTGGTACTTCAAAAAAGACAAGAAGCAAATCAAAGTACCCGTTCAGGGAAACCTATGTTCAAAAGGTGGAACACCTCTTCTGGAAGCTGCGGTCAATGGAGGGGGGATTGTCCAGATGTCACAATGGATGATGCTCGATCTTATCAACGCAAACAAACTCAGAGTTTGTTTACCTGACTGGGAATCCTCTTTGCATCAAAATTCCAGCGGTGAAGTGTATGCCGTTTACTTAGGTAATAAACATTTACGCCCGGTTCTACGTGTGTTTATCGATTTTTTAGTAAATAAAATACAACAGCGTCTTAGCAGCCTAAAAGCAACTAATAAGTTTAAGTAGGCAAAGTCCTTTTGCCTCCAAAGAGGTAGTGTCTGCTTCTGGTTGCTAACAAGAAGCTATTTCTTAGGTAAACGTAATCCGATAAGTCGTCTTAAAATGTAAGCAATGTAAGTACCTGAAGTCGGCTATTAGCACGAAGAGGCGAGCTTTTTATTAAAAAGAATAGCGTGTTGCATTGATCAGTTGAAACCACAGCACAAAACAGTCACTAGCCGAACTGTATAACACTGAAAGGGTTGATCATTTTTAGAATTTATATGCTAGGTCTTCCTATAGGGCAGTACCTAGCGCGGAAAAAGATTTGCTGCCCAGCAGCATTTAGTAGTCATAGACTTCCGTAAGCGCTTCCGTTATGTGATAACCCGCCGTCGCATACTCCGTCATAGACATTTGAGCCTTCATGATCCCGCTAACCCAAACGGGCGCCCATAGATCCTCTGTCACAAAAGGTTTCTTTAAACTTACATAAACTATTTGATTTTCTGGGGGAGCTGGCGTGTGCACGCAAGCACCAACATAGGGAACTAATAGAAACTCAGACACAGACGAAGCATTGAACTTGATTGGAATCATATAACCCGGCAATTTGAGTTTTTGTGTATCCAGTGCTTTTACGATCGGTGCGAACTCTGTTTTCGGTAGCTCTATAATGGCACCATCGAGCGTCTCACCTTCGAAAAATGCCCGATCTTCAGGTACGTTTGGCACCCAGTCAGTTGGCATTAAGTCATCCCAGCTGACTTCTTTGTATTGATCTGAATAAGCAAGGGGTGAAATAGCGAGTATGAGTATTAACATTAATCTCAAGTAGTTCATCTTTTGTCTCCTAGAGTTTGATTGACATGCCATCGGCTAAAGATTGTTTATAGGCTCTATAGCCTGGAATGCTCCCGATTAGGAAGCTAATACCAATCACAGCGGCAATAAGTACTAATTGCTCAAAACCAAAACTGGAGAGCGGTATATGCAATCCATACCCCTGAATCATCGACTGGCTTAAAATAATTGCGATTAGGAATAAGAGCACCCCCAGAAAGCAACCGACGACGGCAAACAATAAAGACTCAGAGGCCAGGAGTATAAATATCTGAATAGGTCGACAACCTAAAGAGCGAAGAATTGCGATTTCACGACGTCGCTCATTCAAACTAGTAAGAATAACGGTGAGCAAGCCAACAAAACTATTCAGCAAGACAAATACCGCAATAATTAACAACGCTTTTTCCGCCACATCGATTAGCTGCCACAGCTCTCCTAACGCAAGTCCGGGCAAAACCGCTAGCATAGGCTCTTTCTTGTAGTTATTAATGGCACGTTGCACCCGAAAAATATCCATTTTGGAGTTTAGACCGAGCATAAACGCTGTAATTTGCGACGGCTGTAACTCCAATTTCAAAGCGTTTTGTGCACTTACGGTCTCTCTTGATCGCGTACCTGTTTTCCAGTCAATGTGAAGTGCTTCTATTCCTTGCAAGCTGATATGAATGGTTCGGTCAACCGGAGTCCCTGTGCGCGCTAATATTCCAGTCAGCACGAATGGTTTGTCGTCATGACGCGCAAAGTCGGTATCATATACACCATGTGCCAGCGTCAATTCATCACCCAATTGATAACCCAGCTTTTCGGCAACTTCAGCACCAATAACGGTGTCATACACCTCTAAAAATTTCGCGCCTACTTTAAACATCAATGGTTGATCATCCGCAAACCGATAGTGCTCAAAATAACTTTGAGTAGTGCCCATCACTCGAAAGCCTTTATGAGAGTCCCCTAGCGATATGGGAATAGACCACGCAACGGAGGGATGAGAAGATATTTTCTCGTAACTTTCCCAACCAATATTGTTCGTGGCATTGCCAATGCGAAATACAGAGTAAAGTAAGAGCTGAACAGAACCACTTCTTGCACCGACCAGTAGGTCTGTCCCTGAAATCGTATTGGTAAAACTATGCTTAGCCTCCTTACGAACCGTATCGACTCCCAATAAAAGAAAGACACTGATACAAATGCTGAATAAGGTCAGATAGCTCGTAAATCGTCGATTTAATATACTTTTAAACGTAAGCTTAAGGAGCAATGATAGATTCATGACACGCCCTCACTCTGTTCTTTTTGGCTACTGACTTCGGCTTTATTGAGCTTGCTTAAGTGAATACTTCGGTCAAAGGAATTTTCCAAGGCTTGATCATGACTAACAAACAGAACCGTTGAACCGCTCAGCTCACACTCACTCAGTAGCAGGCTTAAAAAATGCTCGCGAGTATCTGCATCCAAAGCTGATGTCGGTTCATCCGCGATAATTAATTCAGGCGCACCAATTAAAGCTCGCGCAGCAGCGACACGCTGCTGCTGACCTACACTAAGATCTGACACTGGTTTATTTAGTATACGACGATCCTGCAATTGAAGATGACAGAGCAAACGATAGGCTTCGTCTTCTAGGGTTCTTGACTTAGTTAGTGCATTGGCTTTACGTCGGCTAGAAAACGCACACGCCAAGGTGATGTTCTCAATGACAGATAAGTAAGGGATTAGATTAAAAAGCTGAAAAATAAAACCGATATGATCTGCTCTAAATTGATCGCGACGGCTCTGTTTTAATTGGCCAATATCTGTTCCAAGAATATTGATGC
>Ga0209184_1000103_pt1 | contig 111579 bp, 101 predicted proteins | sample EN8Hudsemesocosm_2_FD_184627 | JGI IMG/M metagenome (GOLD analysis project Ga0209184, IMG submission 184627) | Methane-oxidizing microbial communities from mesocosms in the Hudson Canyon - EN8C Hudson Canyon (SPAdes) (version 2) | ecosystem: Environmental > Aquatic > Marine > Cold seeps... | reverse complement strand
TGCTCGTTGTTTTTTCGGCATATAACTACAGGGCTGGTACATTAAAAATACCGGTAGCGAAGGCATGGTTTTAATGGGTGTAATATCGATAAGAGAACCATCAGACAAATCTTTTTCAATGATATGCGTAAATGAAAATGATGCACTAAGTCCAGCTTTTGCAGCAGTATACAATGCACTAATATCACTAATGCGATGCATTTTTTCGATATCTACCCATTTTAGCTCAGGAAAGAAGGGGCGCGACTTCTTTGGTAAATTAATATAACTCGGGATCGCGAGTGGTAACTCCATTAGATCCAATATGTTTTCAAATATATTTGGGGTCAGACCCCATGGGTTGGAATTATATACAAACCATTATAGTTCACTAGTTTATACTTAAGCCAGTTAGCGATTTAATCGGTACGGCAAGATTAAAGTTGGCCTCAGAGTAAGCTAGCGGCAATCTGAAGAAATTGTTGCACAAGCCAAAAATATTGCCTAGATTAAATACTAGGATCAAACAAACTAGTGGATAACCATGAAACAGTTTCACTGTATTAGTTACGGTGTTAGCCACTATGACAACAGCCGAACGCAAGCCAATCATCATTGGTATTTCAGACAGTGTGCCTCAATACTTACCTATAAGGATGGCCGGTTTTCAGGCAATATCGCACCTGTTTTGGCCTACTTCAGACGGAAATTTTATTACTTAAGCTGAAAGACTAAGTTAGCTTTTTTCACGAAAGAGAATCTAAAGTCAATCATTCCTCAGTTCCAAAAAGTATCGCTTTCAGGTTCTTACTCGTGATTTCTGAAGATCTAATAAGTAACGCTAATAACTCAAAGCTGGGGGTTTTTAGCGAATTCAATATGTAGTGCTTTAACTCCTTAGCCGGCGCTTTGCTAGCAAGCGAAATCAAAACAATTAGGCCATGTTGACCCTAACCCTAAGAGGCAGATTAGTGGCAAATCAAGACATTAAGGTACAACTATATTCCCTAATGTTTAATTTTAATGATTTACCGACTATCGCGAACATACAATGAAGTGATCTAAGATCAATATTGAACTATCTATAAAACTATCGTGGTTTAAAACATGACAAGTCTAAAGCTAAAAATCCACTCTTGTCCTTATGGTATTTATCCGCTCTACATAGGCTTCGAATATCACACTTGGTGAAAAACAAACTTTATCGAAATAGCTTCCCATTTGCCCAGAAAACGAAGCAGCTAACCTGCCCAACAATTCTCCTTCAGAGCCATTAGGAAATAACTCTTCTATTAATGCTTCTAATTCTTTCAATACTTCCTCACTCTGGAGGTATTCGTCATCATTTACCCAATCAACTTTACCAATCTCACAAGCCATCCTTCTTATATTTTCGGGCATAGCTTTGTCATCATCTAACTCATCTATAATTTGGATTTCTGCAATTTTCAAAAGAGCATTTTTAAATGCAAACTCATCACCTCCAAAGATTGTTTCAACAACGTAAAGCTTTGAACTATCTTTTAGTGCATGTATGGCTACCAGACTAGTAACGAAAAAATGTTCAATTTCATCTGCTTTTCTATCAATCGCTGAATTATTTGGCTGTGGTTTCCACTCCCCAAAAGCGACTACTTTAGCTATTTGTGACACATTCACTTTTTTCCCCGAACTTAAATTCTAGAATTTCGATGCTAATATATTATGATAAATGTACTCTTTACGCATAACTATTATTGAAAAAGCTTTAATTAATGTAGCTCAATTTCGCACTAAGCAGGCGCTTAACATTCTTCAACAATGCATCATTTTGATAGGTAAGATGACATTTTTTGTATCAATTTCAAACGCTTGCAAATATCATGTGGATCGGAATTTATTCCGACACGATACTTGCTAATATTGATGGTTGAATTACGAATAAACGGGATTCCAATAAGGGTACTGGCGAAATGATTCTACAAGCTTCGCCCGTTAAGGATTTGCAACTATATATCGAGCAATTGGTAGCCTGTCCTGATCACGACTTAATGCTCGGTCAAAATATGTAGGCTGCCAACATGCACTTTTTAATCCAAGCGTTTTATTAATAGAGTTACCACTCCTGCATTTGAGGTCCTGAATAATACAAGACCGCTCCGCGTCCTCAGGAACTTCTAACAAGCCATGAAAGTGGTCTGGCATTAATACCCAAGCTAACCAACTTGCACGAGTTTTAGCTTCATTGGCAGATACTAAACGGAAAACAATTGGCAGCCACATGGTCTCTAAATAATGGTGTGCGTCGACAAGTCGTGAACGCTATAAAATATTCTCTGTTTGGCTGAGAAAGAAGGCCTTTTCGTAAATCATTCCATGACATAGCTTAACCCTTAAATTATCTGTTTCCGTATAGAAGTTTAACATTGTGTCAGAATAAATTCCGAGCTAGATGGTGCTTACGAGCAGTATCATTGTCGACCAACAAGCCCCCCTAGCGATAAGAAAGCGTGTATTTTAATTAAATTCAAGCGTATATTTTGGTGCCAAAACAGACGAAAAACAGCTATAAGCAATTTCCCTAAAGGTTCTTCTTTGGCTCGTTCCCATTCATAACCGAACTAAATAGTTGTTGATAAATGTGCATCGGTCATCTGTGTATGCTTTGATTAATTGACCCCTCAGTGAACTTAAGACGATCAATATCAGATGGTTTAATAATCGAAAAGAGGAAATTCCTAACACCACAAACTATCTAAAAAGTATTTCAAAAACGGGAGCACTTGGATGTAGGGCAAACACTAATAATATGTCCTATTCACTGATTTCAGACATCATTTTAACGCTTATTGAATGACAGTTTTGGGTGAAAAAGCTATACTCACAGTCAAGTACATATCTAATAAAGAGAATCGACTTTTATCTTATTGCGTTTGTAACTGAGAAAAAGAGAGCATTTAGAAAATGAATGAACGCCAGTATTTTGCGAGACTGTTTAGTACCTAAGAAACAAAATTATTAGGATCTTTTTTAAAAAAAGGCGTTATCAGAATACTTGGAGAAAGCATTTACCAAATAAATGGATTATATTTCGTTCTTAGATAAATATAGTTGCCAAAATTGTTAATAAAACAACTGCAATAATAGGAAATGATATAGTTGAAAAATACTGTATCACCTTCGGCCCCCTATTTAATTTTACCGCACTGTAAGCTTCTTCAGCCCTATTAAAAACTTCGGATTTTATATTTATTGAAGCACCATCAGCTATTTTTTTTCGTATTTCTTCAATTTCCTCAATACTCAAAAAATTGAGGTATGGCTCAGCGTCACTGAAACACAATATTATTGAATGAATCACATCAGTGTGTGAGTTAGGCGAACAAAAACATGATGCACACTCTTCAAGAGCCATCGATTTATTCTTGCCGCAATAAATGCATACGTTTACATTGTTCAAGCAACTAACCTAATAAATTGGACTTCCCACTCTTTAGTGAATGGTGCTTCACCCTATATTCTTTCATATTCTATCGGGTTAACATACTCTATCAGTGAAAGTTTGAGAGCCACAACCGTTAATAATCGTAGAAGTAAGCTATGTATATCCTACACCAGTTAGTCAATATTACTGGATCAACTCCGTCAACATGGTCACTGCACATATTTGTTAGATCAAAAAACATGCCTGTATAGCCTATACCGTATAGGCTATACAGCTCAGATTTTTACAACTCGTGGAATCGATATTTTGCTTCAAGCTGGCTTACACCTAAACCACTCATTTTCTTTATATCTATTTGAACAGAAATACGTTCTTTCAACGCATCAACATGACTAATCACACCAATCATTTTTCCACTTGCATTCAAGTTATCTAATGCATCGAGCGCTATATCAAGCGTTTCTCTATCTAAGGTGCCGAAGCCTTCGTCTAAAAACAAACTATCAATACGGGTTTTATGGCTAACAAGATCCGATAGCGCTAATGCTAGCGCTAAACTCACTAAAAAACTCTCGCCACCTGATAGCGTTTTTGTATCTCTCTTTGAATCTGCCTGCCAAGTATCAATTACCTCAAGTTCAAGGGCTTCTCCAGGCTTTCGTGATAATTGATAACGTGCATGTAATTGAATCAATTGCTGGTTAGCTAAATGAATCAAATAGTCCAGGGTTAGCCCTTGCGCAAAAACTCTAAACCGCTTGCCATCCGCTGAACCAATTAAACTATTAAGATATGCCCAGTCATCATATTGCTCTTTATGAGACGCAAGTTCACTTCTCAGAGCATGCTGTTTTTCCTGCTGCACGGCATTAAGCTTTAATGTTTGGTCAACCTCACCTTGCTGATTATTCAACAATGAAATAGCTTCGATTAACACAGTAAGCTGAGTATGCACATCTTGTTCTTTTGTTTCAGTTAGCGCTTCGACATTCAGCGTATCAACACGTTGTTGAGCTTGCTGCTGAAGCGCTAATGTTTCACTTTTTTGTTTATCTAATTTTAATTTCCATTGTTCTAATTCAGCGTACTCACTCTCAGTCATTAACGCTGCTTTGAAATGAAATTCTTCTGCAAACATGCTCTTATCAAGTGAGCTTAACCAGTTTGATTCAGCTTCTTGATTTAATACTTTTTGCTTAATTAGCGCTTGATTATTCTGCGAAATTTGCCCTTCTAAGGTATGATTTATTTTGCTTAAATCATCTTGCTTACTTTTTATCTCACGCACTATTCTTTCTTGATTTGAATAGTTAGCCAAAAGCCTTTCTCGCTCTACCACTACTGATTTTTTCCCAAACAACTGAAAGCGATTAAGCTGGTTTTTTTCTAGGATTTTTCGATTCTGCTCTAGCGCTTCATCAACCTTTTGAATTTGAGCATTAAGATCAGTAGCTTGCTGCAGCATTGCCTGCTCTCGGTAAATTAATGTTTGAAGCGTATGTGTAAGTGTTTCTTGAGCTTGGCTGTTCTGTTGGAAACGATTAGATTCTTGGCTTCGTGCTTCTAGCCATTCACCTTGCACCTCAATGGCAGGAAGTGGAAGAACTAATAAACCATCAGGTTGAATAAAATTCGCTTCTAATTGCGCGACTAAAGTCTGCTCAAGTTCTTTTAAAGCATTGTGCTCAGACTGAATTGTATTTGATTTATGTTGGTGTGCTTGCTGTTCATTTGTTTCATTTACGTTTAAAAGCTCAAGTTCATGCGCCATTGTTTGGATTTGTTGATAGTCTTGGCTTGCCGTATCTTTGGCGTTTTTCAACGCTGTATCATATTTAATTATTTCTAGATGATGATTTATCGTGCTTATTTGTTCTTTTGCAGTCGCCTCAATAAGTCTAGGGATGGTGTGATCGGTTATTTGCTTTTCCCAATGAATTTCACTAGCTACTTGAGTCCAATGCTCACTATAGTCGTGAACGCGATGATTCAAGCCTTCTATTCTCTCACCTAGTAACTTCAATTGCTTTTCTTCACCGGCTAACGCTGCCTTCGCTGTTTGTCCTTTCTCTGTCACGATGTTGAGTTTTTCTTTTTGAGCATCTCTTCTAAGTGCGGTTTCTGAGCTATTTATTGTTTGGTAAGTATCGATGGAAGGATGCTCTTCTGAGCCACAAAGTGGACACGCCTCACCTGATTGAAGCTGCTCTCGATACGCCTCTAAACCTTTTATTTGCTGTTCCAGCAGAAAATTACGTTCTATTTCTTGAAGCAGCTTATTTTCATTTTGATAGTCATTTCTAAGGTTATCGACAGAATACGATAACTTTTTTTGTTCCTCTACGCTTAGTTGATACTGTTGTTTTAACAAGTTCAATTCTTGGCTAGATTCTGTGAAACTGAGGTATATACGCTGGCATTCCTCTAACACTTTTTGTGCCTCTAGCGTTTGTAAATATTGTTGATTTTTTTCACTCAGACTTTCACCCTGCAACCGATCGTCAAGTTGATTTTCCGCCACGAGTAAAGCGTTTTCTTTGCCCTTAAATTGATGTTTAAATTCGTTCAAAGATGTTTCTTTTTTTATACGCGCATCTTTAATTGAGGCCAAGTCAGAACCGGACTTCTGAAATTCTAACGTTAAAACATTTATTTGTTGCTGATGCTTAGAACGCTGTTCAAACTGTGATTGCCAAAGCGTAAGAGAAGCTTCAATTTTTTGATGTATTTGATTCTCAATGAGATACCTGTCGAGTACAGCTATCTCATTCTTTGACTGACCAATCTTCGACGAAACGTCAGTTAGTCCCTTCTTATGTTCTTGTAAAGTATGTTGTAGCGGTGACAGATCTTGACGAACCGCCGCTGCATGCTTTTCAATGAGTTCAATTTCTGTATCTAGCGGTTTTACCTGCTCAACAATCAACGTTTCTACTTCGTTACGTTCTCGCCCCATTAATTCAAGTTTAACAACGCATGGCTCATATTGTTGGCTGAGAAGTCCCAAGGCATTAATGTGTTGCTGATGCTCAGCATTCAATGATGTTTCTTTAATCACAAGAACGCTTAGTTGTTTAGATTCTCTTTGATATGTGTCATACCCAGCACGAAGCTTATTTGCTGGTTTTCCTTCTTCCAACCGTAATAACTTATCTTCCTGCTGTTCATAAACTAACCTGACACGCTCTACATCTTGCGTAGTTTTAGTAAGATGGATATTCGCTGACTCAAGATTTTTCAGCCATTCTAACTGAGCTTGAATAACTTTCTGCTGATTTTGTTGTGCTAAAATTTGCTCGCTTATTTCAAAACGTTGTATTTCAAAGCTTTCGATTTGCGCCGATTCTAAAAGGTCAAAGCTTTCTGTTTTAGCCTCGAGCAAAGTTAGTTCTGATTTTTTTTCTCGAAAGCGATCAAATACCTGCGCAGAAATTTGCCCATAAACCTCTGTTCCCGTTAGCTCTTCAAGTAATTCTGCCCGCTCACCCGCCGCTGCATTTAAAAAAGCAGAAAAACCACCTTGGGCTAACAACATCGACTTAGTAAAACGTCCGAAGTCCAAGCCGGATATTTCGGCAATACAGTCAAGCTTGTCACGAACTTTGTCAGCAAGAATCACATCGCCACTAGTCTCATCGTCCGTACCGTTACCACTAGAAGGACCACCTAGAACCGCTAATTCAACTTTAGCGCCTTGAAGCTTGCCATCACTTTTATTTCTGGCACGCCGAACTTCCCAAAACGCTCGGTAATGCTTATCTTTTACCGAAAATTCAACCTCTGCTAGACATTCACTGGTATGACGCGTCATGACTTTTTCTGCCGGCGACGGCTCATTCAATCGAGGAGTCTGATGATATAACGCTAAACAAATCGCATCGAGTAAAGTGGTTTTACCCGCCCCTGTTGGCCCGGTAATCGCAAATAAACCATTACTTGCAAACGGTTCTTGTGAGAAATCAATTTTCCATTCACCTTTTAATGAATTGATATTCTTGAATCTGAGACTAATAATTTTCATTTATCTGCTTCTACCTGTTTCTCAGTCTCTATCATTACATTTTGACTTTCTATTTGAACGCTTTCACTCACATTTGGCTGTTCAAGTTCTGCTACGACTTCATCAAACGCCTGATGCAAACGTTTCAGTTTTGCTTCTTGTTCGCCACCCTGCCAATCCTCTAGCGCTAGGCGTCGTTCAAAAACATCTTTAACGGTTAATTCATGCAAGGTTTCTTTATTTTCTTGCGCTAGCCCTACCTGTCTATTCGTACGCGCTCGCCGAAGCAATAGCACTTCTAAAGGCAAACCCTCAACTAATGTTTGAATACGTTGCTGCAGATCTTGAAGAAAGTCTTGAGTACTCACCTCAATATCGAGCCATGCCGGTTTACTTATTTCATATAATGGCGCTAATCGCGTTATTTCTGCTTCAATTTCATCCAAATCCCCTTTAATTAAGTGCATTGGTTGATGCCTAGGTACTTTCTGTTCAGAAACTGTCTTAAGCTCAGCTCCATTAAATTCAACAATCAGCACCTGCTTGTCATTTGATAATTCATCAAAACTCAGAGGGATCGGTGAGCCACAATATCGAATATGCTCACTACCACCTACTTTTTGAGGGCGATGAATATGCCCTAAAGCGATGTAAGCAGCGGGTGGAAATGCAGAAGATGGAAAAGCGTCTAAAGTGCCTATGTAGATATCACGCACAGATTCTGAGGTTTTGGCACCAACGGTCGTTAAATGCCCTGTCGCAATGATTGGAATTGATCCACCTAAAGCTTTCTGTCTTTCTTTTGCGTGTGCGTAAACAGCCTGATAGTGCTCTGAGATTGCCATTTGTAAGCTGAGTTGTTTATCTGACCCACTCTGGCCTTCTACACTCATAACAATATCGCGAGCGCGTAGAAAAGGAATCGCACATATAAGTCCGATTGCTTCTTTATTAATATCTTCTACCAGAATCACCTGTTCTTCGAGATTGGTCAAGGCTCCTGGTATGACATGTGTATTTAAATATGAGAGTAAGGACTTAGACTCCCCTAACATTGCTACAGAGTCGTGATTCCCACCCAAAATGACAAGATGGACGCCTGTTGCCTGCAACGCCACAATAAATTGATTATATAGTTCACGAGCATAACTAGGCGGAGAGCCTGTATCAAAAATATCTCCCGCGACAATAATGACATCTACTTTTTGTTCAACGGCTAATTCTATCAACCAATCCAGAAAAGCTTGATGTTCTGGTTGGCGACTTTTCCCCATAAAATGTTGACCAAGATGCCAATCGGACGTATGAATTATTTTCAAATGAAAAAACCTTTTTGAATTAAGCTAACGAAACATTACAGAAAACCAGCACTTTACCGCATTACGAAATGACACAAAACCTACTTGTTAGCTTAAAAGTGTGACTTTGATTCTCAAAATCGGTTGCATGCGTCACATGGTTGCATAACGTTGCAAAGCGATACAATTATCCCGTTGTTTTTCAGCCAGTTAAAGATAGATTTATAACATGACATTAAATTTAGGAAAGTATTCAACTTAGGCATGGGCCTAAACTTGAGACTACAAACGATATGAAAAGAAATTTGATTTACCATACACACATTCAACCTGGCGAGAGTATTTTAATCCGAGCGAATGGAAGTGAGAGTATTGAAACAGAACTTGGCGCAATATCTCGCGACAGCTTAACGGTGACATGTAACCAAAAAACACTTGATATGCTATTACCTAACACTGCCAGTGTCGCGCCGAAGCAAGCGGTAATATTACCGGTTTCGTTCCGTTTGAACCAGTCAGGTGATGAAATCGATGCTAAGTGTAGTGTTGTGAGTGTAAGAAGATTATCGAAAGATATTTTTTGTATGGATATGAAGTTTAGAGAGATCAGCACTCATGACTATGAGTCAATTGATAACTATATTGAAAAGAGCCTACAGAAACAGCAAAAACAAACAAGCTTTGCTAAGGTCGCTTAAACCTTATTAGCATGTGACTTTTGCCTTACTACATTCATACAACGCAACCATCTCATTTAAGATTGCGTTGTTAAAGTAGGTATATCGGCATTTTTATTTGTCGTTAAAGCACTTACTAATTCAGCTTCCGGTCTTGAAATTCCACAGCTATTCATCAGATCCTCTACACCAGCACCTAATTCAACTAAGCGTGCAGCTTCGGAATAAGATACTTTACTTGGATCGTTTTTTTGGATTTCTTCAATCGTGGTTTCTAGTTCTTCAATCTTTTTTTCCATGGACAGGACTTTTCGTCCCACCCCCATTGTTCCATGACTAATACCCTGCACTTCCTTAGATAAACCATCAACCATATCCGCTATATTTTTCTCAGTCTTCGAGATTGATCGCTTTATCGATAAAGTATAAACAGCAAGCAAAGCCACTAACACACTAGAAATAACCGGAATTAAATAAGTAAAGGACAAAGAAATAGACATAACAACTCCAAAAAAACTAGAACGAAGCCATATCGGCCCATTCCTCTTCAGATAACATTTTCTCAAACTCAACAAGAATGATCAATTCACCATTTTTGTTACAAACACCTTGTATAAAACGAGCACTCTCGTCATTTCCTACATTCGGCGCAGTCTCCATTTCGGAGTGCTTAATATAAACAACCTCCGCGACTGAGTCGACAAGAATACCAATTACTTGGTTCTCAATTTCAAGTACAACGATACGCGTATTATCGGATATCTCGGCACTAGGTAAGCCGAAACGGGCTCGAGTATCTATGACAGTTACGACATTACCTCTTAAATTGATAATACCTAAAACATAACTAGGTGCACCTGGCACAGGGGCAATTTCTGTGTAACGCAACACCTCTTGAATCTGCATTACATTTATACCATACGTTTCTTCAGCAAGACGAAACGTAACATTCTGCAGTATTGGATCATCAGCAGCTTGGCTGCTATGGCCTGTATTTGATGCCATTATTTAAACCTCTAAAATTCTTATGGATCGATGTACGTCAAAAAAGTAACACTCTATCCATTTAATATAGAGCATCGCACAATCTATGCCACCTATTTATTACTTAAAAAGAAAAATAAACCAGATGTTATCTATTAAATGAAGAATGCTTAGACAATGCTTCCTTTTTTAAGATGTGACTCAGTGCTTCTACATCTATTAGTGCGCACATATGTTCAATAACTGTACCGGAGAGCCATGCTCGTTTACTTCGCTCAGTTCTCCACTTCACCTCTTCAGGCTCTAGTTGAATGGATTCCTGAACCGAATCACATGCCATTCCCCAGTTATTTCCTCCCAGACGAATAATGTAGTGATAATTCTCTCTAGTTGTTTCTACAACACGGTCAGGCATCACCAATTGAGCGGTATCAATAACACGGACATTGCGCTCATCATGCCGATATAAGCCCATAAACCAGCTTGCGCGTCCAACAAGCGATGTAAAATCATTCTCAATTTTATAAATAGCACCAAGCGATATAAGTGGAACCGCTAATTTTAATCCGGCCACCGAAAACAAAAGGCATTCAAAGCGTTCTTGTGCCCATACAGGTCTACCATTTTCTGGCCAACAATCTAACAGCTTATCTTTCGAAGCATTTCCTGTTGTTATACTATCGAGACTTGTTGAAATGCCCTTCTGCTGCAATTCAGTGTTTGACTCTACAAGTGATGTTTGCGACACCTCAGGCACTGCTTTGTGTACGGGCGTGACATTTTTAACGCTAACCTCTTTAGCCATTATTTTATTAGACGCTGAAATACTCTCTATAGGCTTGCTAGCAACTATTTTTTTAAGCGGCTTAGGTGCGGTCTTTTCTATTTCTGTTGCGGGTTTTGTCTCAGTTACCGCTTTAGTCTCTAGTACAGTCTCTGTAACGACCCTTTTTACTCGAGCGGTAATCTCTTTAGGCGCCATTTTAGGAAAAGCAGCAGGAATAATTAAAGGCCCAATAGTTTCAGCCTTTAATTTATTTTCGTACGCCTCATCATAATAAGTTGGGGGATGTTTTTTAACCTGTTTTTTCTTTCTTTGTACCAAATGTCCGGACTCTAATGTTTGATCAAAAAAAGCGTCAGTATGATGTGTTTTTTTCTTTTTTATCGCAGTGGACGAATGTATTTTCGCCGCACGTTCTTCCTCCACGAGCGCCTTTAAAGGATCATTTGAAAGAGAACCTAGCACATCATCATAGTAGTCAAGTAAAGCGGACTTCGCGTTACTTGGCTTATCTTGATCATCAGACTTCACGCAAATATACCCTGACGAGTCATTCGGTGCTTAAACGATGAAAATTGATAATCATTAATGACTTGTTCAGATAAATTCAAGAAGCACTGTCTAACCCTAGGAGACAAGGGTCTACGAAGAAAATATAATGCATTCAATAAAATAAGAATCGCCTGTTCTTTCGAGTAGCTTTCATTACCTGCATGAGAAGATAGTAATTTTATCGTTGGCACCAAGAAACAATTATGCTGAATTGATACAGGCAATACCGAAGCATCTTCTAGATAGCTTTCACCTACAGTTTCTTCCTGAAAGAACGCTGACACAGTCACTGTATCCACATTTTCACTAACACCGGCATTATCAATATCGACCACATCACCAAAAACATCTTGTAAATAGTCGTTAATCAGCTCATCAGTGCGATTGATTCCTTCCTTGTTTGTATCATGCTTTTTTTTCATGACATCACCTAACCAAAATAATTTTAAACATTACCATTATTCATTTCTTTTAAATTCTGAAGAAGCTTCTTATAGGCACGTACGCCGTGTGTTTCAGCATCATGTGCTGAAGGTACTAGACCATGCATACTTGCGTCTCTAAATTTAGTATCAACAGGGATTGCATATTTCCAAACATCATCCCCCCAAGTGCTTTTTATAGTCCTTAAGCTTTGCGTTGATGCTTGTGTCCGGCGATCAAACATAGTGGGTAATATCAAATGCCGTAAGTTACTTTTTTGAGAACGTATTACCATGTTTAATGTATGCATCATACGCTCCAAGCCTTTTATTGCCAAAAATTCCGTCTGTACAGGCACAATTAATTGCTGACTTGCAGCTAATGAATTAATCATTAACACACCCAATGATGGAGAGTTATCAATCAATACATAGTCATATTGATCCCACAATAACGCCAAGGTTTTCGATATAATTAATCCCATACCATCAACCCCTACCATACGGCGCTCTAATGTAGCCAATGCAGTTGACGCAGGCATAAGATCCAAACCATCGCATGATGTTGAGGTAATCAATTGCTCAGGCAGTCCATCCGGTACTTTTCCTTTATGCATAAATAAATCAAATGCACTCTGCTCTATCGTGTCTGGGTCATATTTGAAATAACTAGTTAATGAACCATGTGGATCAAGGTCCATGACTAAAACACGCTTGCCCTCTTGAGCTAACAGTCCTCCTAGAGTCACTACACTTGTGGTTTTGCCTACCCCACCTTTTTGATTTGCAATTCCCCAGATTCTCACGTTATAACCCCTAAATTATTTAAGTAAACAGCCTTCAAAATTGATTTATCCGATTAGTTACAACATTCTTTGATGCAGAGCCTAATATCGGAAGTTAGTTGCCGGAATTCTGTATTTTAAGTTAGCTATGGAGGTACAAGCACAAGTTATGCCACTTATTAATTGCTAAAGGATGATACAAAAAAGAGATTTAAAAGCGCATGCACTATAACGCTTTGAATAACCTGACAAGATTAAGTAATTTTAAGAAAGGAAAATTAAAGCGCATGAGACAGCAGAATAAGAAAGTTATTTGAGTAAACTTTCTCGAATATCACTACCTTTGGATATTAATAAGATAACTCGGCGATTTTTACGCCTACCTTCATTGGTATCATTACGAGCAACTGGCTGAAACTCACCATAACCCATCGCCCCCATTCGATCAGCAGAGATCCCCTCCAATGCCAGATATCTGACTACCGAAGCTGCACGTGCCGCTGAAAGTTCCCAGTTAGAAGGATACGAAGAGCTTCTTATTGGTACATTATCAGTATGACCTTCAACCAACATTGCATTATCATGGCCCGACATAATCCTCGCAATTTTTTCAATAATCGCAAGTGCTTCATGAATAGGCTCGACACCACCACTACTAAAAATAACTGTATCGTTAAGTGATACTTCTATCCAATTTTCTTCAGCTTTAACGCTAATCTTTTCTTGATAAATTAAGTCTTCGAAGCTTTTTTCAAACTCGCCTGCAATACTCTCTAGTTGGAGGTTTTCGGCATCATCTTTAATTTTTTCTTTGGCTACAGATTCTGGTATAAGGTAAATTGGTTTTACTTTGGAGTCTCCTGCTGATATGGACTCGGATCGTGGTGTGATTTTTCCAACTTGAATCGGTTCAATCGTTTTCGAAACACCATTAAAGACGCCTTCTAAACTTTCTGATAAAACTTTATATTTCCCTTCATTAACTGAAGATATTGAATACATAACAACAAAAAAGGCAAACAATAACGTAATAAAATCAGCATACGATACAAGCCAACGTTCAGCATTACTATGCTCTTCTTCTAATTGTCTACGCATAATATTTTAAAAGATTAGTAATCATTTAAGGAATAAATCCACGCAATTTAAGCTCAATTGATCGAGGATTTTCACCTTCTGAAATAGAAACTAGCCCTTCAATTAGCATTTCTCTATATTGAGACTGTTTTAACACAAGTGCTTTTAGCTTACTGCCAATAGGAAATAACAGCATATTCGCAAAGGCTACCCCATAAATTGTGGCAACAAAGGCGGTAGCAATTCCTGACCCTAAGGATGATGGGTCGGCTAAATTACTCATTACATGTATCAGCCCCATGACAGCCCCGATAATTCCGATCGTAGGAGCATACCCTCCCATACCGTCATAAATTTTTGCAGAGCTAAGATCATAACGCTCTTTAGAAATTAAATCTAACTCTAAAACATTGCGAATAACATCGGGCTCAGAGCCATCTACCAACAATTGCAGCCCCTTTTCGCAAAAAGGTTCTTTCTCTTTTTCAACTGATGCCTCGAGCCCTAACAAACCTTCTTTCCTAGCACGCATACTCCAAGAAATCACTTTTTCGATGCCATCATCCATCGAAACATAGGGTGGAATAAAGACCCAACGCAGCATAGACAAACCACGCATAAGAACATTAAAAGGTGTTTGCAATAAAATAGCGGCAATAGTGCCCCCAATTACAATCAGGGCCGCAGGACCATTAAATAAAGAATCAACATGGCCGCCCTCCATATAGTTCCCTCCTAGAATTGCAGCAAAGCCTACAATAACACCCAATATACTCAGCAGATCCATTACATTACCCCGTCCACAATACGATCTGCAATTTGCAGCAACGTAATTGATGCATCAGAGTATCCTGCCTTATCAACAGACATTGGCATACCGTAGATAACACAGCTAGCTTCATCCTGCGTCCAAACAGTTGAACCTGACTGCTTTAACATTCGACAACCTTCACGACCGTCAGCTCCCATTCCAGTTAATACAACTCCGAGCACTCGATTGGGGTAAGCTTTAGCGGCAGACCCAAAAGTTACGTCTACGGAAGGTTTATATGTTAACCGTTCATCACCTTCTAGTATTTTAACGTGACGCTTTTGCCCTAAGCCCGTCACAATCATTTGTTTACCACCTGGCGCTAATAAAGCTTGCCCTTTTTTTAAGGTATCGCCATCAACAGCATGTTTTACGGATAACTGACTTAAGTCATTAAGTCTCTCTGCAAAGGCTGGTGTAAAAGAATCTGGCATATGCTGAATAATTAAAATAGGAGTAGGAAAGTTAGCAGGAAGTTTTGTTATTACTTTTTGAAGGGCTACGGGCCCTCCCGTCGAAGCACCAATCACGAGTAAATCGATAGTGTGAGATAGCTTCGCTGCTCTTTTTGTATTTACTCTAGATTTGTTAGTAGGTGTAATAACAGTGTTAGACCTAGCAGGCGCTGTTTTCGACACACTAGCTTTTATTAAACCACTTGAAACCGAAGGCGCTAAAGTATTTGAAAGCGTAGCTTTACCTTGAACATGTTGATTTTGGGCAGTAATTTTAGACTTAGTCGACTGAACCGATGCCACTTCAGGCGCGTTATTTTTAGCTTTATGCTTTCCTATATCAAGAATTCGCTTTTTAAGCTCATCTTGCATTCTACCTGTATCACGCGCTATATCTTCGAAGTTTTTTGGTAGGAAATCAACAGCTCCAGCTTCTAGAGCATCAAGGGTTACGCGGGCTCCCTCATACGTCAAAGAAGAAAACATAAGAATAGAAGTCGGACACTCAGCCATTATGATTCGAATCGCCGTAACGCCATCCATTACCGGCATTTCGTAATCCATCGTCACAACGTCTGGCCTAAGTTTTTTTACAAGTTCGACCGCCTCCCTTCCGTTAGAGGCCGTACCCACGACTTTAATATCCTGAACTGAATTCAGTATTTCGCAGACCCTTTTCCGAAAAAAACTAGAGTCGTCCACAACAAGAACAGTGACACTCATTAACGCTCCTCACAGTACTTATTGATTGTTTTTCCTAGGCATAGCGCTGTAATAAACTTGGAATATCTAAAATTAAAGCGATTCGACCGTCGCCGGTAATCGTCGCACCAGCCATTCCAGGAGTTCCATGCAACAATCCACCTAAAGGCTTAATAACAACCTCTTCTTGGCCAACAAGTTGATCAACAATGAAACCTACTCGCTTAGTACCAACAGATACTATGACTACATGAGCAGATTCACTTGGCTCTTCACCATAACTGTCATTTACTAACCATCGTTTAACATAAAATAAAGGATAAACATTGTCTCGAACAACAACACACTCTTGTCCATCCACTACATTTGTTTTTGTTAGATCTAAGTGGAAAATTTCAACAACACTCACCAAAGGAAATGCAAAAGCTTGATCGGCTAGCTTAACCATAAGTGTTGGCATAATCGCTAAGGTTAAAGGCACCTTAATGGTTAATATTGAACCACGACCTTGTTCTGAATCAATGGAAACGGTTCCATTTAATTGAGTAATTTTCGTTTTTACTACATCCATGCCGACGCCACGGCCAGACACATCTGAAATTTCTGTTTTGGTTGAAAACCCTGGCGCAAAAATAAGATTAAAGCACTCCGTATCACTCAATCGATCAGCCGCATCTTGATCAAATATGCCTTTTTCAACTGCTTTTTGACGTAATACATCCGCACTCATGCCTGCGCCATCATCTTCAATTGAAAGGAGAATATGATCACCTTCCTGCTGAGCAGATAAGACAACAGTACCGATACGTTCCTTGCCGTTTTGAGCTCTCACGTCAGGCATTTCTATACCATGATCGACTGCATTTCTCACCAAGTGGACCAATGGATCTGATAGTGCTTCAACTAGATTCTTATCCAAATCAGTTTCTTCACCCACCAATACAAGGTTTACTTCTTTCTTAAGATTACGAGCAAGGTCACGAACAACACGAGGAAAACGACCAAACACCTTTTTAATCGGCTGCATACGAGTCTGCATCACTGCAGATTGAAGGTCACCCGTCACGACATCTAAGTTAGACACTGCTTTTTGCATTGCTTCATCAGCACTGGCATCACCTAAACGCTTCAGACGGTTCCGAACCAAAACTAGCTCTCCAACCATATTCATAATATCATCGAGACGTCTGGTATCAACTCGTACGGTTGTTTCTGTCGCAATACCATCTTTCTGCCCAGCCTGCTTCGTTTTTGCTGCGGGCTTGGGGGCTGCAACTGGCTTTGGCGCTGCAACTGGTTCTGGAGCAACCGGTTCTGGAGCAACCGGTTCAGCTCTTGGAGGAGCAGCCGCCGTTGGAGATTTTCCTGAGCCATGCATACCATCTAAAATATTTTCAAATTCAGTATCTGTGATTAGCTCGGAATCACCACCACCTGCCTCAGCAGGTGTTTCATTACTTACTTTTTCTAAATTAAACTGCCCTTCCCCATGAAGATCATCAAGAAGTTTTTCAAACTCTGCCTCGCTGATATCACCTGAAGCAGGTATTGCAGTAGCGGCCGCCTCTGTGGCCGGTACGACTGACTGTCCTTCACCGTGAAGATCATCCAGAAGCTTTTCAAACTCATCGTCTGTAATTTCGTTATCGGCATTTGGATCTTCAGTCGATCCTGAGGTTGTCGAAGCGGGCTCATCAGATGCTGTATTCGGTGTAGTACCATCGAGTGCATCTAATAGCTGTTCAAATTCATCATCTGTAATATCACCCTCTTCAACAGCTGAAGCGCCCACTGGAGATATTGCTGGTTCAATTGGGGCTGGTTCTGCAGGAGCTGCTGCTATTGGTGCAGGCGCGGCACTGGCAGGCTTTGCAAATTGCTCAAGGTCATGCAATAACTGAGGATCAGCCTCAGTTGGCTGGCCGCCAGCACGAACTTCATCAAACATCTCATTTACAGAATCAAGTGCACGAAGCACAACATCCATCAACTCAGCATCAACACTTCGTTTTCCATTACGAAGAATATCAAAAACATTTTCGGCAATGTGGCAACAACTAACTAAAGCATCTAACTGAAGAAAACCAGCACCACCTTTTACAGTGTGAAATCCACGAAAAATTGCATTAAGCAAATCTTTATCTTCAGGGTTCTGCTCAAGCTCAACTAATTGTTCAGAAAGTTGTTCAAGTATTTCGCTTGCTTCAATCAGAAAGTCCTGAAGTATTTCGTCGTCTTCACTCGACATTTTACGCCCCTTAAAATCCTAAGCTAGAAAGTAAATCATCCACATCATCTTGACCAGAAACAACGTCTTCACGTGCCTCTGCATTCATTTGTGGACCTTCACCCTGCATATTTGTTTCTTGTTGTTTTGCTTCTTGTTGGACATTACCAGTCATTTGATCGACTTTACCTGCCATTGTCACAAGCTTAACCAGGTTTTCTTCAACATCCTTAACCAACGTCGTAACACGGTTAATGACCTGCCCTGTCAAATCCTGAAAATCTTGAGCGAGTAATATTGCGGATAAATTCCCATATACTTTATCGGAGTCATCACACAATTTACTTAAAAACACTCCCATCTTTGAAGTCAAGGCACGAAACTCTTCTGGTTTCATTTCTTTGCGCTGCAAACGAGACCAATCGCCTTTAAGCTGCTTAGCTTCCGTACTAATACCAGATGCATAAGGCATTGTTTCTTCAACAAGGTCTAGGGTTTTATTGGCAGCTTTATTTGTCATTTCAACAACATATGCTAGCCGGTCTGAAGCGTCTTCAATCTTTGAGGCATCTTCATTGGTAGAAGCATTAGCGGTATCAATATGAAAGTTACGTATAGACTCATGCAAAGTACGTGTTAAGCGTCCCACTTCTTGATATAGCGTTTTGTCACGTGTCTCATTTAGCTCAGAAATAATGGCTAAAGCACCCGCAACATTCCCGCTATCAACGAGGTCTTTTAATTGATTCGCCTGCGCCTTGAGCTGATCTTCAAACCCAAGCTCCGCCGAATCATTTAAGGATTTCTTATTTGTCATGCTGCGCCTTTAAGTTAAGAATCGATACGTTCAAATATCTTATCAATTTTTTCCTTTAGCACCGCAGCGGTAAATGGTTTAACAACGTAACCATTAACACCTGCTTGAGCAGCAGCAACGATTTGATCTCGCTTGGCCTCAGCAGTCACCATTAGAACAGGTAGGGTTTTAAGATTTTCATCGGCTCGTACATGACGAAGCAAGTCGATACCGGTCATGCCAGGCATGTTCCAGTCCGTTACTAAAAAATCATATTTTCCTGTCTGCAACATTGGTAAGGCAGTATTACCATCATCTGCCTCATCGGTGTTTGCAAAACCAAGATCTCGTAATAAATTCTTAATAATTCTCCGCATTGTAGAAAAATCATCTACAACCAGGATTTTCATATCTTTATTCAAGTCGACCTCCACTCATGTCGATACCCGAAATTACTATTAAACACCTAAAAACACGTATAATCGTAGTTCTTGAGGTAGCCAGTTTTTCATTATCGTTGCTCTTTTTGAAGATTATTCAAACAAGAGCCATTTCATTTGTTAAATTTTTAATCAATTTAAGTTTTCTAATCTTTATCATTTGTTTTAGCTTAGCTGGTAAATAAATTAACGCACTGTTTTTACGACAAAAGTTTATACCCAAGCAGTCATCCTGGAACGCAATCGAATAGCAGCTTGTGAATGTATTTGACTCACTCGTGATTCGCTGACCTCAAGAATCAGCCCAATTTCTTTTAAATTCAGCTCTTCTTCATAATACAACGATAAAACAAGCCGCTCTCTTTCAGGTAAAGTATCAATTTCATTTGCTAAGTGAGATTTAAATGACGCTTCCTGAAATGAACGATCGGGAGAAACTGTTTCTCCAACCAAACTCTCACTAACGACATCACCTTGTTCACTTAGTTCTTCAAAACTAAATAATTTTCCACCATTACTATCCTTCAAACATGAGAAGTACTCATCTAAGGACATTTCTAACTCATGGGCAATTTCTTCGACTTGTGCATCTCGCCCTTCCCGGTCTTCAACTACCTTTACCGCTTCAGCGATTCGTCGGGAATTACGATGCACTGACCGAGGCACCCAATCACCTTTACGTACTTCGTCCATCATCGAGCCACGAATCCGTATCCCGGCATAGGTTTCAAATGAAGCACCCTTTGAGGCATCATATTTTTTTGATGCCTCAAGCAAGCCCATCATGCCGGCTTGGATCAGGTCATCTACTTGTACATTTGAAGGCAAACGCGCCATCAAATGATGTGCAATTCGCTTAACAAGTGGAGCATGCTGTCGAATTAAATCGTCGGCATGTTTTATTTGATTATCGGTATACATCAAAAATTACAGATAGTTAGTATTTTTATGGATTACTTCAGCCATTTATCTAAACCCTTTCATTTTCACCAAACGACAAGACATAAATGACATTTATCGTATTTTAATTATGCAGCGTCTGCACCAATCGCTCTATAAAGAACTCTAAATGTCCCCGAGGTGATGAAGGCAAAGGCCAGCTGTCTGCTTTTTGAGCAAGCGCTTTATAAGCTATCGATGCCTTCGCTCTTGGATAAGCATCTGTCACAGCACGCTGCCTCTGCACAGCTTTTCTGACAGCTTCGTCATAGGGAATTGCACCTATGTATTGTAGTGCAACATCCAAAAATCGCTCGGTTACATTGGTAAGTTTTGCAAAAAGATGACGCCCTTCATCTTGAGTTCGCACCATGTTCGCCAAGACACGAAAACGATTCATGTCATAGTCACGATTCAATAGTTTTATTAGCGCATAAGAATCTGTAATAGAGGTTGGTTCATCACATACAACAACAATAACCTCCTGAGCCGCTCTTAAAAAAGAAACCACGCCGTCTGAAATTCCTGCGGCAGTATCAACGATTAATACATCAAGGTCATTTGAAATTTCACTAAAGGCATTAATCAGACCCGCATGTTCCATTGGATTTAGTGAAACCATTTTTTGCGTTCCAGATGATGCGGGGACAATTTTGAGCCCATGTGGCCCTTCCAGCATCACTTCACGCAAAGAACAATCGCCATTAATCACATCCGCAATATTTCGCTTTGACGTTAGCCCAAGAAGCACATCAATATTAGCTAAACCTAAATCGGCATCCAAAAGCACAACTCTACGACCCATTTGAGAAAGCATGAGCGATAAGTTTATTGACACGTTACTTTTTCCGACGCCACCTTTACCACCAGTGACCGCAATTACTTGAACCGGACTAGAATTCGCCATACCGGTTTGTACCCTCTTTACAGCTAGCAACGAATATTAGACTCGTAGTAGGTATTGTATGAATTCGTGATTACACTTTGTATCACGATTATATTTTTTAGTGTTTATACCTTAAGCGGTATGAAACAATAATGAATCTTGCGTTAGCCCTGTTTCATTTGAGTTGATTGTCACCCATCGCTCGGAACTATTCAATAAGGCTTGCGCTTTATCAAACAAATCCTGTTTTTTCATTAAGTGTATATCTTCAGGTACGCGCTGCCCATCAGTAAAATAACTCGCCTTTAAGCGCGTATCAATCAAGAAACTTAGGGCCTCCCCTAAACTAACCGCTTCATCAACTTTAGTAATAATAGCACCTGATAGCCCAACCACTTTATAATTATAATAATTTGAGCACATTACTTGATATTGACCAACAGCAGAAACCACCAAATAGCTCTTTACATCATGTTTAGACAATTTTAACTCTTGCAATTGCTCAGACCAACACGCGTCAGAATGCATCAAACCCGCGGTATCAATCAATACCATTTTTTTATGGTTTAAGCCGTCTAATATCGCATCTAAATTATTTGTTTCATCCACGGTATGAACAGGCACATTTAATATACGACCAAAAACCTTTAATTGTTCATGAGCTGCAATACGATAGCGATCAGTTGTGACCAAGGCGATACTTTCAGCACCGTACTTCATCACATAACGCGCAGCCATTTTACCAATCGTCATCGTTTTGCCACTACCTGTGGGGCCAACTAGCGCCACAACACCACCATGATCTATAATTTCTGTACGATCAACCGTCACAGCACCTTCAATTTGACGCCCCACTTTTTCCCAAGCACTTTCAAAATCCAATTGTTCCTTTATAGATTCTACGAGTGACTTTTGAATCGGCACAGATAAACACAATGACTGCAGGGTTTTTTCTACTTGCTGCTGCAAAAGACTAGTCGCCCTAGTCTTTTTTATTGACTCTGAATTAGACGGCTGACGACTAATCATACCTTTTATTTCCAAAATTTCAGCTCGCATATCCGAAAGCTCTATCCAGTCCGAATCTTTACGGTCAGCATGCTCCTCCTTGATAATATTACTTTTTTCATCAGCAATATTTTGATCAGTTAGCTCAACATTCTGCTTTTTTTGATTTCGTTTAGATTTTACACTTTCAATTTTACGTCGTGCCGTATCCATTTCTCTTTGTAACTTAACATGTTTATCAGCATACATTCTTGCCAACTGAGATGGGTTCGGCTCGCCTTGTGTAATCAAACTTGGAATAACATTCTCTTGTGATACAAGCTCTTCTTCGTAATCTAAAGCAGCAACAAGCTCAATACCTCCATCAACCTTAGTGTTTGATAAGATAACTGCATCTGGGCCTAAATCTTCTCTCACCATGCGAAGCACATCTTGCATGGATGTTGATAAAAAGCGTTTTACTTTCATAATTACCTACCAGATTCTATTCATCAAAGATTTAGTCAATTTATTGACCCACCGTCGAAACGATGGTCACTTGTTTATTACTCGGTATTTCTTGATAAGAAAGTACTTTAAGCTGTTCACTTCCAAACCTCACAAACTTCGCTAAAACAGGCCTTAATGGCGCTGAGACTAGTAATATAGCGGGCTTACCAAGCATCTCCTGACGCTGAGCAGAGTCCGCCAATGAACGCTGCAATGATTCAATAATTCTAGGTTCAAGCATTAAGCCCATATCATCACTAGCGCCATTTTTTTGTGACTGCTGTACAGACTTAAGCAATAATTGCTCCAACTCTGGCTCTAGCGTAATAACTGGTATTTCTGGCTCTGCCCCACAAATTCCTTGAACAATCATACGCTTCATACCTTGACGACAAGCCTCGGCTAACAAAACACCATCAATACTCTTAGGCATAACATTAACCAACGCCTCAGCGATCGAGCGCATATCTCGTATTGGCACATCCTCTAATAATAAAGTTTGTAGCACTTTTAGCAGTAAACTAACGGTAATCGTGTTCGGCACTAACTCCTCTGAGAGCTTAGGTGATGCCTTTGCTAGTTGATCTAACCACTGTTGAACTTCTTCATGCCCTATCAACTCACTTGCATGCTTCTGCAACACTTGATTTAAATGCGTAGCAACTACCGTACTGGAATCAACCACGGTATAACCCAAGGTTTGAGCATGATCCTTCTGTGTTGGTTCAATCCAAATAGCATCCAACCCAAATGCTGGGTCGCGACCCTCTATGCCTTCAATTTTACCAAATACTTGCCCAGGGTTAATCGCTAGATCACGCTCAGGGTGTATTTCTGCTTCAGCAATAGTCACCCCCATTAACGTAATTCGATAAACATTCGGCATGAGATCTAAATTATCGCGAATATGCACAGATGGCATAAGAAAACCCAACTCCTGAGAAAGCTTTTTACGCACACCTTTAATCCGACCAAGAAGCTGCCCACCCTGTGACTTATCTACTAATGGTATTAATCGATACCCTACCTCTAAACCAACAATGTCGACCGCAACAACGTCATCCCACCCTAGCTCTTTATGAGCCTCAACACCGCCATCTGCCGTACTCGGAACACTAGGATCCATCGGTACTGCCGCTCCACTCGACTGCGACTGAGCCCCCGCAGGTGATCTCTGCACCCCTCCACCAGACTCATCGTCCTCTTTTTTCGCTTTGTTATCGCCATACCACGCCAACCCACCTAAACCAACCCCTAAACCCACAAAAACTAAATGAGGCATACCAGGAACCAACCCCATTACAATCAAAATTGCCGCAGAAACATACAAAGCTTTAGAAGATAAGAACATTTGGTTAAAGATTTGAGTCGACATATCCTGCAAGCTGTTTACACGCGTTACCATAATGGCTGCAGCAGTAGAAAGTAGTAAAGATGGTATTTGAGCCACCAAACCGTCACCGATTGTTAGCAACGAGTATTTTTCCATCGCATCATTAAATTCAAGGTCATGTTGAATCATACCGACACTTAAACCGCCAATAATATTGATGGCAAGAATCATTAAACCTGCAACGGCATCGCCTCGAACAAATTTACTTGCACCATCCATAGAACCATAAAAATCCGCCTCTGTAGCAATTTCTTCACGACGTATTTTAGCGTCTTCCTGCTCAATAATACCTGCATTCAAATCCGCATCAATGGCCATTTGTTTGCCCGGCATAGCATCCAAAGTAAAGCGCGCGCTAACTTCTGATACTCGCCCCGCACCTTTTGTTACGACCACAAAATTAATAATCATCAGTATCGCAAATACAACTAAACCAACTGCATAGTTCCCACCAATAACAACCTCACCAAAGGCTTCTATAACTTTACCTGCAGCATCTCCACCTTCATGCCCCTCAAGCAACACGACTCGTGTAGAGGCGACATTCAAAGCAAGTCGCATTAAAGTGGAGATCAATAGAATGGTTGGAAAGACAGAAAAGTCCGTTGGACGCAGTGAATAAACACTCACTAATAAAACAACAAGCGCTAAAGCGATATTAAAAGTGAATAGTAAATCAAGCAGAAAAGCAGGAACTGGCAGCATCATCATCCCAAGGATGGCCATAAGCACCATCGGAATGGCAATATTCCCCTGCGTAATAAGCTTAAATTGCTGTAAGACTGCTGTTTGTTGCATAGGCTTTAATATACCGCTCACCAATAACATGTATTTATGCTTGTCATTTTTATGACAAACACAAAGGGTTACAGTTATATCAGCAAGAAACGAACCATATTGAGACAAACAAAAATTTTAACTAAATTAATATTTAAATTACGAAGCGCTATTCATCAGATCGAAGATCATCAGGAATTGGAAAATCAGGTATTTTAGGCTTAGGGGTTACTCGACGACGAAACTGCTTAAGCTGAAAGATATATGCAAGTATTTGAGCAACTGCCATATACAGACCACTCGGTATTTCTTGTCCTATTTCAGAATGATGATAGACCGATCGTGCTAGCGGTGGTGCGGAGACAATCTCAACATCATTCGCTTTTGCAATTTCACGAATTTTTAACGCTGTTTGGTCATTACCTTTAGCCAATAACACCGGTGCAGCATCTTTTTCCGGGTTATACCTCAATGCCACAGCATAGTGAGTGGGGTTGGTAATAACGACATCTGCTTCCGGCACGTCCGCCATCATACGTCGTTGCGCAACCTCTCGTTGTAACTGACGTATTCGACCTTTTACTTCGGGTTTCCCTTCTGTGTCCTTATATTCATCTTTAACCTCTTGTTTTGTCATTTTAAGGTTTTTATGATGATCATAGATTTGAAAAGGTACGTCGGCCATCGCAATAACGATCATCGTACAACTCAAATAAAAGAAGCTCCAACCGAGTATTTGAACCGCATGCGTCATCGCCAATATGATACTTTCTTGGCTTAATCCCAATAATTCATCCGTTTTCGCATTTAATATCAGCACTGCGAAAAATAGCACTACACTCACTTTTGCAACCGCTTTTAGTAATTCCACTAAAGCCTTCAAAGCAAACATACGCTTAAGGCCTTTCAAAATACTCATTCGACTAAATTTTGGTGCCATCGCTTTGGCAGACAAAAGCCAACCACCAAGCACAATCGAGCCTGCAATAGATGAAAAAAATAAGACAAATAAAAATGGAAATAAAACAGCGGATGCTTCTTTTGCAGCGCTAGCAAAATAGATCCCCATTTGATTGGTATCAAATATGACTTCTCTAGGAATAGAAAAACTTGAATACATGATATTTTTAATCACTTTTCCAAGTTCGCTACCATACATCAACAAACCACCAGAACCCACCATCAAGATCACAGTCGTATTGAGTTCCTTAGATCGGGGAACTTGCCCCTCCTCTTTGGATTTCTCAATACGTTTGGCGGTGGGTTCCTCGGTTTTGTCTTGACTACTGTCTTCACCACCTTCAGCCATTTAAACCAGCCTCTTGTATATGACGTAGAAAAAGAAAAGTTTGTTCAGTGATTTTTTGAAATTGAGGGATCAACCCACTTGTACTCACCCATATAATTAATAAACCAAACAAAATACCTATTGGAAAACCTAAAGAAAACACGTTCATTTGTGGTGCCGCTCTGGTCATAATACCAAACGATAAGTTCACAATAAGCACTGCAGTGACAATAGGTAATGAAACGAGCAAAGCCGAAACAAACAGCCAGCTTATACGCATTATCATCTCCCAAAGTAGGTCCATACCAAAACCACCTTCACCTAATATTTTGATTGCAATAGGCCAGGCTTTAAATGTTTCAATGATCACCTCAAACATCACCAAATGACCATTCATTGCAAGAAATATCAAGGTAACTGAAATCAAGTATATTTGAGACAATACAGCAACAGACACGCCATTACTCGGGTCAATCATCGAAGCAAAACCTAAACCCATCTGCATTGCGATCATTTGACCCGCTATCACAAACACCTGCATAAACAATACAAACATGAAACCAAATAACGAACCAATAAAGACCTGTTGAAGCGTTAAATAAAAAGCATCGAATGAAAACGCATCCACCTGAGGTACAGCGGGTAATAGCGGCGCTATCACCAAGGTAATCAGAACAGCTAGTCCCAGCCTGACACGCATTGGAACAAGTTGAGTCCCAACAATAGGAATAACCATTAAAAAACTGGCCACACGAAACAGCGGCCAAACAAAAGATCCAACCCAAGCAGCTATTTGCGCATCAGTAAATTCCATCATTCACCCAATTAATAAGGGAATGTTTTTATACAAATTCTCTGAGAATTCCATTATTTTCTGCATCATATAGGGGCCTGCAGCAACAATCACAAACAACGTAACTAATAACTTGGGCAAAAAGCTCATTGTTTGTTCATTAATAGAGGTCGCTGCCTGAAATACACTAACTATTAAACCAACGATCAAACCTGGCACAAGAATCAGTGTCACGAGCTCCAGTATTAGGAATATCGCTCCTCGAACGATATCTATGGCTACTTCTGGGGTCATATTAGACGTCTCCTATCAACAGTTCTATATACCAAAACTAGCCGCTAACGTCCCTATTACTAAGGCCCAGCCATCAATTAACACAAAGAACATTATTTTAAAAGGTAAAGAGATAATAATAGGCGAAAGCATCATCATCCCCATTGCCATCAAAACACTCGCCACAACTAAATCTATAATCAAGAAAGGTAAAAATAAGATAAAGCCAATTTGAAATGCTGTTTTTATCTCGCTCGTAACAAATGCAGGCATAATAACCCAAAAAGGGACGTCTTCTAAGGTATCGTATTGCCCGCCAGAAATTCTGACAAACAAACCAATATCATCCTCACGCGTTTGCCGAATCATAAACTCTCTGAAGGGACCACTGGCTTTTTTTGCCGCCTCAAGTGGCGCCAACTCTTCCGCCATATAAGGCTGTATTGCTTCGGTATTCACTTTTTCTAAAACAGGCGACATGATAAAAATAGTTAAAAATAAAGTTAAACCCAAAATAACTTGATTAGAAGGTGTTTGCTGTAAACCAAGCGCTTGTCGCAAAATAGAAAACACAATAATTATTCGTGTAAACGATGTCATCATCATAAGCATTGCTGGCAAGAAGGTAAGCGCGGTCATTAGCGCCAATACCTGAAGCGTCACACTATAAGACTGTGAACCATCTGTATTGGTCACGAGATTTAAAGCCGGAATACCAACATCCGCTCCAAATGAAGAGCTCGCTAAAAACATAAAAACAATCGAAAATAGAATTTTATACACGATCATCACTCGAAGGCTTGGCCGTTTTTAATAATTGTTGTAATTTTTCTGAAAAATCGCTTTTAGGAAAACCCTTAGTATTATTTTTTCCTGCAGCACCAATACCATTGACGCCATTATCAACAACAGGCTCATCAAAAGTATGTAAGTGGTTAATATTTTGAGTAGTCACGCCTAACAAAAATTGCTGCCCCTTAATATCAATTAAAGCGACACGCTCTCTGGCGCCCAAGGCTACAGACGATAGCACTCGCATATCGCGCCCCCCCGTCATATTTAAACCTCCGAAGCGCTTAATAAACCATGCCAACCCTAAAATCAGACATACGATGCCCAATAACATAAGCAGAACGACAGGCCAGTTCGACAATTTCGCCACACTTGGTTTAGGTGCTATTTCCTTTTTTGCTAATAGCGTACTACTTTTCGTTAATAAACCACTTTGTATCTCTTCTTTACTGGTAATCAGTAAAGCTTTCTTTTCACTTTCGACCTGCATGACACTATTAGCATGCTCCTTAGAAGCCGATTCCGCAGATAAAACACTACCAAAAGAAAGAAATACTACCAGACAAATAATACGCACTAGCCAAGCCGCCTAATTCGCTCAGTTGGGCTCACAACATCGGTCAATCGTATACCAAACTTATCGTTCACCATCACAACCTCGCCATGCGCAATCAAAGTACCATTGATAAGCACATCCAAAGGTTCTCCAGCTAAACGATCTAGCTCGATAACAGAGCCTTGGTTTAACTGTAATAAGTTACGGATCGGAATTGAGGTATTTCCTACTTCCATTGAAATAGTGACCGGAATGTCTAGGATTACATCCAGATCAGGTGCTCCTTCTACTTGTTGATGGTTGGGTGTTGCAGCAAATGACTCTAGCGGAGCTGACTGAATATCATCCGGCGCTCCCTTATCAATAGCTTCAGCCTCAGCCATAGCAGCAGCCCACTCATCTTCGACACCACCTTCAGAATCGCCTGATTCTTCCATTGCCGCTTCCCATTCAGAGGCTAACTTTTCATCTTCACTACCACCTTCTGGCGGTACATCATTCTCACTCATCGCCTTCTACCATTTTAGAAATCATATTTGGTCGTTCAATCCGCTCAACAATTTTTGCAGCAAAAGCACCGTCACTTTGCCCTAGCTGAGCTTTAAACATAGGAACTTTACTTGCGGTTAGCGTTACTAGCTCTGGTAATTCTATCGGGATAATATCCCCAGCCTTTAAGTTTGAAACGTCACGTAAAGAAATTTTATTTTCAAGAATTGTAGCATTCAGTGGAACACTCGCAGCTAATAAATCTTTCTTGATGGTATTCATCCAACGCTCGTCAACGTCATCAACGTCACTTTGAACCCCAGCATCTAAAACTTCTCGAATAGGCTCAATCGTTGAATAAGGTATCGCAAGGTGTAAATCACCTCCACCACCGTCAAGTTCAATGTGAAAAGTACTAACAACAATCACTTCACTTGGACTGACAATATTAGCCATCGACGGATTTACTTCAGAGTTGACATAGTCAAATTTTATCTTAAATACAGAGCGCCACGCCTCTTCCATATCAACAAAAATTTGCTCTAGAACCATATGAACAACACGAATTTCTGTCGGCGTAAATTCACGCCCTTCTATTTTTGCATGGCGACCATCACCACCAAAAAAGTTATCAACTAACTTGAACACTAATTTGGCATCAAAAATAAATAATCCTGCCCCCCTCAAAGGGCGAATTTTGACAATATTTAAACTGGTGGGTACATATAAAGTATGGACGTATTCGCCAAACTTCATAATTTGAACACCGCCCGTAGATACATCGGCATTACGACGCAACAAGTTAAATAAACTTATTCTCGTATACCGGGCAAAACGTTCATTGATCATTTCTAGCGTAGGCATTCGCCCACGCACGATTCGATCCTGACTTGCTAGGTCATAATTTCGTATGCCTTCTGCATCGGAGTCATCTTCGGTATCAACATCACCGTCGTCAACTCCGTGTAAAAGCGCATCTATCTCATCTTGTGATAGTAAATCTTGCACGTTACAACTGCCAAATTATTATGAGCGTTACCGAGTTACATTATTACAAAAGAACACTGTAATTTACTGTAATACGAAGTTCGTAAAGAAAACATTTTCAATGCCTGAAGCGCCTTCACCTTCAAGCACCTCATTAATTACACTAACCGTTTGCACACGCAGCGCTTCTTTTCCTTCCTCTGTTTGAATTGCGGCAAAATCGAGCCCACTATATGCTGAAATCACCTTAGAACGAATAAAAGGCATATGATGCTCTAAGGCATCTAACGACGAAGCATCTCTACTTGATACCGTCATTGAAACTTGCATATAACGTTGCCGTCCATCGACATTAAAAGTCACAAGAAATGGCGGATTAATATTTGAATATACCGCTGGAGCCAGTGGTTCTTCAACCTCTTCAACAACCTCTTCTACCACCTCTGACGACTCATCGTCACCCAGCAAGAATAAAGTCACACCAATTGAAGCTGCAATAGCAATCACCGCAACAATCGCTACAATAATAACCAGTTTCTTTTTCGACTTCCCTTCACCGGCATCATCAACATTACCTTCTGTTTTATTATCTTCTTCAGCCACGCCATTTTCCTGTCATTTAATTCATTACAGAAGCATTTACAATACACTCCAGCAAACTATATGCCAATTTTTTTGAAAACAAAAAAACTAGCACTTACATATATGATGTAAGTGCTTTTTGACTATTAGAGTATAATTGTAGCGTAAAGCGGTCTATAAAGAAGGGGAAAGTAAAATAACATAGCTAAAAATAAATTACTGAAAGTTAACTAAGCATAAAAGTCGACGATACGATTTGATACGCTTGACGTTTGCACCAACTCACCGGTTGTTTCACCCTCTATATCGCTCTGAGAACCAGTGCCTGACTCGCCATTTTGCCCTGCCTCCCCTCCATCACTATCTCTTGACGAGTATTGATTTGCAGATTCCTCAGAACCAACGGAAACCTCCGTTAAATCAACACCATTAGATTCCATCATATCTCTTAATCGATGGACATTGGATTCAAGCATATCCCTAACGGTACTATTCTGTGCATGGAATGTAACGACCGCTTGCTCATTCTGGACTTTAATTTGAACTTCAATAGGGCCTAGATCTGCAGGGTTTAAATGAATTTCAGCAGATTGGATCGCCCGACCTGTAAGCCAAACTATTTTTTGACCCATCTCATCACCCCAGTCAGGGTCTTGCACATTTGTTTCGAGCGACGTTGAGTATTGTTTTAGACTTGTACCTTGCAATTTAGCTTGAATTTCAGAAAATTGACTTTTTGAGGAATCACTCCTTTCCAAAATACGCCCAGACTCTAAAAGATCACCCGCTTCGGAATCTAAAGCGCTAAAAGATTCAAACGAAGCTTTAAATTGAGCATCTGTTTCAGTTTGTAGACTATTTACTACACCCCCTTGCATCAGACTAAGACCGTTCCCCCCTCTATCTAGCGTATTGGAATGCTCAGCATTGACGACACCTGCAACATTGACCACTTGACCACCGAAAGTATTTCCAGCCTGACTACCTCCAGAAAACCTTCCCCATCCTTTAATATTCGAGTCATTTTGATCGGTTAAAACATATGGAACCGATATATTCGCTAGTTCGCCATCCAAAGCACCAGAAGCCCCCATGCTTGTACTTAATTTAAGCTCTGTATTTCTATCTATTTCACTTATTTCCTGCTCACTCAAAAAGCCATCGATTACTTGCTTTAACGTCAACATTGCATCAGAAGTTTTTAACTCACTGCCAACTTCAGGACCTCCCGTAAGCAGAACACTTCCCTCTTCAACCAATAAAGGCGGCAATGTATCACCTTCCTTGGATAAAGTTTGCCCTTCAATAAATGCTTTTATTTGATTGGCAATTTCAGGATTTTGCTCTAATTGATCAAAGAATGCTGGATTTTCTTCAAGTAGTTTGTTCCATTCCTCTAAGCCTGCGTTCTCGATAACTTCATTTCCCTGAGATGGGACTAAATTATTTAGAATATCAACAAATGCTCTCTCGCCCCCTGTATTCACTAGGCTTGGTAATGCCTCAGCCCTACTTACTAATACGTTAGGTATTGCTGATTCACTCTGGTTTTGAGAGACCAATAATGGATTACTGTTAGAGTTTCCCGACGAACTACCTGAAACCTTAGCTTGGCTTGGCATTGTATTCTGGGAAGAAAGTAAAATTTGTTGCATCGCTCAACCAACCTTAAATAATCAAAATAAAAGAGTTATCTTTGGTATAGCTAAATACGGGCCAGTTTTATAAGCGTTGCTTTAAGTTTCTTAAATTCCGCACAAATATTCGTTAATTCAGGATCAATTGATGCAATTTTATCATTACGTGCCTCAATCTCTATCTGCAAGCAATGATTTGCAAGTAGTTCTGCACCAATATTTCTACAACTTCCTTTTAAGCTATGAATACTAATGATGAAGGCTTCATTATCATTAGTCGTTAACTGCTTTTTTAATGACGAAATAAGTTCTTCTGAATGTGAAATAAAAATTCTAACAAACTCAGAAAACTCATCGCTCAGCATAAGAGCTAACTCATCAATTTGAGTTTTATTTAAATGTTCAGAATTCATAATAAATTGTTATCTTGTGTTTTTTCCCATCGATACACTGCTTCTGCAGTATTTCCATTGCCTTCATAAATAATGGATTCACACAACTTCGTTAGCAAAGGAATTCCTCGACCTGATATTTGTGATGCTTTTGGAATGTCAAAATCTATTGCGTCATAGTCAAAACCCGCCCCGGTATCAACAACACGAATAACTAATACCCCTCCTGTAGCATGTGGCAAGTGCCTCAAAGAAATATGAAGGCTTTCCCCCGAAAGATTAGTGAGTCGCTCATTCCGTAAGTCATAATAATGCTGAAAGCCATTCGCAGAGTTCTTTAGACTTGAATCTAAACCTAATAAACCATGATCAATACCGTTCGTAATCAACTCAGACAAGATCATACACACATCATGATTAAAGACCCTTAACTCGGGCACTTCCATTGTTATATGAAGCATAAGAGGGATAGGATTGAAATCACAGATTGTCTGGTTAAACATTTCGAAACTCATAGACCAATCACGCGCACCATGTAAATCACTATTCCGAACTATCTCATGCTTGCTAGAGACAATTTCTTCAGAAATCATCAGAACTTCTACAAAGGTCACGTCATCAATATTTGATATATTTCTTTCGAAACTTAGCTTTTCCTGATCATCAATATGTGAAAAAATTTCATCCGGATTTTCATTTTTTAATAAGAAATCTGCAAAGCCATTTAATGAGAACGCTTTACCTTCTTGGTCTTTTAAGACTTCGATTCCATCTGAAAATAAATAAACTCGCTCTCCTACCTTCATATCACACTCAACACATTCAGTATTAAAGTCCTCTGCCGATAAAATCCCTAATGGTAAGTGTAACGATTTAAAGGGCAAAACACGCCCATCATTTTTCTTCAATAAAACATCAAACAGACCACCATTCCATAATTTAATCCTTTCCCAAGCATAATTAATATCGATAATGCTCGCACAACAAAAGAACCCAACAGGCAAAATAGTATTTAATTTCTGGTTTATATCATGAATAATTTTCTCTACGCCAAAGCCTTTTGCAACCAAGTCATAAAAAATTTCTGCTATAGGCATAGCCCCAATAGCAGCAGGCAATCCATGACCCGTAAAGTCCCCTAGAAAAACAATCATACCACCAGATGGCTTTCTTGATGCTAGTAACACATCGCCATTAAAAACGGACATGGGTGATAATAGGTGTTTAATATTTTCGGCACCGAGACAACCCAAATGCGCAACATTATCAAAAATATTTTTGGCTATTTTTTGCTCTTGCAAAAGGTATTCATTTCGACGAGTAATTTCATCTCGTTGAGCCTGCACGGTTCGATGCAAAGTTATCATTCTTGTAAATGCTTGAATTTTTGCAGCAATAACGATCGAACTATAGGGTTTTGAAAGAAAATCATCACCACCCGCTTCAAGGCATGAGACAAGCGAAACATCGTCATTTAAAGACGTTAAGAAAATAATGGGGACAAAGTCATCCTTAACTAACGATTTAATTTTTTTTGCAGCCTCAAAGCCATCCATTTTAGGCATCAACGCATCCATCAAAATAATATCAGGCTGCTCTTTTAAAAATAAATCAATCGCCTCAAGCCCATTGTGAGCGACAACAGTTTGATACCCCTGATCTTTAACCAGTTTGTTAATGATCAAACAATCAGCGATATTGTCATCAGTAATCAATATTTTAAGTTGCGGCGTTTCACTCATTACACATCCATGAATATGCAATCTCGATAATATCGAATCACACTAATGCTCTGGTCACTAAAATAACTGAATAATCTAATCTGGAAGACTTATTTAGCCGCGCTAATCTCAAACATTTGATCAAAATTTGAGATTTCAAAAATTTTGAACACATCTTGATTGCAGTTAATAATTTTAATTACAGCATCGCCTCCTGCATGATCTCTTAACAATAAGAGCATACCTAAAGCGGAACTATCTAAATAAGTCGTTTTAGCCATATCAACGTAGTATTCCTTCACACTCGAATCATTTTTATCATAAGACTCACGAAAGTCTTGATGTGATCCAAAGTCAAAGCGCCCTTGAATCGCTATTTTCATTGTTACACCGGATTCAGACAAGTGAGATACGATAGACATATATTTTCCTTAACAATGGTTATTTATCTTTCACAGGCTCTGAGCAAGCCGTTTCTAATTCTATTTATAGGTAAGATATGCTTAACAGCACTTAGCTTAACAGCAGCGCCCGGCATCCCCCATACTACACTCGTTGCTTCATCTTGAGCAAAAGTTACGCCTTGGTGATCCAGAACACCTTTCAACCCGCTTGCGCCATCATTACCCATACCAGTGAGTATCGCTGCAACCACATTTTTACCCACGCAAGATATCGCTGAGTGCAATAGCACATCAACAGACGGCTTATGCCCGTTCACTTTGTCTCCATCATCCAAAGCAGTAATTAACCTCCCATTTTTTTCAATAATTTTTAAATGAAAGTCACCGGGTGCAAGATAGGCATTTCCTGCTTCTAAAGGCATACCTGCTTTTGCTTCTCTCACTGTAATGACGCTCGTTTTATTCAAACGGGCTGCAAGGGAGGCACTAAATGCAGCAGGAATATGCTGTGCAATTAAAATAGGAGGGCAATTAGTTGGCATATCAAACAATACCTCTCTGATTGCCTCAGTCCCCCCTGTAGAACTACCAATACAGATTACTTTTGCAGGTTTAAATTTTTTATTATTTTCTTGTATATCGTTACTTGAAACAACCTTATCTGGACTTGCCAAATTCGTCAAACTATCTCGAGCAGACATATTTGATTGTGCGGCATGCCTTAACTTATCTTGAATTACTTCAGCGTAATCAGCTAAATTCCCCCAAGAACCACCTTTAGGCTTAGCAATATAATCTACTGCACCTATCTCTAGCGCGTCCAATGTAGCGGGGGCGCCATGCTCGGTTAAAGTTGATATCATAACTACAGGCATTGGTCTTAATCGCATTAAATTACGTAAAAAAGTAATTCCATCCATTTTTGGCATTTCTATATCGAGCGTCAAGACATCTGGATTAAATTGTTTTATTTTGTCACGAGCGTCAATAGGGTCCACTGCACTAGCAACCACTTCTAGATCAGGCGCTGAAGAAATAATTTCAGTTAAAATTTGTCTGATCAACTCCGAGTCATCAATTATTAATACTTTAATCTTACCCAAACCATTACTCCAATAAGTATAAAATTATTAGTTAATATTATGAAAACAACTCTACATCACCACTTGTATCAGGCTTACTATTAAGCGTACGACTATAACTACTTTCTCTTTGTAGTAAGGTATCATTCGTTGTTTCACGAAGTTTTCGAATTTTAACGGCCCCCGTATCCGGGAAGTAAAGTACTTTCCGCGGATATATATCACCGACATCCTGCGCTTTAATTTCAAAATTTTCCTGATATACATATTTTCGAACGAAATCAATGTTCCGATCTCCAATATCAGTCATATTCGACAGCACATTTCCACCACCAAAGACTTTAATTTCTAAATTCCTACGTGTACCACCCAGCTTCAGAATTTCATTAATTAAATATTCCATAGCCCAATTTCCATACCGAGAAGCAGAACTAATGCCGTCCCCCCAGTTTTCAGTTGAATGACTACCTTGTTGAGGCAACATAAAATGATTCATTCCGCCGACACCTAACTGTACATCCCTAATACACGCAGAAATACAAGACCCCAAAACAGTAACGATCATTTCACCAGTACGACTGACATAAAATTCACCTGGCATAATTTTAGCTGCAGGGACTTTCATATTTTTATCCCAATATCGGTTTATATGCTCAAAGCCTGGTATTACTTCAGGCAATGGTTGTACTTCTGCCATCGTTTAGAATTCCTATTCATATATGTTGCTGAAGAATTAATTTATGATATTTTTTGATATATAGTTTTACCAATTGAGCGAAAGCGATTACATGCTCGGTCCAGACTTTCAGAATGACCAATAATCAAATAACCGCCATCTTTTAACATATCCGCATAACGATCAAATAACACAGCTTGTGTCTCTGCATTGAAATAGATCACAACATTACGACAAAATATAAAGTCAAACGGACCTTTCATTGGCCATTTTTCAAGTAAGTTCAATCGTTTAAATCTAATCAATTCTTGTAGTTCAGGTTTTACCTTTACAATATCAGGATGATTTTGGTCTTTAAGGAACCATTTTTTTTTGTAACTAGACTTTATCGACTCAATCCGCTTATTATCATAAATGCCTTGCTGCCCTTTATTTAGCACCTTGGAGTCGAGATCTGTCGCAAGTATTTTGCAATCCCAGCCCTGTAAATCCATATACTCTTTGAATGTAATCGCGATACTATAAGGCTCTTCCCCTGTCGAACATCCTGCCGACCAAGCCCTTATTTTTTTAGTGCCAACATTAGTTTTCTTTAGTTCTGGTATTAACGTGTTCGATAAAAAATCAAAGTGATGCTCTTCTCTATAAAAAGACGTTAGGTTTGTAGTGATCGCATTGATAAATTTACTGACTTCTTGGTTTGTGTCATTTTTTACTAAATTAATGTAATCACCCACATTAGTTAGCCCCACATCACGCAAACGACGAGCAAGACGACCATAAACCATATCTCGCTTATGTGGCCCTAATACAATACCGGTAAATTCATAGGCTAAATCACTAACTTTTTTAAAGTCAGCGTCTGTCATTGTAAATTCACGCTGTAAATTTTGAGAAGCTAACGCCACACCATTGTTCCCTTTAATAACCATTTATATCAAGCTTCTAAAAAACATTAACCAACCAACAGATGACGATCAGCAGCTATGTCTGAATCTGCAATAAGCTGTTCGGTTAATTCGAGTAGAATAACCATTTTGTCCTCGGTACTGCCTAAGCCCTTAACATATTGAGCCTGTTTAGTTTGCGACAACTCAGGAGACGGTTGAACATTTGATTTCGAAAAATTATAAACATCAGATACCGCATCAACGACAATACCCATAATTTTTTCGCCTTTATCCGTCTGAACAGAAATAATAATAACAACCGAGGCGTTTCCATAAGAAGTAGTTTCCACACCAAAGTAATGCCTTAAGTCAACAATAGGGGCAACTGTTCCACGTAAATTTGTAAAACCTAAAACTTGGCTTGGCGAATTTGGAATAGCGGTAATGGGCTCCCATCCTCTAATTTCTCTAACAGCAAGAATATCAACACCATATTCCTCTCCAGCCATAAAAAATGTTAGGTATTGATCGCTTTGTTCATCAGCTTGCGCTTTGGAGAGCTCATTATTAACTTTGTCCAGATCATTTTCGGTTTCATTATTCATATTATCCAGCCTTTACCCGTATTTTTATGCTGCTTCAGTATCGTTGGCGTCGTTAATTTTCTTATAAGCGTCTCGCCCGACCCCCGCAAGCTTGATCAGTCCGCTGATGTCAAGAATAAGTGAAACCGTGCCATCACCCAAGATAGTTGCACCCGATACACCATGCACAGGGCGATAATTTTCTCGAATACTTTTTATGACCACTTGTTGCTGGCCAAGTAAATCATCCACCAGCACTGCAATTTTGATATTATCGCCTTCCACGATGACAAGCAGTCCATCCTCAACTGTTTCATGCTTTGGCTTAATATTAAAAACATCCCAAAGTTTAACGATTGGAATGTATTCATTTCTCAGACGCAATACATCACAACCTCCAGATACACGATGTATCATCTGATCATGGGTCTGGATCGACTCAACAATTGAAACCAAAGGAAAAATATAAACCTGTTCGCCAACATTAATTAGCTGCCCATCAAGAATAGCGAGCGTTAATGGTAAGCGAATTGTAAATACGCTCCCCTCACCTTCTTTCGATTCTACTTCTACTGAGCCATTAAGCTCCTGAATATTTCTTCGAACGACATCCATGCCAACACCTCTGCCAGAAATATCCGTTACCGCTTCAGCTGTAGAAAACCCTGGTAAGAAAATCAGATCATTTATTTGATCATCTGAAAGATGATCACTGGCTGACACCAAGCCATTCTCTTTTGCTTTTGATAAAATTTTCTCTTTATTAAGTCCGGCGCCATCATCAATTATCTGTATAATTATATTTCCACCTTGATGAAAGGCGTTTAGGGTAATTTTACCCATTTCATCCTTCCCTAAGGCCAGTCGCTTTTCTGGGAGTTCTAAACCGTGATCTAACGAATTTCTAACCAGGTGCACCAAGGGATCACCAATTCGTTCCATCACGGTTTTATCTAGCTCAGTTTGTTCTCCTAGTAAAACCAGCTCAACTTTCTTATTTAAATTCTTACTCATATCATGAACTAAACGAGGAAAACGTGAAAAGGCAAAGCTAATAGGAAGCATACGGATACGCATTACATTCTCTTGCAATTCACGTGTATGCATACTGAGTTGCGCTAAGCCTTCCATCAGCTTAGGCAAATTTTCTATACTAAACTCTTTACCCAATTCACTTAACATGGACTGAGTTATCACTAACTCACCAACCATATTAATCAAGTCATCAATTTTGTCTGTTCCTACACGGATTGAGGCACTTTCAGTTTTAACTTCTTTTTTGGCAACTGCCTTTTTAGTTGTCGTTTGTTTCGCTTCAGCAACTTCTTTACCTGCTATTTCTTCATTTTCACCGGTCTCGGGAATAATAGTGGCTTCATGCTCACTTACCACAACACCTACATTAGGACTCGTCTCTAAGTCCTCTTCACGGGTGTCACTTTGCAACATGAGAGGCGTAATAACCAATTCCGAATCATCTACAACCCATTCGAACACTTCATTAACCTGCTCTTCAGTAGCACCACCAAAGAGCGTTAAATTCCAAGCCATATAGCAAGCTTCAGGATCTATATCTGAAATAGAAGGAATATCATCCGTTACCGCGATAACAGATAACTCACCCAGTTCGGACAATTCGCGAAACATTCGAACAGGGTCATTACCTGTTCGTAGAATATCTAACTCGGGCTTAAAATAGATTTGCCAACCTTCAGCGCCAGAATGACTGTCATTAGGTTGAGCGCTCTTCTTTGAATCAGCCTCGTTTGATTCGCTACTTGTTTCATTCTCCCCATCAAGCAATACTGTAAAGGCAGCTTTAAGCTCACCAGCAACCTCCATATCACAACTAACACCCTTCTCGAATTGATTGATCATCGTACGGATGCAATCAACAGACTTTAAAAACAAATCGACATGATCGGCCTTCATTTCAAATTGATCTGAGCGTATTAAATCTAAAAGCGTTTCAACGACATGCGTAAACTCTGCAATTTCTTTAAACCCAAAAGTTCCACTACCGCCTTTAATCGAGTGAGCAGCTCTAAAGATTTCATTAATGGTTTCATCATCTATAGCGGATATATCAATATTGAGAAGCGCGGATTCCATAACATCCAACCCTTCATAACTTTCTTCAAAAAAAACCTGATGAAACTGACTTAAGTCGACGCTCATAACAAATGGCCTATACTTTGAGTGCACACACACGCTTGGGAGAATAGAATTTTATGATCTAATCTCACTATATTTTTTAGCTGAAGAGCCAAAACATCTAGCCCATAACTTTTTTAATCGTTGCAAGCAGTTGTTCAGGATTAAAGGGTTTTACTAACCAGCCTGTTGCACCGGCGTTTTTACCCTGAACCTTTTTGTCGCCCGCAGATTCAGTTGTTAACATTAGAATTGGGGTAAACTTATAATCGGGCAGAGTTCTTAAGTTCTTAACCAATTCAATTCCATCCATGACAGGCATATTGACATCTGTAAGCACTAAATCAACCGCACGATTCTTTGCTTTATCAAGTGCTTTCTGACCATCTTCAGCTTCGATCACATCATAACCAGCACCCTTTAATGTAAATGTAACCATTTGTCTCATTGAGGCAGAGTCATCAACTGCCAATATTGTTGCCATTTTTTTCTCCAATTAATTCTTAATCAAAATATTTGTATTTGGTCATCTTTCTTTTACAAATTTAAAACCTGCTCCATCCCTAACAATTTAGCCGCCGCCATTAATTCATCAGAAACACCGACCCATTCGACCGTAGTTCCGGCATTACTCATATGAGTAATAAAGCTAGCAATTAATTGCAGAGCAGCTGTATCAATACGCGTAACTTCTGGCGCATAGATTTTAGTAGGGTGACTCTGCCGTACAATTTCTTCCATTTCATGAAATAATGCTTCTGCCTTAGCGATATTTACAACGCCATCCAACTTAATACTTTCCTCATTCATCACCAGACTCTCATCTTAGTTATTAAATTCTAATACCATTTAAAGAAGAACATAAACTATTCACACCAATTAAATTCAAACTTATTAATGAATTAACTCTAGTCTTAATTTAGAGGATTTCCACCCACCTAGCCTGATAGGTGTAATTTTTATTTGTATTTTTTTGCTCTAATCGCCCAACTTACAAATATCAACATATATTAATAAAAATAGACGGTAGTATATGCCGAAAATTATTAGGACTTTATCTATGCAGCAAGACTGTAAAATAATTAACGTCAAATCCACTTTGCTTTTTCTATTTTATTTAACCCTATTAGCTGGATGTGGCGGTGGCGGTGACGCAACAACCCCCATCAGCACTACGATTAACTCAATTACAATCAGCCCGATAAATGAAAAAATAAAAACCGGAAACAGCCTGCAACTCATTGTAACGGCTATCTATACAGACGAAACCTCTGCAGATGTATCATCAAGTGTCAAATGGTCATCATCACTAGTGAATATAGCTAGCATTTCTTCTAATGGGATACTTGACGCTTCAGCAGCAGGAAAAACCTTAATCACAGCCGTACTTGATGGAAAACAAGATAACGTGGAGGTTGATATCATCGCTTTGGTTGACCTCAGTATTTCTCCTGTCGCACTAACACTTGCAAAAGGCTCAGTTCAGCAATACACAGCCACTGGACTATATTCTGACCATAGCACTGAAGACCTTAGCCATGCTGTTTCTTGGAGCGCCGATAATGCCGAGATATCAAATAATGGATTACTAACCGCGACAAACATAGGCACAAACACAATAGATGCTGATATTGATAACAATTCTAGCTCCACCTCACTAACCGTATCTTCAGCCGAATTAACACGCATCACAATCAATACGCCATCATTAATAGCTAAAGGAATTTCTGAACAATTAAGCGCTGTTGGTTTTTTCTCTGATGGAACAAGCCAGGATATAGGCAACCTTGTCACTTGGAGCTCTAGTAACTCATCTATTGCGAGCATTGATGAAAACAATGGGCTCTTAGCAGCCGCTCAGCCAGGCAACGTTACCATAACAGCTTCCACAAATAGCCTTACGACAACAACCACTATTGAAATAAGTAATGCCACGTTAACAGAGATTGTCGTCACACCATCATCGATTTCTCTAGCGAAAGGCAGCTCAACAACCATTAATGTTATTGCAATATTCTCCGACCAAAGTTTTGCTGATATTTCAAAACAAGTTGATTGGTTAAACACCGACACAACAAAAGTCGAAATTCTTACCGGCGACTCAAGCCTTGCGAATAACCTTCTTGCAAAAGATATCGGTTTGGCAACACTCACTGCACAGTTTTCAGGATTTGAAGCGACATCACAGATTACAGTAACAGATGCCGTCCTGACCCAGCTTACTATTTCACCTACCAATATCAGCATTCCAATAGGTTTGTCCCAACGTTATTTTGCTAGCGGTCTTTATTCTGATAACACAGTTCAAGATTTAAGTACTCAGGTCACTTGGATTTCGGATAGGGAGTCATCGGCTACCATCGACAACGTTACATCTCTTCAAGGTACTGCGCACAGTCTTGCAGCAGGTGATGTTACGATTAGTGCAACGCTGGGAAGTGTTACTCAATCAACAACTTTAAATATCACGACAGCTCAACTTAATAGCATTGAAATTCAACCATCAAAGCAAGCAGCGGCCATTGATTTTAGCATTCCGATTAAAGCGATAGGGCACTATTCAGACGGCTCAAAATTTGACATCACTGACAAAGCTGAGTGGTCATCAAATAACCAAGGGATATTGAATTTAGCCGATAGTAAAAAAGGAACCATCCAGACACTAAGCGAAGGAGACACATTGATCAATGCGAGCCACAGCGGTATTTCAGGCTTAGGCCAAGTCTTTGTGTCTTCCACCACCCTTCAGTCAATTTTTATCTCAGCCAACCTAACAACAATTCCGAAAGAGCTTCAGCAGCAGCTACAAGCAATAGGCACATTCTCTGACGACACGACAGCTGACATCACACTACAGGTGACGTGGCAAAGTGATGACGCTTCACTCGCCTCTGTAGACAACACGCTTTTTCCGGGTTTACTACAAACGAATAGTCCAGGTGATACAATCATTACCGCAAGTTTAAATAACATTACAAGCGAAGTCCCAATAAGCATAACAGACGAGACAATCAGTCAAATTACCGTCTCGGTAGAACAATCTAATCTAAATATCAAAACTAGCACTCAAGCGACTGCTTCTGCTTTATTTTCTGACGATAACACCATTGATATGACCCGATGGGTAAATTGGACCTCGTCAGCACCTAACATAGCTTCAGCTAGTAATAATATCTTAACGAAAGGCTTTATCAGCACTCATGCAGAAGGCCACATGACGATATCAGCATCCTTAAACAATATATCTTCGCAGGCATTTCCTATCACAGTTACACAAAACCCTGACAGCCCAGCATCAATAAACCTTACTATTACACCAAATGTGATCTTGAAGGATGGATTGGATGGCACAGAACTAAAAGCAATAGTTTTATCTGCCGATCAAAATGGAGAAATTCCAGACGGAACCGCTGTAAAATTCAGCATTACAGAGGGTGATAACACCCGAACGATAGAAACTACCACACTCAACGGTGCTGCTTCCGCGTCAATTAATTCAACTTACGATGGCTTAATTAGAATCACATCAGAAATCCCAGCACAGAACATTGATAATACTGCGGCACTCTTTAGCACTGATGGTTTCGACAAAGTAATTGGAATGTCGGGACAGTCTAGTGCGGCTTTCGAGAACGGGAAATTATTAAAAGGAAGTTTGTTTGCCATATTCGCAAGAAATATTTCTAACCGAGAATTCAAAGTCAATCAAGCAAATATAACCATCACGAAAAGTAATAACTCAATTGAACTTATTGAATCCGTAGTAGATCCAAGCTTTTTAAGTGACGGCACATTATCACCAGGAGAATTCACTCTAATAGTTTATGAGCTAGATGATGACATTGAAAGTGAGAATATTAGTATCAGCTATAATTTCAAGGACGAAATCAGTAATACTATTTTTCTCAAGGGAATTACTTTTCAGCGCTAAGTCACTAAACTAAATTACTGTATTAACAACGAATAATTGAACGTTAATACAGTTCTATAACCTAACTAGATAGCGACAATTGCTAACGCATCCAGCGCACTCGAAAGGAGCGCCCTTTCATTTTCCCGTCGCTTAACTTCTTATGCGCTACATTAGCAGCATTCACGCTTACAGCCACGTAAGCTCTATTATCAAATAAATTAATTTTACCTACTTGGTCACCTGCTATACCGCCCTCACTCGTTAACGCGCCTAAAATATCACCAGCACGAAGCTTTTGTTTCTTGCCTCCATCAATAACGAAACAAACCATTGAAGCTGAATCAATTGGTTTATCTAGGTAATTAATCGATGGCAGCTCTTCTGGTTTAACAGTTAAGTTATTTTCTTGCTCTATCACTGATACTTTATAACTTTCCTTTTCACTATAAAGTGAACAAGCCATTCCTGAGTTCCCGGCACGCCCAGTTCGTCCAACTCGATGTACATGTACTTCTGAGTCACGAGAAAGGTGATAATTAATAACTAGATTCAAGGTATCAATATCCAAGCCCCGTGCCGCAACATCCGTAGCGACCAGCACCGAAATAGATTTACTCGCAAAACGTACCAAAACCTGATCACGATCTTTTTGATCTAAATCACCATGAATCGCCATCGCAGAAAATCCACGCCCAAACAACTCGTCCGCCACTTCTTGGGTTTCTATTTTAGTATTGCAAAAGATGATCGCCGATTTAGGGCGGTGCTTCTGAAGCAACAATCGCACCGCCACCATACGATGATCGTCATCGTCGACTTTATAAAAGTGCTGTTTTATTGTTTCTTCACTATGGCCATCGATTGCACTAACACGCTCTGGTTGTTTCATTATTTTGTTTGCTATCGATGCAATTTGATCAGGAAATGTTGCACTGAATAATAGGGTTTGTCGTGCCCTAGGAGCGAATTCTACAATGGCATCCAGAGCAGACTGAAAACCCATGTCTAGCATTCTATCGGCTTCATCTAAAATAAAAGTATTCAGATGATCAAGATTTAACGTACCTTTTGTGAGGTGCTCTTCAACTCTTCCAGGTGTGCCGACAATTATATGCGCACCATGCTCTAGTGAACCAATTTGAGGTCCAAAAGGTTTTCCACCACATAAGGTTAATACTTTAATATTATGAATACCGCGCGCTAATCGACGCACTTCTTTAGCGACTTGGTCCGCTAGTTCACGCGTGGGACACAATACAAGTGTTTGGACTCTAAAGCGTTTTACTTCCAGATTTTGCAAAAGCCCTAAGCCAAAAGCAGCGGTTTTTCCTGAACCCGTTTTTGCCTGAGCAATCACATCTTTACCCTCTAAAATCAAGGGAATACTCTGCGCTTGGATGGGCGTCATATGCAAATACCCAAGTGTTTCAAGGTTTTCCAATAAGGCTTGTTTTAGTTTTAAAGACGAGAAATTAACGTGAGTCAAATGTTTTACCTGCGAGCTAGATCAATTTGGGGGCGCTATTGTAGAGCAAAAAGTAGGCAAGTACACCCAGAATGATCAGCTATCAAAGTATTACCCTGCTTGAATGCTAAATATAGACTAGCTACTTGATCACTCGCTCCTTTCTAAGTGCATTAATTTCCGAGCGATCAAAACCAAATTCATTCAAAACCTTATCAGTATCAGCTCCCAAGCACTTGCCCGCCTGATGGATTTTATTTGACCGAAAAGGCAAAGCAGAACTTAATTGAGGGATGATAATACCTTCTTCTGTCGCAGCACTTGAAATCATTCCTCTTTCAATAAAGTGAGGATGAGAAAAAGCTTCTTCAGTCGTCAATACCGGCTCCACACATGCATCTAAGGGTACAAATATAGCCAACCAATATTCTAAGGGGTGTTGCTTAAAAATGGATTTGAATTTTTCACGCACTTCCCTTTGAGCGTCAAGTCGCTGATCAGCCAATTTAGCGGCCCATTCATTCATATCCAAAGCTTCAAGCACCTTGCTGGCAAACACTGGTTCTAAGCTGCCTAACGAGAGATAACGACCATCAGATGTTTCATAATAATCGTAAAACAGCCCACCATTTAACATTTCACATCCGAGCTCAGGCGATTTACCTCCCGCTAAAGCACTCGCACCAAACATCGTCGTCAACGTAAGCGCGGCATCACTCATACTGATATCAAGGTATTGCCCATCACCATTAACAGATCGTTGAATAATAGCCGCTTGAATAGCCATTACTGCATGATGCGAACCACCAGCAATATCAGCTATTTGTGTACCAGATAATACCGGACCTGTTTCTTTACGACCTGAATAGCTAGCCAAGCCCGATAATGCAAGATAGTTAATATCATGCCCTGCCTTATCTTTTAAAGGCCCTGTTTGACCATAACCAGTGATAGAGCAATAAATCAATTTGGGTTGTATTTTCTTTAATGACTCATAATCCAAACCAAGGCGTTTCATGACATTTGGCCTAAATTGCTCGATTAGAATGTCGTACTCTTTGATAAGCTTATAGATAATGCCTTTGGCTTGATCACTCTTTAGGTCGATAGCAATACATTGTTTATTGCGATTGAGACTTGCATGGACCGCCGACACTTTATCCTTACCCTTACCTAACATTGGCGGCATAAACTTTACAAGATCTGGTCGAGTAGGAGACTCAATACGTAGGACATCCGCACCCATATCAGCCAGTAACTGCGTGGCATAAGGCCCCGGCAGTAACGTGGTAAAGTCTAAAATTTTAATTCCGTTAAGGGGCAAACTCATGCTTTCTCCGATATTTCTTGAATGCATCATTGAACGAAATCGCAACAAGAGGTTACGACCTATGACTTTAAGACTATACGTTACTAAACCAGACTTCTTCCAATAATTAGCTTCATGACTTCATTGGTACCCGCATATATTTTTTGTACACGTGCATCGGCATAAGCTCGTGCAACGGGATATTCAAGCATGTAACCATAACCGCCATGCAGCTGAAGGCATTCATCGATCACATCGCACTGCATTTCTGTCGTGATTAACTTAAGCTTCGCCGCAGTCACAACATCAAGTTGTTTATCAACTAACAACTCCAAACATTTATCCACAAAAACTCTCGCCATGGTTATATCAGCTGACATTTCTGCAATTTTGAACTGAGTGTTTTGAAAAGATGATATAGAACGCCCAAATGCTTTTCGCTCTTTTACATAAGCAATTGTTTGCTCAAGAATTGACTCAGCACTTGCGATGGCATTTAAAGCTACTGATAAACGCTCTTGCGGCAGTTCTTGCATCAAATAGATAAATCCCATTCCCTCAGCACCCAATAAATTTTCTTTAGGGACTTTAACATCCTGAAAAAACAGCTCTGAAGTGTCTTGCGCTTTCATCCCAATTTTTTCTAAATTTTGACCTTTTTCAAACCCTTCAGCATTTGCTTCAACTAATAGAAGGCTTGTGCCTTTTGAACCTTCATCAGGGTTCGTTTTTGCAACAACAATAACCAAATCAGCCATTTGCCCATTAGTAATAAACGTTTTAGAACCATTTAAAATATAGTGATCGCCATCAAGTACGGCATTAGTTTTTATGCCTTGCAAATCAGATCCTGTACCCGGTTCTGTCATTGCAATAGCGGTAACAATATCCCCACTAACGCAACCAGGAAGGTATTTCTTTTTCAACTCTTCTGAGCCGTACGCCATGATATAAGGCACCGCAATATCAGAGTGCAAGCCAAAACCAATTCCTGATAAACCCAGCCGTGCTATTTCTTCATCCACGACAGCGTTATATCGGAAGTCTGCTTCTACACCACCATATGCTTCTGGAACAGTTGGACATAAGTATCCATGCGCCCCCGCTTTAGACCATAACTCACGCGACACCTGCCCGTCTTTTTCCCACTGTGCGTGATAAGGAACAGCTTCTGCTTCTAGGAACTTACGAAAGCTATCGCGAAACATCTCATGCTCTGATTCGAATACCGTACGTTTTATCATTATTTTATCCTTCTCACTTTCAGGTAATAAATGCACTTTTCTTCATGACCGATATAAATCAGCCATCATCGGCCATAAATTGATAAGCGCTTAAGCAATCTTAGACTTAATCTTTAAACGTTAGTCCATCTCTAGACATATCTCTTAATCGCTGCGGCACGGCAAAGCGTTCACCACACTGCTCTTCTAGCGCATCTGCACGTTTAATAAATTCAGTTAATCCAGTTTGATTAATGAACTGTATAATCCCACCGGTCCAAACAGGGTAACCAATCCCCATAATTGACCCAATATTTGCATCACGCACACTGGTTAATACTTGTTCATCAATACACCGCACTGTTTCGATTGCTTGGATATACAATAAACGATCTTTGATTTCCTCAACCGAATAAGTCTTATTTTGATGGCCAAATTTTTCATTTAAACCATCCCACAAGTGTTTCTTTCCACCCTTTGTGGAAGCATGCTCAGGATAAGAATAAAACCCTGCCCCACTTAATTTACCCGCACGACTAGCCTCAAGCATTTGGTCAACCACTGAGTCTGAAGGGTGTACTGAATATGGTTTACCTTCCGCTTGAAGATCTTTTATTGTTTGATTACGAATTTTTTCAACTAGCGTTAGACTCACTTCATCCGTCACAGCTAATGGCCCAACGGGATAACCCGCTAGGAATGCAGCATTTTCAATCGCCGCTGCTGGTATTCCTTCACCTAACATAGCCATACCTTCACTTGCAAACGTACCAAATACGCGAGAGGTAAAAAATCCACGACTATCATTTACAACAATCGGTATTTTTCCAATTTGAAGTACAAAGTCATAAACTTTTGCTAGCGTCTCATCGCTGGTAAGCTCGCCACTGATAATTTCAACTAAAGGCATTTTATCGACAGGTGAAAAGAAATGCAGGCCAACAAAGTTTTCGGGTCGACCAGACGCCTCTGCCAACCCTGTAATCGGCAATGTAGAGGTATTGGATGCAAATACTGCAGACGCATCGATTTGAGCTTCGGCTTCTTGCGTGACTTTTGCTTTTAAGCCTCGCTCTTCAAATACCGCTTCAATGATTAAATCACATCCTTTCAAGTCCTCAGCATTAGCAGTGGCTTTAATTGAATTTAAAATAACATCACGCTTAGCTTCATTTAAACGTTTCTTTTTAACTTTCTTATCTAATATTGTTTGCGCATACGCCCTTCCCTTTTCTGCACTTTCAAGCGTTACATCTTTCAGCACAACATCAATACCTTTCAAAGCAGCCGAATAAGCAATACCAGCGCCCATCATTCCAGCACCTAAAACACCCACTTTTTGAGTTTTAGTCTTTTCAATTCTATTAGGCCGACTTGCCCCTGCTTTAATTTCATTTAATTGAAACCATAGCGTACCTATCATATTTTTTGCGACCTGTGAGCACACCAGTTCTACAAAGTAACGCGTTTCAATCCGCATTGCGGTATCAATATCAACCTGCAACCCTTCCACCATGACGGATAAAATTGATTCCGGCGCTGGCATCGTGCCTTTTGTTTGTACTCGCATCATTGCAGGTGCGATTGGTAACATTTTTGCCAATGATGGCGTTGTCGGTATACCGCCAGGTACCTTATAACCTTTTACATCATAGGGTTGCTGCACTTTAGGATTCGCTTTAATCCAATTAATGCCAGCTCTAAGTAACTGCTCTTCCGTATCAACAATCTCATCAATTAATCCCAGTTTTTTACCTTGCGCAGGCTTAAACTGCTTACCTTCTGCCAAATAAGGTAATGCAGCTTGCAAGCCCAAGAGTCTAGACATACGAATCACACCACCACCGCCAGGCAATAAACCCAAGGTGACTTCTGGAAGCCCTAACACGACACCTTCACTTAGCGTGACACGATAATGACAAGCTAAAGCCAGCTCCCACCCTCCGCCTAATGCGGCACCATTAATACATGCGACAATCGGTTTTCCTGATGTTTCCAACTCTCGCATCGCTAACTTTAACTGAGTAACCATATCAAAAAGCGGTTGAGCATTTTCTTTGGTAGTCGCATGCAAGTCATCTAAGCTCCCGCCAGCAAAAAAAGTCGTTTTTGCTGACCGAAATAAAACGCCGGCCCAATTATCTTCTTTTAATTTCTCAACAGCAGCGACGAAGGATGCAGTAAACTCAGCATCCATTAAGTTGGCACCCGCATTAGGTTTATCTAAAACCAGGTGAACAATATTATCCTGATCTTTTTCATATTTAATTGAAGTCATTTTAGTTTCTCTATTTTTCTAATTACTCAAAAGCAGGATGCTTAAACACGCTCAATGATCGTGGCAATGCCCATTCCACCACCGACACATAAAGTAGCCAGACCTGTCTTCAAGTCACGCGCCTCTAACTCATCTAGTAAAGTGCCTAAAATCATCGCACCAGTCGCACCCAATGGATGACCCATGGCAATAGAACCACCATTTACATTCACAATATCTTCACTGACACCCATTTCATCCATAAATCGCATCACGACCGAAGCAAATGCTTCATTGACTTCAAATAGGTCAATATCTTCAACCGACAGACCTGCAACTTTAAGCGCCTTTCGTGCAGCGGGTCCGGGGCCTGTCAACATAATCGTTGGCTCAGTTCCCACCACCGCCGTAGCAACTACACGCGCTCTAGGCTTCATCCCAAACTGCTTACCCGCTTGTTCACTACCAATTAATAACGCCGCTGCGCCGTCCACAATACCTGATGAGTTAGCTGGAGAATGAATATGTGATATTGATTCGATCTGCGGATACTGTGCTTTAGCAACACTATCAAAACCCATTTCTCCCATCATTTGGAACGATGGTTTAAGCTTCGAAAGTGTATCAATAGAACTATCAGCACGAATAAGTTCATCATGGTCAAGAATCATGAAACCATTCTGATCAATAACAGGCACAATCGATTTATCGAACGCTTTTCTTTGCCAAGCTGCCGCAGCTTTTTGATGAGATCGAACAGCAAAAGCATCTACATCAGTACGTGAATATCCACCTAACATGGCAATTAGGTCAGCACCAATGCCCTGAGGCATAAACCCTGTTTTAAAGTTGGTTTGCGGGTCCATCGCCCATGCGCCACCATCACTCCCCATTGATACCCGCGACATGGATTCCACACCACCAGCAACGACAAGATGCTCCCAACCAGAACGAATTTTCATCGCTGCGGTATTCACAGCTTCTAAACCAGAAGCGCAAAAACGATTCAGCACGACACCTGCAACATCATTATTCCAACCAGCGGCTAGCGCTGCCGTTTTAGCGATCACAGCGCCTTGATCACCCACCGCTGTTACACAACCCATTACAATGTCATCGACTTGCGCGGTATCAAATTGATTTCTTTCTTGCAAACTATTCAGCAAACCTGTCAGCAGAGTAACCGGCTTCACCTCATGCAACGCACCGGAGGCCTTCCCTCTGCCACGAGGTGTACGTATAGCATCAAATATAAGCGCTTCATTAATCATTATTTTAATCCTTTGTTACCCTATTTATAATACATATCGCGTTCAATGTTTCTTTAGTTCTGGCTACACTTCTAGCATAAAGAACTACCAGCGAGTCTCAATGACCAATCATTGCATTACCATTGACCTTTTCTTGCAGAACACCATCAGCTAGAACCAATTCATACATTTACCAAAACATTGAATTTTCAATTAATAATGTGAAACTAGTCATTTTAAGTACGCACGTAAGCATACTTAGCACTTAGTATTCTGTAGACTAAAAGCCACTAAGCATCAATTCTTAAACAATTGGTTTACATTCATTTTAATCAAACGTACACCTATCATGAGATTCGCAAAACCAAACATCGTTTCACTGATCATTATATTTTTCTCTGCATGCTTACAGGCAAAAGGACTAACTACCCAACACGGTTTTGCACTACATGAAGACTTAAAATACCCCTCAGGCTTTAAACACTTTGATTACGTTAACCCTGACGCGCCAAAAGGTGGAAAACTTAAGTTGATGGGCTTTGGGACCTTTGACTCCCTTAATCCGTACACACTGAAAGGTACCAGCCCATTCAATACCGCTGGCCAATTCATTTATGGTTTTTCTGAGTTAAATGAAACACTGCTCATGGGCACAGGAAGCTACTCACCGTCGGGAGATGAGCCACAAAGCGCGTACGGTTTATTGGCTGAGTCAATCACCTATCCTGATAATGTAAAATGGGTAGAATTTAAAATAAGACCGAACGCTTATTTTCATGACGGTCATAAAATAGATGCCGATGACGTCGTGTACTCCTTTAGAACGCTTATAGAAAAAGGGCATCCTCGGTTTCAACAATCATTATTCGGTATTGCTAGCATTTCAGCCAAAAGTCCAACCGTTGTTCATGTGGAGTTTAAAGAAGAAGACCAAAGAGCCAATATTTTACGTATTGGTGAAATGCCCGTGCTACCAAAACACTTTTGGGAATTCAGAGAATTTGAACGCAGTACCCAAACTAAGCCATTATTAAGTGGGCCTTATGAAGTAGACACCTTTAACATAGGTAATTCTCTTACTCTAAAAAGAAAATCAGACTTTTGGGGACGCGAGCTGAATGTCTATCAAGGCCGATTCAATTTTGACAAAATTAGCATCGAATACTACCGAGACCAAGCCATTGCTTTTGAAGCATTCAAAGCTGGAAATTTTGATCTTTTTTATGACTATATGGCAAAAAATTGGGCAAGCTCTTATAACTTTCCAGCCCTTAAAAAGGGCCATGTACTTAAAGAAGAAATTAGCCACCATATCCCTTCAACAACACAGGGTTTTTTCTTTAATGCTCGCAAAGCGTTATTTAACAATATAAAAGTCAGGCAAGCGCTTAGTTTAATGTTTGATTTTGAATGGACAAATAAAGCATTATTCAATCAAGCATACGCACGCAACCAAAGTTATTTCCCAAACTCCGATTTCGCCGCACACGGCCTACCCAGCGATGAAGAACTAGCACTACTTGAGCCTTTCAAATCCACCCTCCCCCCCCATCTGTTTAGTCAAGCTTTTACATTATCGACAACTTCTGGGAACGGGAATATTCGCAAGCAAACAAAACAAGCTCTCACACTTTTAAAAGAAGCCGGCTGGAAAATTAAAGATGGAAAGCTAACAAACATCCAAAACAAACAGACTTTTCAATTTGAAATATTGATACGACAAGCAGGCATTCAACGATTGATTATGCCATTCATTAAAAACCTCGAAAAGCTAGGCATTACTGCTACAGCTAGATTAGTCGACGCTACGCAGTATAAAGTTCGGATGGATAGTTTTGATTATGATATGACGACCTACTCGCTATCTCAAGGCAATGCGCCTAGCTATGAGCAACGTGATTATTTTCATTCAAGCAACGTCGACATAACTGGTAGCCAAAACTATTCAGGCGTTAATCACCCTGCGATTGATGCGCTAGTGGGCTCAGTTATTAGTGCAAAAGGACGACCAGAGCTCGTTGATGCTATGCGTGCTTTAGATAGAGTTTTGCTATGGAATCACTACACTATTCCAAATTGGCACCTTGATTACCATAGACTAGCTTCATGGAATAAATTTGGAAGACCTAAAACTCAACCCATCTACAAATTAGGTATCGAGAATTGGTGGCTGAAATAACATCTAGCTAAAAGGATTAGAGAATTAATTAAAAGGTTGCTAGGGTAATGATTACACCATTACCCTAGCAGTAGATTCGACATACTCATAAAGCTTCAGGCCAAAGCATGTCCATCCTACATTAATCTTTTCACTTCCTATGAAAGGAAGGTACAACTAGACTAAGTACTACAATCAGCGCGTTAGTATTTTTGATTTCTCTTAATTCGATCGCATTTTTCTTATTATTATTGCTTTATTAGGCAACTCTAAGTCGGCGCGCATTCATTTCTTCACGAAATACGGCAATAGGATCCACATGTAATTCATGCGGATCATTTTCATGTGTCATAGTCCAAATCATATAATCCATTAGTTCTTTCTCTGCATTTAATTTTGCTAAACGTGCACTTCGAATATCTCTAATTTCTGCTGACATGGTATTTTCCTATTTTTAAATTTCGTCAATTATTAATCATTGTTATTTCCTATACGTTTTATAAAGCTATATTCATGCCAAAACCAAAGAAAAATTAGAAATAGATTTAAGTTATAATATTTTAACCAATAAATTCAATAAGTTACTAACATGTAAAAACAAAAAAACCTCATCCACAAATAAATAAATAGCAAATAAATGCATAGTCTGTTCGTCACTTAGGTCTACAAAGTGTACTAAGGTCAAAAAAATGACTAGATCAAAACAAAGAATGAGATAAGCGACACGAGCAATCGGGCTCCATTTAATACGAAGTTACTCTTTCACCAACACTTAAACTAGTCAGCGTTGAGAAAAGTATTTATGGATATATTATTTCAGACATAAAAAAACCGGTAATCACAAGTGATTACCGGTTTAGTATGGCGTCCCCTAGGGAAGTCGAATCCCTGTTACCGCCGTGAAAGGGCGGTGTCCTAGGCCTCTAGACGAAGGGGACATAAACAGTTTTGAACTATAGTTGGTGGAGCCATGCGGGATCGAACCGCAGACCTCAACGCTGCCAGCGTCGCGCTCTCCCAGCTGAGCTATGGCCCCTTTGTAGTATTAACTACTACTCGTGGCATCAACTCAGTACATGATGCACTTACTGCGAGACACCTGCACTACGTCGTTCAACGGGGCGTATAATATGAAAGACGCCCGATTGAGTCAACCGATTTTTCAGTTATTTTCACTTTCTTTTTCAGCAAGCTTTTTAGTCAATGCTTGATACTCTTTCTCGACTTTTTTTGTTTCCTTTTTAGAAAAGCCTTCAAGAACATTTACCGCATGACGAAGTCGGGCGCGCGTCATGTCTGGCCCCAACTTATCCATAGAGTCTACAACCGACCATGAATCAGGGGTTCCAGCAATAGCGACAAAAATTGGCTGCATAAAATCACCTAACTTATGCTCCATCACCTTAGCAAGTGATTTAATATCCCCAAAAATAGCATCTTTACCCCAATGCCTTTGAGCCTCTAGCGTCCACAAAGTAAACTGAAGTACACGCTTGACCTGCCCCACTTCTAGTTTTTTATGTTCAAAGTCAGTCTGATCAAGCTTCAACATGCCTGAAAACATAAACCCTGCAAGCGGCATAATATCTGTTAGCGTTGCAACACGACCTTGTACAAGCTCTACCAATGGTAACATTGTCTTTTCATTAAACGCCCAAGTTTTAGCACGCTCAACAAATTCTTCGGCACTTAAGTTTTCTCTTATCCATAAGCCATTCAGCCATTTAAGCTTTTCAACATCAAAAATGGGCCCCCCAAGAGACACTCGCTTAATATCAAAATTTTCAATCATTTCAGCCAAAGTGAATTTCTCTCGTTCGTCAGGCATTGACCAACCCATACGCCCAAGATAATTCACAATAGTTTCAGGCAAGAACCCTGCTCGTTCATAATAACTTACACTTGTTGGATTCTTACGCTTACTTAACTTACTTTTATCGGGGTTTCTCAATAAAGGCATATGGCAAAGTTCAGGCATTGTCCATGAGAAATATTGATACAACAACTGATGTTTAGGCGCTGAGTTAATCCATTCCTCACCACGAATCACATGCGTAATGGCCATGAGATGATCATCAACAACATTCGCTAGGTGATAGGTTGGCATTCCATCAGATTTCAATAGTATTTGGCAATCTACTTGCGACCAGTCAATTTCGATCGTACCACGCAACATATCCTTAATTACGCACGTTCCTTCATCAGGCACTTTCATACGAATAACATGTGCATCACCACTATCCAACCGTGCTTTAACATCTTCCACAGAAAGTTCAAGATCACCTTTAATACCAGGATTAAGCCCAGCAGCTTTACGCTCTTCACGTATAATATCGAGTTCTTCTGGTGTTCTAAAACAGTAATAAGCATCTCCTTGCTCCACTAACTGTTCCGCATATGCACGGTAATCATCTTTACGCTCACTTTGACGGTAAGGGCCGAACTCTCCACCCACATCAGGTCCCTCATCCCAATCTAACCCCAGCCACCTCAAAGAATCTAAAATATCTTTTTCTGACTCTGGCGTACTACGAGCTTGATCGGTATCTTCAATGCGAAGAATGAATTTCCCACCATGCTGCTTAGCGAAGCACATATTAAAAAGCGCTATATAAGCCGTACCAACATGAGGATCACCCGTTGGTGAAGGCGCAATTCGAGTTCTTACTGTTTGAGACATTCAAAAACCTTTCGTTATAAATGTATATTTAGTATTGATATATAGGGTGTTAACCATTTTTCAGCAAGGCAAATAACCCTGACCATATTAAAGAGTCATTTAACCATAACCACCAACAAATGGATTGGTCGCTTTTTCATGCCCAATAGTAGACATAGGTCCATGCCCTGGAATAAATTTCACTTCATCAGGCAAAGCCCATAATTGAGTACGAATTGAATTCGCCAGAGTGTCAAAATCACCTTTTGGAAAATCTGTTCGACCAATAGAGCCCTGAAATAAAACATCTCCAACGACGGCGAGTTTTGATGCTGCATGATAAAAAACGACATGCCCAGGTGTATGACCAGGACAATGAAACACGCTCAAAACCTCGTTACCTACTTTGATGCTATCCCCCTGATTCAACCATCGAGTGGGCGTAAATACCTTGACCGGAGGAAAGCCAAACATCTGGCTTTGTTGAGGTAAGGAGTCTATCCAAAACTTATCTTCTTCTTGCGGCCCCTCAATGGGCAATTTGTACGACTCAGATAATTCCGCTGTCGCACCAGCATGATCAATATGCGCATGTGTCAAAATAATTTTAGTCAGATTTAAATCAGACTCCTGGATAGCAGCAAGTATTTTTGGAATATCACCACCAGGATCAACTACGACAGCCTCCTTTGTTTTGTCACACCAAAGAATAGAGCAGTTTTGCTCAAAAGCGGTTACCGGTACAATTTTATACTGTAAACTCATTGTTCGTCTTATCTTAAAAAAAGAAGCATTATCGCTTATGGTTTTTGAAACTCAACATGAAAAATAACTTTCTATATACCCTATCATCATTATTAGTATCATTAATGCTTATTTCATGTTCATTTGTGGAGCCTTTACCTGGAAAACACCACATTATACTGGTGAATCAAACGTCAGGTTTTCCAACTAGTAAACAGAACTCAAACGCATGTAAAACACTTAAAGAAATGTCTTTCGAAACAAAAACAACTACATTTTTTATCACTCGCTCTAAAAAAGCGATTGCTGAAGAGCTTCAAATTTTAGCCCAAAACGAAGCAATTCGGTCTTATGCAAACGGTATTTGGCCCAATTCTATAATTAAAAATGGAAAACAAAGTTTTTTGATCTTTCGCTGTTCGCGTAATTAGCAGTTTAGAAATTTGCTCCGACACTAAACCATAATTTTTCAGTATCCAGACCAAAGTTATCTCGCTTGTATTCGGCATATTTTAGATTAAAGCTATATTCATTCACTTCACCACTGACCTCAAGCCCCCACTCTGAACCAAGATCACCGAAACCAGTACTTTGACTCTCTGACACAAACTGATGATAAATACTCTTTATATGAAAGTATTCCGAACACGAAAACCCTATACTAAGATAACGATCCTGCATGCCACCAGCAATATTACCTAAGCCCTGTTTTTGAAATTGATCAGTCCACCCTTGAAAATTATGCAAGCTTGCCAGGGGCGTTACGAAGTAACCCTGACCGTCAGCACCCAATATTTCTTGCCCAAAACCCAACCGAACCCTCTTGTACGCTATACCAAAGTCAATAAGCGTATAATTAGCTGAATAGTTAAGCATATTACCCTCAGTATCACTTTGTTTCGCATACTCAAGAACATAGTCTATTTCCGGTGAGTTTTTAATGCGTCCCGAATAACGCGCGCCATAAGTTATTGTGTCTTCTTGATTATTTACATAATCACTATCCAGCCAATAACTGTACAAAGCCAGTTTGCTATTAGGAAACCCTCTATATTCAATATTAACAAGTTGGGCATTTAAGTCTCGCTGCCCATCTATATTTGACTCACCTTCCACCCCTTCTACCTGATTAAGCTGAGCCAAACGTATCCGCATATAATTTAAACTTTCATTTTGTACACTTAGCCCAGTAAACGTTTGCTCATTTTGGCGCCAAGAATCTTTGCCAAAAAAACGTTCATTATCTAAAGATATATTTTGTCGCCCGTACTTTATTTTAGTATTAGCAATGTCATACGCCAACCAAATTCGGTTCAACTCTGTTCCTTTTGCATCCTGAATAACCGCATCATCAAATTGCCCATTGTCTCCGGTATAGTAGTTATCATCATCAGGTATGGCGGTAATATCATCAAACTCAATCAATGCAGATAAAAAATTATATTGCTTCGTTTCAAACGTTAACCTTGAACGTAAAGTAAAAGCTTGAGCACCTTTTTGAGCAGCTTGAACATCTTCATAGCGAGCCCTAAAGTTTAACTCCGCCTCCCCTTCCTTAATTGCATTAACAAAATTTTGCTCACTCGCGCCTGCAGTACTAATACTTAACAAACAACTCAAACCTAACAAAAAAACTCTTTTCATGCTTATTCCTAATATAGACATAGAAATGAATATATAAATAAAGTGCTATCTATACAAAACACTAAAACCACACTATTTCAGATTCATAACAAAACAGCAACGTAGATTTATTTACCTACGCAAAGACCAAACAAAAAAAGCCTGATTTCTTATTAGATTCAGGCCAGGTAAATAGATTTAGAACAGAAAAGTCAACTTGAAATCACATAGACTTTAAATAGCCATTTTCTTCAAGTTCAAGCAATAATAAATGCTGTAATATTTTCTCTTTTGTCGAATCGGGGTGAGATAAATTCAATCGATCTAAGAACGGCCTGGCCTCCACTTCATCCACTTTTAAAGCAAAAGAACGAATAACAGCCTTAAGCATTGCTCTTGGCTTACTCATTAAAGCTTTTATTTCCTTTAGACTTTTACCTAATGCGATTTCCTCATCCGTAAAGTCAGTACCTAAAGGAAAGTCAGGAAAGTATCCTTTTCTACACCACTTCGTCATAAAATCAGTAATGGTCTCTGGGTAGTTATTTAAATACTGCTCAGGAATTTGATAGCTTTCTCTAACTTTTCCAACTTGCTTCACCCCCTCTAGCAGTTCAGCCTGAAAGCGAGAATCTGCTACTTGTATTAGTGCTATCGCAATTTCTTCATCCGTCTTCGCCAACAGATCAGCAATACCGTATTCTGTTACGACAATATCCCGAAGGTGACGCGGTATCGTTACATGACCATAAGATGGCAATATATTCGACTGTAAGTTTTTATCACTACCTCGCGTACTTCGAACACATAAAATAGAACGAGCATCAGGCAAAGCATGCGCCATGGCCACAAAGTTATACTGCCCCCCAACACCACTCACTACCGTCCCATCTTCAAGGCCATCTGATACGACAGCACCACTTAAAGTCACCATCATGCCAGTATTAATAAATCGGGCATCTTTTCTTTGCGCCGATAACAGCTCTTGATCATAATCAAGCTGATTAATATGCCCGACACTCGACATACAAATTTTCTCGCTCTCCTCCCTTGTCAGCTCTTGAAGTGCTTTATAAAAATCTTGGGGCCCCAAATAAAAGCCTCCATGCATATACACCCCCCTTTTTAATTTATCCCCCAGACAATATTTACATAATTCATTAAATGTATTTGACTGAGTTAAATCAAGACCCACACGCTTATCATCAACCCAAATACCTTCGTCTGACCACTCAAGCTCCGATTTTAAAACCCCCCAGTGTTGCAGATAAATAAAATCTGAGTGACTTAACCTGTGCCCAATAACAGCTTCATCAATTAAACATTGAACTAACTCACCATCAACTAACTCAGTAATTTTTTCTTCATTTAATAAACACTGAATATCTAAATCGTCATACACCTCACGCTTAACGATCCCGTTCTTAATTAGGTGCATAAATCCATTCACAAACATCTCACTCGACCCATACAAACCTTTTTCAAAGCTGTTCACACCACCAATACTGTTCACTTGAGCCAGATCAAGATTAATGTTGTTGATCAATTTTTTATAATCATCATTATTCGTGTGCCTAAGTTTGCAGGCATATACAATAGCGTCACCTAATGACCCAATACCAATTTGCAGGGTTCCATTATCTTTTATTAACGCACTCGTATATAAACCAGCCATATAATCAGCATAGGGTATTGACATATTTGGCGGTGCAAATAAACGAGTCTGACATTCAGGGCTGCGAATGGTCATATCAAAACTTTCTGGATCAACAATTGCCCGGTTATACATAAACGGAAGCTGGTCATGAACTTGAGCGACGGTAACAATTTTTTTACCTTCGGTTCGTGCTGCCTCAATTAAGGGAAATACATCTAGCGTGACATCAGTGTTACAACTCAAACTAAAACAATTAACGCCATCCACTTCTTTCTCTGCAACCATTTGAGCAAGCACATTCACGCCATTCAATAATAAATCCCGCGATACAAACGTATAGTTACTCGATATATAGTGTTGCTGTGCGCTCACACAGTTTTTCATTGCACCCGCTTTAAAATAAAATTCTGACACTTGAATATTGTCAGGTAAATTATTAGAACGAACTTCCTGAGCATAAGTAAGTTCTTCATAGTCACCAAACAAACGTTCAACAAATGGCACCAAAAATTTTGCTTCAATGCTATCTTTCGGCCTTGGTTTTTCTAATGAGAGAGCCGTTATGATTCTTAGATTTAATTGAGGGTTATTTTTCACCCTGTCATATATTACATTCACAAATCGGTTAGGTTTCCCAAGCCCCAAAGGCAACCCCAGGACAATGTTATTCCCGACAGTTTCAATAATTTGATCTATACAACGCTCAATACTATTAAACGATTCCATGCGTTCCCCTTTAGCCTGATCAAACAACATTTATGAACGTTTAATTGTATTTCTAATGACAGCTAAACGTATACTTCAAATCTATCAGGGTATTTTTATATTGGTAATGATTCAGATCAATTTACAATCAATATTGATGCGATAAACTAAATTTCATTACATATGGATTAATTACCTTTGACTCGGAACTTTAAAAATACGAAGCAGAATAATTACTTTTATGAAATAATATCGTTTTAAATTTTATGCTAATTGAACCCGGTCACACCGCACCAAAGATCTGGTAATACTAGTCTCTTTACGCCAAGGACATGTAATGAGCTTAAAGTCATTCTTGAAAAAAAAATTAGTTTCTAAAGAACTAAACCTACAATTAGATAAAATTAATAAGCCTGTAGGATCACTCGGTTATGATCCTTGGGGGTTCAATACGGACACAAACAAAATCGTATTAGCTTTATTTTCTGGTATATACCATAAGTACTTTAGAGTCGACGCAAAAGGTATCGAAAATGTACCTGATACTGGGCCAGTGCTGATTATTGCAAATCATAGTGGACAATTGCCTATAGATGGAACACTTATAGCCTATGCATTAGCAAATAGAAAAAAAACACCTCGCTTGCCTCGAGCCATGATTGAACGCTTCTTTCCAACCGTTCCTTTTCTTGGTAACTTTTTAAACCAGATAGGTGCCGTACTTGGTGACCCAGAAAATTGTGCAAAAATGCTTGAAAATGGAGAAGCTATTGTCGCTTTTCCAGAAGGTATCAGAGGCTCTGGTAAACTTTATAAGGATCGCTATCAACTTCAGCGATTTGGCAACGGTTTTGTCCACCTCGCGATGAAACACAATACCCCTATCGTTCCCGTTGGTGTTGTGGGTTGTGAAGAGACCATTCCCGCCTTTGCAAACATTAAACCCCTGGCAAAAATACTAGGAATACCCTATGTGCCAATTGCTCTTCCTGTCGTATTACCCGCTAAAGTTATTTTAAACTTTGGCAAACCGATACACTTTGCAAATGAAGACCTTACTGAAGAACAGGTAACGCGCAGAGTAGAAAAGGTAAAAAGCGCAATTAATGCGCTCACAGCAAAAGGACTAGAAGAGCGTAAAGGAATTTTTAAATGAGTACAAAAAACGCACAACCATTAAAAAATAAAAGAAAAAAGAAAACAGTTCTAGTCACTGGTGCTGCAGGCGCACTATCACAGCAAATTATTAATCGTTTACGAGATACTTATCAAATTGTCGCCGTCGATTTTAGAAAATTAACCTACCATAGCGATGACATTCCCAGTTATAAAATTGATTTCAATAAAAGAGGTTTCGAAGATTTATTTAAACGCCACGACTTTGATAGCGTTATTCACCTAGGTAGAATTTCATCCAGTGAAGAAACACGAATGAGCCGTTACAACGCTAATGTCCTTGGCACTCAAAAATTATTAGATTTGAGTCATAAATACGGGATCAATAACGTCATCGTCCTTTCTACTTATCACGTTTACGGTGCATCACCCTACAACCCTGCGTTAATTGACGAAAAAGCTCCCTTAAAAGCGGCTGAATTAACAATGGATCTAGTTGATTCTGTTGAATTAGAAAACTTAGCAAATATTTATCTCTGGCGTTACCCAGACTTAAATATCACCATTCTACGCCCTTGTAATATCGTTGGTCCGGGTGTAAAAAATACAATAAGTAGTCTTCTTTCTAGTAAAGTTGCTCCCACGTTGGCTGGGTTTTCACCCATCATGCAATTTATTCATATTGATGATATGGCTGATGCTATTGTTTTAGCGCATAAAAAGAAAATACGAGGTGTTTATAACGTTGCCCCCAACGATTGGATTTCATATCAAGATGCATTAAAACACTGCGGCTGTACTGCCATCCCAATACCATCAATTCCACCGGCATTACCAAAGCTAATCACCAGCATACTAGGTTTAAAAATGTTCCCTTCTTATTTGGTCAATTACTTCAAATATCCCGTAGTGATAAATGGAAAAACATTTAATGACATCTTTGGATTTCGCGCAAAACGACCACTAAAGGAAATATTAAGGACATATAACGAAATAAAGGAATAAAGGAATAAAGGAATAAAGGAATAAAGGAATAAAGGAATAAAGGAATAAAAAGTTCGAATTTTGGTGTTGGGAAGTATGCACACATCCCAACAACTAAGGCTAAACCATTACTGACAGCGTTTAATTGATTGGTTGAAACGAGTTAAAAAATTAGGATTTTTTTCTAAAAACTGGTACCCAAAATAAACACCCAAAGGCCGTTTCTTAGCCACAACACTCCTAAAGTCACCTTCATTCAAACCTAAACGCTTAATTGAATCTTTAAACATAGGCTTAGTCAAAAGTAATACATCCAACCGAGCAACAGCCAATAATTCAAACAACTCATCAGCTTCTTTTTTCGCCACCACATACTCAAATTCTTTTTGAAGCCAAGAATGCATATTGGTACCGAAAACCCCCCCTACGCTGGCATTACGAATAAATTCATCAGAAAAAGGGTCCAACGTAGATGTTTTAGATAAAAACCAAATCCAAGAACTATCAAATAGCGGCGCTGACAACTTGGCGTATTGATTTCGTACGTTATTTTCAGAAGCAATAAAAAAAGCGTCAAACTCCCCTTTTTCAACTAATTTCTGAGCACGAACCCATGGAAAAATTTTTATTTCATAAGGTTGATTTAATGACGTCATTACGCATTCGACGATATGCACAGCACTACCTGTAGGCAGGTCATCTTTATCAAGAGTTTGATAAGGAGGAATAATTGCAGTAGCAAATCTCAGCGAACTCTGTTTTTCGGCAAAACAAGACATTGCAAAAAACAACAACACAAGCCCAAAATTCACCACATACTTATTAACACAAAAAATAGGTCTATACCCCTATATTCTTAAGCGTCTCCAGAATTTTATTTACAATGACAGCAGCATTGGGATGGTCATCTTCGATCTGATTAATAAAGGTATCAATCGTGTCTAAAAAGTCGGGTTCAACGGGTTCTGATTCATTAAGGTCATGAATATGGGACTTAAGCTGGGACATTAATGCTTGTTGCTGAGGACTAGTGAGATCATCCCCAAACTTTTCATGTAGATCGCTAATAAGGCTTTGAACTTGTTGCTTTGGCATAGTTTCTCCTTAGAATTGATAACAGCACATTAATAATACTAAATAACTTAGTGTTAACCTATTTCACTAGGTTAACACTAAGTTAAGCATGAGAGCTATGCTTAAGCAATTAACTAATAGGCAGATCTTTAAGCATGAAGAAAACAGCAGCAGCTAAACTACCTGAAGCTGGCACCGTTATCAGCCAAGCGGCAATAATTTTCTTAAAGGCAGAACGCTTCACGAGTTTCTCGCCATAAACCTTTTTAAGCCGTTTCCGTTCTTTTTTATTCAAGCCTAATTCTGTTTTATTTTTCTTCGCTTCTTTCAACATTTTTTCCATATCTTCTACTGAAGCACTTTGAAAATTACTTAAAAAAACCTGAATACGCGCCTTTTCTTCGCCTTCATGATGATCAAGAATATTATGTAGCTGGCTAGCATAGCTGGTTTTTAAATATTCACGTAAAAAGCCAACACCAAAAATCCCACCCACGGCAATATGAGTAGAACTCACCGGCAAGCCTAACTGAGAAGCAATAATGACAGTAATTGACGCAGCCATCGCCACACAAAATGCACGAGATTTATCTAACTCAGTTATTTCAGAACCGACAGCCTTAATCAACTTTGGACCGTAAAGCATTAGACCTAACGCAATACCAATCGCTCCAATCATCATTACCCATAAAGGTATATCTGCCTTCGTTGAAATACCTGCATGGGCAATGGAGTCTGCAATAGCAGCTAAAGGTCCGATAGCATTCGCCACATCATTAGCGCCATGCGCAAAACTTAATAACGCAGCCGCAAATATCAATGGAACCGTAAATAAACTATTCACCCCCTCTCTAGTATTTTCTAATTTAGTCGAAGCCCTTGAAATAAGTGGTCGTGAAATAGCATAGAATAATACAGCCATCGCAAAACCGCCAAGCGCAGCTGTTTGAAAATCCATTATATAAATTTTCTTTAGTCCTTTTAATGCCAAATAAGTACTAAAAGCCCACACCATCAAAGCAATTAAGAAAGGAACATACTTACGCGCAGCCCCTAACATATCGGTTTGATATATAATTTTCTTTTTGATGAATAACAAAAAAGCAACGGCAATGATTCCACCCAAAAGAGGAGAGATTACCCAACTTGAAGCAATGGCACCCATCTTTCCCCAATTAGCAATCCCAAAGCCTCCCGCTGCAATACCTGCGCCTAAAACACCACCAACTATTGAATGAGTCGTTGAGACAGGCGCTCCAAATACTGTCGCTAAATTAAGCCAAACAGCAGCAGAAAGTAATGCTGATACCATAAGCCAGATAAACATACTTGGTTCAGTGATATTACTAGGATCAATAATACCTTTCTTTATAGTACTGACTACGTCACCGCCAGCGATTAAAGCACCTGACGCCTCAAATACAGCAGCAATTATAATGGCTCCCATAAGAGTTAATGCTTTAGAGCCTACTGCTGGCCCTACATTATTAGCAACATCATTGGCACCAATATTCATCGCCATATATCCACCGATCATGGCAGAGATAGTCAAAACAAAGCTACCTTTCATACCTTGTGAATCGAGCACAACATATAAAATAATACCCAGCATAAAGACTAGGCCTGCACCTAGACGAACAAATTCATTCTGCTGAGCACTTACTGCACTCTCTATCTGATCTATATTTTTGAATTCCATAAGAATCTCGATTCACTGCCTTTAATTTAAACCACTTAGACTTAAGCTTCCCGCTTGACACAACAAATGTGTAGATGAAAACTTAGCTAATTTTGTCGCACTATAAATGATTGTAATTAAAATGTAATACCTAATCTGGTTTTTTTTATGACTCACGATGATTTTTTTCAACAAGTGCTAATCAATTGGTTAATCTACTAGCGAAAACAGATTAGAAAGATAGGTGAGTATACCTACTTTAAGGCATACCCAAAGTGAAAAGCGTAAAAGACTTAAGGTTTCTAAAAACTCATTGCATTAGTACAAACCTTGCAGCATCAGCCCCAATATATGTAGTACTTGCAGGCACCAAACCCGCATCAGTTATCTCCAGATAATTTGAGCCGCCTGCCACTAGGCTATAGCGCCCCAAAGAATTCCACTCACCGTGTGAGCCTGTATCACAATCTTGGTCAACTTCAACGATATCCACCCCACCCTGATGCTTAATTATATGCGGTACATTTGTGGCTCTATTACTATAACAAGAGTTCCAGACATAAATACTGTAAATACCAGCAACCTCGATTGTAGGCGTAAACCGATAAGACTCTTCTGCTCCTCCAGCACTAGCCCATAAAGAACTACCATTGTAACTTTCTTGCTCGCCAAAATTGCTCCAAGAACCTGACTGGCTTGTTCCTGCTTCTCCAGTATCGATAATAATGTCTATTTCTGGTATTGGTTCTGGTATTGGTTCTGGTATTGGTTCTGGCGCTGTTAGTACAAATCTTGCAGCATCAGCCCCAATATATGTAGTACTTTCTGGCACCAAACCGGCATCAGTTATCTCCAAATAATTTGAGTTGCCTGACTCTAAGCTATAGCTGCCTAAAGAATTCCACTCACCGTGTGAGCCTGTATCACAATCTTGATCAACTTCAACAATCTCTAGCCCACCCTGATGCTTAATCCTATGTGGCACATTTATAGCTCTATTACTATAACAAGCATTCCAGACATAAATACTGTAAGTACCAGCAACCTCGATTGTAGGTGTAAACCGATAAAATTCTTCTGCTCCTCCAGCAGTAGCCCATAAAGAGCTACCATTGTAACTTTCTTGCTCACCAAAATTGCTCCAAGCACCTGACTGGCTTGTCCCCGCCTCTCCAGTATCGATAATAATTTCTACCTCTGGTGTTGGTTCTGGCGCTGGCTCTCCACCACCGCCTAAATCAACACTTAATACTTCAGACCCCCTTCCTTCCAAGCCATCAGTTGTTACTGTACTAATGGAAAAATAATAAATTCCTGACTGCAAACCAGATACAACATATTGTGTTTGAGTCGCATCCATTATTTCTACAACTGAAGATAAATTAGTTGCATTTGTACCATAATAAATTCTATATCGATCTATTTCAGCTACATTCAGGTTACTACCATCTGACATGGTCTTTGGAATATCCCAATTTAAATTAACTGAGCTGTAAGGCGTGGGACCAGTAGGTGTTGGGTCTGTAGGCGTTGGATCTGTAGGTGTAGGATCAATAGGTGTGGGATCAATAGGTGTTGGATCAATAGGTGTTGGATCAATAGGTGTTGGATCAATAGGTGTTGGATCAATAGGTGTTGGATCAATAGGTGTTGGATCAGTAGGTGTTGGATCAGTAGGCGTTGGATCAGTAGGTGTTGGATCAGTAGGCGCTGGATCAGTTATAACAACCCCGTCTTCTCCAATACTTAAAATTGAGGATTTCTGCCCCTCATTTCCATCAGTTGTTACAGTACTAATGGCAAAATAATACGTATTTGGCTCTAGCCCTGAAAATGTATACGATATTTGAGATGCACTTTCCGTATTAACGGTTGACGATAATAAAGTAGAAGAGGTACCGTAATAAATTTTATACATTTGAATATCAGACAGTACTAAAGGGCTGCCATCAACCCTTAATGAAGGGATATCCCAACTAACAGTTGCAGACATAAGTACAGGCTCTACAGGTACTGAACCTGAGTCATCCGGAGCGGTCCCTGAAGTATATTCATCAAGATTACTAATACCATCACCATCCAGGTCCCCTGATGCGTCATTCATATTTAAAGCATTCAAGCCATAGACCAGTTCAAAACTATCAGGCATACCATCTCCGTCGGTATCGCTGTTATTAGGATCAGTTCTAGCCGTATATTCTTCGTATACTGTTAGCAAGTCTCCATCAGTATCGCTATAAGCATCCGTAATATCATTTGGATCAAGCCCTATAGCTTCCTCATAAAAATCCGGCAAACCATCACCATCAGCATCTGGAGTAGGATATGTGTCGTTATAAGTGGCTAGATAAGTTCCTGAACTATACCCCACCTGATAACCTTCTCGGTATGCTGTTTCACCGCTTACTTTATCGGCAAATGTGAATGGTATTAGATTCAAATCGCTCAATGGTTTTAATTCAAAATCTGGCCCTTCCCATGAAACAGCTAAATAGTCTGCGCCAGTATTTTCTTTATGCAACACTTCCAGAAAATACCGTTCACCGGCTTTTAAAGAAATTAATGCTGACTTTTGTGTCTGGTACCGATCCCACACCTGATACCCCGTGGGTTTTCTCGTATAGGCGATCAAACGTTTGTTATAGGGGGCTTCATCAGATGATAACCATACCTCAGCACTTTCATCAGCACTGACCCAAAAGCGATATTCTCCTGTCGTTTCTACACTTAATAGAGAAGTTATACGCTGCCCATACTCATCTCCTCTTTCATTAAAATCTATTTCACTAATGACCTCTACAGAGGTTGAATTATCTGGATAACGTATATTTCTCGTTAGGGTGATTACAGATTTACCACTGATACCCGACCAAAAATGATTACTTAATTCACTTTCACCAGCAGCAGTAGGAGGCAAGTCATCTAGGTCCTTAATTATCTCTTTATTTGCCGCACACCCTACAAGCATAAAGACCAGATACAAACTAAATAATCTAGATAACATAACGATAACCCCACAATATACTTGGTTACTTTTTAAACTATTATTGTCTACATTTTACGAGTGCGCATCTTGAGGTTAGACTGATTTGCTATAAATGAATGTTGGTTAATAAGGCGATAGTTTGAAGAGAAATATTCAGTTGAGTTGAAATTATTTACCGACACATAACAAAGATAATACTATCTAAGACTTAGACTTACATGCTGAGAACTTACAACAAGACTTATTATAATATAACGATATTTAAAACCTGCATTATATGTTTTATTTTCAAAAATAAACCTAAACTACTTTTGAAAATAACTTATAATAAAAGACTTAATAATCTACTTACAAACGCCTCACTATCATCTAAAATGATTTAAAGTATAAATAAAATACACTTCATCAATAGTTATTATTTGCATACCCTTACAATTAATCATTACACACCAACAAATTTAGATTAACTTATGAGCAAAATATTATTAATAAGGCACGGGCAAGCATCATTCGGGAAAAAAGACTATGACAATCTATCTGATTTAGGTATTCAACAAGCAACTTGGTTAGGTAACTATTTAAAAGGATGTGACCTTAAACCCTCCCGTATCATTACAGGAAGCTTAACTAGACATAAGCAAACTGCAGCATCAATCTGCCAAGGCTTAAATTTTGACGGTAAGATTGAAGAACATTTAGGCTGGAATGAATTTGATTTTCAAGCCATAGTTTATGCTTTTCTTCAGCTACACCCTGAATTAACGCCGACCAACAAGCACCCTAAGACCTTTTTTAGTTTACTCAAAAAATCGATGACAGAATGGGCAAAAAATGAATTAAGCAACTCTCTCCTTGAAACGTGGTCCGATTTTGAGCATCGAGTGAATGAAGCAATGCTTTTTTCAAAAAGCAAAACATCAGACGACCCAGTTCTCGTCATTAGCTCTGGTGGCGCCATATCGATGGCACTTAAGACCCTATTAAGATTAGACAATGCTGCCATGATTGATTTAAATTTACAGACTCGCAACACCAGCGTGAGTGAAATATATTTTAATAACTCTCAAGATCAATTATGCTCATTTAATAGCGTCCCTCATCTTGACACAAAAGATCGAAGAAATTCAATCACTTACGCATAAATGTATAAATGTATAAATGTATAAATGTATAAACGGCATTTAAATACCCAACATTTTAACTATCTAATTTTCTTAGATTAAGGAACATAAATGACGCTAATCATCAGCACTGTAATTTTTGCAGCTTTACTTATTATTATCAGTAAAATACCTGTTGCCATCTCGATGGGAAAAGAAATAGGTGGTTATGACAATCGTCAACCGAGAAAACAGCAAGCAGCGCTGACTGATTTTGGCCAACGAGCTCTAGGCGCGCACATTAATTCAATTGAAGCCTTTCCTATTTTTGCAACGGGCGTCTGCTTAGCACTTATCTCGCAAGCAGATATCATCACCGTGCAAAATTTATGTGTAATATTTTGCTGTGCTCGAACTGCTTATTTAATTTGCTATTGGTTTGATATGGACAAAATCAGAAGCATAATTTGGACGACTGGCTTTGGTACTTGTATTTGGTTAATGGCTCTGGCGATACTATAAAAACATCGTTTTGAATAAGAAATATTTCAAATTTTCACATTTAAATACTGTAATTCCAGCGGTCTTTCATGAAATGTTGTGCAAAATAAAGTATGATGCGCGAAATTTTTTGAACTAGAGCAGGCAGCTTATTAATGTCAATTAAAAATGCATTCTACGCACAATCTGGCGGTGTTACTTCTGTTATCAATGCTTCTGCATGCGGCATCATTGAAACGGCAAAACAACATGACGACAAAATAGGAAAGGTTTACGCCGGACTTAACGGTATTATCGGCGCTTTACGCGAAGAACTCATCGACACTAGCCTGGAAAGTGTTGAGAACATCGCAGCACTACGCCACACCCCCAGCGGTGCTTTTGGCTCCTGCCGTTACAAATTAAAAAACTTTGAAGAAAACAAGCGTGAATATGAACGTCTCATTGCAGTTTTTCAAGCACACGATATCGGATATTTCTTTTATAACGGTGGTGGTGATTCACAAGATACCGCTTATAAAGTTTCACAGTTAAGTGAAAAAATGGGTTACCCAATTACTTGTATTGGCGTACCTAAAACGGTTGATAACGACCTGCCTTTTACAGACTGCTGCCCTGGTTTTGGTTCTGTTGCCAAGTACGTTGCTATTTCTACTAAAGAAGCCGCAATGGATATCGCATCTATGTGCGAATCATCCACAAAGGTATTTATACTTGAAGTAATGGGTCGCCATGCTGGTTGGATTGCAGCAGCGGGAGGACTTGCAGGAAAGAATCACGACGAAGCACCGCACATCATTCTATTCCCTGAAATCGCATTTGATCGCGAGAAATTTTTGGCTCGTGTAGAAGATTCGGTCAAAAAACATGGCTACTGCGTTATCGTTGCCTCTGAAGGCACACAGTACGAAGATGGTCGCTTTGTTGCGGACGCTGGTGCAAAAGATGCATTCGGGCATACGCAGCTTGGCGGCGTAGCACCAACGCTCGCCAATATGGTTAAGCAAACCTTAGGCTATAAATATCACTGGGCTGTTGCTGACTATCTTCAAAGATCTGCAAGACACATTGCTTCAGCAACCGACGTTGACCAAGCTTACGCAATGGGTAAAGCCGCAGTTGAGTTCGCAGTAAGTGGTAAGAATGCAGTAATGCCGATTATTGTTCGCGAAGAGTCTACACCTTACAAATGGTCTGTTGGTGAAGCGCCTTTAAGTCAAGTGGCCAACCAAGAAAAGAAAATGCCAATACATTATATCACTGATGATGGTTTTGGTATTACAGCAGAGTGTCGCGAGTATCTTGCACCACTAATTCGTGGCGAAGACTACCCTCCTTATGATGAGTCAGGCTTACCTTGCTACGTTAAACTAACAAATACCTTGGTCGAAAAGAAACTACGAACTGATTTTGACGTTTAGTTTTTAATTTCTATTTAAAAGGGCTTTTTAGCCCTTTTTTTATTTCATGCCTTTCTATTAAACCCTATGTATCCAGGCTCCCGTGTTAAATTGACAATCAATTGAGTCCAAGACCATATGAACTAATAAGCCAAGCCCTATATATTGAATCAACTTAACATTAGATTTAATGCTGCAATACGAATTGAGAAGAAAGTAACGAAGATAAAAAGGACTTAAACTTAATAATAAGTAGAGACCTATTGGAAGTAATTGATGCAAGGGATGATAGCCGACACTACAACGATTTGCATCGTAAATTGGATTCGCCCATAAATGATCTAAGTCCACTAACATGGTTGATATCATAAGCAAGCAGGCTATCCGCCAGTTATCTTTAAAAAACAGATAACAAATCAGGGCTGGGATCACAAAATGTAGAGCGATATGAAAAATCTTGATGTCCTGTTCTTTTGATGTCTACTGGATGCCACGCTCTGATAAAACGCCTTCCATTTCTCGCTTTAAATCATCAAACATCTCAGAAAACACAGCTATATCTTCAGTCAATGAAGCTAATTCACCTGAAATATACTGCTGCTCCTTCTCTGAGGAAAAACAAGAGAGCATTTCACCACCTACCTGCGCACTACAAGACTTGATACTGTGGGCAGCTCGAACCATGACGTCCTGATCCCCTGCTCCACCGAGCTTTATTAAAGCCTCTAACTGAAGTTGTATATCACTAAACCCTGCACTAACTAGCTTACCTAAGATTGCTTTTAAGGCTGGCCCATATTTATCTAACACTTCTGGGTTTATTATTTGTTTATTATTCATAAGTATACTCTAACATCTCCGCATTATTGATTTCACGCCACATACCATCTTGTACCATTCATACCCTTAGCGCCTCCTCCACTCAAATGACCCACATTAAATAAGTGTAGCCCATTTGTTATTAGATGCAGACAAAATAACTAAATATAACGCACGTTCTTCCTTTAAAAAGGCAGATGTGGCACTGTTGGTGATCATAAAAAAAGGAAAGAATATAAATGAGTAGCTTTTTTACCCTAACATCGACAAGCGCCAATAAAACAAACATCCCCATTACACTCATTCTCTGCTCTGAATATCAATCCTGGCTCAAAGGTCAAACACAAACCGTACAAACCTGGTTAAACTCTAACCACTACGAAGGTAAAGGTTATTGTATATTACCAAATCAAGATGGCAGTATTTTACGTGTTGTCTACGGTATTACAGGTCAAGAAGGATTTTTTATTGCCGGCGACCTAGCTCTTCAACTCCCATCTGGGCAATATTTTATTGACGAAGATCCTAGTCAGCACGCTCTTTCAACCCCATCAACATTCCTTAATTTTTTAATTAGCTGGGGTCTATCTTGCTACCGGTTTGCCCCCTACAAAACAAACGCAGACTTCAAGAAAAAACTTTTACCGACACTATGTATAACATCACAAGAATTAATTGATGAGGCAACGTCATACGTAGATTCAATTTCACTCGTAAGGGATTTAGTTAATACTCCCGCAAGCGACTTAATGCCGCAAGATATTTCATCACAGACCGATCTGTTAGCAAAGGAATTTGATGCACAGGTAAAACATATAATCGGTGATGACTTACTTGATCAAAACTACCCTACAATTCATGCCGTAGGCAGGGCAAGCGTACATGAACCTCGTCTAATCGATTTGGTTTGGGGAGATGAAGACGCTCCAAAAGTGACGCTCGTGGGAAAAGGTGTCTGCTTCGATAGCGGTGGTTTAGATTTAAAACCTACGAGTGCAATGCGCTTAATGAAAAAAGATATGGGTGGCGCAGCCCATGTATTGGGATTAGCACGCCTGATTATGTCTCAGAATCTCCCCATCAGACTTCGAGTACTTATTCCTGCTGTTGAAAATGCTGTTTCAGCAAACGCCTTTCGCCCAGGAGATGTTTTAACCACTCGCAAAGGCATTACAGTTGAAATAGACAATACTGATGCAGAAGGTCGCTTAGTTCTCTGCGATGCACTCACAGAAGCCGACAGCGAATCCCCGGACATAATCATAGACTTCGCAACATTAACAGGCGCATGTCGTGTTGCCTTAGGGACTGAGTTACCTGGTTTTTTCACCAACCATAAAGACATTTCAACAGGACTAACTGAATCAGGCATAGATGTTCATGACCCCGTTTGGCAACTCCCATTACATACGCCCTATCAAGATATGTTGAAAAGCGATATCGCAGATACTCTAAATAGCGCTCCAACGGGCTTCGGTGGCGCAATTACTGCTGCATTATATTTACAACTTTTTGTCTCAAAAGAAACCCAATGGATTCATTTTGATGTCATGGCATGGAATAACCGGAAGTTACCTGGCCGCCCTGTAGGAGGAGAAGCCTTTGGTATAAGAGCAACATTTGAATATCTAAATCAGCGCTTTCGCTAAAACTTCTTTAATTATTGAAAGGTGATAAATGTCTTCAAAAAGTGCAGCAAACAAAAAACCAAAAAATGAAGCAAAACTATTAAAAGAAGCAATCCGAATAGGTATGATGTATTGCGAGAAACGCGGCGTAGTTGCTTTTGACCCTAATGACTCCCAAGATCAAAAAATTGAATACATCTATAGGTTATTGGTTCATGACAAGCAATTACAACCACTTGCAAAGGTCGACCTATCGCTAGTTAAAATGAAGCATAAATTAGTTATGTGGCTTTACAAGCAGCTCCCTGATGGACACGCTTTAAAGTGAGTGAACTCTAACTAGCTCTATTTCGAAATAATAAGAAATAAAAACAAAAAAAGGCATCGATTAAGATGCCTTTTTACATTACAAATTATCTATCAAGCAGTTTTATCAAAGTTTAAAGCGACCTTATAAAACGAAGAAGGTATTTTAATATTGGTCGTAAACGTTCGGAAGTCATCCTCTTCGCCTCCCTCACCCAACACAACATCAATACCACCTCCAGCTTTCTCTAAGAATCCTTTTACCGCATCCATACCAACACCACGCCCAGACACGTCTGTCACTTCATCAGCCGTGGAGAAGCCTGAAGAAAATATCAAATTTGCGATTTCAGTTGCAGAAGGCTTAGCAGCACCTGCCTCATACATACCCTTCTCAATAGCCATTTTATAAATACGGCTTATTGCTAATCCACGCCCATCATCTTTAATCGACAAGTTTGCGGCATCTGAATCTCGGGTTACTTGTAGATGAATCTTACCAGATTCTGGCTTCCCCTTCTCTAAGCGTTCATCAATCCCCTCAATGCCATGATCCATTGCATTACGGAAAACATGCATAAATATATTGTTCAACGTTGATTGTGCATCACTTTCAATCAGGATATCTGCATTATCGATATCCATTACTGGCTTTCCTTTACCTAACTGATCCGCCAAAGAGTTTGCTGACTCAATTACATCGGAAATGACTTCAGATAGTGGTTGTGCATCAACAGATATCAACAGGCTATACGCCTCTGAAACAACATCTTTAACATTCTCAGGCATCCCCACGCCCGTTAATGATTTAATATTATTTAACCACGTTGACACACGTTTTGGATCAAGCGATACACCACTCGTAATCTCACTATCACGCCCTAATTTATTTCTAAACACGTCAGCATAACGAGAGACTATTTCTTCTGCGCCACTCAATGCGTCTAATAGCTCTGCTGAATCCCAAACTACATCTTCGTTTTTACGAAGATCGTCATAGGTACTTTCAATTTCGTGAACAATATCGGTTATATTTTTTAGCGCATATGTTCGCGCATTGCCTTTTACGGTATGCATGCATCGAAATAGGTTAGCAATTGCATCCAAATCTTTCTCAGGAGTGGTTTGAATAATCCCACGACATTCAGCAAGAAAATCTATCGATGAGTTGATAAAATCACTAAATTTAGCAGCATCAACCGCTAGAATTTCACCAATAATAGCTAGCTCTTGCTTCTGACCTTCTGCTTCCGCTTCTAGCGCTTTTAACTCAGTAACATCTCGAACGGTTACCATCAGTTTATCAACTTCATCGTCATCATTGAGTATTGGATCCCAATCTAGCTCTAGAATTTTCTCTCGATCCTCTCCAACTTTGATTGTCATTTCAGTTAATAAACAATGCGAGTTAAACTCATACATCATTTCATCTTCACCTACAATTGCATCAACCGCCGTAATATTTTGATCAACAGAATCTGATCCTGCTGTCGTTGATGCAAATAAAAGGTCAGCAAAATTTCGGTCTGCAATGCGATCTGTTTCAAAGATTGTCTCTAGATACAATGCGTATTCAGAATGTATTAAACCTCCTTCAGTAATTGTAAATAAGCCCTGATGCATATTAGCCATCATGCTAGCAATATCATTATTTTTCTGTCTGAGTTCTGCGGTGCGCTCTTGAATTCTTATTTCTAAGTTTCTATTCTGCTCTTCAATTACTTCACGCATTCTGATGCTTTTAATGGTGGTGACTAATGATCGGGCAACCGATGATACAAATTCATAATCACTATCCGCAAAGGATACAGACTTCACATCGCCTGATAAATTGATCACACCAACTAAAATATCCTTATCAACTAGAGGTACGCACAATAAAGCACGCTCTGGCTCGGCTTCCCCCTCTTGAGAAAAGAATTGTTTATTTTTTGCAGTATTAGAAACAAAGATTGTCTTCTTAGTCTCTGCAGCTTTACCAATAACTCCTTCACCCATTTTGAATTTAATGCTTTGTGCGCCTGGTTCTATCGTTTTTGGGGGAAAGCAAGCTTTAACCTCTAACTCTTGGTTATCATTGGTTAAGAATACAGACCCCTGACCAACACCAATTTTATCATGCATACTTTGTAGAACTTCTTCCAAAGCAGTGTTTTGACTTTGAGCACTCGCTAATGAGCGACCAATCGTATTAAGTTTTGCTAAATCGATCATCTTTTTACGAATCGCCAAGCGCATTGAATTGAAATTTTGTGTTGCTAGCACCAACAGCACAATCAACATGATGATCGAGAGCTTAAAGCCGAAATCTAAGTTATTAGAAACCTCTTCTTGAAGCGTATTAAATTTAACATCCGCTGATTTCAGTAATTCATCTAAACCTTCAATTGATTGGCTAACCGCTGAATCAGCTTCACTTAATTTTATCTTTGCAATTTCTGCTTTTTCTAATTGCAACTTTTTAAAGTCAACAATAGAAGGACTTACGTCCATATATTTCAATAACGCGTCATAAGCTTCAATGGCTGGCGGAAGCAATCCATCCTCATCAAAGCTTGAAAATATCTCCGCACCTTTATCAAACCAGCTTTTAGAATCATTGATAATAAAAATAAAACCTTGCATGCCCTCGCTTAGTAATTCATTGTCTTGAGCTATTTTAATTTCTTTAATCGTTTTAAATACCGGTAACATGGTTGTATCTGCACTTTCTGCAAAACCCGTAACCAGCGTCATATCTTTCTCATTTTCTTCCGGCGCTATAAAATATTGAATTTCGACTAAGCCAGAACCTACGTCATCAGCAAGTTGAAATAAGGCATCCGCCTCATTAGACATATTATCTCGGGCAGAAAGAACAGCTAATTTTGATTCAAACATTTCATTGACAGCATACCGGTATAAATCATAATTACTTTTTATGCCGATAACTAAGGTCTGCATATCAGAATCACTTGAGGCTAATGCCTGTAGGTTCTCATACAGTTCATCAAATTTTGCGATACCGATTTCGAAATCTTTTTTGTAGGTAAAAATTTCTTTTTGGTCTGAGGCATTAAAAGCAAGAGAGCTTAATTTTGCTAATTTTAACAATTGTATTTGTACATTGTTACTTTCTTTTACAACGGGTACCGCCGTTTCATTTACCAAGGTAGATGAGCCGTTAATATCATTTAAATTCCAAAGGGAAGATAACCCAGAAGTTAACAACAGTAATATTATCGTTGCAAAGCCAACGCCTACTTTTTGATTAAAACTTAATTGAAGCATAATTATTATCTTTCTATCACAAGAGGTTTAAATGGTTCTTATATCTCACTCTAGCGCAGATTTTAAAAATGTCTTGTTTTCCAACCTTCTTTTATTAACAAATTAATAGATTAGTTTTTTTGCGCTTTATTTCAATAATCTAAAGCAACTTTTTAATATGCTGCTAAAATATTTTTATATCACAAAAAAATACAGCAATAACCCAATTTACAACAACCTACTATTAAGCATTCTATTACTATGGACTATAACTTAATTATTTTTACATTCAGCGCATTTATCATCGGCGCTTTCATTGCATATAAAGTAGCCAAAAATGCCGAAAAAAGCATGCTTAGTACCTTAGACGCAAAAATTGATTTGCTAGAAAGACAAGCACTTAACACCATAGAAAAATCTGAGCATACAAAGCAAGTCACTCAGTTGGAACAAACTAATTCACAATTAAATAGCCAGTTAGAAAGCCTTCAAGACCAAATCATTGAGATTCAAACACAGGCTGACAAAGAACTTTCTGCTCGCACTAATGAGTATGAATTGAGAATTTCTGAACTGACTGATGCGCATCAGCTTGATAAGTCATTTCTAAAAGAGAAACTAGACACCGTTGAAATTGACCTTGCAGATCTTGCAGATTTACTGGTTACTTTTGAAAGATGGCATGAAAGCCTAACTCAATTAATGCTTCACAACGCAGAAATGCATAAACAGAACCAAGAATTTTTCAATATCGTAAAACAGATTGTGATTTTAGCGTTAAATGCTGCAATTGAAGCAGCACGCGCAGGTGAACATGGTCGTGGATTCGCAGTTGTTGCGGATGAAGTTAGAAACCTTGCTATGAGAAGCCAGGAACTAAGTGAAAGCTATAAAGAAAACCTAAACAAGAATGATTTTTTAACGACAACTACTTTTCAAGACATCCAAGCGGGCGGAAAAATGATTTTAACGGAAATTTCAGCAACTACCGATGTCGTTAAGCAAGCGCTTCAACGATTATAAAGTTGAACTCGCTATTTGTTTAACACAGAAGATAGAACATATCATTCTAAAAGCACACTATTGTAATACGGCATTATTAATATGTTAGTCAATGAAGAATTTAAACAAGAAATCAGGCGCTCCTTCAAAAACTGCTATGAAGAATCACTTACGACTGGTTCAGACCCTTCTCGCTGGTCAATAAAAGAGAAAACACAACTTAATGAGCTCAACGAATCTGAATTTTTTGTCCTAACAATGTCATCTCAGTTATTTAGAGTGTTTATCTTAATGCATTTCACTAAGTCTCCTCAGTCAGAGGCTTTTGTTGCAGACGTCCTTAAAATTAACAGTAGCAGTGTTGATGATGATAAATTCTATGATTATCTTGGTGAAGTTGGGAATGCCTTCTGCGGATCTATCAAACGAGATGTCGGAAAAATTGTCCCTAGCCTAGGTATGTCAACACCTAATAGGTTAAATAAAGATTGTCTTAAATATATAGACCAACTTCATACAGACTTAGAATTTCATGCTGTTGCTGAGTACGACGATTCCCCTCTTTTTTACGCAAGTATTTACCTAAGTGCCGATGAGGAATTAAATTTTAACGTCAACCCAAACCAATCAACCAACGATGATATAGATTCCGGTGAATTAGAGTTTTTCTAAAGCTATTTAATTAACGGTTTTCAACATAGCTTATTAGGAGCAATGATGAGTGATGAAACGACAATAGTCAGCAAAGTACTTGTACATGAGTGCAATGAAGATGCCCTCTCCTTTCTCAAAACTATTTGTACAAGCCATAACTTAGTCGGTTTAAAGGTTAGCACCGGCGATAATAGTATTGGAATTAAGGATGCATCTAATGAAATTGATGATGTTTTAAAGTCAAACGTAGATTTAGGTGCCATATTTTTAGCGGAAGATATTGATCAAAATGGCATTAGCGGTACTGAACTTTGCGTTAATATCCGAAAAGCACGCCCCGAACTACCAATTTTTCTGCGCAGAAAAGAAACTGACTCCGATGATGACCTCTCGGATGACATAAAAGATGCGATCACTGGCTGCTACCACATAAATAATCCTTCAAGATTAGACGATTTAATCAACGCTTATATTTGTAGTATGTATTACCCCGTTGAATTAGCTCACGGGATTCAGGAAATTTCGACTGATGCTTTTTCTAACATTATTCATGATACAAAAATCAACTGCGACCTACCTTATTTAGTTAAAGACCAAATAATTTATGGCGAATTATTTAGCCTGATACCGCTTGAGAGTAACTGGTGCCGTGGTTACATGATGCTGCAAACCACTGAAAATGAAATACTTGAATTGATACGTTCGGGTCGCACAGGTATTAGCTCTGAAAGACCCGATTCACGTGACACAAATTCTATATTAAATGAAATCACAAACATGATATGGGGCGGCATTAAGTCTCGCTATTTTTCTAGTACAGAAAGCACAAGTGAGGCACATCGAACTCAAGTACCAATTATCGTTAACCACAGCCAGAAACATATTTCTTTCGGATCAACAGAACCTCAACTATGCTTCAAATATATTCTGAAAGATCCTGAAAAAAAGTTCTCTGATATAGTTTTGTATCAACGACTAGTTTTCAATTTAAGCTGGTCTCCAGAAAAATTTGCTGAAAGCGATCAAGCAGTAGATGATTTTGTTGATGGCGGTGAATTAGAATTTTTCTAAAAACATAAAACACTTATACTTATTTAAAATCTTATATATCTAAAATTGAGGAAAAAAACATGGCACAAATACTCGTTGTTGATGATTCAGCTACAGTACGAAACGAAGTAAGCTCTTTTATTACAAGTAATGGCATGACCTGTGAAGTGGCTGTTGATGGTAAAGACGGTCTTGAAAAATTGAAGAAAGACCCTGCTATCAAACTCATTATCTCTGATGTCAATATGCCCAATATGGACGGCTTGACCATGGTTGAAAAAGTACGTGGTGAGCAAGGCAATGCAGCGGTGAATATTATTATGCTAACCACAGAAAGTGACCCTCGTATGAAACAACGCGGCAAGGCTGCTGGTGTAAAGGGTTGGATAGTTAAACCTTTTAAAGGCGATAACGTAGTAGGTAGTATCAAAAAGCTTGTAGGGGCCTAATTTAGCCCAAATAATCAAACTAGCTCTGACAGCGACCTCTTCTTTGATGAGGTTCTGTTAGTTTGCTCTTAATTTTCTCTAACGACTAGCTCATAAATTCTGAACTTATACATTATTACCCAAATAGGCTGTAATTCAAAAGCCAATTAACCACTTATATTTGGAAAATCCTGAGCAAACTTACCTATCCACTCCTCTGCGGCATGCTCACAATCTAAGTCTCGTCCTTCAACTTCTTGAACCCACATTCTGTAGTGTTCAATATGACAAATCTGCTCAACCATTCGTGCAGAGAAGGCATCTTGCTCCGTTTTAAATTCAATACCTGCTTCATAACGATCAGGTCGAGACAGACACCAAATAACTTTTGCGTCGGCCTCAAAAGGGGGCTCTACAATTGGGATCCGAACTTTTACCACAGAACCAACTTTGAGTCGTGTTTTGGAACTAAAGCTCAAACCACCCAAACTGACATCTTGCGCAACCGTTTTTTCAGGTTGAGCATCCGAAACAGGCGAAAATTCAATAGGAACATCTGCAGGATGACGAATATAGGCTCTCATAACCACAAGTTTATTCCATTTTATAATTATGTTTAAAGAGAATACTTATTAGCATTAGTTTAGTTGATATACCGCTCCAAGACCATTTCCAATTGCGCTAATTTATATGGCTTCGTAATGAATTCATCCATTCCAACCTGAAAACACCTATCCGCTTCACCGTCGATTGCATGTGCCGTCAATGCAACAATAGGTGTTCTTGCTTTTTGTGGGTTCGATTTTTCTATTTCACGAATTATCTGTGTGGTTTCATAACCATCCATTTCAGGCATCAAGCAATCCATAAAAATAATTGAAAAGGTATTTCGTTTATAAAGCTCTACGGCTTCAAACCCATTTGAGGCGAGATCCACCTGAAATCCTTTCTTCTCAAGAAACCGCATAATGAGCTGTTGATGAACCATGTTATCTTCAACGACGAGCACCTGAGTTTTAGGCGCAGTATCCTGCCATAAATGTTTTACTTCTTCGTTTTCGGAATCACTCACACTGTAACGCGTTACTAACCGTCTTTCTTGATTATTACCCCCACGCTCAGCAAATACCTGACACATGACAGAACGTAAATAGGGGTCACGAAGTTGTTTGCTTAAAAAACCGTTCACGCCTGATAAGAAAAAGCCTTCCGCATCACCTAATTGAGGGTTTGAGCATAAAACAACGATTCGAATCAGTGGATCACTAATTTCACGTATACGCCGACAAGCTTCAACACCAGCAATATCTTGAAGCAGATCATCACACAACACCATATTAAACCCGCCTTCATTTAGCTGGTTATTTTGTAATATACGAATGCCTTCTTCCGCAGTTGTGACTACTTCAAACTTAATGCCCCACTCCTGCAATAATTCCAGCGTAATTTTCCGACTTAATTCATAGGAGTCAATCACTAAAACATTTAGTTTTCCCACTAAAGCAAAATCAATAAAATTCTTGGTGTAATTTTGCTTTACAACTGGTAGCTTCAAGTCTAACCAGAATGTAGACCCTTTATTTTCAATTGAATCATGATGGATACTTGTATTCATCAATTCAGCAATCTGATAACAAACATCTAAGCCCACACTATTTTTATTTTTTAATTCTGACGAAAAATCTGAAGTAGGATTAGCAATATCTTCATGACGTTCTCTAAAATCAGGAACTGAACCAGACCCTTCAATTGAAATACGTAAGGATATTTCACCTTGTTCTAACTTAACAAGCTCCAAATTAATAAGGACATGACCCTTGCTTGTGTGCTGAATAACATTTGAAACTAGATTTATGAGAATCTGACGAATTCGAACAGGGTCTCCCCGTAATGTTTGCGGTACATCAGGGCCAACTCTACTTTCAAAAGCAAGTCCTTTTGATTCAGCACGATTTTTCAGTAGACTAGACACTCCCGATATAACACTACGAAGGCTAAATGGAATACTAGTTATATTAAGGTCTCCTGATTCAATGCGAGATAAATCCAATATATCGTTAACCACATATAAAAATGACTCTAGGGACACCTGGATTGTTTGAGTATATTCGCGCTGTTCATCTGTCAATTTTGTTTCAAGTAATAAGGTAGAAAACCCTAAGAGACCATTCAAAGGAGTGCGTAATTCATGGCTCATTTTAGCTAGAAATTGGCTCTTAAGCTCGCTTGCCTTTACAGCAGCCTCTCTTTCTTTTTGATAAATTCTCACTTGTGATTGTAAATTAAGAAACTTTTCGTCTAACTCATCATGAGAAGCTAATATTGCTAGGGATAATTGAGAGAGTTCTGTCCCTTCTTGTTCTATCGCTAATCGACGTGAAGCGCTCATATCTTTATTACGTAAATCCGTCATAAATCCCTGTATTCTACGAATAAAAAAATGATAGCTCAGACATAAAAACATAAGAGCACATAAACCAATAATCGCTATGTGGCTCAATGTTTGAACAAAAGCATTCCAAGTTACCTTGCTATAAATCCCAGCTAAACTTTGGCTAATATGTAATTCTCCAAGCCAATAAGCTTGTACACCTTCACCTTTCCAATAACTAATAGGGTAATTTAATTTTAGTTCACGCCCCTGAACAAGGGTTTTTCCTATCTGTATTTGATTACCGTCATCTAACTCAATATTTAAAAGGATGGGTGACAAATGGCTATCCTCTGCAGGTAAACATACTGTTTTCATCGATGAGAGAATCAACGTAATCTGCGCATTATCGTGCCGCCATACCATCTCACTCAAATTATCGATACGGTTAGCAACCATTTGTTCAATACACTGCTTTAGAGTATTTCGCTGACTTTGATAGTCCAAGATCGATAAAACTAATACCCATAACACGACCAAGCCCGCGCCAAAACAAAAACTAAAAAAGCTAATGCGCTTTAATAATGGCAGATGATTAAGCTCGGTAAATAATTTATGAAAATTCAACAAAATTCCTCTCTAACTGAGATTTTAACCGTGGATAAAAAATTAAACAGTATAGCGCTTTTAAACTGACTAGATTAACAATTAACCTCCCATTAATTATATCCTTATTAATTTGGTTTAAAGTTAGGTAATTCGCACATTAAACAATGACATGTTAGCCTTATCAAACCCCCTTTAGATTACTCCGAAGCTCAGAAAAGTCATGACAATAAAAAAACAAACCCATTACACGATTACAGACATTAAAAACAAAGTAAGCGCACTGTTTATCGCTATTCTTTTCCAATCTCACAACCTATACGCAGCAGAAGTTTTTAATTCAGAGACAATTCAAACTGAAAATCGCAGCCCGGTAATCCAACTTTTTTCTTTGTCTCGTCCTGACTACACGCTCAATAAAAAAACCAACTCGATGCATTTAAAATCGCGCGTGGAACTTATCAATTATTTAAGCCAAACAAAAAAAGATAACGAATACTTTTTTATTGATGGTGAAACCTTGGTTGCTACCAATACATTTCAACATCAAATTTCAAACAATTTTATAATGCATTTAAATGTTCCTTGGCTTCGTCATAGTAAAGGTATTGCAGACAATTTCATTTTCGAGTTTCATGAGCTGTTTCAACTTCCTCAAAATGGACGTACCAAACAAGATCGTGACCAAGTATCTTGGGTGTTAAATAAAGACAATGATCGAGCGATATTAGTCAATGATAATATGTCGGGTTTAGGAGATATCCAAGTCAAACTTTCATGGACACCTGAAGCATCTGAAAACACACAAATAACCAGTCTAATTAAACTTCCGACAGGTAGCTTTAAAGATCAAACAGGTAGTGAAAAAATAGACTTTGGCATCAGTGTTATCCAAAATAACCCTAACTGGTTAAAGAATCGCAATTGGTTAAGTGATTTACCCTTATCGGTTTGGTATGGTGCTGGTATTAATTACGTCAGCTCCATTTCTGAGCTTGAAGCTTTTGATGCCTATCCAATTGTTACAACTTTTCGAGCGGGTATTGCTTGGTCGATATTTTCAAACTGGAACATTAAAGCACAGCTTGATAGTAACACCCCTTTATTTGATTCAAATATTAGGGAACTTGGCTGGATGCCCGTTCAGATTAGCTTGGCAACGGAGCACCGTTTGTCAAATAGGGTTATTATAGACTTCGTATTGATTGAAGACCTGAGGCCAAGAGCTTCACCAGATATTGTGTTTAGTTCAGGACTAAGCATTCAGTTTTAACTCATATTTATGAATAGGAATAAATTTAAAGATGATTAAGAAATACCTTCAAAACTTTTGCCGTAGTATGTTAGTTTTTTTTATAATTAGCAGCGCTCAGCTTACGGCTAATGAATTAGACCTCCGCATAAATGACGATGCTATTCACGGTAATTATGTTGCCACCAACGATAAAACCATATTTGGTTTGGGCTACTTTTATAAAGATTCAGGCTCATCAACCAATATAATTAATACTGATTTACATGCAAAAGGGCAAACCGCTATTGGAAATTTACCCATGACCATAGGAGTTGGTTTTCAGGGAAATTATTTTAAAAAAGATGATTTCAAAGGTTCAGCTGTCGGGCTTGGTGGCTCATTACGCATTAACATCCCTGAGGCTCTTGGCTTATCAGTCGAGACAGCTCTTCACTACGCACCCGAAGTACTATCATTTGGCGACGCGGACGAATTTAGACGATTCAGAGTTCAAGCTAACTACCATATTATTCAAAATGCAGATATTTCTGCTGGCTACCATTACTTAAACGCCGGAAATGAAGATACAAATTCTAATCACACCTTTGAGAGTGGGCTCTTCATAGGAATGAAACTCAGATTCTAAGTTTAAACTGAAGCAAGGGACTAAACCCTTGCTTCACATCCAAATCAACGAGAGCAAAAGAAGAAGCTAGCCTAAGACAGCAAAAGCAGAAACTAAGCCTGCTTCATCAGATAAACTTATATAGACCCCTTCTGCTCCAAACTCTTCCATTTTAGCTTTAGCCTTGGCATGAAGAACAGCATAAGGTTGCCCACTTTCAAGATGTTCAAGCTCAATATCTTTCCAAGTAATTCCTGCGGAAAAGCCAGTACCAAGTGCTTTTGACACAGCTTCTTTGACCGCGAATCGCTTAGCAACATAATCAGCAGGTTTTTTACTTTCTTTATAACCTAAATACTCTTTATCCGACAGAATTCTTTCTGCAAAGCGATCGCCATTCTGCGCAAGTGAGCGCTCTATTCTAGCCACCTCTACTAAGTCCGTACCCACTCCTTTTACCATCATAGCTATTTGCTCTCTCTTTGGTATAACGTGGCTTGCTCCAAAATTAACCGCATCTCTTTAACCGCCTCTTTCAAGCCAGTAAAAACTGAACGAGCAATAATACTGTGCCCTATATTAAGCTCATTAATTCCTTCAATCGCAGCAATATCATAAGTATTATGATAGTTAAGCCCATGTCCGGCATTAACAATAAAATTTCGTGCTAAGCCATGATTAACAGCCACTAAGACGCGCTTATACTCCTGTTGAAGCAGTGCTTTGTTCTGAGCCTCTGCATATTGCCCTGTATGTATTTCAATCGCTTGAGCACCACACCGATACGCAGCATCAATTTGTTTTTGGTCAGGGTCAATAAAAAGTGATACTTCAATACCCGCATCAATGAGCTGCCCGCAAGTATCTTTAATTCGTGCTTCTTGCGCTAATACATCCAGACCCCCCTCAGTAGTGAGCTCCTCTCTTTTTTCAGGAACCAAACAGCAATGCTCTGGAACAACCTCAAGTGCAAATGCTAGCATTTCAGGTGTAACAGCCATTTCAAGATTCATACGTGTCTGAAGCGTTTCTTTAAGCATCCAAACATCCCGCTCCTGAATATGCCTACGATCCTCTCGTGGATGAACTGTAATCCCATCAGCACCGGCTTCTTCTGCCAACAAAGCCGCTTGAACGGGATCAGGATATCGCGTACCACGAGCTTCTCGTAAAGTCGCAATATGATCAACATTAACACCTAATAACACTCTATTTATCACACTCAGACCCTTTATTTAATTGCTTGAATAATACTCTACTTTTTAACTCCTGACCCTGAAGAGCAAAAGAAATTAATAGTCGCATGATTTTTTTTGCTTCCATAAGTACTAATTTTTGCTCTATTTTGTCGTCTTCCTGTTCGAACTTTCCAATTAAACTATTGTTTCCTATTCGCAGCAAGGTTACACCTTCAAAAATAGCATTATGCCCCTTCAAACTATTCCATTTATCTCGCTGAATAGCGCTACTTTTGATTAAAGCAAAGCCCTCATTTGGGTCTAAACTATATAAGAGATTAGCTTGTATTTTATTTGAAGATGTATCGTATAAGAAATCCGGTGCTAGACCTACCGACCTCAGAAGCGCTAACTCAAACACTCTTAACACTGTTTCAGTATGATTTTTATCTTTCAAACCCTGTAATGCACTGGCATAAGCAGAAAATAACATAGGATTGGGGTCGGCTTCGGGAGCTAACTTAAGGAGCAACTCATTTAAGTAAAAAGCACAGTACAGTCGCTCTGAAACAAATGTAAACGCCATTGAAGGAGCTTCTACATTTGTCAGTGTTTTTAAATTAGATCGACCACTCCAGCTTAATAATAAGGGCTGAAACATTTGAAGTAAGGCAGAAAAGTTATATTTACCGCGTGTTGCGCCTTTTGCAACGATTGTAATACGACCGTGGTATAGACTATAAACATCAAGAATATAACTAGTTTCTCGATAAGCTCGCCGGTGGAGTATGTAAGAAGCTTGCTGCTCTATGGGCTGCACCAAAGTTCTTACCCTCGACCTTCGAATGGATGAACAAAAAATTCAAATGACAACGATCTGAAAAACATCGCTATTACTAAAGCTTGGCTCAGGCTTATAAATCGTCATATCCAAGACTCTTCAATGCCCGCTCATCATCAGACCAGCCTCGCTTAACCTTTACCCAAAGGTTTAACATAACTTTACTATCAAATAACTGCTCCATATCTTTTCGAGCATCACGGCCTATAATTTTTATTTGTTCGCCTTTATCACCAATTACAATTTTTTTCTGGCCATTTCGTTCAACTAAAATTAAAGCACTAATATGAAGAATATGCTTTACCTGCTTAAATTCTTCAATCTCAACCGTGACAGAGTAAGGCAACTCCTCCCCTAACTGACGCATAATTTTTTCACGGACAATCTCTGAAGCTAAAAATCTTTGGCTTCGATCAGTCACCTGATCTTCAGGAAAATAATGGATATTCTTTGGTAAGAAGCTATCAATCAATTTTTCCAATTCTGGTACATTTGAGCCTTTAGTTGCGGAGATAGGAATAATTTCTGTAAAAGTATGTTTTTCTGACAATACTTGAATATGGGGTAACAGATCATTTTTAGATGGAATTTGATCAACCTTATTTACCACTAAAATGACTGGTGCTTTTGCAAATTTCACTTTATCCAATACAAATTGGTCTTCATCCGTCCAACGTGTTCGATCAACGATAAATACAACGACATCTACATGCTTTAAGGAGTCTGAAGCAGCCTTGTTCATATAGCGATTGATTGCCTTATGCTCTTTCAAATGAAGGCCCGGCGTATCAACATAAACAACCTGAGCATCTTCTTGGGTTTTAATCCCCAAAATTTGATGTCGCGTGGTTTGAGGTTTCTTAGACGTAATGCTAATTTTTTGGCCTAGAATATTATTTAGCAAAGTAGACTTACCAACATTTGGTCGCCCTACAATGGCAACATACCCGCAACGTGTACTAGGATTTTCTAGGCTTGATAAATCAAACTCTGACATTATTTGGCTCCCAATTGCTTTAACGCTTGTTTTGCTGCTCGTTGCTCTGCATGACGCCGACTACTGCCTTCGCCCGTGGTATTAACAGTAAGGGAATCTATAATACAAACAACTGTAAACGTTTGATCATGTGCTTCACCAGCCACTTGCTTTACTTCATATTTCGGTAATTCTTTTTTTACTGACTGTAAGTATTCTTGTAAGCGTGTTTTTGGATCTTTTTCGGTATCATCTAACGAAAGGTTATCCAATCGATCCTTATACCATTTTAAAACTACTTCTTTACAAGTGTGGTGGTCACTATCTAAATAAATGGCACCAATCAAAGATTCAACCGCATCAGCTATAATTGATTCTCGACGAAAGCCTCCGCTCTTTAATTCCCCACCACCCAAATTTAAATAATCACCTAATTTGAATGCTTTACCGATTTCAGCTAGCGTCACGCCTTTTACAAGCAGGGAGCGCAAGCGGCTCATTTGTCCTTCTTTAGCGTTTGGGAAACTGACATAGAGGTATTCAGCAATGACTAAACTAAGAATAGCATCACCAAGATACTCTAGGCGTTCATTATTCGCACCTCTATAACTTCGATGTGTTAATGCCATATCAAATAACGTAGTATTTTTAAAACTGTAGCCTAACGTTCTTTCGAGAGCGTCCAGGTGATTATTACTCATTCTTTAGATAAATCCTTAGTATTATGGTCATATAAACCAATTGTTTAAAATTTCTTTTCAAAAACCTTTTCAAAGGTCATTATCGCATCGATATTTCGATATACAGGCACCCGCACCTCATAGTTTACTTCTATCGTTAATAAACCATCATCCTTAGTTATAAACAGCCATTCTTTCAATTTAAAATTACGTACATTATTGACCACTAAGCGCTTACTAAAACGTTTTTTTATTTCTTCCTCAGTAATTTCTGTTACATCATTATCTTCTTCAAATGACTCAACCACAGACTCTACTTGCCAATGTTCAAAAATTGGTGGGTATAACTTAAATGCAAGCGTAAGAATAACTGCCGTCATTCCAAGAAATACCATGACTATAGGCGCCGAAGCCCCTGCTTGTTTTTTTAATGAATTAAACGACATAAAATTCCTCATAAGGTTAGTACATCCAGAAAAATAGCCTCAAAGCTTAATTTGAGTGTAGGAGCCTTCTTTACTCAATACCACCTACGCGAGAAAAACTTGGTAAAGAAGTGAGTGATTCCCATTGCATCCAGATAGCGAAGGCTTTTCCTACAACAAGGTGGTCAGGAACAAAACCCCAAAATCGACTATCATTACTATTATCACGATTATCACCCATCATAAAATAGCTATTTTCAGGTACCAACCATTCACCTTCTGCCACGACATTTGGTGAGCGACGGCCTTCATATAATTGATGAGTGACGGCACCTAGTTTTTCTTCAAATAATTTTAACGACGGTAACGTCGCGATATGCTGTTCAGGCACTTTGATTCCATTAATAAATAATGTTTTATCTTTATATTTAATAATATCGCCCGGCGTACCAATAACTCTTTTAATGTAATTTGTTTTTCCATCTTTAGGGTATTTAAAAACCATCACATCACCACTCTCCGGATCATCAATGGATAGAACTTTTGTGCCTAAAACAGGAAGACGTAGACCATAACTAAATTTATTTACCAATATAAAATCACCTACCTCAAGCGTTGGTAGCATCGAGCCTGAAGGAATTTGAAACGGCTCAACTAAAAAAGACCTTAAAACCAATACAATTGCTAACACAGGAAAAAAAGAGCGAGATGTCTCAATAACCCAAGGCTCTTTTACTTCTAACTCATCGGAATTTTCAGAAACGGCGTCATTCGCTGCATCTCTTTTTGCCTTCCAAAAAATAACATCTAATAAATAAATTAATCCTGTGCCAAAAGTCAAAATAACCAATACTAGCGGAAAATCAATATCCATTTTTTCTTCTTCTCTTTCTTCAAATTAATAAGGTAAATCGGTTTGATGAAAACATTATGAATTAGCTGTCAAGTTTCAATACGGCCATGAACGCCTCTTGAGGGATTTCAACACTTCCCACTTGCTTCATCCGCTTCTTACCATCTTTCTGTTTCTGCAAGAGTTTCTTCTTACGACTAATATCACCGCCATAACATTTGGCCGTTACATTTTTCCGAAGCGCTTTCACCGTTTGACGCGCAACTATTTGACCACCAATTGCAGCTTGAATCGCCACATCAAACATTTGCCGAGGTATTAACTCTTTCATTTTTTCAGTTAATAAACGGCCTTTATTTTGTGAATTTTCTTTATGTATAATTAACGCTAATGCATCAACGACTTCACCATTTATTAAAATATCAAGCTTCACAAGACTAGAAGGTTCAAAACGTACAAAATGATAATCTAGCGAAGCAAAGCCACGACTGACTGATTTGATACGATCAAAAAAGTCGAGCACAACTTCATTCATCGGTAAATCATACTTCAAAGAAACCTGATTACCCAAAAACTGCATGTCTTTTTGTATACCACGTTTTTCAACACATAAACTTATCACATTACCTAAATATTCCTGAGGTACAAGAATACTAGCTTCAACAATTGGCTCACGCATTTCTTCCACATTACTGGGGTCTGGTAAGTGTGAAGGGTTATCAACCTGAATCGTTTCGCCAGTTTTCAGTACTAACTCAAAAATAACCGTGGGTGCTGTGGTTAATAAATCCAGATTATATTCACGTTCAAGACGCTCTTGAATAATTTCCATGTGGAGCATACCCAAAAAACCACACCGAAAGCCAAAACCCAAGGCATCAGAACTTTCAGGTTCGAACAACAAAGATGCATCATTTAAAGTCAATTTCTGTAGCGCTTCTCGAAATGCTTCAAAGTCATCTGAACTTACGGGAAATAGTGCGGCATATACTTGCGGTTTAACTCGTTTAAAGCCAGGTAATGAGTCAACTTCTGGCGTTTTTGCATGCGTGATCGTATCACCAACAGGGGCGCCATGAATATCCTTGATTCCAGCAACAACATAACCAACTTCACCCGCCCTTAAAATACCCGTTTCAAGACGCTTTGGGGTAAAAACACCAGCAGAGCTGACCTGCTCCATTTTAGACGTAGATTTCACAAAGATTCTATCGCCTTTACGAAGCGTACCTTGTTTAACCCGAACTAAAGATACAACGCCTAGGTAATTATCAAACCAAGAATCAATAATCAATGCTTGTAAAGGTGCATCTACATCACCCTCAGGAGCTGGAATAACTTTAACTATTTCTTCCAGAACATCTTCTACACCTAAACCTGTTTTGGCACTACAACGAACAGCACCTTCGGCTTCGACACCGATTATGTCTTCGATTTCCTGTTCAACTCGCTCAGGGTCAGCTTGAGGTAAATCAATTTTATTTAATATAGGTAGTACTTCAAGGCCCTGTTCTAAAGCGGTATAACAATTGGCAACCGATTGAGCCTCTACACCCTGACCAGCATCGACAACCAACAAAGCGCCTTCACAAGCAGAAAGGGAGCGAGAAACTTCATATGAAAAATCAACATGCCCCGGTGTATCAATAAAGTTTAATTGATAAGTTTCACCATCTTTAGCTTTATAATCCAACGTTACGCTCTGCGCTTTTATCGTTATTCCACGCTCACGTTCGATATCCATACTATCAAGAACCTGTGCTTCCATTTCACGATCTTCTAAGCCTCCACAGTATTGTATGAAGCGATCAGCCAAAGTAGATTTGCCATGATCAATATGAGCAATAATGGAAAAGTTTCGTATATTTTGAAGACTACTCACAGATTTATTTACACTCTAATGGGGGGGGATATCGCTAAAGATACGTATTATGATCGTTATTCAGCCTTACTACATAACTCTTTAGCATTAAAGCTGGGCATTTTAAAGTATTTAAGCATGCTTTGCGATGTATTTAATTTTAGAGCATTATGCCTCACTATAAATAACTATAAAGATATTTTGCTCATAAACTTTTGTACGTAAGGTGCTATTATCTCAGAGCCATTAAACTGGCCATCTAACACTGAAATAAAGGTGTACACGCCAACTAGCTTTCTGTTTAGAAATACAAACTCTTTTGGAGGAATTTTAAAATACCGGCTGATTGCCGATACCGCTGCACGCTTAGCTATACGAGACGGCAAATCACTTCTGCGCCAACAATACTCACCCTGTTCATTAAAAGCCTGGACACCAGCGTCAGAATTTTCTTTCGCCAAAGGCTCTAAAACAGCAATACAAACGTTAGCAAACTCAATTAATACAGACTCTGGCCAGCTATCACTCATAAAATTAAGCGCAACACCACCATCGATAACCCCTTTAATATCTGAGTTATATGCAGAAGATATCATTTTACAAACAGGGTGAATAAAGCTCTCCGGATACTTTTGTACCGCACCAAAGTCAAGCAATACAATTTGGTCTGCCTGACCTTCATTTCCAATTCTGATACGATAATTACCAAAATTAGGATCTGTTTGTATTTCGTGCCATACAAACAATTCTTGTAAGAATAACCCCAATGAAGCTTTAGCTAAAATATTTCGTCTTGCTTGCGACAACTGGGCAACCAACGGGCTTGAAACGTTCTCTCCCAACTCAAACCTCGTTGCGAGCACCTGATCAGTTGAAAAATCAAAATATACTTTTGGCACTACAAAGCGGGCATCGTCTTTTAACAAGTCATTAAAATGAGCTGTTGTTTCTGCCTCTAATTGATAGTCTACCTCTCGATGCATCATTACACGCACCTCTTCTAGCCAGTCATCAAAAGCAGGACCAAAGGTAACCACTCGCGCGATTTTTAATAGTTGAGCAACGGCATTTAAGTCCGTATCCACTGCTTTTGCTACACCGGGATATTGAACTTTTAGACAGATAATTTCATTTGTAGCCATAATACGAGCGCAATGCACTTGCCCTAAGGAAGCTGCGCCAATTGGTACTTGTTCAACATCCAATTGCGCCATTCGCTCTTCACCTAACTGGTCGTATAAAGCTTCACGTATAATTGGCCAATCTAAAGCTACCGTATTTTCTTCAAGCGTATGCAGCGCTTCTGTTACTTCTGGAGGTAAAAAATGCTCACCATATAAAGCCATTACCTGACCAATTTTAACCACACTTCCCTTTAACTTCCCTAACTCTTCAACCAGATATTGTGCTTGCTGAGATATCGCTTTTTTACGCTTTTCTTCCCGCTTATCTTTTCGAGTAAAAAAACTAGTCGCTAGATGACTAGTCATTCTTGTACCCACCATCAAACCGGTGCGCGTGAGACTCAATTTTCGCTCAAAGCTTCCCGTTTTAATGCGCGAAACGCTTGTAGACTTTTTTTTTCGGGGATTTGATGATTTAAACATAACGTAGAAAAGTGAAACCAATGATTAGGTAAGTATTACTTGATAAAATAAACGCCATCTGGATTGTCATTAAATCAACTACCTGATTTATAAACAGCGTAACTAATTTGTAGCTATATAGGCTTTGAAGGCAAAATAGCTTCGCACTCAAATAGTTTCAGTGTACTCCATTACAATGTCACTATAACCAAATACATTTTGGATTTCATTTACTAAACGCCCTGCAACTTGTTCAACCACCTCACCAGGCTGGAAGTCTATGAGCTGTATCATTTCCAAGTCTTTATATCCACATGGGTTAATACGCTTAAATGGTTCAAGATCCATATCAACATTTAAACTTAAACCATGAAACGATTTCCCCTTACGAAGACGCAAACCAAGTGAAGCAATCTTTGCATCGTCGATATATACACCAGGTGCATCCTGTCTAGCCACAGCCGCTAAACCATATAAAGACAAGGTATGAACGATTGCATATTCGATGGTAGAAACAAGCTCTCTTGGACCAATCCCCAAACGAGCAATATCGATCATAAGATAAATAACTAATTGACCGGGGCCGTGATAGGTTACCTGTCCGCCACGATCCACTTGCACCACCGGAATATCCCCAGGCGCAATCAAATGTTCGGGCTTACCTGCTTGACCTTGAGTATAAACAGGCTCATGTTCCAACACCCAAAGAACATCATCAGTTGAATCTGTGCGCTCATCAGTAAAAGCCTGCATAGCATGCCATACTTGTTCATATGCTTGAAGACCATGTAGCATCTTAACTTGCAAGCGCTGACCTTTGGCACAAAATGAAGGCATAAATACCGTCATAACGTATTCTCCTATCGATCAATACTTCCTGTTACATCACCATTTTTACACGCCCTGTAGCTAACAAGGCTTTATGTATCAATTCCAGCTGTTCTTTACCTGTCGCTTTTATAAAGAACCGAACAGAAACAAAATTTCCTTTCGTGCTTGGATTTAAAGTAACCCGCCCCTCATCGAGATCAGGAGCAAAGACTTTAACGGTATCTATCACAAGATCTTTGAAATCTATGCCACTATCACCAATTGCTTTAATTGGATAATCACATGGAAACTCAATTTTAGGCGCTTCAGATGAAGTCATGTTAAACCCTATTTTTTATGCAAATAAACCAATAAAGAAAAGCTTAATCATATCCCAAATTCTTTTGAAGAAACCGCCTTCAGGAACAGGTTCCAAAGCAACTAAAGGCTCATCTACAATTATTTTATCATCAAGTTTAACAATTAAGCGTCCATACTCTTCACCAACACTTACAGGCGCATGAATAACATCATTTACTGATATTTCTGCCTCTAGCTCACTTTTATGGCCACGTGGTATTGTAACAATAACTTCTTTAGCTAGACCAAGCTGAACTAAATCTAAAGAACCACTCCAAACCTGATTTTCACTTAATGACTGCCCAGCAGTATAAAGCGTATGTGTTTGATAGTAGCGGAACCCATAATTTAATAACTTCTGTGTTTCTTTTGCCCGAGCATTTTCACTTTTAGTCCCCATCACGACACTAATCAAACGCATATCATTACGCTTTGCCGATGCAACTAAACAAAAACCAGCCTCTTCAGTATGGCCAGTTTTTAGGCCATCTACAGACTTATCACGCCATAAAAGTCGATTTCGGTTAGGTTGTCTAATATTGTTATAGGTAAAGTATTTTTCTGAATATAAAGGGTATTGATCTGGAAAGTCGTTAATAATCGCCAAAGCCAAAGCCGCTAAATCTGCAGCGGTTGAATGATGACCTTCCGAAGGTAAGCCTGTCGCATTCATAAAGCTAGAATCAGTCATGCCTAATAAGACAGCTTGTTGATTCATCACATCCGCAAACGCCTCTTCACTTCCCGCAACGAATTCAGCCAATGCAATACTTGCATCATTCCCGGACTGAATTATGACGCCTTTTAATAGATCCTCTAAAACAACCTTAGAGCCTTCTTTGACAAACATTTTTGAGCCGCCAGTTCGCCATGCTTTAACACTGATAGGCACCTCGTCATACAAATTTATATTCCCCTGAGACACTTCATTTTCAACGATATATGCGGTCATCATTTTTGTTAAGCTAGCTGGTGGGAGCTGAACATGGCTATCATGTTCGATAATCACCTCACCACTTGTTGCATCTAACAATATATAAGAGCTTGCTGAGACTTGCGGAGGGGCCGGAATTAATGCCGGTTTAGCATAAGCTGTATTGAGTAATGCTGCATTAATCAACAAAACTGAAGCTATTAATAGAAAGGTATAAATAGATACCACCTTGCTAAGAATTTTTATAATCATTCGTAGACCTAATATATGAGATAAAAATAGATACCCTTGTCGTTTTACAACGTAATTTTCTAAAGAAAAGCAACAAGAGCCATAAAACTAAGCTAAGTTTGTCCAGCCAAGTTCGCAAGTTTAACTGATTTAAGGACCTGATTCACCACGAAAAGAAGAAGAGTTTCATTCTTAAAATTTTATTAATACCAAATACGATAAACTTAAACAAAACTACTAACGATCTTTAGCACTCAGTGCACGCGTGAGAATAACTGGTTGTCCAATCTTCTCATCTTGAAAACGTTTAACAATTAGCTCTGCACTTCCCTTATCAGGGAATGGCCCTACCCTAACGCGGTATAGTGCTTCTGTATGGTTCGATGCCTTCGCAACAAAAGACTCATATTTATTAGAAAGGTTTGAAACCTGCTCTCTCAAAGCTTGAGCCGCTTTTTTATTACTAAATGCACCAACCTGTACAAATATAGCCAAACGATCAGACTGATACCCAACACCATTACTTACATCCGGCTTAGAGGAAATAACCTCTAATTTAACCTTCGCAGTTCCTTTTTTATCATAGCCTAATTTTTTTGCTGCCGCGTAGGATAGATCTATAATGCGGCCAGAATGAAAAGGCCCTCGGTCATTTACTCGCACAATAACGCTTAAGCTATTACCTAGATTAGTCACACGAACAAATGAAGGCAGCGGCAAGCTTTTATGCGCCGCTGACATTTCATACATATTGTACACCTCGCCATTGGAGGTTAATTCACCGTGAAATTTAAGTCCATACCAAGAAGCATCGCCCTCTTCGGAGTAGCCCTCAATACGACCCATTACCTTGTATTCTTTCCCTCGCACTATATAAGGTGACTTATTGCCCTGAGGGCTAAGAGGCTCCCAAACAGGCACAGCTTCAGGCACGAGACTTGCATCAAACTCACCAACAGGACCAGCATCATGCTCCATGCTATAACGCGAAGTTGTACACCCCGTTATTACCAGCAACACTAAGATAGCAATATTAAGATTAAATTGAACGACAAACCTTATACAACTAACTATCACTTCTTAAGCAACTCATTCGCTAATTGAAAAACAGCCATCGCATACAAATGACTATGATTGTAGCGCGTTATCACATAGAAATTATGCAGTGTCACCCAGTATTCTACCCCGTTTTCACCCTGCAGCTCTTGAAGTTTCGCCATTTGTGAAAGTGCATACTGTTCAGGAATGTCGATTCCTGCTGCCTTTATTTCAGCCAAAGTATTCTTGGGTTTAAGCTTTTTATTTATCAATGATTTATATTTACTACCATCAACCTTTACTTGAAATGCAACCGGCTTATTTGCTTGCCATTTATGCATTTTAAAATAGTTCGCAACACTTCCGATAGCATCAACAGGGTTATTTAAAATATCAGATACCTTATCGCCATCAAAATCTACGGCATAATGCCGATAACTACTTGGAATAAACTGCCCATACCCCATCGCACCAGCGTATGAACCTTTTAACTCTAAAGGTTTAAAATTTTGTTCTTTAGCTAGCAATAAGACTTGTTCTAATTCCGACTTAAAAAACTTACTTCGGGGTGGATAATCAAAAGCCAAAGTCGATAACGCATCAACCACTCGGTAACTACCCTTATGCAACCCATATCTTGTCTCAACCCCAATAATGGCTGCAACAATGTGCGTAGGAACACCGTAGGTTTCTTCTGCTCGCTCAAAAATATCGCGATATTTTTTTATAAACGCTTTCCCTTTAGCTGCACGATCGTCCGTCAGAAAAATTTTCCGGTAACCACTCCACTCCAAGCGTTTTTCGGCAGGCCTAGATATCGCCTTTAGAATACTATCCTTTTTTTCTGCTTGCTTAAAAACAGCTTGAAGCCGCCCCCTCTCAAACTGATGTTTCTTAACCATCTCATCAATAAAAGCCTGGACATCTTGATTACCTAAGTAATCTGCGTAAGTATAAACAGGCAAACAAAAAATCAAGGCAACCATCAAGCGAACAGTGAAACTCATATACTTCTTCCTTTCCTTTTGATTATTTTTACAAGCATTCAATTTATATTAATTACAACGTAAAGCCATCTAGTTTTACCTAGAAAGCATTTTTCGGTGCGTATGAATTGACATTAGAACACCAAACGCAGCCATCAAAGTGACAACTGAAGTCCCCCCATAACTGACCAAAGGCAATGGCACACCAACAACGGGCAATATGCCACTTACCATACCTATATTGACAAAAACATAAACAAAAAAAGTCAATGTCAGGCTACCCGCAAGAATACGCCCATATGAGTCCTGCGCTTTAACAGCAATAAATAATCCACGAAGCACAATCGACAAATACAAGAACAATAAACTCAAAACACCAACAAACCCAAACTCTTCTGCACAGACAGCAATGATAAAATCAGTATGACTTTCTGGTAAAAAGTCTAATTGAGATTGAGTACCTTCGAGCCAACCCTTTCCCCATAAACCACCAGACCCAATTGCTGTTTTAGATTGAATGATATTCCACCCAGTTCCTAATGGGTCACTCTCTGGATCAAGAAACGTAAGCACTCTTTGTTTTTGATAATCCCTCATAACAAACATCCACATAACCGGTGCAAATGAGGCAACTAAGACACCAAATCCAGCGACCAAACGCCAACTTATTCCTGCAAACATTAAAACAAAAACACCCGACGCGGCTATTAAAATCGATGTCCCTAAGTCTGGCTGTTTTACGATCAACAAGACAGGTATAAATATCAAACACAAAGCGCCAAAAATCACCTTTAAGCTAGGCGGCAAATAACGACTAGACAAAAACCAAGCCACCATCATAGGCACCACCAACTTCATAAACTCTGAAGGCTGGACACGAGGCAAACCCCAAGGCAACTGAAGCCATCGTTGAGCCCCTTTAGCACCCGTACCAAACAGTAACACACCAACCAAGGCCAAAACCCCAAGTCCAAATAACCATGGAGACCAGCGTTTATATACAATAGGATCAAGCTGAGCAAAAACAAACATAACAAAAAAAGCCAAAGCAAAACGAATCAATTGCTTTTCAACATAAACCATACTTTGGCCGCTTGCACTATAGAGAATTGCCAAACCAACAGCACAAAGTATCAGCAGTAAAGTTAGCAAAATAGGATCTAAGTGAAGCCTATAAACCAAGCCCTGACTTTTCTTAAGATGACTTTCAGCACCCGGCATTTGACGAAGAAAATCTTGGCTCATTTTCCTACAACATCTCCACTTACAACATTCAATTTTAAAATCCACTCATCGAACATCGCCCTAGCAACAGGCGCAGCAGATGTGCTTCCGCCACCGCCGTTTTCAACAATCACAGCCACTGCTATCTGCGGGTTATTTACCGGCGCAAAACCTACAAACAATGCATGATCCCGATTGCGCTCACTCAAAGCCTCAGCATCATATTTCTCACCCTGCTTAATTCCAACTACTTGTGCGGTACCTGTTTTTCCCGCCATACGGTAGCTAGCACGCCGACCACTCCTTCTAGCCGTACCTCGCTTGCCATGCATTACCTCTTCCATCGCACCAATAATATAATCCCAATCATCAGAATTTTTTATTTGAACATCCTCCATGATTACTTTTCGTCGACGCACGGAACCTTCACTACCTGTAACTGATTTCAACAACGCAGGCTGCACCCATCGACCACGATTCGCCATAACGGCTGTTGCAGTCGCCAATTGCAATGGCGTCGATAACATAAAACCTTGACCAATCCCCATATTTAAAGAATCCCCAGGGTACCAAGCTCTACCTTTTAAGGCTCGTTTCCACTCCCTTGTGGGCAACAATCCATCTCTAGCGTCTGAAATATCTAAGGCCGTATTTTGCCCAAAACCAAAATCACCAAGATATTTCGACATTTGATCTACTCCCATTTTGAAAGCAAGATCATAAAAATATACATCGCAAGATTGAGTAATCGAAGTAAACAAGTTCATACGACCATGCCCCCGACGTTTCCAATCGCGATAAATCCGCTCATCATTTTTTAACTGGTACTTACCTTCATCCCAGATAGAAAAGGTTCTATTTGTTGCAGCACTATCAAGACCACCCAAGCCAACAAACTGTTTTATAGTAGACCCTGGAGGGTACTGACCTTTTAAAGCACGGTTAAATAAGGGTAAATCAAGCGAATCCCTTAAATCAGCGTAACTTTTATAGTCAATCCCAGTCACAAATAAATTAGGATCAAAACTTGGCGTACTCACCAATGCAAGTATGCCACCAGTATTCGGTTCAATAGCTACCACAGCCCCTCTTCGTCCACCTAATAGTTCGACTGCTTTATTTTGCAACTTAGAGTCGATATTTAAGGTCAAATCCCTTCCTGGCGTTGGCGCAATGCGATCGAGCACTCTTAAAACACGGTTACTCGCATTTGTTTCTACCCGCTGATAACCTACCTGACCATGCAATTCATTTTCATAAAATCGCTCTACACCTAATTTACCGATATAATTGGTCGCTGAATAATTCTGTGCATCAACTTTTTCTAACTCTTTTACATTAATTCTGCCAACATAACCAACTGAGTGAGCAGATGCACCAGCCATAGGGTAATAGCGAGCGAGCTCTGCTTGAATATCAATACCTTTCAACTCATGCCTGCGCACTTCAATGCGTGCAATTTCTTGCTCATCCAATTTACTTTTTAAAATCACCGGTTGATAAGGCCTACGAGACCTCAGCATTCGCTTTTTAAAGCGCTTAATATGCTCAGGTGTAATCTCAATAACGCCCTGAATACTAGCAATCGATTCATCAATGTCTTTACTATACTCAGGAATAATTACGACACTAAAGATAGGTTTATTATCAGCTAACAGTACACCATTACGATCGTAAATTAGACCTCTATTCGGCGCAATTGGTTGTAGCTGCATTCGATTCTTGTCAGACAAAGTCTGAAAATGCTCATGATTCAAGAGTTGTAAATGATACAGACGTATAATCAAAGCAGCTGTCAGACCGAATACAAAAAGCACCGCCAAAATACTTCTAAAAGCATAAATTTGCTTTTCACGGTTCGCATCTTTAAGCCGTCTATCGGATCTCAATGAGCACCTCCATCGCATGATGACAGAGCGTTATTTGTTCTAAGCGCTTAAGTATTAAGGTCTTAAATGATTGCACCATGAACATTGTAGTCATGAACGATGATATGGATGGTTTTGAGTAACCGTCCACGCACGATAAATTTGCTCAGACAGTAATATTCGAACGATTGGATGCGGTAAAGTCAGCGCTGACAATGACCATTGTTGATTTGCTCGCGCTCGGCATTTATCACTTAAACCGTCGGGACCACCAACCAATAACACTACCGTCAAGCCATCCATTCGCCAACGCTCCATATTGAGAGCCAGCTTTTCAGTCGTCCAATTATGCCCTTTCACTTCTAGGGCAATAACATGATCGGTTTTATCTATATGTGCTAGGAGCGCATCACTTTCTTTTTGAATCGCCCGCTGAACATCCGCATTCTTACCTCTTACTCCAAGCGGCAACTCTACCAACTCTAGAGTCATCTCTCTTGGCAATCGCTTTGCATATTCATTGTAGCCCTGAGTCACCCAAGACGGCATCTTGGTACCAACAGCCAATAATTTAATTTTCATTACGACCTATTTTATATCAGGGGCTATTTATTGTTTTAATATCTACTATTTTTACAACTGTAAAGCCAAGAAGGTCATTTAAAACGACCCTCATAATCAAGCAACGACCGCGATCAGTTTAAGTACTAGCCTTCTACAGCAGATGACTCGTCCGGACCATCACGCCAGAAACTTTCAAGATCATAAAAGGCGCGCGCTGCAGGTAACATCACATGCACCACAACGTCACCTAAATCAACCAACACCCAATCACTTGGATCGCCACCTTCAACACCTAATGGTTTTCCGCCACGCTGCTTTATATCTATCACAAGGTTTTCAGCCAGTGATCGCACATGTCGATTAGAGGTGCCTGATGCAATAACCATATAGTCCGTTACACTGGTTTTATCTTTAACGTCTAACACACAAATATCATCAGCCTTTAAATCTTCCAGTGCGCCGACAACAGCTTTTTTCAACTCTTCAGTTTGCATATTTTTCTTTCTTCCTAGTTTTGATAGAGAGCATTATCACAGATATAACCTCTCACTGCATCTGTTACCAGATAACGAATACTTAAACCCTGTTTAATTCTATTACGAATATAGGTGCTTGATATATCCAATAGAGGTAAATCTATAAAAATAAACCTACCCGCCGATACTTCTTTTAATTCATCTAATGACACCGCTTGGGAAAAACCTAATAACTCCAACTGCTTAGCAACAACTGCTTGATTAAGAGCAATACACTGCGCATCCGACCTATTAATTATCACAACATGCGTTAATTCAGGAAATTCCTCTATTCTTAACCAAGAAGGTAGATCGTTTGCCGCATCGGTGCCCATAACAAGACACAAAGACTCACCCCCAAGCTCACTTCTTAGCTCAAGTAATGAATTAATTGTGTAACTCGCTGCTCCACGCTGACTTTCACGCTTATCCAAAGCCACTAAAGCATCGCTTTCAAGCGCTAACGCCAACATATTTAAACGATGATCACTCGAAGCACCAACCCCTTGTTTATGCACAGCATCATAACACGGCATCATAAAAACCTCTTCAACCGAAAGAGCCTCTGCTAATGCGTTCGCCATACGAAGATGCCCAATATGGACAGGGTCAAATGTTCCGCCAAATACAACTTTCATTTAAATCACACAACCACACAACATTACCCACATGCCACTTATCATTGGCGAGTATGCCCATCACCCAATACAACATACTTTTCAGAAGTCAACCCATGAAGCCCAACCGGTCCACGCGCATGAATTTTGTCGGTTGAAATACCAATTTCAGCACCCAACCCATACTCAAAACCATCCGCAAACCTAGTCGATGCATTAATCATGACAGAACTTGAATCAACACGTGTCAAAAACTGCCGCCCTTTTGTATAGTTCTCAGTAATAATGGCATCAGTATGATGTGACCCATATTGGTTGATATGTGTAATCGCCTCATCCATATCATTTACCACTTTGATCGATAATATTGGCGCTAGATACTCGGTCGACCAATCACTTTCTGTTGCTGGCAAAACCTTAGCACCTGACAAAATTTCACACGTACGCTGACACCCTCGTAGCTCTACACCTTTATCTGCATACAACGCAGACAAAGCAGGCAATACTTGTTCTGCGATTTCGGCATCCACCAATAATGTCTCCATCGTATTACAGGTTCCATAGCGATGCGTCTTGGAATTCAATGCAATGTCATTAGCTTTCTGGACATCCGCATCACGATCAATAAAAACGTGACAAATACCATCCAAATGCTTAATTACGGTTACTTTCGCATCACGACTAATCCGTTCAATTAAGCCCTTACCACCCCTAGGAACAACGACATCCACATACTCAGGCATCGTAATCATTTCACCCACAGCAGCACGATCTGTCGTTGTAATGACTTGCACAGCGGTTTTAGGCAATCCAGCTTGCATAAGGCCTTCAGTAATACAATCCGCAATGGCTTTATTGGAATGAATCGCTTCAGACCCCCCCCGTAAAATAGTCGCGTTACCTGACTTAATACAAAGACTTGCAGCCTCGACAGTTACATTAGGGCGAGACTCATAAATAATGCCAATAACACCAAGTGGCACCCTCATTTTTCCAACCTGAATTCCTGAAGGCATATACTTCAAGTCATTAATAATCCCGGTAGGGTCATCCAAACCCGCTACCTGCTTAAGCCCTTCAATCATAACATCGATACGTTCAGGCGTTAGCGCTAGGCGATCCACCATAGCTGGCTCCAACCCATTTTGGCGAGCCTGCTCTAGATCTTTTTCATTTTCGAGCATCAAGTTATTACGTTGCTCGTTTAATATATCTGCCGTCGCTAATAAGGCTTTATTTTTGAGACCGGTACTTACGGAAGCCATTACACTCGCAGCTTGCCTTGCTGCAATACCGACTTCAACCATATAGGCTTTAATATCCATCATTTACTCTTGTCTGCTCTTAAGCTGTATTCAAAACCATCAGTATAACGCAGTGATCCATAGACATACACTCAAGAGTCATAAGACTTCAGCTAAAGTTAACAAAAGTTCAATCTACCAAGCTTTAAATGCAACATAACAACAGACTTATTTTTTTTAACCATTTCAGGTATAATGAGGCACTTTTTTTCGCTAGACTTACTTTTTTTAAGATTAAGACTTCTGAAAAATTCGTTTTTACATTTAGAACAGATACACGAGCAATTACTCATATGTCGAAAAACAACTTGTCGAAATACAACTTGACCCATCTAAAGCAGCTGGAAGCTGAAAGCATCCATATCATTCGCGAAGTGGCTGCCGAGTTTGACAACCCTGTCATGCTTTACTCTGTTGGTAAAGATTCAGCCGTTATGCTGCACTTAGCTAGAAAAGCATTTGCTCCGGGCAAACTGCCTTTTCCTTTAATGCACGTCGACACGACTTGGAAATTCAAGGAAATGATTGAATTTCGTGACAAGACTGTTAAAAAGTATGGTTTCGACTTAATTGTTCATACAAACCAGGAAGGCGTTGATCAAGGTGTTGGCCCCTTTACACACGGTAGCGCTAAACATACCGACGTAATGAAAACCCAAGGTCTAAAGCAGGCTTTAAACAAATATCAATTTGATGCAGCCTTTGGTGGCGCACGCCGTGACGAAGAAAAATCACGAGCAAAAGAGCGTGTTTATTCTTTCCGTGATGAAAACCATCGCTGGGATCCAAAAAACCAACGCCCAGAACTATGGAATGTATATAACGGAAAAGTTAATAAAGGAGAAAGCATACGAGTATTCCCTTTATCAAACTGGACCGAGTTAGACATCTGGCAATATATCTACCTAGAAGGCATCGACATTGTGCCACTATATTTTTCTGAAAAACGCCCCGTCGTTGAACGTGATGGCACACTGATAATGGTCGATGACGACCGCATGCCCATCGGTGAAGATGAAAAGGTAGAAATGAAATCTGTTCGTTTTAGAACACTTGGCTGCTACCCACTAACGGGCGCCGTTGAATCTGAAGCAACAACTTTACCTGAAATCATCCAGGAAATGTTACTTACTACTTCGTCAGAGCGACAAGGCCGTATGATCGATCACGATTCAGCAGGCTCGATGGAACAAAAGAAACGTGAAGGTTATTTCTAGTTTACATTTAGTTGTTAAACAAAGCAGAACTAGAAACCAATGAATAAATGTGACAAGCGATTAACATCAATCGCTTAGATCACTTGCAAAGAGATTGAAAAATGGCACACCAGTCAGACCTTATCGGCGAAGATATTAACGAATATTTAAAACAACACGAGCAAAAGCAATTATTACGTTTACTTACCTGTGGCAGCGTAGATGATGGCAAAAGCACCTTAATTGGCCGTCTTCTGCATGACGCCCAGATGATTTATGAAGACCAATTAGAGGCGATCAAAAAAGATAGCGTCAAATCGGGCACAACCGGCGAAGAACTCGACCTCGCTTTACTTGTAGATGGACTACAAGCTGAGCGTGAACAAGGCATTACAATCGATGTTGCTTATCGTTATTTTTCTACCGATAAGCGTAAATTTATTATTGCTGATACACCGGGACACGAACAGTACACCCGTAACATGGCAACCGGCGCATCAACCGCTGACTTAGCAATTATTTTAATTGATGCTCGCCACGGTGTTTTAACGCAAACCAAACGACATTCTTTTATTGCATCACTTTTAGGCATCAAGCATGTGATCGTTGCAATTAATAAAATGGATTTAGTTGATTACAGTGAAGATCGCTTTAATGAGATAAAAGCAGACTATATTCAGTTTTCTTCTCAATTAAATTTAGGTGATATTCAGTTTGCTCCACTTTCTGCATTGAAAGGCGTAAACACAATAGACAAAAGTGAACTAACGCCTTGGTATCAGGGCAAACCTTTAATGGAAATGCTTGAAACCGTTGAGGCTTCAAAAGATAAAAATCTTGAAGACTTCCGCCTACCAGTTCAGTACGTTAACCGCCCCAACCTTAATTTCCGTGGTTTTTGCGGTACAATAGCGTCAGGTATCATCAAGCCTGGCGATAAGATAACAGCCTTACCATCTGGTAAATCCAGTTCCGTTAAAGCAATCGTAACTTTCGAAGGCGATCTAGAAGAAGGATTTGCAGGCCAAGCAGTTACCCTAACGCTTAACGATGAAATTGACATTAGTCGTGGCGATATGATTGTTAAGTCAAATAGCGTTCCAGATACCCACTCTGCATTTAAAGCGCATATTGTCTGGATGGCCGAAGAGCATATCGCGCCGGGTAAATTAGTTGATATCAAGCTTGGCTCTAAGCTCGCGTCAGGCTCTATTCAATCAATTGAGCACCTAATTGATGTAAATACTTTAGCCAAAACCGAAGCTGACCACTTAGAACTCAATAGTATTGCCTCATGCACAGTCCATTTGAATCAGACCATTGCATTCGATAACTATTTGGATAATAAAGCAACAGGTTCCTTTATCATTATCGACCGCCTAACGAACGTCACCGTTGGCGCAGGTATGATCGACTCAGCCGCAGAAGATCACACCGCTAACTGGGAGCCCGTTAGCCAAGCTGAGCGCTTAGCACGCCTTGAGCATCAGACTCCGAGCATTATTGGTTGCACAGGCGAAGCGGCCGATGTATTAGCACAAGCGATTGAGAGAAAGCTATTTAACCTTGGACGCACAGCAGTACTACTAACAAACCACATAACTGAGAGTGATCAAGAAAAGCTACTGATCGCGAAAGCTCTTAAAGAAGCCGGTTTGATTGCAATTGTACCGCTAAAAGAGGTTTCTGAATTGGTAGACAGCATCGTATCTGCCAATAAAGACTCAGATATTCCAGATCAAGTTAATACGATTGATTAGACATATCTTTTGATCCTCCGACCTACACCACCGTAGGTCGGCCCCCCCTCCCCATTATTCGAGCTAGCAATCTCATGGCAATTACTTCACTAATTTTTCACCGCATTACTCGCTGGCAAGAAGAACAACCTTCAGAACTAAAACTTACTGAAACAGGTCTTGAAGTATCTGCGGACCATGAAGGTTTATTTGGTCAATTAAAAAAGATCTTCCAATTTAAAGCAGGTAAATTTCACGGTCATTTTGACGAAGATTATAGCGCTGCGCCCTTTCAAAATTGGCTAAAAGAGCATCTTGAAAATAAAATTAGTTTTGAAAAACTAACCCATTTATACATGGCTCAATTTAAAGAGTTAGTCGACAAAACCAGCGAAGCTTTTGAAGCAAGCATTCTATTTCTATTAGAAGAAAGAGCTGATGGTCCAAGATGTTATATTTTTGCACTCGATACAAATTCCGGCCTACAGCTTGATGGCTCACTCAATTTAGATACCGTAGATTTCCTGAACACCACCAAGCTAGACCTTGCCATACGCATCGACCTTGATGACTGGCAGCAAACAAACACCATTGCTGAAAACCAGGAATCGGAACAAGATACCCCGCCTTATTTATGTATGATTCGCTCTCGCTCAAAAGCAAAAATTGGTGAAGCATTTACACAGTCTATTGGTTTTAAAAACACCATAGATACCGCCAAAGAAACCGAATCACTTATGCAAGTTTTAGCCGGCTATACTAAGCAATCCGAACCTAAAGAAGCCGCAGAAATACGACAAAAAGCCTATGACTTTTGCGTAGAGCAGCAGCAAATTGGCGAAGCGGTGCCTTTGAATGAGCTTTCAGGCTTCCTAGACGAAAATGCTCCGACAAAGTTTAGTGAATTCGCTGAACAACAAGAAAACATCGGCGATAAAAAATCACTCCGCCCTGACACACGAAAGCTTAAACATCTAGTGAGAATTTCAGGTAAAGGCAACGGGCTCAGCCTTTCTTTTTCATCAGACCTAATGCAACAAACCATTTTATTTGACGAACAATCAGACACACTAACGATTACATCCATTCCTAAAAGTTTAAAAAAACAAATCCTTGAACACATTAAGAAATCTAATGATAAGAGCTAATTATTTAACACTTACATAGAACAACATTTAATTCACATTGCTTTGGATTTACGTTCCAAGCGGCAAAGGTATAAATTATGTCAGATCAAAACACATCACCAGCTGTAGTATGCGCACTTTACAAGTTCGTTATCCTAGAAGATTTTGAGGCAATACGCCCACCATTACTCAGCATTATGTTAGAACACGAAGTGAGAGGCACCCTGCTACTCGCAAGAGAAGGCATTAACGGCACCATCTCAGGTAGCAGAGACTCCATTGATACCGTTCTCAAATGGCTAAAAAAAGACGATCGCTTTTCAAACATTGTCACTAAAGAATCTTTTGATTCTGAAATTCCATTTAACCGTACAAAAGTTAAACTTAAAAAAGAGATTGTTACGATGGGTGTTGAAAATATCGACCCCAAGAAAATCGTAGGTACTTATGTAAAGCCCAAAGACTGGAATAAATTAATCTCAGATCCGGATGTTGTTCTAGTAGATACACGAAATGACTACGAGGTACAAATAGGCACCTTCCAAAACGCATTAAACCCCGAAACCGAAACCTTTCGTGAATTCCCCGACTATGTCGAAAAGAACCTAGATTCAAACAAACATAAAAAAGTAGCCATGTTTTGCACGGGCGGTATCCGTTGCGAAAAATCGACTGCATTTTTAAAAGATAAAGGGTTTGAAGAGGTTTATCACCTTGAAGGTGGGATTCTAAAATACCTAGAAGAAGTCCCTGAAGAAGAAACCATGTGGAAAGGCGAATGCTTTGTATTCGATAACCGTGTTGCAGTAAACCATAAGCTAGAAAAAGGTCAATATGACCAATGTAACGCTTGCCGCATGCCTGTAACTGAAACCGAAAAGCAAAGCAAGCATTTCATTGAAGGCGTTAGTTGCCCGCACTGCTACGAAAAAAAGACCGACGCACAAAAAGCACGCTTTGCTGAGCGAGAACGTCAAGTAAAACTAGCACGCGAGCGTGGGGAACAACACATTGGCGGCAATGCTGCCGGAGTAATTATCAAACGAAAAGAAGAAAAAAAACACGAACGATTAAAACAACAACAGCAAAACAAAAACGCAAAAAACTAAAATTGCTCACCAGTTTCATCATTTTGTGAAACTGGTGAGGGAATTCACACCCTCTCACGGTATAATTTGAACAATATAAGCAAGTAAAAATATTTTCAAAACAACACTTAACTTTGGACCCATAATGAGAAAAACACTGAGCATTTCTTTGCTCTCCCTCATAATCACATTAAGCGGCTGTGCAGCAGTAACAATCACAGAAAGCGGTGAGTCCAATTTCAAATATTTTCCGGACTACGAAGAGTCTAAGCATTTTTTCTTATGGGGTTTGATAGGTGAGCACCATATTAATGTTGCTGAAATTTGCACAAAAACTCCAACCATTCAAATGCAAACCAAGTTTAGTGGCTGGGATGTATTTTATACCGCAATTTCTTTAGGGGTATATTTACCTCGAACGGCAAAAGTTTGGTGCGAAAGAGAGGGCGAATCATGATTAATTCACTCATCAAAACACTCTCTTTCATTTTCATTTTAAGCCTTTCATCCTGTGCTGTGATTCACTTTGAAAACGGAGAAGTTGTGCCCGACCCCGACTCATCCTCATCCGACAACACAGAGAAAGAGATAAATTCGTATGATGCAAGCACATCAATACGCCACAGAAAGTGGTATCACCATTCACTCTATCAATTTGCAGAAATAAGCAACCCCCTTGAAATCAGCCAGGTATGCACTGGTTTAGATTGGAACCAAGTTACCAGTGAAGTAACCCCTTTCGATGCAATTATGGGACTTTTAGATAATGCAATTTTTATTAGTGCAGCTTCTATAGGTATCGACCTTTGGTCGCCTTGGTCAATTGAGTACTCCTGTAAAGAACAAGACTAGCGCAAACATTACGATCAATACTTTTCTTGAGTTTGATAGCAATCTCATAAAGTAAACTACCACAAACCTAAGTTAATCTTGCTTTGCTTTGCTAGCTCCCGCTTAAACAAATAAGCCAAAATCACCGCACTCAGAGCTAGCCCAATCCCCATTCCTACCCACACCCCCACTGCGCCAAATGGACTTAATAAAAAATAAGAGCACGGAAATCCAATAAACCAATAACTAAAAATTGCAGCCAATGTAGGCGAAGCCCCCAATTTAAAACCTCTCAACACCCCCATTAAATTAACCTGCCAACCATCTACCAGTTGAAAAAGTGCTGCTACAAACAAAATACTAATAATAATACTATTCACCTCTGCGTATTCAGCTAGCGAGAGATCTAAAGCACCATTGTTTAAGCTTTCACTCAAGAAAAAAGAAGCAAGCCACTCTGGAGCAAACCAGAACAAACTCCCGGAAATAAAAGCACTAAAAGTAGCCAGAACCAACCCACATATAGCCACCATACGAATATTTTGTAAATTTCTAGCGCCATAAAACTCACCTACCTTCACAGACACCGCCTGAGAAAGCCCTAAAGGGACCATAAAACTTAGCGTTGTAAGTTGTAAGGCAACATGATGTGCAGCGAGCGCATTCACCCCCAGAATCCCAATCAACAAAGCTGCAGCAGAAAACATACCAATTTCCATCGCATGAGCCAGAGCAATGGGCGCCCCCAACTTAAATGTTTCCATAAAG